>Ga0316197_10003746_pt1 | contig 10840 bp, 8 predicted proteins | sample OudBiesiAoxic_MG_FD_204939 | JGI IMG/M metagenome (GOLD analysis project Ga0316197, IMG submission 204939) | Coastal sediment microbial communities from Oude Bieten Haven, Netherlands - site A oxic | ecosystem: Environmental > Aquatic > Marine > Coastal > Sediment | place: Netherlands... | reverse complement strand
GGAATAAAAATTGGCCTCCCGGCAAAGTCTTTTACGACCTCCGTTTGAACATTCAGCTGATGCTCTGCGAATTCTCTTCCCTTGGCTCCCTTCTTTGGTAAACCTTTTGGATAAATATTATCGCCTAAAAATAGTGCTGTACTATTTTCTGAGGCTTTTGCCAATACTTTTTCAAAAGATTGCAATGCCTCAGATTTTGATCCCAAGGGAGAATACCCCGCATCTCCTATTAAATAGAAAGAGTGTTGCACTTCACTTTTAGATTGTAGTGGAATCAAAGCCTCTTCATTGTACTGTAACTTATGGGTAGCACAGGAATACAAAACCATAAAGCTGACTACTAGACTAAATGACTTAAATATTCGATTCATTTTTATAGAAAGATATTTAAATTTGGATGAATTTATAAACACAAAAAATAAGCGAATATAAAAAGTAAAAGCCTGAATATTCTGTGCTTTATAACTTTAAATATTGTTATATTAAGACCAGAACTTTAAAGATAGGAAATCTTATAGAATTTCAATGAATTAACCAAAAGGTCGTCCATTTGGCGAAGATTTAATGAATTGACTAAGCCCTGTTACCCTAGTTGATTTTGATACTGATTGAAATAAAATTAGTTGGAGATAGTTAACTTTAGAAGAAACCGCATAAATTGTAATTTTGTTTTATAAATTTGATACATGTCTGAAATTCTTTCGAAAACTGAAGCCTTTGTTGTTGATTTATTATCGACAGAATTAGATCCAAAATATCTTTACCATAACCTGAAACACACCCAGCGTGTAGTAAAAAGCACCAAGGAATTAATAGAAGCCAATTCACTGAACATTAAAGAAAAGGAAGTTCTGTTATTAACTGCCTGGTTGCACGATACCGGTTATACCCGGGGTCATGAGCAGCACGAGCGGAATAGTTGTAAAATAGCTGCGGATTTTCTTGAGAAACAAGGTTACGACGAGGAGGGCATCAAACAGGTACAGGATTGCATCATGGCAACCCAGATGATCTATGAGCCCAAGAACCTGAGCGAACAAATAATCCGTGATGCCGATGCCTCACATTTTGCTCAAAAAAGCTATTTGGAAACTTGTGAATTATTGCGGGAAGAACTTTCCTTGTTGGGCATTGCCAATTATTCTGTTAAAGAATGGATGGAGGAGAACCTTAAAATGTTCAGAACAAACCATCAATATTATACCGATTACGCAAAAGCAAATTGGCAGGATAAAAAAGATAAGAATCTTAAAACTATTGTAAAAGAGTTAAAAAAAGAAAAACAAATTGCTAAAAAGGAACAATTAAAAGCAAAATATAAGAATGAAAGCCCGGATAGGGGCATACAAACTTTGTTTAGGGTAACATTAAAAAACCACATAACATTAAGTGATATTGCCGACACCAAGGCAAATATTTTGTTATCTGTTAATGCAATTATCATTTCTGTGGTACTATCTAACCTAATACCAAAACTAGATAACCCTTCCAATACTTATTTAATATACCCTACGCTTATTTTTTTAATTTTCACCGTTACTTCAATGGTGATGGCAGTTATCGCCACTCGACCAAATGTTGGCGGCGGTAAATTTAGCAAAGCAGATGTAGCTAATAAAAAAGTAAACCTCCTATTCTTCGGAAATTTTCATAAAATGAAATTGGAAGATTATGAGTTAGCCTTACAGGAATTGGTAAAGGACAAAGATTATATTTATTCATCGCTCACCAAAGACCTCTATTATCTTGGATTAGTGCTCCACAGAAAATATAAGATCTTACGTTGGACCTATTCTATCTTTATGGTGGGGATTATAGTTTCTGTATTCGCTTTTGCAATTGCTTTTAAATATTTAGGTAAAAACCAAAGTGATGGTCTGGCTGCCTTGTTAAGCTTTTAATTCATCCATCAAATCCTCATAGGTATAAGTTTTTTCCTCTTCTGTATTTTTACTGTAGAGAATCTCAGCCCTTATTGCTTTTAGGCCCGACACCCCCTGAAGACCTTCCAATTCTACAATTTCAATATTATTAGTAAAATATCCTTTGGATTTCAGGAAAGAAATATATCTAAGATATTCCAGTTCATCTTTTTTCTGAGAGTAAACTATAGATAGTTTCCCTTTTTGGGTTAGCCTTTCATTGGTTCCCTTGATAAAGGATTTATCAATGCGTTTTTTTATTATTTCATAACGCGCGTTATAGGTGCCGTCTACATCAAATTGTTTTTCATCCATTCTGAAGCGAATAGACAAGGAGGTACTATAAACAAGAATAAGAGAAGCAACATCGAGCTGCACATCTAACTCTGGTTTAAGGTTGTAGTACTTGTTTTCCATCTCGCACATGACCTGTAGCTGCCACAGCCTGAGATTCTTTAAGTATAAAGGATCAAAATCCCTGTCATTCGCAATAGAACTACCTATATACATATTGTGTTCTATGCCATCAGTCTTATAGCGTTCGTAAAAGTGAGGAAACATCTCCTGTGCCGCTTCCTGATGTTTGTCAATTACAGATGCCAGTTTTTTGTTAATCCGCATAACACTATCATCATATTGTTTTCTATGGTCGTAGTAGGAATGTGTTTCGGTATTAATGGTCTTTTCATAATCTTCAACCATATTAGCCAATTCTTTGTTTTGTTTTTTAAGGTGGTTGAAGATTGGTATTACATCCTCGTTAACAAAGTCAAAAATAGTCTGTTCGGTATTTGAAAATAAGGTCTCTTTAATATCCTCTATAAAAATGTCTATTCTGTAAATCAGCTCTTCGTAAATAGGCAAATCTTCAAATTTCAATGCCGCATCCAATACTTCTTTGATATTCGTTAATTGAATCATCAGATCACGTTGAATACCAATATTCCTGGCCTGGGAGGAACCTTTAATGTCTATTTGGCCATATAATGGATAAACATCATTAAAGACTATTTCTTTAAATGAAGGTTGTCTGCCCTCTATTCCGTCAATAATAAATTGTTTGGCTTCCTCTTCAAATCGCCAGTGAACAGATTTATGTACGGAAGTACATTCGTTTTGAATAATAGCATCAATTAAATTTTCCTCTTCAATTTTTGCGCGCACTACAGCCGCAACAATATAAGGCATTACATCATCAAGCTTTGTTGCATTAACGCCATTTAACTGATTTTTTCTAGTGGACACCAGTTCCAGAACTCCTAAAAGTTCACCTTCATTGACGATAGGTGCGAAAATGGCACTTTTTATTCCCTGCTCAAACAAGCCTTTATAAGGCTCAATCCCTTCTGATAACTTATAATACTTATCAACGTCAGATACTGCAAAATACCCCTTCTTATTCACTATTTTATCATAAGATCCGATACATAGGGCATGATTACACTGCTCATTATCTTTCCCTTTAAGCAGAAAACTTTCCATTCCATTTCCATAAACACGCTCTAACTGATCATCTTTTGAGTTATAGGTAACGAAACCTATTTTTAGTTCTTTTACTTTAAAGAATGATCTGAAGGTCTCCTCCAAATCAGTGATAAAGGTTTCGCTTCCTCTTTTATCGACTGAGATAAGATTTGTTTTAATTTCAGATATGGTATGCTCTGTTGTAACATCGAACATATTAGATATTACGAAACCCTTTGAGATAAAACTATTTGGAGGAATCATTTCCTTCCAGATTTCAAGATCTTCCGGATTTTCTAGTAGTTTATCAACATCTGCCTGGGTTAAATCTTTTGCTAAATCTGTCGGAAATATATCGATAAAATCCGCATTATACAAAATGCGATAATGACGCATTATTCCATTTGCGTCAGGGATATCATAAAAGTATGGCCTGCTAAAATCAAGGTTAAATCCATAATGGAATTTTAGGATGACAGTACTTGCCATAATATAGTTTATCCCTTCATCCTGATTGCGAATAAAAGGCTTAAAATCCTTACCGGCATTTTCCAAAATCTTCTGAAATCTTTTGGACTTATTAAATACAACATCAAAATAAGGTAGAGAAGCAGCCTTAATTTCATTCTCACTTAATACCTCGGCAAACGAATCCTGCAAAATAACTCTAATAATATCTTTGTGTTTTTCCAAAAGCTTAATGTCTGAAAAACCATCTCTGAGTTCAGGATATGGTGCCTGCGTTTCCAAAACATATTTAGCCCTGGATGATAACAAAGGATCATCACTTCTGGCCATAGTATCATATTGTTGTAATAGCTTATCGAAGCTAATTAACATTTCCAGCGGCATATCTTTATTTATAGATCCCATAATTATATATGTCTACAGATTGACCGTAAAATTACAAAACTATTCGATTTCTTTTTGTTAAAGCAATTTTAGCGTTGTTCGGTGCATTTTTTGGATATTTATACAAATTATAATAATGTCTTCAGATAACAGACTTACTAATGCTTATAACAGGGCCAAAACTATAACATTTGATGACTCCTCCAAGTTTATTCTTTTTAGTGATTGTCACAGGGGTGACAATAGTTTTGCAGATGAGTTTGCCAATAACAGAAATATCTATTATCACGCTTTAAAGCATTATTTTAATAATGGGTTCCAATACTGTGAACTCGGAGATGGCGATGAGCTTTGGGAGAATTTAACTTTTGAACCTATTTTTGAAGCCCATAAGAATATTTATATGCTAATGAAACGTTTTCACGAAGAAAACAGGTTGCATATGATTTATGGTAATCACGATATGGTATATCGAAATCCGGAATATGTAAAAAGAAATCTTTATACCTACTTTGAACCTAAAGATGAAAAGGAAGCTGCCTTATTAGACCAATTACAGTTTCATGAAGCTTTAATTTTAAAACACAGAGAAAGTGGTCAGGAGTTATTTTTAACACACGGACACCAGGCAGATTTTATGAATTATCACGGCTGGCGGTTCAATCGCTTTTTAGTGCGCATACTTTGGAAACCCTTGCAGGTTTGGGGAATAGCAGATCCCACAAGTCCTGCCAAAAACAACCGTGAATTAATAAAGGTGGAGAGAAGAATAAAGAAATGGATTCTGCGAAATAACTTAAAAATAACCGTGATGGGACATACCCATAGGCCAAGATTCCCTGAACCCGGTGATATCCCCTTATTTAATGATGGAAGCTGTGTACATCCGAGAAGTATAACCGGGATTGAAATAGAAGACGGATTAATTTCACTTATAAAGTGGCAGATAGCGACCAAGGAGGATGGGACACTTCAAATTGTAAGGGTATTACTCGAAGGACCACAAAAGTTAGTAGATTACAAACAAAATGAGGATTGATCCTTTCCAATACCGGGGTACTAGTTGAATCAATCCTCGGGAAATAGTCATGTGCTCTATTTCTATTGAATTATAAAGTTAATAGGTATACTATATGGAACTTTTACAGATTTTCCGCGTTGCATCCCCGGAGTCATATTTGGGAGTGAAGCAATAATTCGATGTGCTTCTTTCTCCAATAGTTTATCCGGGCCCCTTGTCCTTATTCCCTCTACTACTCCTTTAGAATTAATCATAAATTGTACAAATACTTTTCCCTTAATTCCCAGTTCAAGGGCACTCTCTGGATAGGTAAATTCTTTAACAATGTGTGCTTGTATCATTTTTTGAAAACAAGCTTTTCGTTCATCATTGCCTTGTGCATTTTCACAACCGGGATAAATCGGAACATTTTCTATGACTGCAAAGGGGACTATGATATCTTCTTCTTCTTCGCCAACTTCAACATCACCAACGTCCATTACCTCCTCAATCACTGATTCCTGACTGGTTTCTGTACTCTCAATAATAGTTTCTTCTATTTCCTCTGTATCTTCTACTACTTCAATTACTTCAGGAGCAGCTGGTGGCGGAGGCGGAGGTGTTGTTTTTATAATCTCGGTTACCGGAACATCTTCTTTAAGGTCATCTACGGCCTGAGCAATATCCATAGTTGTGGTGTCTTTAGGATACGTTTTGTATTCCAAAGCACGCCAGGTCAAAAATAGAACGACTGTGAGTCCTATTACAAAATACAGTCCGCTATTTCTATTTAAATCGACTTTTGGGTTTTTTTTGACTTGCATGACTATTTTTATTATGATATACTCAAAATTACGTCATGTAAAATGCAGATAATATGATATTTATCAGGTTTAACTCGTTATGTCATAATTTTGGATTATTTAAAAAATGGTGCAAAAAAAAGTAATCAGGACTAAAAAGAGTCCTGATTACTTGCAATATATCTTCTTAGATATAAATCTTTTGCTATTGTTTTTCGCTACTACATCCCAGATAAAAGTACCTCGTCAAAATCGATTCCTTCAATGGGAATAATACGCTGTGCTGCAGCGTCCCATTTGATTCGTCTTCCGAGTTTAACTGAAAGTCCTGCCATATGAGCTGATATTGCTTCATCAAATCCCTCATTTATTCCGCAGCTCACTTCACCTCCGTTACGGGTACTGCTGAGCCATTCCCTTAAATGAAGAAATGTTGAATCAACCCTTGCACCGTTAATGTATGTCCACATAAGGCCTTTATCCGCGAAGTACTGAGATGTTGCCGAGGAAACCGCATCGGGCACACTGGCCCCTGGATTATAGCTGTAAACCGGAACCGATGGTTTCATTTTCTCAGATTCAATCTGATCAGCATACTTTGTAGACCTGCTATCCGGCCATATCGTAAGTCGATTACCCAATTCCATGGTGCCGTCATGTCCCATAAGAATAGTTGGCCTGCTGAAGCCATTACCAAGAGTTGCACTATAGACAAATGTCATCCCTTTTTCCTTCCCTTTTTTCTGACTACTCCCTGTACTAAAATCTGGAAACTCCATATTTACCTGGAGGACGTCAGGCACATTACGCCCGTCATTGTGAGTGTATATTCCACCTGAAGCCATTACGGATGTAGGGATACCCATTTGCAGTACGCAGTTAAGACGATCATAATCATGGGTCAACAAATCTCCGGAAAGACCGGATCCATATGCCCACCATTTTCTCCATCTGAAAAAATGATTCTTATTAAAGGGTATTTTTGGTGCCGAGCCTAAAAAGAGATCCCAATCTATGGTTTGTGGATTTGCTTCGTCCTCTATATAGTAGTTCCAGGCGCCGTTGTCATCATTCCTGTTAGTATTGGTCTGGACTAGTGAAACATGACCAAGCACTCCTTTAGACACGATATCCTGGGCTGTTTGAAAACTCAAGGTTTGCCTGTGTTGATGACCAACCATTAACACCGCCTTTGACTTTTCAGCGACTTCCTTTAACCTGTAAGTCTCTTCTACTGTATGTGTCATCGGTTTTTCCACATAAGCATGTACCCCATTTTCAAGAGCATCTATAGCCATAGGTGCATGCCAATGATCAGGGGTGGCAATAATTACGGCATCTACTTTACCGCTACGGATCATTTCCTGATGTGTCCTAAATCTAATCACCTTGGTATCCTCAGTGGAAAAAGAATTAATTACTCTGTCTGCCCTAACATCATACACATCGCAAACAGCAGTAAGTTTTACATTCAGTTCATCCTGATTCAGAAAATCTTTCAGTCGAGAATGATTAGGATCCTCTTCTGCAGCCAATCTCATTTCTTCTAACCATTCTTTTGTTGCAAATCCTAATGCTCTGCATAATTGTTCTCCCCGAATACCAAAACCAATAATTCCGACTCTTACGGGATCACCGCTAATTTCTTTTACCGCAGAAGGTAACGAAGGCTGTATATTTAATTGTTCGAGTATAGCTGAGCGCTGTCTGTTTTTGGAAACCGTATTTGCGGCACCAGCCCACCAAACAGCACCAAGTATTGGGATTCCGCCTAAGCCTTTAATTACATCTCTTCTAGTCCATTTCATAAGGTTTCAGTTTTAGTTTGTTCTTTGTTTTTATTAAATAAGAATTTTATACCAAAATATTGTCCGGTAGGATATTGATAAAGAACCATACAGGCTGCAAGTTCTATCAAATTTTTATTGACAAACCAATAACTCCCCTCAACATTTAATTGTGTTAGCCAGGGGAAAGGAGGATGTGCCCAATAGTACATGGCAAGTAATAAAGCCCCTACCAAAGCTCCTTTTTTCTCAAAGATCCCTAACAAAAGAGTAATCCCTACAAACATTAAAGCCATCCAATTAAGGGTGTCAGCCCATCCAATTAATGGTTCTTTTGCGATTGCCAAAAATAGGGGCTCCAGAGGACCTTGTGCTGTAGCCAGGTAGCCAAAAGAGGTCCAATCCGGGTTGTAAAGCTTTACAACACCTTCATACAAAAAGTGCCAGCCAATAAGTACGCGCAATAACACAATACTGTGTTTTAATTGCCATTTTCCTTTAGTTTCAGTCATATTGTTTAGTTAAAGTTGTTAATTAGTGTTTTCTCTTAGAGGGCTTATATTTTAGATTTTTATATCGCAAGTCTTGGTACTAAAAAATAACAATATCTATAACACCATTATCTATTTTACTAATAAAAGATTTAGGAAATTACTCCCTTGAGTATTAATAAAACCTTATAAATAGCAATATAAATTTGAGCGTGATAAACAGAATAAAACAGCCCAAAACTAGACCCTCAACCCTTATCTTCCTATGACATATATCAGGTTTTTTATTTGGCGAAACCATCTATAATAAATGGACTAAATAGCTGTTAAAAACATCACGCTCTTGAAGCCAATGTATTCATAGCTTCTACAAAAGTATCCAGTTCTTCTGTAGTCGTGTATACATTAGGAGTAATTCTACATCCGTGAACGCTGGAATTATCTATAGCTACCGTAAATATATAAAATTCATTAAAAAGAGTATTTGCCAATTCTGCAGGGGCTATTTTTTTAATTCCCACATTGGCAATCCCACAACTTCGATAATCCTCAACTGGTGTATTTACATTAATATTTTTTACATTCCTTAATTTTTCACTCCAATATCTCTGTAAGAATCTTAATCTTTTCTCTTTTCTCTCCATTCCAATCATTTCCAGATAATCTATGGCATCATCTATTGCAAGATCGGTATGAACCGGGTGGGTGCCTGTATGATTTAACCTTGTAATGTCATTTGGATCCCGGTCATGTTCTGCTAAAAGGGGCCAAATTTTTGATATCTTATCTCTGGCAACATAAAGTAGTCCAACTCCTAAGGGAGCACTTAACCATTTGTGAAGACTTGAAGCGTAATAATCGCAGTTCAGATCATCTATATTAACCTGAATATGGCCAATACAATGTGCTCCATCAACCATGACCTCAACACCATGTTTATGCGCCATATCGCAGATCTTTCGAATAGGTAATATTTGCCCTGTAATGTTGATCATATGGCACACCATAATCAATTTGGTTTTAGGGGTAATTTGTGCCTCGTACAATGTAACTAATTCATCATCTGAAACCGGGTGGTTAGGCACGGAGACTACTTTATTGACAACCCCGTACCGCTTAGCGATCAATGCAAAATGATCCTGCATGGAGCCGTAATCCTGTTCTGCAAAAATTGCCTCATCATTCTCATTCCATGGATAACCCCCAATTATCATGTCTAAAGATTCCGTAGTGTTGCGAGTAATGATCAATTGATCAGACGAGCAGCCAACCAAAGCCGCTAAACGTGCAGTGACCTTTTTTTTATTTTCCCACTGAACAGTTCTCATATAGTAGGAGCCCTCATAATTAATGTTTTTAACATGCTCCAGAAACCTGTTCATGGTTGGTTGAGGGGCTATATTGTAATATCCGTTTTCCAGGTTTATATACTCAGGTTTTAACAGATAATCCTTTCTGATACCCTTCCAGAATTCCTCATCGCCATTGCCATAATCCCGCTGAAGGTCTATTTCACTTGCATTCAGGTTATAAGGAAGAAAAGGCGTAATTGCCGCCATCTTCCCCATACTTTTTAAAAAGGCCCTTTTATCCATCCCTGCTTTATTTCATACAAGGTAATAAAAGCAATTCAATATTTATTAATTGAAATTTTTTAGTAATTAGAATCATATTCTAATCAGCTTTTCAATTCCAATTTATATAAAAATGTTTATCTTGAAAAAGATTGTTTATTAACCAACAAAACAAAAAAATGAAAAAACTACTAGCAGAATTTATCGGCACCCTATGGCTGGTGCTTGGTGGATGTGGAAGTGCCGTCCTGGCGGCAGCGTATCCGGAACTTGGAATTGGTTTCTTAGGAGTATCCCTTGCATTTGGCCTTACTGTGTTAACTATGGTCTACGCCATAGGGCATATTTCAGGTTGTCACCTGAATCCCGCTGTTTCTATTGGACTATGGATAGGAGGGCGTTTTGAAAGTAAGGAATTGGTTCCATATATTATTGCGCAGGTATTGGGAGGTATTGCAGGAGCAGGAATATTATACCTAATTGCTACTGGAAAACCTGGTTTTGAAATTGGCGGCTTTGCAAGTAATGGTTATGGGGAACATTCCCCGGGTGGTTACAGTATGTTAGCCGCTCTTATTACAGAGGTTGTAATGACTTTTATGTTCCTGATCATTATTCTTGGAGCTACCCATTCAAAAGCTCCAAAAGGAATGGCAGGTATAGCCATAGGACTTGGACTTACTCTAATTCACCTTATCAGTATTCCTGTCACGAATACTTCGGTAAATCCTGCCAGAAGTACTAGTCAGGCCTTATTCGCAGGCGACTGGGCAATTGGCCAGTTATGGCTTTTTTGGGTAGCGCCTATAGTAGGCGCCTTATTAGCGGGCCTTGTTTATAAATATATTTCTCCCGAAAGTAAAAGTTAAAACAAATAGGGGCCAAATTGGCCCTTTATTTTTGTTATTACTAAACTCTGTTATTTCTTTTATGAAATAGTATATTTA
>Ga0316197_10003744_pt1 | contig 10842 bp, 9 predicted proteins | sample OudBiesiAoxic_MG_FD_204939 | JGI IMG/M metagenome (GOLD analysis project Ga0316197, IMG submission 204939) | Coastal sediment microbial communities from Oude Bieten Haven, Netherlands - site A oxic | ecosystem: Environmental > Aquatic > Marine > Coastal > Sediment | place: Netherlands... | reverse complement strand
GATTGTGGATGACAGCCGCTTGCAGCGGCGCATTCTGGCGTCGACCCTTGTGAAATGGGGATTTGACGTAGTTGAGGCCGAAACGGCAGAGGAAGCGCTGGAGCATTGCAAGCATCAGGTGTTTGACCTTGTCATCAGCGACTGGGTGATGCCGGGCATGTCCGGGATCGAGTTCTGTCAGGTGTTCCGAGAGATTACTCAGGATGACTATGGGTATTTTATCCTTCTAACCTCAAAGACCGAGAAATCAGAGATCGTCCGCGGCCTTCACTCCGGTGCGGATGACTTCTTGTCCAAGCCCGTGAATATGCACGAACTACGCGCCCGCATTTCCGCCGGAGAGCGTATCGTGAGAATGCAACGTGAGCTTTCCAAGAAGAACCGGCTGGTCAATATGACGCTTGATGAGCTGACGCGCGTCTATGACCTGGTGGACAAAGACCTGCTGGAAGCGAAAAAGCTGCAGCAATCCTTGGTGCCAGATCGTCACCGTGCCTGGCCTGAAGGGGGGCTGTCCCTGCTTTTGCGATCTGCCGGGCATGTCGGGGGCGATCTCGTCGGATATTTTTCGACCGACGATCAAAAGCTGGGGCTTTACGCGATTGATGTGTCGGGTCACGGCATCAGCTCTGCCCTGATGACCGCCAGATTGGCAGGGTATCTGTCGGCCGCATCGCCGGATCAGAACGTTGCCCTTTCCCGCCAACCCGATGGGCGGTATTTCGCGTCGCCGCCCAAGGACGCTGTGGCCACCCTGAACAAGCTGGTGCTGAACGAAATGGACACCGAGCAGTACTTTACCCTCATGCTGGCTTTCGTCGATCTGCCAACCGGTGAGGTTACTTTTTCGCAGGCCGGGCATCCGCATCCTTTGGTGCAGCGCGCTGATGGTCAGATCGAACAATGCGGTGAAGGTGGTTTCCCCGTTGGATTGATGGCTGACGTCAGATTTGATGAATATACGACAACGCTGGCACCCGGTGACCGGCTCATATTGCTGTCAGATGGGGTGACAGAATGCCCTGATGCCAAAGGCGATCTGCTGGGCGAGGACGGTCTGTACAGGATCATGCAGCGGCTTGCTGACGTGCAGGGCACGGCCCTATTAGAGGCGCTTGTCTGGGAGCTGGCGGCATTTGCCGGGACAGAGGAATTTCCGGATGATGTCTCGGGCATCACTTTTGAGTATTCCGGACCTGCCCTAGCCGTTGAAGCGCCGCAGGAATAAACGGTCGCCATCGTTGCCAAGCATTGAAAGAGCGTCATTTCGGTTCAGGACGAGTGTTTCATGATCCGGTTCCACCGGTTCGGCGATCTGACTGACTGGATACGCAGCATAGACATGACACAGCTTTTCGGCCCAAAGCTCATACTCCGGCATGAACACAAAACGCCGGAATGCGCCCAGCCTGCGGGGCCGTGCAATGCGCCAGCCAATTTCCTCCAGAACCTCGCGATGCAAGGCTTGCAAAGGCGATTCGCCCGGATCAATGCCGCCGCCCGGCAGTTGGATATCCAGCTTTGGTGCAAGCTGCGCGGTCAGCAGAAAGCGGTTCTGAAGCGGTAAAATCGCATAGGCACCAGGCCGCAATCGATAAGAGATGTCTTTTCGGGGCGGTACCCCCACACGTCTGATCATCTGCGTTCCCCTTTATCCGTTGCTTGCCCAGCCTATATAGACGCGGTATGCCAACCGGCCTGAGATAAGGAAACCCCAATGACAGCCCAACAACAGCCCGGAAACCAGATTGCCTGGGACGACAGCGTGTTGCCGTTCCAACTGGATAATTGCGACATGCGCGGGCGCGTTGCGCGTCTGGATGGGGTACTGGACGGCATCCTAAGCCAGCACGATTATCCGCCACAGGTTGAAGCGCTGGTTGCTGAAATGGCGCTGTTGACGGCCTTGATCGGCCAAACCATCAAGCTGCGCTGGAAGCTGTCCTTGCAGGTGCAGTCAAAGGGTGCTGTGCGAATGATCGCAACAGATTATTACGGTCCGCAGGAAGATGGCCGTTCGGCTCAGATCAGAGCTTATGCAAGCTATGATGCTGACCGGCTAACCGATTCTGTACCATTTGATCAGGTGGGCGAAGGATATTTTGCGATCATGATCGATCAGGGCCAAGGAATGACCCCCTATCAGGGCATCACACCATTGGCTGGCGGTTCTCTCGCTGCCTGTGCAGAGGCATATTTTGCGCAGTCCGAACAGTTGCCGACGCGCTTCTCGCTTAGTTTTGGCCGGTCTTCCGGACCCGCTGAGGCCGAGCATTGGCGTGCAGGCGGTGTGATGTTGCAGCATATGCCCAAGGCGTCCCCCTTTGCTGCGAAAGGCGAGGGCACCGGCGATCTTTTGTCCGCGAATGATCTGGTTCACGGTGACGAGGAAGAGAACTGGAACCGCGCCAATATTCTTTTGGACACGGTTGAGGATCTGGAACTGATTGGCCCAAGCGTGCCGCCAACGGACCTTTTGCTGCGCCTGTTTCACGAGGAACAGCCGCGTGTTTTCGATGCGCAGGCGGTACGGTTTGGCTGCACCTGTTCGGAGGATCGCGTGCGACAGAGTCTGTCGATCTATTCGGCCAAGGACATTGAAAAGATGACCACGGATGATGGGCGGGTAACAGCAGACTGTCAGTTCTGTGGTGCGCATTACGATCTTGACCCGGCGACAGTCGGATTTGAAGCCGAAACAACCTCTGATGATTGAGAGCATTGATCAGATAAGGGCGGCGCTGGGCAGGGAAGGGCGGGAAACGTCTGACTTTGATCTGAACCCGGATGTGCAGTTGCCCGAGGGTCGCAAGTTGCGGCCCGCTGGCGTGCTGGCACCGATCGTGGCGCGCGACAGCGGTTTCCATCTTTTGCTGACCAAGCGGTCCTCGGCGCTCAAGCATCATCCGGGACAGATTGCCTTTCCGGGCGGCAAGCAGGATGAAGGCGATGCGGACGTGATTGCTGCTGCGTTGCGTGAGGCGCATGAAGAGATCGGATTGCCCTACGATATCGTCGATGTTTTGGGTACTTTGCCAGCGCATGAGACTGTGACCGGGTTCGCCGTTACGCCAGTTTTTGCCTTTGTTAGAGACGAATTTGAAGTAATCCCGGAGCCCGGTGAAGTGGACGAGGTCTTTTCAGTCCCGCTTAGCCATGTGGCTGACCCGGCAAACTATCTGATTGAATCCCGCCGCTGGCGTGGCACACGGCGTCATTATTTTACGGTTCCTTACGGCCCCTATTACATCTGGGGCGCAACCGCGCGTATGCTTCGGGCATGGTCCGATCGAATGACATCGTAATCCCGCCCGATACAAGCTGGCTGAATGACCCCGGCGCGGCCGAGGTCTGTGCAGTAATTGAGCGTGCGGGATACGACATCTTCTTTGTTGGCGGCTGTGTTCGGAACGCCATTCTGGGTCTTGCCGACAGCGATGTGGACATGTCCACCAATGCGCACCCGGATCAGGTGATGAAGGTTGCAGAGGACGCGGGGTTGAAGGCCGTTCCCACCGGCATTGACCACGGAACGGTGACCGTGGTTGCGCATGGTACACCGTTTGAGATCACGACGTTCCGGCATGACGTGGAAACCGATGGTCGGCGTGCCGTCGTGGCATTCTCTGACAATATGGAGGACGACGCGCGCCGCCGGGATTTCACTATGAACGCGCTCTATGCCACGGTGAAGGGTAGCATCATTGATCCCCTGGGCGGTCTGCCTGATCTGCTTGCACGGCGGATCAGGTTTATCGAGGATCCCGAAGCGAGGATCAAAGAGGACTATCTGCGCATCTTGCGGTTCTTCCGGTTATCGGCGTGGTATGCTGATCCGTCAGAAGGATTTGACGCAGATGCCTTGGCAGCCATTTCCGCGAATACCGACGGGTTAGAGACGCTTTCTGCGGAACGTGTGGGGCAAGAGATGGTCAAACTGCTGTCCGCACCCGACCCTTCTCCAGCTGTGGCCGTTATGCGTCAAACCAATGTTTTGCACGCCGTGTTGCCCGGTGCGGATGATCGGTTTTTACCGGTTCTTGTGCATCTGGAAGGGTGTCTTTCGCTTCAGCCCAACTGGGTCAATCGGCTTGCCATCCTCGGCGGTGAAGACGTCGCTACCCGATTCCGGTTGAGCAGGGCCAACACCCGGCGCGTGGGCCATATGCACGACTTTGGCTTTGCCGGTCCATCGTTGGCCGAAATCGCGTACCGCCATGGACAGGAGGCTGCGGAGGGCGCGATGCTTTTGCGCGCCGCTTTAGAAGAGAAAGAGCCTGATTTGGCCGTATCAGAGACGATACGAAACGCCAGCGCAGCGGTTTTTCCAGTCAAGGCCAAGGACCTTATCCCCGACTTTGAAGGTCCTGCGCTGGGCGCAAAACTGAAAGAGATCGAGCAAAAATGGATCGACTCCGGCTTTGCGCTGAGCCGGGATGCGCTTTTGCGAGCGGTGTGAGGGTCGACACAAAGCCTGTTCTTGGTTATCTAAATGACAAGAACATGGAGGGTTGCAAAATGTATCGCGGGATCTGGTTCGGCTAAAGCCGAGATAACCACGTTTCCTACTGGACTTTGCCAAGGGCGGGTCCGGTCATTTTGCATATACACGTTCAAGGCTCCCGCCCATGTTCCGCTTTTTCGAAAACCTCGTTGATCCCTATACACCTTACACTGAAACCGACACGCCACCGCGCAAGCTGTGGCCGTTCATGCGTGTTTATTGCGAACCGTTCAAAGGCATCTTTGTTCTGACCGCCATCATGTCCATCGTCGTGGCTGCAATAGAGGTCGGGTTGATCTACTACATGGGGCGCATCGTCGATCTGCTTGCCACGGATCCCACGCAGCTGTGGGCGAACCATGGAACCGAACTGATGCTGGTTGCTGGGTTCGTGCTGATCGTGCGGCCTCTGTTTCAGGGGTTTGACGTTGCTTTGATCAACAATGCCATCCTGCCAAACTTTGGCACGTTGATCCGCTGGCGTGCGCATCGGCAGGTGCTGCGACAGTCGGTTGGCTGGTTCGAGAATGACTTTGCCGGGCGCATCGCGAACCGGATCATGCAAACGCCGCCAGCAGCCGGAGAGGTCGTGTTTCAGACCTTTGACGCGATTTCCTATTCGCTGGCCTATATGATCGGCGCCGCAGTCCTCCTTAGCACCTCGGATTGGCGGCTGATGTTGCCCTTGCTGGGGTGGTTTGTTCTGTACGGCGCGCTGGTCAAATGGACGGTGACACGGGTTGGCCCGGCATCACAGGCCGCGTCCGATGCGCGGTCACAGGTCACGGGGCGTGTGGTCGATGCCTACACCAACATTCATTCGGTCAAGATGTTCGCGCACCATGATCTGGAAGTGGATCATGCCAAGGAAGCGATCGAATATGCGCGACAGACGTTCCAGAAGGAAATGCGCATCTTCACGATCATGGATGTCGTTCTGACGGTGCTGAATGGGGTGCTGATCCTTGGCGTTGTCGGATGGGCGCTGGCGCTGTGGACATGGGGCGAGGCGTCGGTTGGTGTTGTCGCCGCCGCGGCCGCGCTGACCCTGCGTCTGAATGCGATGACCGGTTGGATCATGTGGGCGCTGTCCTCGTTCTTCCGGGAACTGGGCGTGGTGGCCGAAGGGATGGAGACCATTGCGCAGCCGATCGCGCTGGTGGACCGGGCCGATGCCGAACCTCTGCAATTGGGGAAAGGCGAGATAGAAGTGCGTGATCTGACCCATCACTACGGTCGCACCCAAGGCGGATTGCAAAATGTGAATCTAAAGATCGCGCCGGGCGAGAGGATCGGGCTTGTCGGCCGCTCAGGCGCCGGGAAATCGACCCTCGTGAAGCTGCTTCTGCGGTTCTACGACGCGGAATCCGGCGAGGTCTTGATCGATGGTCAGAACATCAATTGCCTGACACAGGACAGTTTGCGCCGGCATATCGGCATGGTGCAGCAAGACAGTTCCTTGCTGCACCGGTCAGTGCGCGAAAATATTCTCTATGGTCGGCCTGATGCCACCGAAGAAGAGATGATTGCGGCGGCGAAACAGGCCCAGGCGCATGAGTTCATTCTGGATCTGGCCGATCCCGAAGGGCGCACCGGGTATGACGCGCGGGTAGGTGAACGTGGCGTGAAACTGTCAGGTGGTCAGCGTCAGCGGATTACCTTGGCCCGGGTCATCCTGAAGAACGCGCCGATCCTCGTGCTGGATGAGGCGACCTCGGCGCTCGACAGTGAGGTTGAGGCGGCAATTCAGGAAACGCTTTATGGGATGATGGCGGGCAAGACGGTAATCGCCATCGCGCACCGCCTGTCCACAATCGCCGAAATGGACCGGATAATCGTGCTGGATCAGGGGCAAATTGTCGAAGAAGGCGCACATGACGCGCTTTTGGCGCAAGGCGGGCTATATGCAGACTTCTGGAGCCGTCAGTCGGGCGGTTTCCTGAAATTGGACGAAGTGGCCGAGGAATAGTTTTGCGCGTTTCTGACTGGATCAACCCATTTGCCGCCGCTGACGGCCCGCCACCACAGTCGCTGGGCGCATTCATGCGCTGGTGCCTGTCAGGTGCGTGGCCCGTGTTGTGGCTGGCGGCACTGCTGTCCGCGCTTGCCGGAATATTGGAGGCGGGGACAGCATGGATCTTGGGCAAGGTCATCGATGCCACGTTAAGCGCGGGACCGGATGCGTTCTTTGACGGTCGGAACCTTGGTCTGATCATCGGGGCGATGGCGTTCTTTTTGATCGCGCGCCCAGTTCTGTTTGGCCTGTCGTCTGCGTCGAACGCCATAATGGTTCAACCCAATGTGAACCCCTTGGTGCTTTCGCGGCTTCATCGCTGGACACTTGGCCAGAATGTCGGGTTCTTTGATGACGATTTCGCCGGCCGTATTGCGCAAAAGCAAATGCAGGCGGCGCGGGCGGTAACCGAAGTTGCGTCCGAGGTCATCAACGTGGTTGCCTTTGCGCTGGCTTCGCTGGTTGGGTCCGTCGCACTTTTACTGGCCATCGACTGGCGGGTGGCAATTGGCTTCGCGGTCTGGCTGGTTGCCTATCTGGCCTTGATCAACTGGTTTCTGCCACGGGTCCGCGCTCGGTCTGCAGGGCGTGCCGGGGCGCGGGCAATGGTGTCAGGGCAGGTGGTTGATACGATCACCAACATCAAAACGGTCAAATTGTTTGCCCACGCGGATCATGAGGATCGCGCGGCGCTGGGCGCGATGCAGACGTTCCGGCAAAGGGCGCTTGAGTTTGGGTACCTTGCTGCCGGGTTCCGACTGGCGCTGATGAGCCTTGCAGGGGTCTTGCCGGTACTGCTGATCGGCGGGACGATACTATTGTGGCAGCGCGGGATCGCGAGCGAAGGCGATATTGTTGCCTCTGGTGCAATCGCCATCCGCATTGCGCAGATGACGGGCTGGGTCAGCTTCACGTTGATGGCGATCTATTCCAATGTGGGCGAAGTAGAAGACGGAATGAAGACGCTGACACCACGGGTCAGGGTCGAAGATGCGCCCGGTGCGACGGATTTGACGGTGACGCGGGGCGAGATTTCTTTTGACGGTCTCGGCTTTGCCTATGGTCGCGAGACCGGTGGGATTGAGGGTATCTCTCTCACCATTCATCCGGGCGAAAAGCTGGGGATCGTGGGGGCATCTGGTGCAGGTAAATCGACGCTGGTTGCACTGCTTCTGCGGCTCTACGAGGCGGAAGAGGGCTCTGTCTCGATCGACGGGATGGACCTGCGGGATGTCACACAAGAGAGTTTGCGCCGCAATATCGGGATGGTCACGCAGGAAACAGCGATGTTCAACCGATCTGCGCGGGACAACATTCTGTACGGTCGGCCCGATGCAACGGAGGACGAGGTGATCGCCGCCGCAAAGCGGGCCGAGGCGCATGATTTCATTATGGGTCTGCAGGATCACCGGGGGCGTCGCGGTTATGACGCCCATTTGGGGGAGCGCGGTGTGAAACTATCCGGCGGACAGCGGCAACGGATCGCCCTGACCCGTGCAATTCTGAAGGATGCGCCGATCCTTGTCCTGGATGAAGCGACCTCTGCGCTCGACAGTGAGGTCGAGGCGTCAATACAGGCGGCGCTGACCCGCGTGATGGAGGGCAAGACCGTGTTGGCCATCGCGCACCGGCTGTCGACGCTGACCGAAATGGACCGGATCGTTGTCATGGATGCAGGCCGGATCGTGGAAAGCGGCACCCATGACGTGCTGCTGGCCCAAGACGGGCTCTATGCGCGGTATTGGCAGCGTCAGTCGGGCGGTTTTTTAAACATGAAGGCGGCGGAATAGGCTTGGGTCGCCCCGGTCTGCGCGGTACATCGGGCACATGACTGAATTTACCATACGCCGCCTGGGCCACCACGGGGACGGCATCGCCGATGGCCCGCTCTTTGCTCCTGTCACCCTTCCGGGCGAGGTGGTCACAGGCCGCGTTTCTGGTCAGACTCTGGAAGACATCAGAATTATCACGCCGTCGTCTGAACGGGTCGCACCACCATGCCGTCACTTCAAGGCATGCGGGGGTTGTGCGCTGCAACATGCCTCAGACGCGTTTGTGGCGGACTGGAAGGTGGACGTGGTGCGCAATGCGTTGGATGCGCATGGATTAGAGACTGAATTCAGACCGATCATCACCTCACCCGCGCAATCCCGCCGCCGTGCGACCTTTGCCGCGCGCCGGACCAAGAAGGGCGCAATGGCAGGTTATTACGGTCGTGGGTCTGATGTGATCATCGAGATACCTGATTGCCAATTGCTGCACCCGGACCTGATGGCTGGGCTGAACGTGGCCGAGGAATTGGCGATGGCAGGGGCCAGTCGCAAGGCGGCTTTGGCGTTCACGGTCACGTTGTCAGAAAATGGGCTGGACGTTGCGGTGACAGGTGGCAAGCCGCTGGACGGACCCTTGCGGCTGACACTTGGGCAGCTTTGCGAGAAACTGGGACTGGCGCGGATTGCATGGGAAGACGAGGTTATTGCGATGCGCATGCCACCCGTGCAGTGTTTTGGCCGGGCCGAGGTTTTGCCGCCTCCGGGCGCTTTCATGCAGGCCACTGCGGATGGCGAGGCGGCATTGCTGGCCGCCGTACGCGAAGCTGTGCGCGAAGCATCCCATGTCGTTGACCTGTTCTCTGGGTGCGGCACCTTCGCGTTGCCGTTGGCAGAGACGGCAAGCGTTCATGCCGTGGAGGGTGAGGCAGAGATGCTGACCGCCCTGGACCAGGGATGGCGCAAGGCGGAAGGCCTGAAACCTGTCACAACCGAGGCGCGTGATCTGTTTCGCCGCCCACTCTTGCCGGATGAGATGAAGGGACTGGAAGCCATCGTTCTTGATCCGCCGCGCGCCGGGGCGGAGCGGCAGGTCGTTGAGATATGCAATGCCGGCGTACCGCGTATTGCGTTTGTTTCATGCAATCCGGTGACCTTTGCACGGGATGCGCAGGCGCTTTGTGATGCGGGGTATACCCTTGATTGGGTTCAGGTCGTTGACCAATTTCGCTGGTCTGCACATGTGGAACTTGCGGCATCCTTCACACAGATTGCGGGATAGAAGGCATCTCACATCTTTTTGAACGGCATTTTTTTTGATATATGGTAGCGCCATAAGAAACGGGTCGGGAACCGCCGACAAAAGGGGCAGACGCGATGAATCGCAGGAATATGATCCTTGGAGGCACAGCGCTGGTGGCGCTGGGTGCCTGCGCGGACAGCAAATTCAAAAGATATAACGGGCCTGAGGTCACTTACATGGTGGTCAACAAGGGCGCGCGGAACATGTACCTGCTGCACCATGACAAGGTGCTTCAGGATTACGGAATCAGGCTTGGCTTTGCGCCAATGGGGCATAAGGAAATCGAAGGTGACGGAAGAACGCCCGAAGGGATATACCTGATCGACCGTCGCAATCCGAATTCACGGTTTCACTTGTCGCTTGGTATTTCATATCCGAACGAACGGGATCGGGAACGCGCAAAGGCATTGGGAAAACCGCCCGGCGGCGACATCTTTATCCATGGTCAGAAACATCCGCTGAAAAAGGACAAGGATGACTGGACCTGGGGATGTATCGCGGTCAAGAACAAGGAAATTGAAGATATTTACGCAATGGTCAGAGACGGTACGCCGATTCAGATCAACCCGTAAAAGATGGGCAGATTAGTCGCCCATCACCAAAGTCCACCAGATCTTGCCACCTCGTTCCTGATGCCATGCAAAGCCCATATTGCGCGCGTCGGGCGACATAATCACGCGGCGCGTATCGGGCTGCTCCATCCAGGCGGCAAGCGTTTCCAGCTCTGACTCGTAGGTTTCCGAGATCGTCTCTCCGACAAGGCGGCCGGGGTATCCCACGCGATTGATCCGGTCGATGGGAGAAGACCCATCAGATCCGAAATGCCAAGGCCGGTTTTGGACGGACATATCCCGCGAATGTGTTGCCGCAGCAGCATTGAGTTGCGAGTTCAGCTGTACCGGTGCCCTACCGCCTGCCTGACGCAGGGCATTGATAGAATCAAGCATACGGAACTGAATCTTGCCAGTATCCCCCGCACTGATCCGATAGGGTTTCGGCAGTGGTTTTCCATCCGTGCCCATTTGCGGTGCGGCAGGCGCACAAGCGGTCAAAGCGAGGGCCAAGGCCAGAAAAACGGACAATAGACGGATCATGACGCTGCTCCAAGCGTTGCGGTTCTGGTATGCCTTACATGGACGCACGTTGCAGTTCAAACGCACATCGGCGTTACTGCGCCTTATGACAGTTGTTTGAATTGATACTGCGGCTTTCGGGCAATATATTCACGCGACATCGGGAAACCGAACATGAT
>Ga0316197_10003743_pt1 | contig 10844 bp, 10 predicted proteins | sample OudBiesiAoxic_MG_FD_204939 | JGI IMG/M metagenome (GOLD analysis project Ga0316197, IMG submission 204939) | Coastal sediment microbial communities from Oude Bieten Haven, Netherlands - site A oxic | ecosystem: Environmental > Aquatic > Marine > Coastal > Sediment | place: Netherlands... | reverse complement strand
CCCTGAGAGATTTTCCAACGCGGGCCACACGCGCGCTAAGCCGAAAACTCACACTCTGGCCCGCATCAGAAAATCTTCATCTCTGCCGTCATTCGGCAGTTGTACTGAGATGGCAGCTTTGTCGCGTTGAGCTGCCGTTCGCTACCTATGCCTCAGTTGCGGCCTTTTCTCCCGTTCGCAACAAATGCGCGAATGTCGGCTTTGAATCGCTTGATCCGTGGAGCGTTCGGTTCTATGGAGCACATGTCGCAATACGCTTTGTGCAGGAGAGACCAGGCCCGATCTGGCGCCGAAGGAGCAACCCCCCGGAAACTCTCAGGCAAACGAACTGCATGAAAGCCGACAATCTGGAGAGCGGCCCGGTTCAAACCGGACCCACCGACGGAGAAAGTGTAAAGCCTAAAGCTTTATGCATAAACTCTCAGGTACCTGAACAGAGGGGATGAGCGGCGCGGATGTCTGCGCCTGTCCTTGGTCTGTTTAGGGGGATAGTCCCGATGAAAAAAATTGCTGTTATCGGCGCGGGTGTTACCGGCGTCACCACTGCCTATGCATTGTTGATGCGCGGCTATGATGTGAGCGTCTTTGACCAGAACCGGTACGCCGCGATGGATACATCTTTTGCAAACGGGGGGCAGTTGTCGGCCTCGAACGCGGAGGTGTGGAACCAGTGGTCAACGGTTCTGAAGGGCATGAAGTGGATGCTGAAGCGCGGAGCCCCCTTGTTAGTCAATCCGAAACCCAGCTGGCACAAATATTCGTGGATGGCTGAATTTATGGCCAACATTCCAAATTACCGTCAAAATACCGTCGACACAGTCCGTATGGCAATAACGGCGCGTGATCTATTAAAGACCACCGCGAAAAAGGAAGGCTTTACCTTCGATGTCGAAGAGCGTGGTATTTTGCATATCTACAATACCAAAAAGGAATACGACCACGCCACGGCCGTGAACACCCTCTTGGCGGAAGGCGGTTTGACCCGCGAGGCTGTGTCCCCGTCCGAGATGAAAACGCTGGAACCCGCGCTTGAAGGGGACTTCTACGGCGGCTACTTCACGTCGTCCGATATGACCGGCGATATTCACCGCTACAGTACTGGCCTGTCAGAAGCCTGCAGAAAGATAGGGGCTGAATTCCACTTCAATTCGGATGTGACGCACATAGCGCATACCGCTCAGGGTCCTGTTGTCCATTGGAAGGACGCGAAAGACACTAAAAACGATGCTCAGTTTGACGGGATTGTCATTTGTGCCGGGGTAGGTAGCCGCAGATTTGGCAAAATGTTGGGAGACCGAGTGAACGTATATCCGGTCAAAGGCTACTCGATAACAGTTAATCTCAATGATGAGACCAGCAGGCAGGCGGCCCCCTGGATCAGCCTTTTGGATGACGAAGCAAAAATTGTGACAAGTCGGTTGGGGGAAAACCGTTTCAGGGTCGCAGGGACGGCTGAATTCAACGGCTACAACTGGGATATCCGCGACGATCGGGTGCGGCCACTTGTCAAATGGGTTGAACAAAAATTCCCGAATGTTGAAACGGAGCATGCAGTGCCGTGGGCGGGTCTACGGCCGATGATGCCGAGCATGGTGCCGATGGTGAAGGGGGGCAAACGTCCGGGTGTCTACTACAATACTGGCCACGGTCATTTGGGGTGGACGTTGTCAGCAGCCACCGCCGAAATCATCGCCGAAAAAATCAAGTTAGAAGTCCAAAATTAGTACTGATGGGGCCAACTCTTCTGTGAAAGCTGCCATGCACTGCATCGCAGAAACACGGTAATATGGGGCTCTCTGCCGCCGTTCGCGGCCGTCTGCACCAAGGTCTCTTATGAGGAATAAGCCGCCTATGATTTCCGCGTTTGTGCGGCAAAAGGAGCGTGTAAAGGGCCTCGTTGATTGTAGCGTTTACCCCAGCCTTTTTTGCCAACCTAGCGGCGGCACCTGAAATCCATTCAATTTCGAGCGGGCGGCCGTTTTCTAAGTCAATGGCGGTGGACGCACGCATGTTCTTCGGTAGAGCACTTGCCGCAGCGCATGTTCGGGTTTCAATGTCTTTCCGCAAGGAGACACCCAATGCACGGCCAATGGCGGCAGTCTCAGAAACAACCTGTCGGAAGAGCACGCCCAGTTCGGGTGTGGAGACGATATCCCCGATGGTGCATCGACCTGCCGCAGTAATTCCAGACACGGCAGAGAACAGGACAAATTTTGACCAAATGTCTCTTTCGATGTCGTCTGTTACTGGTGCCGAGGAACCGGCATCGTTGATCGCCTGCTGTAAAGCGGCTATTCTTTCGGACGGTCTGCTGTCGCGCTCACCGAATGTAAACACGTTGAATTCGCCGGTTTTCCTGATGACCCCCGGAGATGCAATAGTGGTCGAAATCTGGGCCATGCCATTTGCAACATTCTGTTCAGGGAGAACTTCGATCAATCGGTCGGACGCCTAAACACCATTCAAAAACGGCACGATCACAGTGCTCGGACCCAACATGGGAAGGCAAGCGCGGGCCGCTGCCTCCAGTGCATCGCCTTTTACACCCAAAATGATTGCATCGACTTCACCAACTTGCGATGGGTCATCGGTCGCGATCCAGAGGTGGGCAAGTTCAACGCCAGAAGGGTCTTCCAGGGTTAGGCCGTTTTTGAGGATCGCGGCCAGATGGTGCCCGCGTGCGATAGTCGCAACCTGATGCCCACTATTTGTAAGCTTAACGGCTAGAAACCCTCCTATTCCGCCGGTCGCCATAGTTGCAATTCGCATTCCAGCCTCCCGATATGACACGCACTTCGGTCCAGATTACCAAGCGACCATGTTTCTGTCCAACTTCAGCAGGTGCGGTTCGATGAGTTGCCGGTTTCTGACTCCGAGCGATCATCTGATACTTTTTGTCGGATCTATCGGTTTCAGAAGAAGTCTTACCGGAAACTAAGCGGGAAGCAGCAAACATGAGAAGTCTAATACCCAAGACCCATTCATTCAGCTGGCTAAGGTTACAGCTTGTATGAACGGCTCGCAGGATCTGCGTACTCTGTTCCTACAAAAAGTCACTTCCGGGTCACATCAGTCATCTGAGTGTTTTTGTTGGAAGATAACCGTTTCGTGGCTCGCTGCAGTACAATGACGGGCGATCACTTCGCGAGTTTCATAAGCAGCAACCAAGCTGATCGTGATGGATATTCGGCAATTGGTATTATTGCAGAAACGCGAAGCAAACGGCTCTGTCATGATTGAAGTTGCATGCAAATTCTAATGGGCAACGCCCTTGGGACCATGCTTCATGAAATGCCATTGACCAAAGCTGTCTTTGAGATCCAGTGAGATGGCTGCTCGTGCCTTTGTTGACGCGCTACCGATTTCGGCAAAGGTGAACTCAATACCGTTTGGAATATCGATGCGCACACGATGCTCGCCGTCGCCATGCGGCGGTTTAATTGGACGCCCGGTGGAGGTGAGGATGTCACTAATCTGTACTTTTGCTGTGCGTGCTTCAATGTCCGCCTCCATATCTATTGGCGCGTAAATTGTGTCGTGAACTTTGTCGCACATGGCGTGAAACACCCACCAGTGTGTGGCTTCGTCGTCTGTTTCGCCGCCGGTAAGAACCGTTTCGAGCGCCTTGCGCTGTTCGTCAGAAGCAGCCGGGTCAATGATGAGCAGCATCTCACCTTTGCCTTCGTAAATCGGGCCCGGCCAATTGTAGATCAAACATGTTTTTAAGCCCGTCAAATCAACGTCCCCAAAATGGCCTTTTGCAATCTGCGTGACTTCAAACCCTTTGCAATTTCCGTGGGTCGGATCTTCCTCAAACTGGCAAGGGCATGAGTATCCACAGTTACAGTTACCGTAGGTCGGGCCTTCAATATACCAATCAACTTGTGCCATGACGGCTCCTTTCCGCGGTTTAGACCGCAATTAATAGTTTTTTAGTGTCATAAAACCGATGAGGTCGTGAGCCAAACGCCCGCGGCGATGAGGGCAACGCCAGTAGCTCTCGACAACAGGCGGGGATAAGGGATGAGTTTTTCGGCCAGAACGTACAGAGCGAGGCCCACGATCCAGTAGAGGTTCATGATCCCCCCGACAAAGAGAAGCGCCATCAAAGCCCAGCAACATCCGAGGCAGTATGCGCCGTGATGCATGCCCATCAAAAGTGCACCGAAGTAACCTCGCCGATTGGTCGCAGATAGAAAATGAGCTGGTGAACGGCAGTGCCTCAAACAAGCAGCCTTCAGGCTGGAAAACTGATAACTCCCAGCGGCAAGCAGAACAATTCCAGCAACTGGTTTGGAGTCGATTGTCATCATTGGACCGTTGGCAAGTCCCGCAATTTCCGTCAGCCACTGCAGCAGTGTCGCGACGGCGCTAAAACCCATCCACGCAAGCAGGTAACCCAGCAAAAACGTGATACTCAGGCTTGTTGCCTGCGCTTTTTGTTTTCCTTGTCGCTTCAGTGCGGTGAACAAAAGCAAAACCGGAGCCGCGCTGGGGGTCATCATGGCAACCATCATGACCCACCACATCAAAAAAACAAAAAGCGCGTATACCCAATCCCATTGAGCCGGCGGCCCCATAGCCATGGGTTCTCCGATTGGACCCGCCATCCGCGTCATGTCCAGCGCCGACATAGACATGCCGACACCCATGAAGGTGTAGACGCCCGCCAGCAGAACGATCAGCGATACAGAACCGATCACGACCCATATCTCATGAGCCATAATCCGTTCAACGGGTCCAGTAGATACAGTCATGGAAAACCTGCAGCGTTAAGCGGCGACGCGGCCATTGCCTGTCAGATGCAGACTGGCCATATGTGCATGCGTACCATTATTTTTGTTTAGATCGAGGTCGCCGCCGGTTGTCTTGGAGCGCCCGTTCGCCATTTCTGCGAACCCAAACTCAAATCCGTTGGGCAACGCGATGCCAATTCGGTGAGGCTCACCAGTTACGATATTCGGGATCGGCTCGGCTTCAATTTCCAAGATACCATCTGCCACACCTTTTCCGATGCGATCTTCGATGTTCAGGTCAAGCGAAACAGGAGCGTAAACTGTTTCATGCTTGTGCGGGCTCATAGCACCAAACACAAACCACATGGTCGCCATTTCTTCAGTATCGGCACCGGTCATGATCGCTTCTAAAGCTGCACGCTGATCAGCGTCTGCCTTGGGATCAATGATGAGTTGCATGTGCCCGTTTCCCTCATGGATCGGTCCTGGCCACTTGTACACGCCAGCAGCAGTCAGACCGTTCAGCGATGTGCTCCCGTAGTGGCCTTTATGGATTTTGTAGACGACGGCAGCTTCACAGGTGCCGTCAGTCGGAAGCACGCCAAACTGGCACGGGCATCCGAAGTTACAATTACAATTGGCGAGCTCCTCGCCCTGAATTTCCCAGTCAATCATGGTAGTGTCCCCCTGAGTTAATCGCGGTCTTATTCGATCGCGTTCAGTCTTGCTCGGAGGTCGGAAATCGTTACATCGGCCCAATCAAATGGCCTGCTGCCTCAAAATCAATCCGTCGTATCTAACAGAAATTATACTATTTGTCAGCCGCTGTGCGGAAACCAATTTTAAGTTGTACGATCGCTTGAATTTAAAAATCTAAGAAATGCGGTTGGTAATCTAGTTTCCGCAGGCTGCGAAAAATCCTGAATGTCAGTGGTATAGATTAACATGCACTTGGATTCTTTTGCACTCGCGCAGGATGTCTCCAAACAACGTAAACATTTTTTTGGTGCTTGTGTTTTGGGTATCCATGACACTTCCTCCTTGAACCCCAATATACGCATACGTGAAGCAACAGACTGTGACCATGTTCACATATGGATGTAATTTTTTTGGCGCCTTTCTGGGCAATCGGACCTATTCGGGCGTCGCATCAACACCGCTTATAATGTAAGCTGGGCTGACATTTAGGGCCACACAAAGCGTAATGAACTTTGAAACGGTTGGCTCCCTACCGTCTGTATATATGCTGCCGATATAGTTTCTGGACAGCCCCGCCGCCTCGCAAATCGCTGCGCGGCTGCGTCCGTCGCTATCTATTGCGACTTGAAGTCTCGTTTTCCAATCCGATTCATTCATGGCGATAAACTCGCGCTTATCGCACGAAAGGTCACGCCCAAAATAATTTTCTCTTGAACTGTCCATTATTGTGTGCAGTGATTTGTTCATGGAAAAACTGCAAGAATATCTAACGCACAGCAAAATGAACATCCGCGCCTTTGCGGGCCGGTGCGATTACCTTTGATCTGGCCGCTTCCCGTCTCCGCTGCATATTGACTATTCGGCGAACAATGCGCGCAATCGCTCGAAGGCATTCTCCGGCCAGACATCTTTAAATACGTAAAACTCTTCAAAACTCTTTATGTCGACACTCAATGGAACCCATGGTTGTTTGCTGGACGTGAATATTTGCACATCTGGCGGGCACGCCGCGGGGTCATCCATTGTTCCGACGCGAACGTAAGTAAGTTTGCCTTGCCGCACCATGTATTTGCTCAGAACAGCGGTGCCGCAGACCGCACATCTTGTAATGATTTGGCCTTTCCCACTTGGGGTCTCAAGCGCGTGCTCGGTCCCCTGTCCCTCTAGGGTTACTTGATCGGTTTCGATGAGGGCATTCAAAACATAGGCCGAACCGGTTTGCTTTTGGCATTCCCAGCAGTGGCAGCAATGCACGAACATCGGATCGGTGGCCAGATAGTATGTCAGTTCGCCACAGGCGCAGGAGCCGGAATGTTTGTAAGCACCATTATTTGTCATGCCAGTCACTCCACCAATTCGTAGTGTTTGATTGATCGTTTCGCGACCAGCTGAGCCTCAGCTGGATCTATATGTGGTGTTTTATAATCATCGCCAACGAAGGCTTTGAGCGATGCAAGGTCTTTCCAAATCATCACAAAGCTAAATTCGAGAGGGCTGTCGGGACGAGGTGCACCCGGAAAGACATCCACGATCCCGTCCGTGCTTTTCATGAGCGGGATGGCAGTCTTGCGAAAGAAGTTCCCGAACTCTTTTTCCTTACCTTCAAATGTCGTCACTTGGAATATACGCATGATCATCGAGCTTCCCTTCCATTGGTTGGTAAGGTTACTGCTTGTATGACCACCTCTGGCGACCTGCATACTTCATTTCTGTACAAAAGTCACTTTTGGTTCGTTTCCGAAACTCGTAGTGGTCTCTAAAAACTGCAGCTAGTCAGAAGGTATCTGGCATCTTGGTGCCGGGTCCCCATGTCGCTGGATCTGGCAGTCCGGCGCTTGACCATGCCTCTTGAAGAACCCGCGAGTCTTCAGAGCGTGTCCGCGGCAAATCATCATGTATGTCGAACCATGGCACACGACTTTCCATCCCGTTGTGCGCGGCCGGAGCATAGTCCTGTGGCGTATCAAGGCTGGTGGTGAAAATCACAAGGTGGGCCGCTTCATGCGGGCGCGTCATGTGGTAGACAAGACTGGAGCCACAAACATCGCAAAACCCACGCCGCGCGATTGGGGAAGACGTGAAATACTTCGGTTCGGCACCAGTAAACCGCACAGAAGACGCCGGAAACGCTGTAAATGCGCTCATGGTGGATCCGGAGAATTTCTGGCAGATGCGGCAATGACAATATCCCGTGCTGAGTGCAGGAGCATTGATTTCGTAGCGGATTGCGCCGCACAGACACCCCCCCGTAACCAGCGTCCTTTGCACCACATCAGGATCCAGATCCATGAACCCGCTCACCCGACCGCGTTTTGCACGTGTCATGAAAACATGCATTGGCGTGTCGCCTTTTTTGAGTTTCTTGTAGCCCGCATCGTCAAAGTCGATGTCAATCTTGCCCCGCACTTGCGACATGACCTCACCTGATAGAGCGATGCCCCCTGGCTCAGCTAAAGCTTCTAGGCGGGCCGCAGCATTTACTCCATTGCCCAGCAGGTCTTCGCCCTGCACAACCACGTCACCAACCGACACGCCGACGCGCAAAACCAGCCCTGGTTCGCTTGGCTCTCGCGTTTTCATTGCCATTGTATTCTGGATACGGATCGCACAGTTCACGGCTTCCAGCGTGCTGGAAAACTCCGCCAGAAATCCGTCGCCCATAGACTTAAAAAGCCGACCCCGGTTTGCCTGAACCAGCATCTCAATAACCTCGCGGCGCAGAAGCTCCACCTGCTCCAGCGTTCCACCTTCGTCTTTTTCAACCAAGGCTGCAAACCCGACCACGTCAGTTGCTAGTATTGCCGCTAGTCTTCGTTCCATTCTTCCCTCGATCTTACACCAAGCAAAGTATAGCGCAATTTCCCCAATCCTCCCACAGGATGTCGAACACTATCATCGGGAAAAGTCTGGACCGGCCGGTATCACGACCGAGGAGGATTACATTCCCTCATAAACGAGAGTAGAAGTCCCATCGGTTAAAGCACCGTACGAGAACGCGGGATAGATGGCAGCTTTGGGCTTAGTGCAGCCGTTCGACGCGTTCTGCATGAATAACAGCTGCGCGGACCAAGCAGACCTTAGTCGACCGAATTTGTTGGGAGCCCCCGCGATCAAGCCTTGACCGCAGAAGCAAGTTCAGGATTTACCGGTCGCATTGGACCAGCCAGATTTGTATTGCAAGGACCAGCGCTTTGAATGGAGATGAAGACCGCGGCTGGCGGGCCATTATCGGGTCTTCGTCGATCATGTCTCTGGCACTTCTGGGCGATGCATTGCTCTACGCTGTCCTGCCCGCTTACGCCTCTGACTTTGGGCTTACGTTGCCTTGGGTTGGCGTCATGTTGTCCGCAAACCGGTTTGTCCGTGTCTTTGCATATGGCTTAATCGCGCGCCTTGCCGTCGGACTAGGACTGCGCAGAATGTGCCTGTGGGCCGCGGTCACAGCTACCGCGTCAACTGCAGCATACGGTGTTGTTGAAGGTCCCGTACTTATGCTCGGGGCGCGGATACTATGGGGTTTGACCTATGCCAGTCTGGTACTGGCTACCTTGTCCTACGCGGTGGCGTTTCGTGACAAGGTCGGCACACGCGTTGGTGTTGGGCAGGCCATTCAAAGGGTCGGACCCATTCTTGCATTGTTTGGTGGAGCTTGGCTGGTCGGACAAGCCGGACCACAAATGGCCTTTGCCGTTCTCGCCATACCAACGGCGCTTGGCATCCTTATCGCATGGAGGTTGCCACGCGCCGTGTCGCCCGCGAAAGGCCGAAGTCGACCTCCGGCATTGGCGCGCCCCAAACCAATTGATGTGCTGTTTTTTTTGCAGGGCTATGGCGTGGACGGAGTTTTCGCCATTACAATTACATTGATATTTGCGCGCAACGCTGATCTTTCCACTGCAGTAATGAGTGGAAGCGCACTGTTGGCCATGCGCCATTTTGGCGAGGCCATCGCGGCACCTTTATTTGGTGTAATTGCAGACAAATTCGGAGCGCGGAAGATTTTTGTATTGGCTGCAGTTTTGACGATGGTCGGTTTCATCCTTGTTGCTGCAGGGGTCACGGTGATTGGCGCGCTGGTGATGCTGCTTTTCCGAGGCGCTTTGGCGTCTCTAGGACCTGCTGTCATCGCCGCTGATCTGGACATGGAGCAGGATGCGATCGGCCCACTTGCCCGAATGCAGGCGTGGCGCGACCTAGGGGCAGCCCTTGGTCCACTGGTTACTGGTTTTTCACTGGCGTATCTGTCTGCAGAGGCGCAGCATGGAATGGTCGCCTGTGCTTTGGCGGTTGGAATTCTCTATTGGACCAGTGCACGCGATTAGGAGTGGGGCATTCGGCTCGTCCAAAGCCGCGCAACAACTTACATTCGCATCTGCCGAGTGAATGTCTATTTCGTCCGCAGCTCAGTCATGAGACGTAACGGTGGCGATCGGCTGCTTTTCACAAAGGAACGGACATTCGTCACGAGCGCCGCGATCGGCTGGAGTGAGCCCACAGCGGAAGTGTCAGATCTGTGCTGCCTGCGCTCGCAGCGCGGAAATTGCTGCAATAGCGTAAACTTCTATGCCGCTGCGCAGCAGGAAAACCGGTCATTTATGCGTGTCACAGCGTAAACAACACGCTCAAGGATCAAGTCACCTACGAAAGGTGAATTCGCTGCACCTGCTCCAGTGGCCGCAAACGACGTTTCATCTGTGCTGGGACCTCCCATGAGATGGTACAGCCGAAGGTTCGTTGAACAATCGGAGGCGGTCTTTAAGCGGCCAATCTGAGGAGGGAGTTTCGACGTTGCTAACCAATTCCCTCTGCCAGCAAATCAAAAACCACGCGAATTCGTAGATTTGTTTTTAACTCGCGGTGAGCCACCAGCCATGTCTCGATACTGAGCGGCTCAAACGCTGAGAGAGGATTTTCGAGTTCGGGATAAGTCACCCCTATTTCAACCGGCAGCATACCAATCCCAAAGCCCTGCCGGACAAGTTCGAGCATGAGCGTTGCGCTCGACGTTGAAAAATTGAAATTGGCTGTCGTTAGATTTACGCCACGTGACGCCATTAAACCAAGCCGCAGTTCTGGCTTGTCGAAACCAACAAACGTCAACTTGGACAGGTCAGCGAGCGACTTTGGACGTCCCACTTCATCAAGATACTGCTTTGATGCAAAAAGATGCGCTGTTGTATCCCTGAGTCGTTTCGCAAATAGGGCCTCGTCTGTAGGTCGTGCATGGCGGATCGCGATATCAGCTTCACGCCGCCGCAGATCACTAGCTTCATTTGATGCGATAATCTCAATCTGAAGATCTGGCGCGGTTTTGCGCAGTTTCTTAAGGATAGGTGGCAGAAAATGCGTCGCCATCATGTCTGTCGCAGAGATCAATACATGTCCGGAAACAGCTTCTGACTGGGCTGT
>Ga0316197_10003742_pt1 | contig 10844 bp, 8 predicted proteins | sample OudBiesiAoxic_MG_FD_204939 | JGI IMG/M metagenome (GOLD analysis project Ga0316197, IMG submission 204939) | Coastal sediment microbial communities from Oude Bieten Haven, Netherlands - site A oxic | ecosystem: Environmental > Aquatic > Marine > Coastal > Sediment | place: Netherlands... | reverse complement strand
GTCATTATCTGCGCATAGAACTGCCGCAGGGCCGTGGGCTGGCAAGCCCGGTGGAACGCAAATATTGGGACTTCGACTTTCCTGATTGGGGCGATGAGCTGGACGGGGACGTTGAACAGCTCACCGACTCCTTCCAGTCGGTCTTTGAACGGGCAGTTGATATCCGGCTCCGCGCCGACGTCCCTGTGGTCGGGTATCTTAGCGGCGGCGTCGACTCGGCCTTCGTTCTGGCGACAGCAGCGCGCGTCGCTGGCCGGCCCGTGCCGAGCTTCACCCTTCGCATTCCGAAAAAAAATCTCGACGAAGTCGACGAAGCCATGGAGGCCGCTCAAGCGATCGGCGCGCATCCCACGGTGGTGCAAGCCGGATCCGACCTCATCACGGACTCTTACGCGTCGTTGACACGCGCCGCCGAGTGCCCCGTCCTCGACACGTCTTGCGCCGCGCTGCTGGCGCTTTCACGAGAGGTCCGCTCGCAAGGCTACAAGGTGGTCCTGACCGGCGAGGGCGCCGACGAAGGCTTTGCGGGTTATATCTGGTTCAAGATGCGCGAAATAGCGCGCATGCTCGATTACGGCGATACGTTCGCCCCGACGGCGGCGCTCAGCCGGGCGGTTCGGAGGATTGGTACTAAGCAAAGTACCACGGAACTTCGGCGGATTGATGCGTTGATCGGCGGCCCACTCGCGCAGTCGGTTATGTACAGCCTCGTGTCGACCTCCCGGGACCGTTATTTTAGCGCCGGCTTCAAAGAGGAACTCGGCGGTCACGTCGCCTACGAGGATTTGGATTTGGATCTGGACCGCATGGCGCGGTGGCACCCGCTCAATCGGTCTCTCTATTTGGGCTACAAGGTTCACCTCCCCGGTCTGCTGATCTCGCAGAAGGGCGACCGTATTGCCATGGCCAACAGCGTGGAGACCCGCTACCCCTTCTTGGACGAGGATGTGATCTCCTTCGCGTCTCAGCTCAGTCCGCGGTGGAAGCTGCGACGCCGCATGCGCGACAAATACCTGCTGCGGCATGCGGCGGGACGGGTTCTGCCGCGGAACGTGGCGCAGCGTCCGAAGCACATGTTCCAGGCACCGCTGGCAGACAGTTTCCTTGTGAACGCTCCCCCGTTCGTGCGTGAGCTCATCAGCGAGGAAAGCCTCAAGCGGACTGGCTATTTCGATGTCGATCAGGTGCAGCGCGACTGTGCGCTTGTGGCCGCGCAAGGCTCCAGCCGAAGCCTCGGCCGGTTCTATAGTCTTGGTCTCGGCGGCGTTGTTGCCACGCAGCTTTGGCACCACGTCTATCTCGGCGGCGGCCTTTGCAGCCTCCCGGTGGACGCGCAGCCCACGGCAGCGGAGGAGGCACCTTTCGCGCAGGCCGTCTCAGCCTAGCGGTCGTTATCGCTTGTCGGATGTTTGCCGAAAAGAGGGGTGGACCTTGCAGAGGGCAATGGTTCCTAGAGAGTGTCTAGCGGGCTCTAGGCTGCGCTCGTACGTTTGAGAACCGGCGTAACGCGGGCGGTTGTCGGACACGGATTTTCTCGGCGTGGACCGCGGCCACCTCAGGGCGCCCGTACAGGAAACCCTGAACTTGCAGACACACGCCACTTTCGCCCTGATTTAGGTCAGAAAGGGATGGTTTCGCCCTGGAATCACCTGAAATCTCCTCAAATTCCGGGTTGAAACACATTATTTAGACAAATCCTGGTTAGCCACCGGTTGCAGACATAAAGCGCGACACGGCAGGGGTCGAGTCCCGGTCGATGGCGAAATCGTGCCCCTTTGGCTTCCGTGCGATCGCTTCGTCGATAGCCGCATGAAGCTGGTCATTGGCGTTGCTGGTGCGCATGGGCATTCTGAGGTCGGCCGCGTCCTCCTGGCCAAGGCACATATAGAGTGTGCCGGTGCAGGTTACCCGAACCCGGTTACAGGACTCACAGAAATTATGGGTCATCGGGGTGATGAAGCCGAGACGCCCCCCCGTCTCGCGGACTCGCACGTAGCGGGCCGGTCCGCCGGTCCTGTCGGGAATGTCGTCCAGGGTGAAATGTTGGGACAGACGGGTCCGCACCAGCGAGAGCGGCAGATACTGATTTGTACGGTCCGTGCCAATCTCTCCCAGAGGCATCGTTTCGATCAGCGTCAGGTCGAAGCCCCGGCCATGGGCCCAGCGCAGCAAGCCTTCGATCTCTTCCTCGTTGACGTCCCGCAGGGCGACGGCATTGATCTTGATTTTGAGGCCGGCCCGGGCTGCAACGTCTAGCCCCCGCATGACCTGGTGGTAGTCACCCCAGCGAGTCAGAAAGCGGAACTTGGCCGCATCGAGCGTGTCCAAGGACACATTGATCCGCTTTATGCCGAGCCCCGCCAGCTGATCGGCGAAACGGTGGAGCTGGCTGCCGTTTGTGGTCAGGGTCAACTCGTCGAGCCCGTTGCCCAGATGCCGGGAAAGGGACTCGATCAGGCTCATGACATTCCGGCGCACGAGCGGTTCGCCGCCCGTCAGCCGAAGTCTGCGTACGCCGCGTTCGATAAAGGCGCTGGAGAGCCGGTCGATCTCCTCGAGCGTTAGGAGATCCTTCCGCGGGAGGAAGGTCATGTCCTCCGCCATGCAATAGGTGCAGCGAAAGTCGCAGCGATCCGTGACGGAAACGCGCAAATAGGTCAAGGCACGGCCGAACGGGTCGACCAAGTTGGCGGTAGAATTACTCATGAAGGCGTCACTCGAGCCTGCTCCTCACAGTGGCGCGTCGTTACGCACCTATTGTTCCTTTGCGGGCTCTTGCTTTCCTTTCACGGCCCCAAACTTCCACCTCGAAGAGGCCGGATCATTTAGAGTATATTGAATTTACAGCCTATCAATAGCACCTGAGACAGTCGAGGCTGGAGGTGAGCCAAGGGTTCCTATCCAAGAGTGTAGAGCCAAGGAGGTCCTGCCATGGACGAAGATCGTTTCAATATGTCGATGCGGCGCTTTTTGAAGGAGGTCGGTGTGACCTCTCAACAGGCGATCGAGGCAGTCGTGCGCGACGGGGGCTTGAGCAAGCATGGCAAGCTCAAGGTAAAGATGGTCCTCACGGCGGACGGTACACCGCTCAACCATATGGTCGAGGGCGAAATCGATCTTGCATAATACGATAAGGCAGGTGGCATGGCGTCCTGGCCCACAGAGCTAAAACTGGACAAGGACAAAAGCGTCCTAACTGTGTCTTTCGACGACGGAGCGCAGTTTGCGTTGCCGGCGGAGCTGCTGAGGGTACTCAGCCCGAGCGCCGAAGTACAAGGGCATAGTCCCGAGCAGCGCGTCACGGTGCCGGGAAAAGAGAACGTCCGCATCCAAAAGCTGGAGCCGGTCGGCACATACGCGGTGCGCATCACCTTCGATGACGGCCACAATACCGGATTGTACGTTTGGGATTATCTGCGCGACCTCGGCGAGAACCACGAGACCCGTCTCAGGTCCTATCTGAATGAACTCGCCGAGAAAGGCCTCTCACGCTGACAGGGCTCTGTGACCGCGTGTCGTGTCCGGTCAGGCGTCAAGGACGATGCGGTAGCGGGCGTTCCCAGCCTTGAGATGCTCCAGCGCGTCATTGACTTGGTCCATGGGAAAATGCTCCGTCTACGGAGCAATGCCGTGGCGTGCGGCAAACTCCAACATCTTCGCCATGATCTGTGGACCGGCGGTGGGCGATCCAGAGATGCTGCGTTGACTCGAGATCAGGTCCATCGCCGCGACCGGCATCGGTTTCAGCACGGCTCCGACCATATGCATGCGGCCGCGCGGCGCCAGCATGCCCACCATGGACGGCCAATCCAGCGGTACGTTCACCGTGACCAGCAGGAGATCGACGGTTCGGGCGAGAGACCGCAGGGCCTCTCTGTCGCGGCTGTTGACCACGTTGTGGGCGCCGAAGGCCCGTGCCTCGTCGGCCTTCGAGTCGGTTGATGTGAAGGCCGTGACTTCGCAGCCCTAGGCCTTGGCGAATTTCAGCGCCAGATGACCCAGCCCGCCGATGCCCACGACCCCCACATGCTGCGTCGGGCTAATGTCGTAGTCGTGGAACGGCGCGAAGACGGTGGTGCCGCCACACAGAAGCGGTCCGGCATTCCGCACGTCGAGGGTTTCGGGTAGCGAAATTACCCACTACCATTGCGCGCGGACGCGGTCGGCGAAGCCGCCGTAGTGGCGGACAATCGTCGCTACGTTTTCGGCGCAGAGATTTCCGTCCCCCGCCAGGCATTGCGGGCAGTGCATGCAGCTCTCCGCGCTCCAGCCGATACCGACGAGCTGTCCCACGGAGATGCCCTTGGCTTGTGGCCCCAACGCGGCGACACGACCGATCACTTCGTGCCCCGGTACGGCGGGGAAACTTGAAATGCCCCATTCGTTGTTCACCACGGACAAGTCCGAATGGCAGATGCCGCAGGTTTGAACCGCGACTTCGACCTCCTCGGGTCCTAAAGCGCCTGCGTCGTACTCGAAGCGCTCAAGGGGCTGTCCCGCCGCCATGGCTGCCCATGCCTGCACCATGCTGGTTCTCCCGACATTTGGTGATCGTTGTGGTTTGCATCACTTCAGCAAACAACGCGTCAGACAACAACCGTCCTTAAGTGGCATCAGCTCTTCTCTCGGTCGATCAGTGCCTGCTTGCGGCCCGGGCCCCAGCGATAGCCCGACAGCGCGCCATCGCTCCGCACCACGCGGTGACAGGGAATGATCACCGCGAGCTTGTTGGCCCCGCACGCGCCTGCCACGGCGCGCACCGCGTTGGGCGCGCCGATTGCGGCGGCGATCTCGCTATAAGTCGCGGTCTTGCCGGGCGGAATTTTGCGCAACGCCTCCCACACGCGCCGTTGGAATGCCGTGCCGCGAATATCGAGCGGGAGCTCGCTCTGCTTTGCGGGCGCGTCGACCAAGCAGACCACGGCAGCGGTGGTGTCGCCGAACCAATCGTCCCCCTCGTTGAACGTCGCACGGGGGAAAAGCGTCTGTAGAGCCTCGGTGAGTTCGTCGGGCCTGTCGCCCAGAATAATGGCGCACACGCCTTTGGCGCTCGCGGCGACGAGGACATGTCCCAGTGAGCAGGGGGCGACGGCATAGGTCAGTTGCTCGGCAGTGCCGCCATCGCGGAACGTGCGCGGTGCCATTCCAAGCGCGTCCGACGCACCCGCATAGAACCGTCCAGACGAGCTGAAGCCGGCCTCGTAGAGGGCATGGGTCACCGACGCGCCGCGAGACAGAGCCGCTCGCACCCGATCGTCCCGCAATGCGGCGGCATAGGCTTTCGGGGTGATGCCGAGAAACTCTTTGAATTGACGATGGAAGTGATGCGGGCTCGATCCTACTGCATCCGCCAGAGCGGCGAGCGTCGGGGGCGCTTCGGCTAACTCCATGAGGCGGCACGCCTGTTCTATTTTTTCGGCCCATGCCGGCGCGGCCGCGGAGGGGTCGCAGCGCTTGCACGGACGGAAGCCGGCGCGTTCCGCCGCCTCGGGACTTGCGTGGAATGTGACGTTTGCCCGGTCCGGCTTCCTGGCGGGACAGGATGGCCGGCAGTAGATCCCGGTGGTCGTGACGGCATAGTAGATGCGTCCGTCGAAGCAGGCATCGCGCGCCGTGACCGCACGCCACGCGCTGTCGTCATCGGGGCAGTTGGGATCATGCGAGAAACTGGTTCGGCCGTGGGGCATTCTTCAATCGTCCAAGTTTCGAGCTTACAAGTTTCAAGCGTCGGCGAGGTTTCGAGACCAGAACTTTGCCACCGTTACGGCGCGCGCACACTCCGGTCCTTGCTGTCAAAGCCGTCGTATCCTCGTACCGTGAAAACGAAGCACCGCGCCTGAAGTCGGACTGGCATTGCCGCAAGCCATGTACAATATATAGAGAGATGAGACCGGTGCGTTGTTCCTTTCCGCCAGCGGCGACAAGGATTGCATCTGATGCAATGTTTCTGCGGCCGGAGCGGCAAGGTGTCGCGAAAAAATGATATTTCAGGCGCAAACAGGCGAATCTGAACTGGGGTGAGGGCCCCCCGAATCGCGATGGGTGCCCGCACCTAGGAGACTGGGTTGACGGATCAGGTTGAACATGACGGTCGTGTGCTGCGGCAGGGCCGTACTTGGCGCGCCCGTCAGGCGGCCAAGCGGGGGGTTCATGCCCTGACGGCGAAGCTGTGGTCGTCCTTCTGGCTGATCGTCATTTTTGCCGTGATCATGGCGAGCCTGGTTGCGCTGGGTGACCTGTCCGTTGGGCTAGGACTGGCCTCCTTCGTCGGCTTCGTCGCGGCCGTTCTTTTGCTCCCGCTCCAGGAGACCGATCAGGACGAAGCAGCCGCGTTCGCACCGTCTAAGGCCGTCAATCGCAGCCGCTCTCCTATGTCGACGGTGGTCGGCGCATTACCGGACCCGGCCATCCTTCTTAGCCCGACGGGCCAGGTCGTGTTCTTTAACGCGCCGGCAAAGAGCCTGTTCGCCTCCTTGCGCGAAGGTAGCCACGTTTCTTCTCTGATCCGCGCGCCCAAATTCCTTGATGCGGTGAGTGGGGCTTCCAGGATCGGCCGGGCAGTGTCGGTCGTCTATGCCGAACGCGTTCCCGTCGACCGCCGCCTAGAAGTCACCGTGGCACCGCTCGCCTGCGGTGGCGAAGTTGACGGCGACATCCTCGTTCTGTTGCGCGACTTCACCGAAGGCGAACGCATCAATAAGATGCGTACAGACTTTATCGCCAATGCCAGCCATGAGATGCGGACACCGCTGGCCTCGCTGCGCGGTTTTATCGAAACGCTGCAAAGTACGGCCAAGGAGGACGAGGCGGCGCGCGAGCAGTTCCTACCGATTATGGCCGAGCAGGCCTCGCGCATGACCCGGCTGATCGACGCCCTGTTGTCCTTGAGCCGGCTCGAAATGAATGCGCACGTGCCGCCCAGCGATCTGGTCGATCTGAACGACGTGCTGGGGCACGCCCGCGACACGCTGGAGCCCCTCGCTGCCGACAGCCACACCACGTTAGAGGTCGAATGTTTCGCCAGGCAAGCCATCGTGCGTGGCGACCGCGACGAACTGGTCCAAGTCCTTCAGAACCTCGTGCAAAACGCGATGAAATACGGCCGGCCCGACGGGACGGTCCGGATCGAGGCCAAGCACATTCCCTCACTCAACAAGCAGGCGAGGGGGCGCTTCGCGATCTCCGTGGTCGACGACGGCCCTGGTATCCCGGCGGAGCATCTGCCGCGGCTGACCGAACGCTTCTACCGGGTGGATGTCGACTCCAGCCGCGAGAAGGGTGGGACCGGCCTTGGACTTGCGATCGTAAAGCATATTTTGAGTAGGCATCGCGGCGACTTGGCGATCGCCTCCAACCCAGGACAGGGGTCGACCTTTACGGTCATGCTTAATGAGACCCAGCCTGCCGGCGACAAGGCCGCGTTGTCCACAACACGCAAAGGATAAACTGGTTACAAAGCAGTAGCTTACGCTGTCATAATAGAGAATCATCAGCGTCATAAAACAATGTTCGAGGGCAACTGGCTTGCCCAAGAGCTGGCTGCGCAGGGCACGCTAGCGCAGGCGCTTATCCAAGCGCCCATATCCAAGCCAAGGGAGTTCTATTGTGAGCAGGTTTGTTATCGCAGCGTCGACGCTGGCCGTCGCCGCTCTTTGCACAGGTGGCCCCGGGCTCGCCCGTGATCAGGTTCAGATCGCTGGGTCCTCGACGGTTCTGCCGTACGCGCAGATCGTTGCCGAGGACTTCGGAAAGACCTATTCGAAGTTCAAAGCGCCGGTCGTTGAGTCGGGCGGTTCTTCTGCCGGCCTGAAGCAGTTCTGCAAAGGCGTCGGTGAGGGCACGATCGACATCGCGAACTCTTCGCGTCCCATTCGGGAAAAAGAAGTCAAGGCGTGCGCCGAAGCTGGCGTGAAGAACATCATTCCGGTCCGTTTCGGTTATGACGGCATCGTGTTCGCGACCGACATCAACCAAGACGACTGGGCCCTTGAGCCGAAAGACGTCTACCTAGCTCTCGCCGAGGAAATTCCGGTCGACGGCAAGATGGTCAAGAACCCGAACAAGACCTGGAAGGACGTGAACGACAAGCTCCCCGATTGGAAGATTGTCGGGTACATCCCCGGTGAGAAGCACGGCACCCGCGAAGTCTTCGAAGAGAAGGTTCTCGTGACGGGTTGTGATGCCGTTGACGGCAAGAAGATCTACATGGACCGTGGCATGGATAAGAAGGCCGCTGGCAAGGCTTGCTACCGGGTTCGTAAGGACGGTGGCGCGGTCGACATCGACGGCGACTACACTGAGACGTTGGCCCGCCTTCAGTCCAACCCGACTGGCGTTGGTGTGTTCGGTCTGTCCTTCTACGAGAACAACACCGACAAGCTGAAGGTCGCGACCATGAGCGGAATTTCCCCGTCCGTGGAGACAATTTCTTCGGGTGAGTATCCGGTGTCCCGTCCGCTGTTCTTCTACGTCAAGAAGGACCACATCGGCGTGATCCCCGGCCTGAAGGAATATGTCGCGTTCTTCACCAGCGACAAAATGATCGGCCCGGACGGCCCGCTGACCGACTACGGCCTCGTGCCGCTGCCTGAGGAAGAGCTCAAGGCGCTTCAGGACGAAGTCAAGGAGGGCAAAGTCCTCAGCATGTGATGCTGACGATCTCGTCCACCTAAACATGCCAGGGGAGCGGCGGTGCTCCCCTGGCCAGCCCCTCAAAACGGGGGCCAAGATGATTATGAATGACCGACCGAGGGGGGTCGTCGGGTGTCCAGTCTCACGATACTTGCCATTCTTTTTGGCGCGGGGACCCTCGCCTATTTCATTGGGCGCCGGCGCAGCATCCAGGTTTGCGGCGGCCAGCAGCAAAACCTCCACTCACGTCCGTCCTATCACGGCTTCTACCTCGCCATTCTGACCGCCCTTCCGGCGATCATTCTGCTGGTCGTCTGGAGCGTGGCGGAGCGGCCGGTCACCCGATACGCCGTCATGCAGGAACTGCCGGCGAGTGTTGTTGAGGGGAGCGACGCTCAGCAGTCGCTCACCATGAGCGTGGTCGACACGATTGCTGAGGGCGTGCCGAAGCTCAGCGCGGAAGAGTTTGAGGTTTTGCGCAAAGCGCGGCTCGGCTTCGTCACCACGTCTGATGCACGCGACATTCTGGTGCGGCACAGCGTTATCCTGGGTTCGAACCCCGATCCGAATGTCCTGGGTGCGGCTTTTAAGCTGGCCGAGGCGCGCACAACCAGCCGGTTTATGCTGCCGATCGCCTGTCTTGCGGTTGCCGGCTTAGGATTCCTTTGGGGTTACACGCGCATCCGTCCGGGGCTGCGGGCGCGCAATATCGTCGAGCACGTTATGCGCAGTGGGCTGTTTCTGGCCTCCACGGTTGCGGTACTCACCACTGTCGGCATCGTTCTGTCGGTGTTGTTCGAAACCATTCACTTCTTCCAATTCGTCTCGCCGTTCGACTTCTTATTTGGGACGGTCTGGGATCCGCGCTTCGCGACAGTCGGACAGGCGGAAGGTCAGTTCGGTCTCCTGCCGCTCTTATGGGGCACCTTGTTTATCTCGGCGGTTGCCTTGTTGGTTGCCGTGCCGGTCGGCCTCTTCGCCGCGATTTACATGTCCGAGTATGCCGGTTCCAAGGTGCGCGCATTCGCCAAGCCCGTTCTCGAAATCCTCGCGGGCATCCCGACGATTGTATATGGCTTCTTCGCCCTGTCTGTTTTCGGCCCTCTGCTTCGCGACCTTGGCTTCAATATCGGGCTCGAAATCTCCGCCTCCAGCGTACTGACCGCCGGTGTCGTCATGGGCGTGATGATCATTCCGTTCGTGTCGTCGCTGTCTGACGACATCATGAATGCGGTGCCGCTGTCCCTTCGAGAAGGCTCGTATGGGCTCGGCGCGACCCAGTCCGAAACGATCAAGAAGGTTATTTTGCCGGCGGCTCTTCCGGGTATTGTCGGTGCCGTCCTTCTCGCGGCGTCGCGCGCCATCGGCGAAACCATGATCGTGGTGCTGGCCGCTGGTATCGCCGCGAATCTGACGCTCAATCCGCTAGAGCCGGTCACCACGATTACGGTGAAGATCGTTAGCCAGTTGACTGGCGACCTTGAGTTTAACAGCCCGCAGACCCTGGTGGCCTTTGCCCTCGGTCTCACGCTTTTCGTCATCACTTTGGGGCTGAACGTCTACGCCCTCTACATAGTGCGCAAATATCGGGAGCAGTACGAATAGTGACCGACCAGACCGCCTCCCTGTCGTCCTTCAAGAGCGAGGAGGCGCAGAAGAAGCTGCGCAGGCGGCATTGGGCCGAACGGCGTTTCCGCATGTACGGCATTGCGGCAATCCTGTTTGCGCTGGCCTTTCTGGTGTTTCTATTCACATCGATCTTTACTCAAGGCTGGCCGGCCTTCCTGCAGACCTCCGTCAAGCTGCCGGTCGAATTTAGCCGGGAGGTAATTAACCCCTCTGGCAATCCCGAGGCCGAGGACGAAATCTTCCAGGCCAATTTTGTGAAATTGGCCCGCGAGGGGCTCTACAAGGAGCTTGGTATTGATCCCAAGGATCGCAAGGTCCGTCGCGATGCCAACAGGCTCTTGTCGCGCGGTGTCGACGTACAGCTACGCGACATGGTGTTGCGTGACCCCTCGATTATCGGGACGACCAAGGATGTGTGGCTTCTCGCCAGCGATAATGCCGATGCCCTGCTGAAAGGATCCATAGATCGCGAGACGCCGAACGATCGGCGCGCGGTCAACGATCAGCAGGTCGCCTGGATCGACCAGCTGGTGGGCAACGGCGACATGAAGAAAAAGTTCAATACGGGCCTCTTCCTGAACGGC
>Ga0316197_10003741_pt1 | contig 10845 bp, 9 predicted proteins | sample OudBiesiAoxic_MG_FD_204939 | JGI IMG/M metagenome (GOLD analysis project Ga0316197, IMG submission 204939) | Coastal sediment microbial communities from Oude Bieten Haven, Netherlands - site A oxic | ecosystem: Environmental > Aquatic > Marine > Coastal > Sediment | place: Netherlands... | reverse complement strand
TGAGCTGGCTATTCCTTTATACGAGGAATTTTTGAGCGAATTTGAGCAACTTTTACAAAAAAAGGTTGGCGCCGGGATTTTTGGGGCCGACATGAAAATTGACCTTCAAAATGACGGTCCGGTCACCATCGTTATTGACACTCATAACAAATGATCATCTATATGAGGCTAAACGCTTATTTCTTAAAGCGTATAGGCATATCCTAAGTTAAATACCAGTCCTCCAATATGACTCTCGCCAAATGTCTTGTCCTTTTGAACGGTGTTAAAACTATAGGAGCCTCTAAAACCAATATATATCTCATGCTTTTCAGCCAACTTCCTGATTAGACCTGCACCCGCATGGAACCCTACATTCCATGTATTCAAGTCATTTTTGGTGTCCGTTTCTGCATCAAATTCCTGGGGAGGAAGCGGCACCCATAATGGCCCTGAATTTGGATCCCCCGGATCATAATTAGGATTTGCAACATACAAAGGATCGCTTGCCTCTGCATCTAAATAAATAATACTCTCTCCTTCAGTAATATTAGTAGACTTTACTAAAAATCCAAAATAAACACCTGCTTCCGCATAGAATCGCCAGGTTTCACCCCAACCTAATTTAGCCAAAATTGGAATTTCCAGGTAATTCAATTCAGCTATATTGCTAAAATCCGCATAAAGTGGATCTTCATCAGTTACCGGAGGTTTACCTTGTAGTTGAAGCAAATAATTAAGCTGATCTACCGATCCCAAGCCTGATAAAGAATACGAAGGAATCGGCTGGAGACCTTTTCTTTCTCCACCTCTTTCTGTGTAAATGATCTCTGTTTGAATAGAGAACAAATCATTGACCGGAAATTCAGCGGTTATCCCAAAATCCACACCTGACGAGGAATCATATTCTTGTGCGTAAATATTATCAGAATTATCATTAATTCGTCCATCACTGTAACCTACTTTGGCTCCTATCTTTATCTGAGCAATACTGATTTGACCTACAAATAAAAAGATCAAAAGGAGCAATTTTAAAATGTTGTTTGATTTCATTTTGAGTTTGTTTAGAATATGATTATTTGTGCATCCTAATCCCACCGATGCTATAAGGGAATAAATATAGGAAAATTTATATTAATCCTGTATTAAGAAATGATAATACAACTTTATGAACTCAACTTAACCTAGCAATTACAATCAGTGTCGCAACCCTGCTTTTTGGGTTTGGACTTTCTCATAAATTTCCTGACCAGCATTAAAACGGCAATAATGACAAGCGTATAGACTAAAATTTGTTGAATCATCGGTTTTAAATTAACAAGGTATAAGTGAAAAACGAAGCCACATATGCTATCAATCCCATACCTATGAGTTGAATCACAGGCCATTTCCAACTATTCGTTTCTCTTTTAACAATCGCAAGAGTACTAATACATTGCATAGCAAATGCGTAAAAAACCAATAGGGACATGCCTACCGGAACATTAAACAATTTCAACCCGGTCTCCTGATTTATCTCCGCTGCCATACGTTTTTTTATGGTCGTGTTTTCTTCGTCGTCATCGCCCACACTGTAAATGGTAGCAAGTGAACCCACAAACACTTCCCTTGCTGCAAAAGAAGAAATTAATGCTATTCCAATTTTCCAGTCATACCCCAAAGGTTTAATGGCGGGCTCAATAGCCTTCCCCATCACGCCAATATAGGAATGTTCAAGTTTATATGATGCTAGAGCCGCTTCCTTATTGGAAGGCTCTCCTAACACAAGGTCATTTTGATTCTCAAAAACCTGTTCCGCCTCATCAAAAGCAGCTGGCCCGTTTGAGGCTAAAAACCAAAGTATGATAGAGATAGCGAGTATTATCTTACCCGCTCCAAAGACAAATGCCTTCGTTTTTTCAACAACCGTATAAAAAACATTTTTTAAAGAGGGTAATTTATAGTCTGGCATTTCAATCAAAAAGAAGCTTTTACCCTGAACTTTTAATACCTTATGTAGAATATATCCTGAGATCATGGCCATTCCGAATCCTAAAAGGTACAGCCCCAATAAAGTGAGGCCTTGAAGACTAAAAATACCTAAAACTCTCTCTTGTGGAATGATCAAAGCGATTATTATGGCGTATACCGGCAACCTTGCCGAACAGGTTACAAAAGGAACAACCAATATAGTAATCAATCGTTCCTTCCAGCCGCTTATATTTCTGGCCGCCATAACCGCAGGGATCGCACAAGCGGTACCCGAGATTAATGGAACAACGCTTTTTCCACTCATACCAAAACGGCGCATTATTTTATCCATTAAAAAAACGACCCTGCTCATATAACCCGTCTCTTCAAGAATGGCGACAAAGAGGAAAAGAATGGCGATCTGAGGAATAAAAATTACAATTCCTCCGATACCAGGCACAATCCCCTCAGAAATCAGATTTGTCAACTGACCTTCAGGCAAAGTGCTTTTAACCAACGTACTTAAGTCAGCAAACACAGCATCGATAAAGTCCATTGGAATACTTGCCCAATCAAAAATAGACTGAAATATCAGCATTAGAATGATTGCAAAAATCAGGTAGCCAAATATTTTATGCGTTAACACCTTGTCCAGCCTGGTTCTGAGATCCGTAGCGCTGGCCTTGTTTACCTTATAAGTCTTTTTTAATATTTCATTTATTTGCTGATATCGAAATATCGTTTCTTTATGCTGATATTTCTTGATCTTAACTTTATCTTTTTTATATTCATCAATGATCAGCGTCTGCTCTTTATCCAGATCATTATAATGATCCATTTGAGTTATATACAGCCATATTTTATAAAGAGATATATCAGGAAACTTACTTCTGATTTCCTTAAAATAAGCTTCGTCAATCTTCTGAGAAATATGTGCCAAAGAGGAAGTCCCCAGTGACTTATACTTAAGAATGGCTTGTTTCAGCTTTTCTATCCCGATATTCTTTCTGGCACTGATCAATACCACCTCACTTTTCAACTCCATTTTAAGCAAATCCAGGTCAATTTCTATTCCCTTCCTATGTATTTGATCCGCCATATTTATGGCCAAAATTGTTGGTATTTTCAGATCCTTGATCTGAGAATAAAGCAAGAGGTTTCTTTTTATATTTTCGATGTCAGCTACAACGACAATAACATCGGGAAAATCATCATGACGCTTATCGAGTAAGGTTTGCAAAACGATGTTTTCATCAATGGTCGTTGGATTTATACTGTAAGTCCCTGGAAGGTCAACGATGGAAGCAATAACCTGATCGGATAAATGGGCCCTGCCTACTTTTTTATCCACCGTAATACCCGGATAATTTCCTACTTTTTGATTAAGGCCGGTAAGTTGATTGAATAAGGACGTTTTTCCTGTATTAGGATTTCCCACTAAAGCGACTTTTATGGCTTTGCGATCAGGCATTTATTACACTTTGGAAATCAATATTTGAGAAGCAGTTTCCTTCCTTATGGCTATATGACTTCCATTTACACGAATGTATAATGGATCATGTAAAGGGGCCCTTTGAAGTAACTCAACATACTCTCCCGGCAAACAACCCATTTCCAAAAGGGACAAAGGAATATGCTCTAAAGAAATATCCTCAATTACACCTCTCTCTCCAACTTTCAAACTTGCAATATTGGTTCCCAATTTTTATTTAGATTAATTATAAATACTATGCGAAATTACACAAAATAATTCTTTTATATATGATATTTATCACTTAAAAAAAATAAAAGGCTAATTATAAAATGATCATTCTTCCTTCTTCAGAAGCTCAATATCCTCAATGATTCTTTCTATCTCCGTCGGATCTGTACCATCATAAAAACCTCTGATCTGCTTTTTTTTATCGACTAACACAAATTGTTCAGTGTGAATAAAATCCTGATCACCCCCGTCACCTTCATCCAAGACGGCGAAGTACGATTTTCTGGCAAGTTCATAGATGTGTTTTTTATCTCCGGTTGTAATTTCCCATTTACCATCAATCGCATTGTGCTTGTCTGCATATTCCCTCAATACCGAAACGCTGTCAATTACCGGAGTTACTGAATGAGATAAAAATTTCAAGGAATTGTCTTCTTTGTAGTACTCCTGTAATTGAGTCATATTAATGGCCATAATAGGACAAATGGTCTGACATCTTGTGAAAAAGAAATCAGCGACGTAAATTTTATTCTCGAAATTTTTCTGTGAAATAGTATCTCCGTTTTGATTGATCAGATGAAAATCCGAAATCTTATGGTCTCTGCTGATGTGTTTTACCGCATCATCGACAAGCCTGGGGTTCACATCTACAGGATTGTAAACGGGAAGTTGACTTTTGGGCTTCACCAGGAAATAAAGAATAGGCACAAATATGATCGTGAAAAACAATAAAAAAATTAAAGTAGACTTCGATTTTTTAAAAAATTCGATTAAATACATATTTAGTATCTTTGAGGTTCTTTAAAAATTGCTAAAAAAACAAAAACAAATTTAACCCATATGAAGTACTTTATACTCCATATTATTATATTATTTTCAACTCTTGGTCTGGCACAACAAACAGTTTCTCCTGAGCTGGACTATATGAAAAGTATCATTTCATCCGAGCAGAAAAATGCCTCAGCAAAAATTTCCTATAAGGCTAATATCAATACAGTAAATTACGACGTAAAATACCATCGCCTTGAGTGGGAGGTTGATCCGTCAAAAGCTGAAATTAAAGGAAAAGTAACCAGTTACTATAATGCCTTACAGGATATGGATCAAATAACCTTTGATCTGTCGGATAATTTAACGGTTTCACAGGTGAGTCAGCGGTCAGTGAACTTAACATTCACACAGAATAAAGAGGATGAACTCATCATTACGCTTCCGTCCACACAGAAAGAAAATGTGCTTGATTCTCTCTCCATAACTTACAGTGGAAATCCCGTAAGTTCCGGATTCGGATCTTTTGAGGTAAGCACCCACGGAAATGCATTCACGCCGGTTTTATGGACTTTATCAGAACCCTATGGCGCCAAAGGCTGGTGGCCCTGCAAACAAGATCTTACGGATAAAATAGATTCTATAGACGTCTATATCAAACATCCGTCTCCGTACAAAGCTGCTTCTAATGGTCTCTTGTTATCCGAGACAAACAACGGAGGCCAAATAATTTCTCATTGGAAACACCGATATCCCATTCCGGCATACCTCATAGCCATTGCGGTTACAAATTACTCAGTATATACAGATGCAAGCGATCTGGATTTTGATATTGTTAATTATGTCTATCCTGAAAACCTTAATTCTGCAAAGAACAGTACGGCTATAACGCCCGACATCATGGAACTTTTCAACACACTTTTTGAAATGTATCCCTTTGCCCGGGAGAAATACGGTCATGCCCAATTTGGATGGGGAGGCGGTATGGAACACACCACCATGACTTTTATGGGAGGATGGAGCCGCGGATTGATTGCTCACGAACTGGCTCATCAGTGGTTTGGCAATAAAATCACCTGTGGGAGTTGGGGAGACATATGGCTCAATGAAGGTTTTGCCACTTACCTGGATGGACTTGTACATGAAAATTTTGATGGGGAAACGAACTTCATACAATGGAGAAAATCACTTGTGAATACAATCACCTCACAAACATCGGGGTCTACATATGTAACAGACACAACTTCAGTTTCCCGTATTTTCAATAGTAGATTGACCTATAAAAAGGGGGCTATGATCCTTCATATGCTCAGGTACAAATTGGGGGATGAAGCCTTCTTTCAAGGAATCAGAAACTACCTTGCTGATCCAGAATTAGCGTTTTCATACGCCCGTACACCTGACTTACAAAAGCATTTGGAAGCGGCAAGCGGTGCGGATCTTGAAGAATTTTTTAAGGATTGGCTCTATGGTGAAGGTTATCCGCGATATCAGGTAGTATGGTCACAGAATGACATTGATAAAACGATTCATTTTCAAGTGAATCAGACCCAGTCGCACTCATCTGTATCCTTTTTTGAAATGCCCCTTCCTGTTACTGTAAAAGGATCATCCGGCCAATCGGAAATGCTTCGTCTTGAAGTATCCGAAGATAAACAGACCTTTAGTCTGCAACTGGATTTTGATGTTGTTTCCATACAAGTTGACCCTGAGACGCATTTGATATCCAGAAACAATGGTGCCGTTTTAGGTTTGGATCAGGAAACCCTGAACAATAGTATTTCAATCTATCCTAACCCGGTGAGTAACCTACTCAATATTGAGAGTCAGGGAATATTCAATTTAACTAAAATCACCATTTACAATGTTTTAGGCGAAAAAGTTCTCGAAAAAAACAATCCGGAAAGTGAAATTTCCCTTGATCGGCTGCAATTTGGTGTTCATTTGGTCGTGCTAGATACTGATCTTGGCTCTTTACACAAAACGATTCTAAAAAAATAGGCTTATTTAAAACTAATCAGTGATCTAGTTTCCAAATATTGCGCATAAAGTGTACATTTGTCGTCCTTAAAATTTTGAAATTTATCAATGGAAACCTATATAAAAATTACACAATTCTTATTGAGCTTATCTTTACTGATCGTTCTTCATGAGCTGGGGCACTTTATTCCTGCTAAGCTGTTTAAGACCAAAGTAGAGAAATTCTACCTCTTTTTTGATTATAAATTCTCGCTTTTTAAAAAGAAAATTGGGGATACCGTTTATGGAATTGGCTGGATCCCTCTTGGAGGATACGTCAAAATATCAGGTATGATAGATGAAAGCATGGACAAGGAGCAGATGGCACAACCTGCCCAGCCATGGGAATTCCGTTCTAAACCAGCCTGGCAAAGATTGATCATAATGCTGGGCGGAGTTACCGTGAATTTTATCCTGGGTATCTTTATTTATATCATGATGTTTAATGTATATGGAGATAATTATGTGGCTGTTGATGGCGTAAAGGAAGGTTTTTATGTGGACGCCCTTTTTGAGGACTTTGGTTTTCAGGATGGAGATAAAATATTGAAAGTGAATGGTGAAGAACCCTTCGATGTTCTGGATGTGAACAGGCACTTATTCCTAAGAGAAGTTAATAGTATAGAAGTTTCGCATATGGATGGTAATTCGGAACTTATCGAACTACCTGAGGATGTTGGATTGCAAATGTGGCAAAGTGGAACTATGGAACCTTTTAACCCGAGAGTTAAAGCTATTTTGGATAGTATTCTACCTAATAGTCCCGCGGGAAAAGCAGGTTTACTGAATGGGGATATCATAAGTGAGGTGAACGGTAATGAGATTGTCTTTTGGGATCAATTCGTTGAGCTGGTGGTTAATAATCCAAAAGACACGGAGATGGAAATAGTCGTAAATAGAGACGGTGTGGCAAATAACTTCCTGATCACCCCTGATAAGGATCAAAAATTAGGCGTATACCCATATGTAACGGATTTTATAACCGTAAGTCATCAGGATTATAGCTTTTCTGAAAGTATCGACCTGGGCTTTGCTAAAGCTTATTGGACCCTAAAGGATTATATGGCTCAATTCAAATATGTCTTTACTAAAAAAGGAGCCACACAGCTTGGAGGTTTTATAGCAATTGGAAACATTTTCCCGCCTTCTTGGGACTGGCAGGCATTTTGGAGTATCACGGCATTGCTGTCGATCATGCTTGGGTTTATGAATTTATTACCTATTCCTGCGCTGGATGGAGGTCATGTGGTTTTCACGCTATTTGAGATGGTCAGTGGCAGAAAACCAAGTGATAAATTTTTAGAATATGCTCAAATAGCCGGATTTATCATCTTGATTTCACTGTTGTTGTTTGCCAACGGAAATGACATTTATAAATGGCTCACGGGTCAGCTATAGGAATTAGTCATCAATAAAATAAACAGGTATAAAAAAATCCTCACTGATTAAGTGAGGATTTTTTTTATGCTTATTTTTTTGGTCTTACTTAGTCCACCAAAATAATGATTTTATTGTTATTCATTTCAATGGTGCCGCTAGTGATTTCTAAAACCTTGGCGCCATTATCTCCTTTGGTAAATTGCTTTTGAAAAGCTTCATCGATCGCACCATTACCTCTAAATTCAACTTTCCCGGCCTGCAATAAGGATACAATTGGAGCGTGATGATTTAACAACTGAAAATAACCCGTTACACCAGGTACAGTCACAGACTCAACTTCACCTTGAAAAATACTCGCTTCCGGAGTTACAATTTCTAAAAACATATTTTTTGATTTTATACTTCAGCCAACATTTTTTCTCCAGCCTCTATAGCCTCCTCTATCGTACCTCTAAGGTTAAATGCAGCTTCTGGATATTTATCTAATTCACCATCCATAATCATGTTAAAACCTTTGATCGTATCCTTAATGTCCACTAATGAACCTGGAATACCCGTAAACTGTTCCGCTACATGGAAAGGTTGAGATAAGAAACGTTGAACTCTACGAGCTCTATGAACGATTAACTTATCCTCTTCACTCAATTCTTCCATACCAAGAATCGCAATAATGTCTTGCAATTCTTTATATTTTTGAAGTGTTTCTTTTACTTTTGTTGCAGTATCATAGTGCTCATCACCCAAAACTTCTCTGTTCAGAATTCTTGAAGTTGAATCCAATGGATCTACCGCAGGGTAAATACCCAATTCCGCAATTTTTCTCGATAATACCGTAGTGGCATCCAGGTGAGCAAAAGTTGTTGCCGGTGCCGGGTCAGTTAAATCATCCGCTGGCACATAAACCGCCTGAACTGAAGTAATCGATCCATTCTTGGTTGAAGTAATACGCTCCTGCATCGCACCCATTTCTGTTGCTAATGTTGGTTGGTATCCTACCGCTGATGGCATACGACCTAACAACGCCGAAACTTCTGATCCAGCCTGTGTAAATCTAAATATATTGTCGATAAAAAATAAAATGTCTTTTCCTTGACCATCTCCTGCACCGTCTCTGAAGTATTCAGCAATTGTCAATCCTGACAAGGCTACTCGAGCACGGGCTCCTGGAGGTTCATTCATCTGACCAAAAACAAAAGTAAGCTTGGATTCTTTCAGACCCGGCATATCCACCTTGTCAAGATCCCATCCCCCTTCTTCCATTGATTTATCAAATTCAGCACCATATTTAATAATACCTGATTCAAGCATTTCTCTCAATAAGTCATTTCCTTCACGGGTTCTTTCACCTACTCCGGCAAATACAGATAAACCACCATGGCCCTTGGCAATATTGTTGATCAATTCCTGGATCAGTACGGTTTTACCAACTCCGGCTCCACCAAACAATCCAATCTTTCCTCCTTTTGAATAAGGCTCAATCAGGTCAATTACCTTTATTCCGGTAAACAACACCTCGGTTGATGTAGAAAGGTCTTCAAATCTTGGTGCTGACCTATGTATTGGCAAACCATTGTCACCATCTTTAGGCAACGCTTTTAAACCGTCAATCGGATCTCCGTTCACGTTGAACAATCTACCGTAGATTTCTTCCCCAACCGGAACTTTAATAGGGTTTCCAGTAGAAATAACCTCAATACCTCTGCTTAATCCATCTGTTGAATCCATTGAGATACAACGTACCGTATCCTGTCCAATGTGTTGCTCAACCTCGAGAATCAATGTAGATCCGTCTTCTCTGGAAATTTCTAAAGAATCATATATTTTTGGAAGTTCATTATCCGATGTAAATTCAACATCAACTACCGCTCCTAAAATTTGGGAAACTCTACCTGTGATCTTTGCCATTCTTATGATATATTTATTGTTTTTTAATCCGATCTAATCCTGCTAAGAATAGATGTAATGCATTTTTGTTTTGCGGTGCAAAGATATGTTTTTAATGCAAAAATTAAACTTTTTTTTGATTATTTTTTTAGGCTCAGAATATACTCAGCCACAGCCATCTTAGCCTCTTCCGAGAGGTAATCCTGAGGAGGCATTTCCGGATAATCTTCTCTTAGATTTTTAGGTTGGTTTATATAATCCACTATACCCTGGGGATTGTCTTTATAGATCATTTGTATAACATTTGTCGGCACACCGATTAACCGGATATCATAGGCGTGACAACCAGAACATATACCGTAATAAGTCATCTCACCCAGGTCTTTTTTTGAAATTTCCCTGGGTTCTGCTGGTTCATCCAGTAAAAAAGTTTTCACCTCACTAGTACTGCTGATCTCCGGGCTGCCAAAATCACCAAGCCCCCATGTTCTGTAACGTTTCAAATCCCTAATACTACTTCCTTCTCCTCCTCCAATGGCCAATATGTCGGGGCCTGTTGTTGATAATTGTGTCATCATTAGGGCTTTGAGTTCGCCTACAGGATTGTTACCGTTGTCGATCATAAAATTGTCAAGGATTACAACCCTGTCAGGATTAGGCTCTGAATCAGGATCGTTTGAGGCTTCCGCGCCTCCATTCTTAAAATCTGTAATTATAATCCCCGCATTATCGTTTCCGGAGATTATATTATTCTCAATAATAACGTCATCTGCCGCCATGACTAAAATTCCCGTTCCAGGAGGTATTCCTGAAACAATCGACCCGGGGGCACCAAAATTCTCATGATTGTTCTTACTTATAAAATTATTTCTGATAATTACGTCAAAGGTTGTTTTTACTGGTAATCCGGGAGTAATAAAAGCAAGAACTCCACCGGTATTATCATAGGCCAGATTATTCTCCACCAGACAATGTCTGGAATTCTCAATCTCAATCCCCGCAACATTGCCAAAAACCTCGTTATGCCTCACATCAATATTATCACACATACCAACATAAATAGCAGCATCTTCAATTCCTGTTAAAATATTATGTTCAATGAGTCCGTTTATTCCGAATTGCGGAAAAATCCCATAGACCCCAGCATCCATGATCCAGTTATT
>Ga0316197_10003740_pt1 | contig 10847 bp, 6 predicted proteins | sample OudBiesiAoxic_MG_FD_204939 | JGI IMG/M metagenome (GOLD analysis project Ga0316197, IMG submission 204939) | Coastal sediment microbial communities from Oude Bieten Haven, Netherlands - site A oxic | ecosystem: Environmental > Aquatic > Marine > Coastal > Sediment | place: Netherlands... | reverse complement strand
TGAACGTTTTCGGTTCATCAGTGCCGCTGCAAAAATACGCCCCAAAGGTGATTCACTACTTATTTGCGCGAGATGCCGCTCATCCAACTCATGACGCGCAGCCCAGTCTTCGACCATGGCACCCAGCCCCGGGGGGGTCACTTTACTTTTGCGCAAAGTCCAGAACCGTTCGATAATAATCGCTACCGCCAATGTCGAACAGAGCAAGATGGGTACCATCAGCCAGCCACCGGCAAGAATAATTTCCAGCACGCGGTTTCACTCCTTTGATAATTGCTGACCGGAATAATACCTGAAGCCCGGCTTTATATCCCCTCGAATTTAGCAGGTCCGGACTGAAACTCAGGGACAATCATCCACCGCGGGCCATCGCCAAAGGGCTTTGCGGCTGACACGCGCTGATCTTAGCGTAACGCCACCCAATGCATCCGTCGTAATTCTGATACCTCCGCACTGAGCGGTATTCAGTACCGGAATATGGGCTTTGGCAAATCGTTCGAGTACATCGGCGCGGGGAAAACCAAAGCGGTTGCCGGAAGCTGCAGAAATCAACCCCCATTCCGGTCTGACGGCGTCAATTAGAAACTGTGAGGAGGATGACGAACTGCCATGGTGAGGAACAGTAAGCACTGCATGCTGTTCAAGACCTTCATACACGAGGCGTTGCTCCACAATCCGGCTTATATCACCACTTAATAGCAAACTTAAACCCGAACCATTAACGCTGATGACACAGGAGCTGTCATTGCCCAAATACGGCAGACCCGGCGACGGGTGCAAGATTCTGTATTCCAGGCCATCTGCCATCCAGTTTTCAGGTGCGATACAGGGTCTGATACCGGATCTGCTCGACGGCAAACTGGCCAGGTAGGTGGTATCAGGATAAGCGATCTGTAATCGCCCCAGGCCACCGGCGTGATCAAGATCAGCGTGACTGGCAACTATCAGGTCAGGTTTCCTGCCGGTCGCCCCGATCATTGGCTGGATGGTCCCAGCCACCATATCCAACCCAGCATCACCCCCCAGCCCATTACCCGGACCGGTATCGTAAAGCAACTGGTAATTCCTCGTCGTCAGCAGAACTGAGAGTCCCTGACCCACGTCAAGAAAATCGATCTGGGTCTCTGCTTTACCCAGCGTATTATTTACGGGTAAAAACATCGGTAGTAATAATAAAATACCGGCAAGCCGCCCTGGCGTCCCGCGCGGCAACATGACTATCGCTGCGCCTGTCATGGCCAGGACCGTTTCAGTAATGCCGGGCACCCGGGTTGCACTGAAACCAAGGGGTTGAAGACCTGACAGATGATCCAGCATCAGCAACAGCCAGTCGGCTAAATAACCCGCCACGGTAAGTGCCCAGCCAACAAATGGTCCCGGCAACCACAACAGGGCAAGGGCAAGCAGGATCAGTGGCACGATCAACAGACTGACCACCGGGATAGCCACGAGGTTTGCCAATAACCCCGGCAGGCTGGCCTGTTGGAACCAATACATACCAAGGGGCGCCATTACCAGCGATATCCCAAACTGAGCAAACAGCACTCTACGCCAGGCTGGCAGTGGTCCATGCCTGGGGACAAACAACATCATCAGAACAGCCACGGCGATAAATGAAAACCAGAATCCAGCGCGCAATGGCGCAAATGGGTCTGCCACCAACACCAGTGACATGGCGATCAACCAGGCCTGTATCGGGTGAATATTTCTCCTGCTTAACAAGACCACTGTTGCGACCGTCAACATAATCAGTGCCCGCTGGGTTGACACGCCGAAACCGGACAGTGCCGAATACAGGAAGGCAGCCAACCATGCCATCAGCCATGGCAAGACAACTGCAAATCGAAGTTTCAGACCTGTTGACAGCAACAACAAAGCCAGCCTTCCAAGGTAAAATCCCATAACCGCCCCAAGACCAATATGCAATCCGGAGATGGCCAGAAGGTGCCCGGTACCCGTGGCTGAAAAAATCTCCCTGTCACGGGCATCTAATCCACGTCTGTCGGCTATGGCCAAAGCGATCAGCATCCGCATCGCGGGTGCTCCTTCGGCCTTTTCGGTGAGCCTTGTCAACACCGACTCGCGCCAGTATTGCAGATTGAACCACGAGGGTGCGCCAAGACGGACATTTTCTCCGTCCTGGACATAGGCCAGCGCAGCTATACCCTGGGTGAAGTACCAGCGTTCTGCATCCATGCCGTGAAAGTTAATGCGACCACGCGAGGAGCGCAGCATTAACTGTAGTTGCCAGCGTTCACCGGCACGAATTCGTGGAATGTCCGGTACTATCCCCCCTGCCCCGTGTCGATTTTTATACCAGTTGACGTATATTTTTGACGGGGTCACCCCCGTGTTTTGATCGGGTAGAAACAGAAAACGAATACCAGATCCATTCGACTCGGGCAGACTACCAATGACGCCACTTATCTCATGGCTTGACTTGCTATCTGATAACGGCAGGCGTTGTGAAATTCGATGATTGATCGCCAGGGTGGTAATCAGAAAAAGGATAGGGACGATGCAATAGACTTTGAATCCGGGTTTGAGCCTTAAACAACAAACTGCAGTTAAAGAAAGAAATACAAGCGCTAGTGCGGATGGCAGCATCGATGCAAACAGGAACGGCGATACCGCTCCTGTAATGAGCAGGACCCAGAATTTCAATGATCCCCCTTGTGCTCCCTCATATTACCTGGTGAAGGCATGCCAGCAATTCAATTGCCTAAAACGGTTTCAGGCTCCCCAAATGTAGTTCAAAGCGCTGATTCATCTTGGCTGCCAGGCGCATATCATGTGTGACAAGAATCAAACTGGTATTTAACTCGGTATTGAGCTCAAGCAACTGGTCAAATACCTGGTTGGCGGTACGCTCATCCAAATTACCGGTTGGCTCATCACCCAGCACGCACCCGGGGTTGCCAACCAGTGCCCTGGCCACCGCTGCGCGCTGCCTTTCGCCACCCGACAATTCACCGGGTTTATGGTCCAGGCGCTGGGCCAGCCCTACTTTTTCAAGCAAATCAGTGGCCCGTTTTGCAGCAACTGCGGTAGATTCACCCCGAATCAACAAGGGCATCGCAACGTTTTCGAGCGCGGTGAACTCCGGAAGCAAGTGATGGAACTGGTAGATGAATCCCATATGGGAATTACGTAAGTCACTGCGCTCAGCATCACTTTTTTGCCACAAAGACTGCCCATCGACCAGCACTTCACCCTCATCCGGTCTGTCCAGGCCACCCAGAATATGCAACAGCGTGCTCTTACCGGCACCCGATGCACCCACGATGGCCATCGAAGTACCCGCTGGCACCTGCAGACTGACATCCGACAATACCTGCACCCTTTTCGGCCCCTGTCTGAACCCCCGGGAAATACCGCTTGCCCGGATCACTATGTCGCTCTGTTCACTCATAACGTAAGGCCTCCGCCGGATCGGTCCTGGAAGCCCGCCAGGCTGGATAAATGGTCGATAGCAACGACATGCACAGTGACATGATCGCAAAACCAACCACGTCTGAGCGACGCAGGTCGGACGGTAACTCCGTTATGTAATAGATATCCGACGGGAACAGGGCAAAACCAAAAATACGTTCGAGAAATGGAACCACTGTCGCGATATTCTGGGCCAGCAGAATGCCGCCAACCACCCCGAGGGCGGTGCCAATAATGCCGATAAGGCTGCCCTGTACGATAAATACCCGCATAATGGTGCCCGCATGGGCTCCCATGGTTTTAAGGATGGCAATATCAGCCTGTTTGTCCGTAACTACCATGACCAGCATGGAAATAATGTTGAACGCTGCCACTGCGATGATCAGCGATAATATGACCCACATAACGGTCTTTTCAGTACGCACTGCCTGAAACAGGTTGCCACGCTCCTGGCTCCAGTCCCTGACGCGGTAAGCACCATCGAGCTGGTCGGAAATGTTACGCGCCACCAGCCAGGCGGAATCAAGGTCTTCAAGTTTCAGACGGATACCACTGACTGAGTTTTCCGGCATTCGCAATAATTTGGCAGCATCCTCGATATGCACCATGGCCAGCCCGTTGTCGTTTTCATGCTCACCAAACTCAAACATACCTACCACGGTAAAGCGTTTCATCAATGGACTGGCGCCAAACGGACTGGCTTTCAGCCGGGGTGCGATGACGGTCACTTTATCGCCCGGCCCTACCCGCAGACGCACAGCGAGACCAATGCCCAGAACAATGCCAAACTCACCGGCTTGCAGATCTGCCAGTTCACCGTTGACCATACTGGTAGAAACATCTGAAACCACTTCTTCATAGTCAGGAGAAACGCCGCGTACCAACGCAGCACTGGAACCATTGGCCTGTAACCAGGCTCCAACCTCTACAAATGGTGCTGCGGCGACCACATCATCACGCGTATTGACACGGCTGATGATCTCCCGCCACTCCTCGAGCGGATTTTCAAGCGGCTGGATCGTGGCATGTGAGATCGCACCCAGAATTCGCGCACGTAACTCTTTTTCAAAACCATTCATCACGGATATCACCGTGATCAGTGTGGTTACACCTAACGCAATTCCCAGCATCGAAGTCAGGGAAATGAATGAAATGAAATGATTTTGCTTCTTGGCCCCCAGGTAACGAAGACCAATAAAAGCGGATAGTGGTTTATACATGACGGGAATTAGACCATAACGTTAATGGCTCAACCAGTTGAATTTTCGCTTTGGTGCTGTAGGTAATCGTTGTCCTGTCAAATAATCTCAATCACCAGCAGGGTTATTTCTGGTTTTTCCAAAAACACAGCATGGTTATCCCAACTTTTCCAGTAACTGGTTCAACTCAACCGGCAGCGGTGCACCGACCAATTGCTGTTCACCGTCGGCTGTGTAGAAGCTGACCTGGTGAGCGTGTAGAAACATTCTTTTCAGACCTTGTTTTTTCCAGAATTTCTGACGCTCAGCTGGTGAATACCTGTCATCTGCTGCCAGTGGCAAACCGATATGAGCTGCATGCACACGTATTTGATGAGTTCTGCCGGTATGCAATTGTGCTTCTGCAAAGCTGTAACCGGCATAATTTTCTAACTGGCGGAAAGTGGTATGCGCCGGTTTGCCTTCCGGATCAACCCGCATAAACTTTTGACCCGAGCGCTCAAATTGTCCAATCGGTTCATTCACCTGGACAAGGTCCTGCTTCAAGCTTCCATCCAACAGGCACAAATAGCGCTTTTCTATAATGTTATCATTTATTTGCCTATTCAGATCCCTCATTGCGTCGCCGTTAAGTGCCAGCAATAAACAACCGCTGGTTGCACGATCAAGACGGTGTACAAGATCCACATTCATGGCCGGGCGAATCTTTCGCACCACATCGATTACACCCCATGCCAGGCCGCTGCCACCATGAACGGCCATGCCGGCAGGTTTATTGATCACCATCACACCTTGAGCTTCATAACAGATGGACTTATCAATTAATTGAACTACGGCAGGCGGGATATCTCCCGGGTTTGTGTCGCGAATTCTGGCGGGAGGAACACGCACGATGTCGCCCGTTTCGAGACGCGTGGCGGGCTTTGCCCTGCCGCCATTGACGCGAACCTGACCGGTACGAATAATGCGGTAAATGACTGACCGGGGCAGACCCTTAAGCCTTGCACTCAGGAAATTATCGAGGCGCTGTCCATCGCGATCCTGTTTTACTTCAACCAGGCTGACACCGGAACTGACCTTGCTCATCGACAACTTTCCCCAACTCATTGATAGAAAATGAAAAGACTGTTATATTGGCCCGGTAAGGAATTCGCCCTGCCGAATTGCCCTCCGATACCGCCCGATTATCTCACCTAAGCCGTGCTTTAAATGGGTAGGACTGCATCGATACAACGACAGTTTACACGTTGTGTCACTGGCGGAAAGCTTGAATTCACATACTGCTTGATTGCAGGAAAAACTTATTTTTGATGGCAGACCGACAAGCTGCCGTCTACGGACCGGATCAAAAAAATATTGATCTGGCTATGAAAACAATATTTGGTACCCCCGGCAAAGGTGCAATGCATCGCCGGTTCGCTTAAGTGGATACATGACGCAAAACGGTCATGTTGTTCCACCGCCGCCCCGTACCGGGGTGCCTGAGGAATATATAATGAAAAGAATGCTGATTAACGCAACTCAGCCAGAAGAGTTGCGCGTGGCAATTGCCGAAGGTCAACATCTGTTTGATCTAGATATCGAAGTACCCTCCCAGGAACAAAAGAAATCAAACGTTTACAAAGGAAAAATCACACGGGTTGAACCATCACTGGAAGCCTGTTTTGTTGAGTTTGGTTCATCCCGACATGGTTTCCTGCCACTCAAAGAGATCTGTGACAGCGCCTATTTGAAAGATGCCAAGAAGAAAGGCGGAAAGACAGCCATACGTGACGTGGTTCGCGAAGGACAGGAAATCATTGTCCAGGTCGAAAAAGAAGAGCGTGGAAACAAGGGTGCGGCCCTGACAACCTACATTTCACTGGCCGGCCGCTACCTGGTACTGATGCCAACCAACCCGACAGCTGGTGGTGTTTCTCGTCGCATCATTGGTAATGACCGGGATCATTTACGTGAACAACTTCAAAAGGTCACAACACCGGATAACGTCGGCATCATCATTCGCACTGCAGGTGTCGGCCGGGATGCGGAAGAATTACAGTGGGATCTAGATTACCTGCTGCAACTGTGGACAGCCATCGAGCAGGCTGCTGCTACTCGCAATGCACCATTCCTGATACACCAGGAAAGCAACCTGTTTATTCGTGCGCTGCGCGATCACCTGAGAAATGATATCGGTGAAATACTGATCGACAATGAAAGTGTCTATAACGACGCACGCGAATTCATACAGCAGGTCATGCCCCACAACCTGAGCAAGCTGAAGCTGTACGACGACCAGGTACCGCTTTTTAATCGGTACCAGGTTGAAAGCCAGATCGAGTCTGCATTTGCACGCACCGTGCATTTGCCCTCGGGTGGCGCCGTGGTCTTTGATCACACAGAAGCCCTGCTTTCTATCGATATCAACTCCGCCCGTGCGACCAAGGGCGTGGATATTGAAGACACTGCATTTAGTACAAACATGGAGTCAGCTCATGAAATCGCCCGCCAATTGCGTCTACGTGACCTGGGTGGCTTAATCGTAATTGATTTCATCGACATGACCAGTCGCAAACATCAACGCGAGGTTGAAGAGTGTTTGCGTGCCGCAATGCAAATTGACAAAGCCAGGGTTCAGATCGGACGTATTTCGCGTTTCGGTCTTCTGGAAATGTCACGTCAACGTCTCCGCCCTTCCCTCGGTGAGTCCAGCCAGGAAACCTGCCCGCGCTGTGAGGGCCATGGCACTATCCGTAGCGTGGAATCCCTGGCACTGTCCATTCTTCGACTCGTCGAAGAAGAGGTCATGAAGGAGTTCACCGGGCAGATCATCGTCCAGGCGCCCACGGAAGTGATTAACTTCCTGCACAATGAAAAACGTGCTGCGCTGGCTGATGTTGAGTCCCGGCATAAGGTTCCGATCGTGATGCTTGCGAACCAGCACCTGGTTACACCTCACTTTGAAATCCTGCGTGTCAGGAAGTCAGATGTGAGCGAAACGCCAAGCTACTCCCGGGTTGAACAACCCGAAGCCCAGGTAGTTGCCAACGAGCGTACACAGACCCATGCGGTCGCGCCAACGGATCCTGCGGTCAAGCGTATCGTACACGACCGGCCTGCACCTTCACGAACCGAGGAAAAAGCACCAGGATTATTCTCACGTCTTGCGAAGATTCTTTTCTCACATTCGGAAGAGGAAGACACGAGCAAGCCTGCAAAGGGTGCGAAAAACGCCAAGGCGACCGGTAACCGGAGTGCTAATCAAACCAGGCAAAAACAGGCACCATCTTCAAATCAGCAATCAAACCGCAGATCTAATAATAGACGGGGCGGACGGGGTGCTCAGAACAAGAGCCAGTCATCTAACACACAACGGACAGCCAAGAAACAGCAGTCCAAGAAAGCCCAGACCAAAAAGACCCAGACCAAAAAGACCCAGTCCAAGAAAACCCAGTCCAAGCCAGCTCAGGGCCAGGGAAGCCAGACACAACCCAGGCAGAATAACCGGGGCAGGCAACCAAAGGCCAAGCAGGCACCCATAGCCAACGACACGACAGTAGCTGCCGCATCAACAGTGCAGACCCCGGTTCCTCCCGTAGCAACCAGCGGCGATGCAGATGGAAATGTCCAACCCGAGAAGAAGGAAGGCAGTAACCGCAGAGGCGGCCGCAGAAGACGTTCCCCTTACAAGACAGGTGGTGCAAAGCCTCGTCCGGAACAGACTGAGTCACAGAATGATCAGGTAACAGAAACCGGTCCGGTAAAAGAAACCAGTCCGGTGCATCAAACGACCGGGGATGACAAACCAGCGAAAACGAACAAGCCTCGCAAACGCGTTCAGGCAGCTTCGAGTACCGCAACAACACAAGCAGCTGATTCTTCAACGGTCAAAACAGACAGGTCCAGCAAATCCGCAGTGACTGAAACTTCCGCGACTAGCCCGGCTGAAACAAAATCAAAGCCGGCTGTTAAAGCAGAAACAGGTGCCACTCCCTCCAAGAGCAAACCCGCTGAATCACGCGTCAAGGAAACGAAATCAGCTGATTCTAAAACGGCTGACCCAGCTCAACCCGAAGCGAAGTCTTCTGCCGCCAAACCAACGGAAAAAACTGAACACAAAGTAACAGACAAGGCCACAGAAAGTGAGCCAAAAGTGACAAAGGCAGCAGCATCCGCCAGCAAACCGGCAACTGATGATGCCCAGGCTGCCAAGCCTAAAAAGCGTCAACCGCGCAAGAAAGCGGCAGCCAAAAAATCCGCAAAAAAAACCAGTAGCAAAGCCGATACCAACACCAAACCTGGTGCTGGCAGTAAGCCGGCGGCAACATCTCAGCCGAGCCCGGCAATAGCCGCTGAGAAAGATTCAAAAGGTATTTATACACTGAAGCCGCCACCATCGGAACATACCTCCGGCGAATAGGTAACGACGGCGAACCCAGCACAGAGACTGTTTGAGTGCGTCCGGCAATAGCCGGTCGCACCCTAACACCCTGACATGGGTAGCCGGACTTTCAGGCATTCTCCAGCAAGCCATAGCGCATGGCCATGCGCACCAGCTCAACTTCACTTCGTGCACCCAGCTTACCCAGTATCCTGTATTTGTAAGTGGATACGGTTTTAGGGCTCAGGCACATCAACGACGCGATATCCGGTATACGACGGCCATCGGTTATTTTTAACATCACCTCCATCTCCCGCGCGGACAGATCTTCAAAAGGCGATTCGCTAGCAGACCCGGTCAGCATTGATAGCGCAAGTTGCTTTGCCGCCTCACTTCCAATGTAGCGCTGTCCAGCTGCGACAACCCTGATGGCCCGGATAAACTCATCGGCCTCACAATCACGGGTCAGATACCCACTTGCCCCTGCATCCATCAAACGCGCCGGGTATGGCGGCTTGGCGTGTACGGCCAGCACAATAATCCTGACTCCCGGGTGGCTGCGTATTAATTTTCGGGTTATTTCAAAACCTGTCAAACCAGGCAGGTTAATGCTGAGCAAGATTACATCCGGACGATTGGCCCTGCAGCTGCTCAACGCTGCCTCACCTGAAGAAACTTCCGTAATGTTGGTTATTTCGCTACTTTGATCGAGAATATGACGCAGCCCGGTTCGGACCAATGCCTGATCGTCGATAATAAGAATTTGAATCATGATTCCCCCCTTAGGATTGATTCCGTTTTTATTTGTTTCTTAGTCTCTGACCCGCTCTCCCTTAAGACAGGTAACCCATATTCATTTCGAAAAGAAATAATTTATGGTCCATTTAACTATAGACACTGGAATAGCCCATGTCGACCGCAGATGAGAAAGACTGTTATTTAGAGCAGATTCCCTACAGTTTTTTCATCTCCTGCCGTTTCAAGAGGCCTTGCCCAAACTTATTTCGCCACAAATCCATCAGCAATCAACATCCGGCTTGCAAACTGTGCATTATCGACCATAATTAAACAAAGGGGATTAATGATCCGGGGGGATTTATGGCAAGTCAACATTTTACACCGGAAACATCCGACGAAATGGTCATCATGCATGAGCAGTACCTGGTGCCGGCTATTTATGCACAATGGGCCGGCAGGGTGGCAGAAATTGCCGAGATTGATATCGGGCAACATGTACTTGATGTCGCCTGCGGCACCGGCACACTGGCCCGTGCGATTCAAATGGAGACCGGGTTGTCGGGCAAAATTGTCGGGCTCGATAACAACGAAAAAATGCTCGCATCAGCTCGGGAGCATTCACGTGGAATTGAATGGCAACTTGGCGATGCCACCGCAATGCCTTTTGTGAAAAACGAGTTTGATCGCGTCATGTGTCAATTTGCCCTGATGTTTATTAGTAACCGGGTGGCGGTGATCAAGGAGATGCTTCGTGTGTGCAAGCCGGAAGGTCTCGTTGTATTGGCGACATGGGGGCCTCTGCATCACAGCGGAGCCTATGACGCTTTGATCAACCTGGTGAGAAGGCAATTAGGCTCCCGCGCAGCGTTGAACCTGTCGGCACCATGGGCACTGGGTAAACCAGGGGTTATGGATTCATTGTTATTGACCTCCGGGGTCAATGAATATGAGTGTCACATGCGCGTTGGCCAGGCAAGCTACCCGTCAATAAGGGCATTTGTTGACGCCCATTTGCGACTGGCAGGCGAATTCGAGAACCTGAGTGAACAGATCCTCGAAGAAATATATAATGCTGCGCATATGGAGCTACGCCCGTTCCTGGCAACCGGGGGGAA
>Ga0316197_10003739_pt1 | contig 10847 bp, 1 predicted proteins | sample OudBiesiAoxic_MG_FD_204939 | JGI IMG/M metagenome (GOLD analysis project Ga0316197, IMG submission 204939) | Coastal sediment microbial communities from Oude Bieten Haven, Netherlands - site A oxic | ecosystem: Environmental > Aquatic > Marine > Coastal > Sediment | place: Netherlands... | reverse complement strand
TCGGTCTGGGACAACTGGGCGATGGGTGGCGTCCACCAGAATTCGGCCGGCGCCTGGGAACTGCTGGGACGCATGATCGGCTGGGCTTACAACGGCGATCCATCCGCTCCGTCGCTGTTCCGGTTCGACAACCCGAGCGGGCACCGCGTTGCGATCCTGGCCTCGCATACGTCGGACGGCGGAGCCTGGCCCGGCTTGCTCCCCGGCGTTGCGCGCTCGATCGAGAATTCCGGCCACGTCCCGCTGGCGATCCGTTTCGAGGAGATCATCACCGGGCGTCTGATAGCGGAGAATTTCCGCGCTCTGACCGTCCCAGGCGGTTATTCCTACGGCTACAAGGTTGGCCTCGACGGGCACGAGCAGCGGATCCGGGACTTCATCGACGCGGGCGGCGGCTACTACGGAATCTGCGCCGGGTCCTTCTACACCGCGGAGACGTTGACCTGGGAAGGAAGGGACTACCCCTACGCTCTCGCCATCTACAAGGGGCCGATCATCGGACCCATCGACGATATTGCTCCGTGGCCGGAGTACTTTCCGACCCCGCTCGACATCTCCGGAGATCCAGTGATCGGTGACCTCGGCTCGATCCGCCAGATGTACTACGGCGGCGGCTATCACGGGATCCCCGATCCGGCCGTGCAAGGCAGTGTGGTTCACACCGCGGGGACCTTCGCCTACGGAGGATCGGCGAACGGGCTGTCGGCAGTGGTGCGCTACAACTACGGCAACGGCCGGGTCTTCCTGGTCACGACCCATCCGGAGTCGCGCGCGGGATCCGAAGTGGACTGGATGTTCTGGGACGACTACGAGTATGACTCGACGACGCCGGTGAGCAACGCGGACAACCCATGGTTGCTGGTCAACGCGGCGTTCAACAACTGGATCACCGGGCCACCGCCGACGCTACTCTGTACCGATCCGCCGGACGACGACGGCGACGGGATGGCAGATCACTGCGACTGCGCGCCGACCGACCCCACGGCGCACGCGATCCCGCCGGAAGTCTTGCTGCTGGCCGTCGGCGAGGACCGCGAAACGCTGACGTGGGAGTCCGCCGCGCCCGTCTCGGGCCCAGGCACTCTGCACGACGTCATCCGTGGCCGAATCGGTGAATGGCCCGTGGGCAGCGGAGCGGGGGAGTCGTGTTTCGCCAACGGCCTCGCGGGGAGCACGACGATCGATGCCGACACTCCCGCCCCCGGTGCAGGCTTCTGGTATCTGGTGCGTGCACGCAACGCCTGCGGAGCAGGAACCTGTGGCGAATCGAGTGCCGATGGAGAGAGGCCAGGATCGGTCTGTTCTTGACGAAGAAAGGACAGCAGCCGGCGCGAGAGCCACGCCGGCTGCTACCTCGTTGAACCGACCGGCCGGGGTCAGGGGCACGGAACGTAGTTGCTGCGTTCCGCGCACGTACCCACGCCCAGCGTACTCTCGCTGTTCGCTCCGTCCTCGACGGTGATCAGGTAGAACCAGCCTTGCCCCGGCGCGGGATCATCCGGATCGAGCAGTTGCGTATCTGTGCGATCACCGTCCATCGCGTCCTGACAGGTGCCGAAGGCGTCGTAGGCCAGCGTGGTCAGCAGGTCTCGGTAGACGTGATATTCGATGGCCGCCGGTTCGACGTCCCAGACCAGGGTCTCGGGGTCGAGCCAGAGTAGGCCCTGTGCCTGGACCGGCACCAGCGTGTCGTTCTCCCGTTCGTACACGCCGACGTCGAACTGAGCCAGGCCGTCGCCGTCGTGGTCTCGCGCTCGAGGTTGATCGTCGAGGTCCGTGCACGGATCCCCGGTGAACCACGCCGGGTCGGGCCCGTGGTCCAGAGCCGGGGAGGAGGTCTGCAGGTGGTAGTCCGAGTTGTCGTCCACGAAGAGTGGGTCGGCGCAGAGGTTGTCGTTCACGCCACCGCAATCCGGGCTACACACGATCGACCACGAGGCGTCCGTGCAGCCCAGGCCGGCGAGGTCTCCCGAAGTGTTGCCCCAGAAGATCGTGTAGGTCGCCGTCGCGAACCCGGCGGCGGTGTTGTCCACGCCCCAACCGGAGCTGAAAGCCACGGTCGAATGCCACAGGTCCAGCAGACCGCCCGAGCCGAGCACGATGCCCTCGCCCGGATGTGCGATCAGAGTCGTCCGGATCGTGGCCGTCCCATCGATCTGCATCGCGGCGCCCAGCAGACCGTCGAAGATCGCCTGGTCGAGATCGAGCGACGCTTCGAAGGCGAGGTCCACACCGCGCACGACGGTCGAGTCCGCCCGTACGTCGTCGACGTCGTGATGACCCTGGTTGAGATCCAGAGCGACGTCGGAGATGTCGGAGAACCTCAGGTCTGTCAACACCGTGGGAGCGTCGGCGAGCACGCCGGCAAGTCCCTTGAGATCGAAGTTGCGGATGGTGATCGGCGTCGTGCTGTAGGTGGAGAGGACCCTTATCGCCGGGGAGCTGCCGCCGTCGATGCACACGCCGTCACCGTCGCCGATCAGGTAATAGACCTTCGAGCGATCCACCTGGACCGATTCCATGTAGCAGTCGACCCCCGGCAAGACTCTGATTACCGTTCCAGATTCCGGCGCAGAGTTGACCGCTTCTTGAATGGAGGAAAAATCGGGATTGTCACCGCCGATCGTACTGACGATGACGATCGGGTTGGTGTCGCACGCGGTGCCCACGCCGTCCCGATCCTCGTCGTTCTGGGAAGGATTGGAAACGTCCGGGCAGTTGTCGCAGGCGTCGGGCACCTCGTCGCCGTCGGTGTCCGGCTGGCCGGGATCGGCATCGACCGGGCACGGATCGCAGGCGTCTCCGATCAGGTCGCCATCCAGGTCTTCCTGTCCCGGGTTGGCCACCTGCGGGCAGTTGTCCTGGCAATCGGGCAGGCCGTCGGCATCGACGTCCGAACTGCCGCACTCGAGCACGATGTAGACCAGCCCGGCGTCGTCACCGACCGTCGCCCCGTCGTGTCCGGGTGCGCCGACGAGGAAGTCGTTGTCGCCGTCGTCGTCGACGTCGCCCGGACCGGCCAGTGACGAGCCTGCCAGTTCACCCGCTTCGGTGCCAATGAACTGTGTTCCGGCGAAGCCGAGGCTGAGGTCGATCACGCCGAGGTCGAAGCTCGCGGGCGTCGTGCCCTGGACGAGATAAACGATGCCGGCGTCGGCCACGCCTTCCGGGTCCGCTCCGGGTGCTCCGAGCACCACGTCGTCGAGACCGTCCGTGGTCACGTCCATCACGCCGGCCACGGCCGTTCCGAGCAGGTCGCCTCCGTTGGCGCCGACCCAGATCACACCTTCGATCGATAGCGGATCGTTGGCCGGCGCGCCGATCTCGTCGGCGGCGATGAAGCCGTACGGCAGTTTGGATGCTGTCTGGAGCACGCGTCCCGCGTCCTCGTCGGCGGGGTCTTCGCCGCGGTCGTAGCCCGGTGCGCCAACGAGCAGGTCGGGCTGCGAGTTCACCAGGTTGTCTCCGCCACCGGCGACGGCGATACCCACCGTCTCGCCAGGCTGCGTGCCTTGAATCTGGCTTCCCTTCTTGCCCTTGGGCTTCTGGTCGTCACCGATCGAATCGCCCTCGACGATGTCGTTGGTGCTGAAGCCGCCCTCGGGTACGTAGACCACGCCAGCGTCGGGAGCCAGGATGTCGGCTCCGGGAGCGCCGATGGCCAGATCGTCGCCGACCGTACCGACCACGTCGCCGGGGAAGGCCACGGAGTAGCCGAGTTCGTCGTCGTCCCTGCTGCCCTGGTAGATGACTCCCGCGATCTCGTCGCCCAGGCCGTTGACGACGCGGTCGAGCGAGACCTGGCCGAAGAGCGTCGGGTCGTCGAAGATCAGATAGGCCGCTCCCGCCTCGGATCTTCCGTCGGGGTCGTGACCCGGGGCGCCGATCAGGATCTCCGGCCCTGATCCCGGATTGATCCGTCCACCGGCGGCCACCGAGAAGCCGGCTCGGTCGCCCAGGTTGACTCCCGTGAAGACGACGCCGGGGATCTCGTCGGCCAGGCCGTTGGCTATGCGAGACAGGTCGATCGTGTCGGTCACATTCGGGTCATTGATGTTGGGGTAGGTCGTGGTGTCGGTCGGATCGAAGTAGATCAGGTAGACCTTGCCCGCGCCGACGGCGACGGCCGGGTCCACGCTGCGGTCCATCTGTTCGGCTCCGATCAGGATGTCGAGGAAGCCGTCCCCGTTGAAGTCGAAGTCGCCGGCCAGCGAGGTGCCTGTGCGGAGGTGGCTCGCTTCGCCGACGAAGACGATGTCCGGTGTGGTGCGCTCGGTCTGATCGGCGCTTCCGAAGTAGAGGCCGGCCGCTCCGGATCCGGGAGCGCTTCCCGGATCGTAGCCCGGGGCGCCGATGAGGAAGTCGCGGATGCCGTCTGAGTTGATGTCTCCGGCCGGCGCGACCGAGGCTCCGGTTTCGGACTGTGGTCCGAAGCCCTGGACCTGGTCTCCGACGAGTGGGTTGTCGAGCGGCAACGTGATGTCGCAGAGGTCGCCGATGTTGTCCCCGTCCGTGTCCGTTTGATCGGGGTTCGGTACCTGTGGGCAGTTGTCCATGCAGTCGGGGTAGCCGTCACTGTCGGAGTCCTGGCCGAGTTCGATGAAGCCGTTGTCGTAGGGGATGCGAATCGTGTCGGGCGCGCTGAGCAGGCCGTTGAGCCAGACGCCAGGGGACGCCGCGTTGTCGTCGAAGACGAATGTATGCACGCACTCCAGGCGGAGTGTCGAGCCGTCGAGGATGCGCAGGCCACGCGGATCGCCGGACAGCGGGTCGAGGCCGAGCAAGTACAGTCCTTCGTACGCGGATCCGGTCGCCGGGTCGGATCCGGCCCCTCCGTTGCCGTTGTCGATCCGGTTACGCAGGTTGACGGTGGTCGGCTGCCCGTTCTGACCGACCACGAGCTGGCCGATGCCGAAGTTCGCGGCGAGAGGTCGACCCTGTCCGATGACGAAACCGCCGACCTCGAGGTGTTGCGGAGCGGTCCCGTCCATCTGGACGATCGCGTCTTCGAGCTGAATCCGGCTCTCGTCCGTGTGAGCGAACGAGAGGTTGCGTGCAACGCGCGTCTGAGACGACGGCGTGGCGCTCAGCGTGATGCCCGCGCCGAGGTCGAGGTTGCCGTTGACGTCGAGGACGGCGCTTGCGTGATGGAGGCTCACGGGAATCAGGGCGGGGGAGTCCGGGTTGTCGACCAGGCCGGACGCTTCAAAGACGCCGTTGTCGTCGAGGTTGATGCGCACGCGCCCCGTCGGCGAGATGTTGCCGACGCCGATCCAGCCGTCGGCCGAAACACTGAGATCCAGATAGTCTTCGGCCCGCGCCGCTCCGGTCAGCGTTTCCAGGTTCGACAGGTCGATGCGCCCACCGTCAGCGGCGGCGATGGTCTGTATCTCGATGCCGTACTGGTTGGTGTTGAAGTTGGCGTCGATGCTGCTGACGGCCCGAAGGTCGAGAAGACTGTCGGCGCCGCTTGCCGACATCAGGGTCGCCGTGCCTATGCCCGTCGAGACGTAGCTCGCCCCGGTCGTGCCGGTGGCACTGATCGATCCACCTCCGCTGGCGTAGAAGCGGGGGCGCGTCGCTGAGACCAGGGACGGAAGCGAGAGAGAAGCCCCCTCCGAGGCGTTGAATCGCGTGTGGACTCCGTCGATCGTTTCCAGACTCGAGAGGACGATTTCGCCCGTGTCCGTCACCACGACATCCAGCCGATCCTCGGCTCGCGCGGGTCCGGTCATCGTCTGCACGTTCGACAGGTCGATGTGCCCACCGTCAGCGGCGGCGATGGTCTGTACCTCGACGCCGTACTGGTTGGTGTTGAAGTTGGCGTCGAGGCTGCTGAAGGCCCGAAGGTCGAGGAGGCTGTCGGCGCCGCTTGCCGACATCAGGGTCGCCGTGCCTATGCCCGTCGAGACGTAGCTCGCCCCGGTCGTGCCGGCGGCGGTGATCGATCCACCTCCGCTGGCGTAGAAGCGGGGGCGCGTCGCTGAGATCAGGGACGGAAGCGAGAGAGAAGCCCCCTCCGAGGCGTTGAATCGCGTGTGGACTCCGTCGATCGTTTCCAGACTCGAGAGGTCGATCTCGCCCGTGTCCGTCACCACGACATCCAGCCGATCCTCGGCTCGCGCGGGTCCGGTCGTCGTCTGCACGTTCGACAGGTCGACACGTCCGCCGTTCGACGCCGTGATGGTCTGGACTTCGACGCCGTACTGGTTGACGTTGAAATTGGCGTTCAGACTGCTCAGTGCGCGCAGGTCGAGAAGACTCTCGGCGCCCGTCGCCGACATCAGCGTCGCATTCCCCATGCCCGTCGACTGATAAGAGGCGCCCGTGGTCGTACTGGCCGCGACGGTGCCTCCCCCGGTGACCAGAAAGATCGTGTTGTCCGCGGTCAGCAACGAAGGCAGATTGACCGAATCTGCATCGATATCAAAAGTGGCGCGACCTGAGTTTGCCAACGATGAAAGGTCGATGGTTCCACCATTGTCGATGCCGAACAAGCCGCGCCCACTGCCGCTGATCGTCTCCAACGAAAACAGATCGACTTCGCCGCCCGTGTTGACGATCACGTCAACACGATCCTCGGCTCGAGCGGGAAGGGCCAGTGTCGTCACCCCGGACAGATCGATACGCCCACCGTCGGAGGCTGTGATGGTCTGGACCTCGACACCGTACTGGTTAGTGTTGAAGCCGGCGTCAATGCTGCCCAAGGCGCGCAGGTCGAGAACGCTGCTGGCGCCTGTCGCCGACATCAGGGTCGCGGCACCGATACCCGTCGACGTGTAGCTCGCGCCGGTCGTCCCGGTGGCGATGATCGATGCACCTCCGCTGGCGAAGAAGCGGGGCCGCGTGGCCGAGATCAGGGACGGGAGCGACAGGGTAGCCCCCGCAGAGGCGGTGAATCGCGTGCGGATCCCGTCGATCGTTTGCAGATTCGAGAGGTCGATGTCGGCCGTGTCCGAGACCACGATGTCGAGTCGATCTTCCGGCCGCGCGGGCCCGGTCATCGTTTGAACGTTCGAAAGGTCGATGCGCCCACCGTTTGATGCCGTGATGGTCTGGACCTCGACACCGTACTGGTTAGTGTTGAAGTTGGCATTCAGGCTGCTCAGCGCTCGCAGATCGACAACGCTGTTGGTGCCGGTCGCCGACATCAGGGTCGCATTACCGATGCTCGTCGACGTGTAGCTCGCACCGGTCGTGCCGGTGGCACTGATCGATGCGCCATCGCTGGCGAAGAAGCGGGACCGCGTCGCCGAGACCAGGGACGGAAGAGACAGAGAAGCTCCCGCAGAGGCGGTAAATCGCGTGCGGATTCCGTCGATCGTGTGCAGGCCCGAGAGGTCGATCTCGCCGGTGTCCGATACCAGGACGTCCAGACGGTCCTCGGCCCGCGCGGGTCCGGTCATCGTCTGTACGTTCGACAGGTTGATGCGTCCGCCGTTCGATGCGGTGATGGTCTGGACCTCGACGCCGTACTGATTGACGTTGAAGTTCGCGTTCAGGCTGGTCAATGCGCGTAGATCGAGAAGACTGTCCGTGTCCGTCGCCGACATCAGCGTCGCATGTCCCATGCCCATCGACTGATAGGACGCGCCGGTCGTCGTATGGGCAGCGACGGTGCCTCCTCCGGTGACCAGGAAGATCGTGTTATCCGCGGTAAGCAAGGACGGCAGATTGACCGAATCCGCGTCGACGTCGAAGGTTGCACGACCCGAATTGGCCAACGACATCAGATCGACCGTTCCGCCATTGTCGATGCGGAACAAGCCCCGTCCGCTGCCGCTGATCGTATCGAGCGAACCCAGATCGATTTCGCCGCCGGTATTGACGGTCACGTCGACCCGATCCTCGGCCCGAGCGGGAAGGACCAGCGTTGTCACTCCGGACAGATCAATGCGCCCACCGTCGGAGGCTGTGATGGTCTGGGCCTCGACGCCATACTGGTTGTAGCTGAATCCGGCGTTCACCTCCGTCAGGGTGTGCAGGTCCAGCAGCGAGTCCTGACCTGTCGCGCTGAACAGAGTGGCGACGGTCAGTCCGGTTGAACTGTAGATCGGTGCACCGATGTCCGTGCGGCCGTCCAGAGCCACGAGAGCGCGCGCCAGATTGCCGACAAAGGTGGCCGTAGGGCAGTCGAAATCTCCACCATCGTTGTTTACGACCCCGGCAACGTCACATTGACCCAGTGCCGAGTGGGTCTCACCGGCCTCGATCCTGAACGTCACGTGGTCCCCGAGCGACAGCGTATCGGTCTCGCAGATCGTGAATCCCGCTGGATCGCAGGTTGCGGCATCCCTCGTGACCGTATACGAGCCGGCCGGGAACACGGCGTCGAAGGTCGCAAACATCGTGTTGCAGGGAACGGTCGGCGTGTCCCACTTGGACACGTCGCAGTAACTGCCATTGCCGCCCTGCCAGGTCGCCGTGACGGCGTACGCGGCGTCTGAAGCCAGAGCCAGGAATGCCAGCGTCAAGAGCAGCCCGATGACGAATCGTCGCCTTCTGTTCATGATCGAATCCTCCCCCGTCCAGACGGTGGTCCGGTGGTGGGTGCGAAGCCACGCCGTCGGGGCTGTTTCTCTTCCGAGGGGGTAAGTCATTCTACGCCCATTTCGGCGGTTGTCGGCAGATGCGGCTTGTCGTTGAAACTGGTTCATGGTTTTTCTCCCCTCTGACCTTACCTGCGCGGTGCCGGACCAAATCACGCAGGTGGCCCCGACGAAGGGCAAAAAACCTGTGTCTCAGTCGGTCAGACCGTGTCGCAGGCGTAGCTCCGCTGCCTCCGCGCGTAGCTGGCCGGCCTCGCCCTGCCGGTCGAGTTCGTCCAGAAAGTCCGCATATTCCTCGAGATATCCGGCGAGTGGACGAGCCAGATTCGGGTCGTCAGCGGGATAGGCGCCATGGGCGATCGCGAGCGATCGCTCAAACGATCCGTAGGCCTGATCGACGTCACCGATCGCAAGATGCGTCTTGGCCAGCCTCAGCAGGATCGCACGGACGTTCTCGTGCTCCGGGCCCAAGGCTCGTGTCCAGTTAGCCAGGGCGGCCTCGTAGTTCTCCCGGGCACTCTCGTGGTCACCGGCGGCGGTCTGTACGTCGGCGAGAAACAGGTGACCATGGCCAATGCCTCGATTCTCGGGGTCCAGGACCTTGCGACGGGTCTCGAGCGATCGCTTGGCCAGCGACAGGGCCCGATCAAAGTCACCGCGATCGACCGCCAACTGCGACAGGCTGCCCAATACCCTCGCGACGGCCATGTTGTCGGTGCCGTAGAGAGCGATCCGTCGGTCGAGCGAAAGCTCGAGGTACCGCCGTGCGGCGTCAAGATCACCTAGTTCCCGATAGGCAACGCCTAGATTCTTCGCGATTGGCGGTACGTGGCGGTGGTCCGGGCCCACGGTCCGTTCTGCCAGCGCCAAGGCCTCCTCGTAGTACGCCCGCGCTGCCTCGTAGTCGCTGACTTTCAACGCCTGTTGCCCCAGCTCGTTGAGGAGGTTGTACACCTCCTGGCTCTCATCGCCGTACGAGGCCCGCAACAGCGGCAAGGCTTCCTCCATCAACGGGATGGCGTCTCCGAACAGGCCGAGGCCCATGTAGGCCTCGCCCATCGCGCTCATCACCCGCCCCCGAACACCGGGCTCGTCCACCAGCGCTTCGTCCTCGCGAACGGTTCGAGCTTTGGCATCCAGGATCTCTTGCGCCGTGACCGATCGACCTTCTTCCGGATCGGCGGATCTGAAAATGTCGACGAAGTAGCCGGCCAGTGCCTCGGCCGTCTGGGCTTCCTGAATGGCCCGTTTCTCCGAGCGGCGCGATTCGATCAGTCCCATCACCGTGCCGAGAGTCCCGGCGACCAACAGTGCTGCAATCACGATCGCCGAAGCGACACCGACCCGATGACGCCGGGCGAACTTGCGCAGCCGGTAGGTCGCCGTCGGCGGGCGAGCCACGACGGGTTCGTGCCCCAGGTATCGATTGACGTCCGCGGCAAACTCCGACACCGAGGCATAGCGTCGATCGGGCTGTTTCTCCAGCGCCTTCATCACGATCCAGTCCAGGTCGCCCCTGAGATCGCGCAGAAACGCGGTCGGATCGGTTCGTCGACGCTCGGCGATGCCTGTCGTCTCTTCGTCGATCGTCTTGATTTGTGTGCTCGGTCGCGGCGGGTCGGTCTCCCGAATCCGACGACAGATCTCGTCGAAGGCCAGGTCCGGCTGTCGGGTGTCGAAAGGTAGGCGACCCACGAGAAGCTCGTAGAGCAGGACCCCCAGTGAGTAAACGTCGGTGCGGATGTCGACATCGTGGCTGGTCAAGCTGACCTGCTCCGGGCTCATGTAGGCCAACGTTCCGACGATCTGCCCGGCCTGGGTCAGCAGCGTCGCCTGGTTCATGCTCCTGTCGGTGGCCTTCGCGATACCGAAATCGATAATGACCGGCGTCGGATTGCCGTCCTGCGACGCGACGAGGATGTTCGACGGTTTGATGTCGCGGTGGATGATTCCCTTCTGGTGCGCGTGCTGGATGCCACGGCAAACCTGCTGGAACAACTCCAGTCGATCCCGGGTTCCGAGCCGTTCCCGGTCGCAGTAGTTCGTGATCGACACACCGTCCACGTACTCCATCACGAAATACGGACGTCCCGCCTCGGTCGCTCCGGCGTCGTAGACCCGAGCGATGTTGGGATGGCTCATGATCGCCAGCGCCTGGCGTTCCGTGTCGAAGCGCGCCACGACTTCGCGCGTGTCCATTCCGAGCTTGATGACCTTGATCGCCACCGTGCGTTCGACGGGCTGCTTCTGCGCGGCGCGATAGACGACACCCATCCCGCCTTCGCCGAGCACGCCGGC
>Ga0316197_10003738_pt1 | contig 10848 bp, 12 predicted proteins | sample OudBiesiAoxic_MG_FD_204939 | JGI IMG/M metagenome (GOLD analysis project Ga0316197, IMG submission 204939) | Coastal sediment microbial communities from Oude Bieten Haven, Netherlands - site A oxic | ecosystem: Environmental > Aquatic > Marine > Coastal > Sediment | place: Netherlands... | reverse complement strand
AATCATCATTGGTCTCGACGGTGCTCCGTTCGTCGATCAGGCGTTCGGCACGTTGTATCCACTCGTCGATGTCGCCGTGATCGTTGTTGTGATGATCGTCACGATCCGGCGATCCGCCCTTCGATTTGATATTCGGCTCCTCCTGCTCTCCGGTGCTGTCCTCCTTCAGGCAATCGCGGATGTGAGCTACCTCATTGAGGGAGCCGGAAAGAGCTTCTCCGAGGCAGAGCCGCTGTTCGTGGTGTTTCTCGGCGCGGCGGCGCTCTTCCTTACGACGGCACTAGCGGTGGACCGGGTGCCTCCGGTGAGAGAGTATGCCGATAGGCGCGTGCCGCTCTGGTCCATGCTGATTCCGTACACGGCTGCTGTGGTGATGGTGGCTGTCCTCCTGATTCGGCTATCGGACGGAATTGTCGATCGGGATGATCAGATCCTGCTGGTCGCAACGCTTGCAGTCGCACTCCTTGTGATCGCCAGGCAGGGCATCGCGATCCGGGAGAATCGGAGGATCGTGGAACGCGAGCGATCCGACCTCGTCTCGTCGATATCGCACGAGCTTCGAACTCCGCTGACGGCGACCGTCGGGTTCGTGTCGTTGTTGCAGGAGGATCCAAAGATCGACCTCGAGCAGCGGATTGAGATGATCAACGTCGTGGTTGAACAGACGACGTATCTCGAGCGCATCGTTCAAGACTTGCTGCTGCTCGCTCACGATGATTCCAGCGAGATGACGCTCCACACGGCCGAGTGGCGAATTGAGCCTCTCGTGGAGAACGCAATCCTCTCCTCAACGGTCGGCCGCATCAACGTGACAACGGAGATCGAACCGGGGCTGTCGGCCTTCATCGACGCAGATCGCCTGCAGCAGATTCTGGTGAACCTTCTCACGAACGCCGGACGGTACGGGGGAGACTCGTGTCTCGTGGTGGCGCATGGGGTTCACGGCCAGCTCGTCATCGAAGTCCACGACTCCGGTCCGGGCGTCCCCAAGAAGTACGAGCTGACGATATGGGATCGGTTCGAGCGCGGCCCCAATCGATACAATGCCGCCGTTCCCGGCACGGGGATTGGCCTCGCCATGGTGAAGAGCATCGCGTTGGCACACGGGGGCCGAGCCCGATACCGTCAGTCGGAACGTCTCGGCGGAGCTTGCTTCGTCGTCGAGTTTGCCGGGCGCGTCCCTGATTCCGGGCCGATCGCCATCGTACGTTCCAGCACCATGGCGATCGGCTGAACCGCTGCAGCGGGACGATTCCTAGCTCTTCACAAGGCCGAGGGCGTCGCCGTCGACGATCACCTTGATGGTGTCGCCGTCTCGGAAGGTTCCGTCGAGGATGGCGAGGGCGAGCGGATCGGCGATCGCCGTCTGGAGCAGCCGTTTCAACGGCCGGGCTCCGTAGACCGCGTCGTACCCGTTTTCGGTCAGCCAGTCGGCTGCCTCGTCCCTCAGTTCCAGTTCGATGCGCCGGTCGGCAAGTCGTCCTTCGAATCCACTGAACTGGATCGCTGCGATCTGTCGCAAGTCCTCCTTCGTCAACCGGTGGAAAACGATGACGTCATCGATCCGGTTGAGGAACTCCGGGCGGAAGTGCGCCCGGACCGCGTCCATCACCCGACTCTGGATTGCCTCTTGCGGCAGGTCCGGATCGATGAACTCCGACCCGAGGTTGGAGGTCATGATCAGCACCGTGTTCGAGAAGTCGACAGTGCGGCCCTGGCCGTCGGTCAGGCGACCGTCGTCGAGCAGCTGGAGCAGCGTGTTAAAGACGTCCGGGTGCGCCTTCTCGACCTCGTCGAGGAGGATGACCGCGTAGGGACGCCGGCGCACTGCTTCGGTCAGCTGGCCTCCCTCGTCGTATCCGACGTAGCCGGGAGGAGCGCCGATCAGACGGCTCACCGAGTGCTTCTCCATATACTCCGACATGTCGATGCGGACCATCGCCCGTTCATCGTCGAAGAGGAATCCGGCGAGGGCTCGAGCGAGTTCCGTCTTGCCAACGCCGGTCGGACCTAGGAACAGGAACGAGCCGATGGGGCGGTTCGGGTCGGAGAGGCCGGCCCGCGAACGCCGGATCGCGTTGGCCACCGATGCAACAGCGTCGTTCTGTCCCACGACGCGTTCGTGGAGATGGTCTTCGAGGCGAACTAGCTTCTGAACCTCGCCCTCCATCAGCTTCGAGACCGGGATGCCGGTCCAGCGGCTGACGACCTCAGCGACGTCTTCGTCGTCGACCTCCTCCTTGAGCATCTTCGTGTCGGCCTGGAGTTCCTCGATCCGAACCTGCCGCCCGGAAAGCTCGTGCTCCAGATCTGGAAGGGTTCCGTACCGCAGTTGCGCAGCCAGCTCGAGATCTCCGTCGCGCTCGGCGCGGTCCGCCGATGCTCGCGTTTCCTCGATGGCATGCTTCGTGCTGCGGATGCCGTCGATGGCGTCCTTCTCGAGCTGCCAGTGAGCGCTGAGAGCGTCCAGGTCCTCACCCAGATTTGCGAGTTCCTGCTCGATCGCCTCGAGCCGCGCACGCGACGCGTCGTCGGTCTCCTTGGTCAGCGCCTGACGCTCGATCTCGAGTTGGCGACGTCGACGGGTCAGTTCGTCGATCTCTTCCGGCATCGAGTCGATCTCGATCCTGAGACGCGACGCGGCCTCGTCGACCAGGTCGATTGCCTTGTCCGGGAGCAAGCGGCCGGTGATGTAGCGGTCGGACAACACCGCCGCGGCGACAAGACCGGCGTCGGTGATCCGCACTCCGTGGTGTACCTCGTAGCGTTCCTTGAGCCCACGCAGGATACCAATGGCGTCCTCGACCGATGGGGGTTCGACCATCACGGGCTGGAAGCGTCGTTCCAGCGCCGAGTCTTTCTCGATGTACTTGCGGAACTCGTCGAGCGTGGTCGCCCCGATGAGGCGCAACTCACCGCGGGCGAGCATCGGCTTCAACATGTTCGACGCGTCCATCGAGCCTTCGGAGGCGCCGGCACCCACGATCGTGTGCATCTCGTCGATGAACGTGATGATGCGGCCTTCCGCTGCCTGGATCTCTGCGAGCACGGCCTGGAGGCGCTCTTCGAACTCGCCGCGGTACTTCGCACCGGCGACGAGGCTGGCCATATCGATCGCGATGATGCGCCGGTTCTTGAGACCCTCCGGCACGTCGCCGTCGACGATCCGCTGCGCGAGACCTTCGACGATGGCTGTCTTGCCGACACCGGGTTCGCCGATCAGCACCGGATTGTTCTTCGTGCGGCGTGAGAGCACCTGGATGGTCCTACGAATCTCCTCGTCTCGGCCGATCACCGGATCAAGCTTGCCCTGTTGGGCGAGTTCGGTGAGGTCGCGTCCGTACTTGTCCAGGGGAGCGAAGGTGTCCTCTGGATTCTGAGAGGTGATGCGCTGACTGCCGCGAACGTCGGCGAGTACGCCAAGCATCGCGTCCTTCGTCATGCCCAACCCCCTGAGCACATCGCCGACGGAGTCGTCGGATGCCGCGAGGGCCAGGAGGATGTGCTCGACCGACAGATAGTCGTCCTTCAGGGCGGCTCGTTCGGCGTCGGCACGGTCCAAGATCTCGAGGGTGGCGGGGGAGAACGACACGTCGCCGCCGCCGACCACCGTTGGGATGGCGTTCAGGGCGCGGTCGAGCGGTCCGGTCACGTCGGTTGCGTGGATACCAAGGCCCGCCATGATCGGGTAGATGAGGCCATCGGTCTGCGAAAGCAGGCCTGCGAGGAGGTGGGTGGGTTCCACATACGGGTGGTTACGCTGCGTCGCGAGGTCGCGGCCCGCGAGGGTGGCTTGTTGCGATTTCTGGGTGAAACTGTTGAAGTCCATGGTGTCCGTTCCTGTGAAGTTCAAGGTCGTTGCTGATTCAACACCAAGAGTGATGGGTTTATGCCAGAAAACTTGAGTCTTATACTATCAGGTTTAGAGCGAGGGGGTGGGCAGTGACGTTCTCCGAACGCGGCGGGTGGTGGGTGCTCGCCCAACTGGGTCTGTTTGCGGTGTACATCTACGCCCTTGGTGGGACCGACTCCCTCACCGAGGGCTTCGGACTGGGCTTTGCCCGTATCACCGGCGTCGTCACACTGGTGATCGGCATCGGTATCGGGGTGTGGTCGATGGTCATCCTTGGCAAGGACCTCACGATCTTCCCGCACCCAATGGAGGAGGCCACGCTCGTCGACCAGGGGCCGTATCGACTCGTGCGGCACCCGATCTACTTCGGCGTCATCCTCGGCGCTGTCGGGCTGGCACTCGCGTTCGCGAATCCGGCCGCGGTGATCGTGTCGCTCGTCTTCATTCCGTTCTTCATGGCGAAGACCGGCTTCGAGGAGGACCGTCTCGTCGAGAACGTCCCCGGCTACCGGGAGTATCGATCGACGATCCCGCACCGGATCATTCCCCGGGTCATGTAGGAGCGCTCGGCGGAAATGCGCGGACCGTTGCGTGTGTTGAAGTGGCGAACCGAACAGGGAGCCGACGAATGCCGAAAGCCGTATGGAATGGAACCGTTCTCGCCGAGAGCGACGAAACCGTGATCGTCGAGGGGAATCACTACTTCCCGCGTGAATCGTTGAACAGCGAATTCTTCGCTCCAAGCGATCTCGAGAGCCGTTGTCCATGGAAGGGCACCGCCGGATACTTCGACGTGAACGTCGACGGTCAGGCCAATCCGGGCGCCGCCTGGTTCTACGACGATCCGAAACCGGGAGCCACCGAGATCACCGGGCGGGTCGCCTTTTGGCGTGGCGTGGAGATCGAGGCCTAATCGAACGGGCGGTATCCTGACGGTCCGCTACCACGGAGCCACATGATCCCCCTCCGCATCATTGAGACCGACCGAGAAGGCTTTGACGAACCGGTCGTCGAGATCTGGATGGAGAACGAGTTCGTCGGCATGGTCTTCTGGGATGGATCGGCGACGGTCGTCCAAATCTATCCCGCAGGCGAAGACGATGTTCACGACCTCGAAGTCCGTGACCTATTCCGCGTTCTGGAGATGGCCGAACGGATCGTCGACCCTCTGGCCTTCGACCAGGTCGACGGTCTGGTACAGGTCGGGGGAGCCAGGGCACAGACAAAGCGGGAGGACGAGGCAGACGATTGGTCGGAAGAGGATCCGGCCACCGTCGACCTGCTCTCCGAATTCGATCCGCTTGCGGCGTTCCGCTCCGAAGACGGAGAAGGGTTCTTCCCGCGAGACGTCGCGTTGAACTTCGTGCGCCGCTGCCAAGAGTTGAGGCTCGCCGTCGTGGAGATGGAGGCGTTCGACCTCGTCGGCGGGGAACTGAAGGCCCGTCCGGGACTCGAGCTTGTCGTGCAACCGCAACCGGTCATGTCGCCGGCCGAATTCCAGTCGTACGCGAACGCAACGGCCACCGATCACCTCGACGGATGGCCGCGCCGCGACTCGCTCGTCGTCGCGTTCGTCGTCCAACAACTCGACGGCGAGACCATCGTCGCCTAGCGCCGCGAACTCTGGATTCGCAGCGTAGGTAGCATCCCGGCATCCGAGCGAGAGGAAGACGCATGCAGGCGTCCGTGTACAACGAACTCAAGAGCTACTGGTGGCTGCTGCTGATATCGGGCGTTCTCAGCATCTTCATCGGCGCCGCGCTGCTGTTCTGGCCGGGCAAGACGCTGACGGTGGTCGGCTTTCTGATCGGCATCTGGATGCTCTTCTTCGGCATCATGCGGTTCCTGATCGCGCTCTTCGGAGGCGACTCGGACAGCCGGTGGGTGCTGGCGATCGTTGGTGTGGTCGGCATCGTGCTCGGCATCGTCGTGATGCGGAACCCCTCCGAGACCATCGGCATCATCGTGCTCATCGCAGCGATCTTCTGGATCATCACCGGACTCGTAGATCTGTTCCGGGGTATCGGAGACGGCGACATGGAGAACCGCGGCTGGGTGATCGCCGGCGGCGTCATCGCTGTTCTCGCCGGTGCCGTCGTCCTCCTCTGGCCCGCGGCGTCTCTGACGGTGCTCGCGATCATCGCCGGTATCTACTTCATCTTCGACGGAATCCTGCAGATCATCGCCGGCTTCCAGGTGAAGAGCGCCTAGCCACCCGGACGCCTTCAGAGGTCAGCGGCTGTCGACCTCTTGGCCGCGCCGTCGGCGATCGTCTCCTGAGCGGCAACCCATGCTGCGTACCGATTGGCTCCCCACGGTGCCGTCGCGCCATGGAGCACCACGCTGAGGGTGACGGTGACGATGACCGCGGACACGATCACCTCGGATCCCGCCAGACCGGCTTCTTCCACCAGCAGACCAGCGAAGATGATCGAGGCGAGGCCTCGTGGTCCGAACCACCCGAGATAGAGGACCGTGGGTGGTCGGAATTCTCTGCCGATCATCGAGATCGCCACCGGGATCATTCGAATGACGGTGAGGCTCAGAATCGCGTAGATCACGGTCGAAGTGGTGAACACGGCCTGATTGGGACCCAGGATGAACGCGCCGAAGATCAGGAACGAGATCATCGTGAGGATCGTTCCGAGATCCTCGCCGAACGCGCCCGCCGAGTGGTCGAGCGGGTCGACGAGGCGGCCGAACACGTTCCCGCCAACGTAGGCGGCGATGAATCCGCTGCCGCCCATCGCGTCGGCAACGAGGAATGTTGAGAACGCCACGGCGACAACGCTGATCCTCATCCACACCGGTGCGATCCACGAGCGCCGTACCGCGTATCGAAGCGCGAGGGCTGCACCGGCCCCGAGGCCAAGGCCGACGAGGACACCGAGACCGATGCCGTCGACGAACAGTCCCCACAGGCTGCGTCCCTCCTCCGACTCACCGAGAGCGATGAGGAAGAGGATGATCGGGAGGGCGATCCCATCGTTGAGGCCCGACTCGATCCCGAGCGCCTCACGTATTCGGTCTGGGACGTTCGGATTCGTGACGACGGCCTTTCCGAGCGCCGCATCCGTCGGTGCGAGGATGGTCGCAATCAGTGCCGCCGCCACGAGGCCGATCGCCGGAAACACGAGCGCGGCCCCGATCGTGCCGAGCACGATCATCAACGGCATCCCGATCGTCAACAGCCGTGTCGGTAGGTCCATGTCCGCCTCCCACGACCGCACGTGAACCTTGGCGGCGTCGGTGAAGAGCAGCAGTGCGAGCGTGAGTTCGAGGACCTCCCCGACACCGGACCCGTCGACCTGGACGGTGTCGAGGACTCCGAAGGCGTACCCGGCGACGCCGAGGCCCACGAACACCATCGGAGCGGAGATGGGGGTCGTCGTCAACCGCTTCGAGACGAGCGCGTACGCGAACAGCGCCACTGCGGTGTAGATGATGAGTTCTGGGTCCATTGGGCTCTCGCTCGACCCGAGGCTAGTTCAGGAAGTCGGCGCCGATCCGGACTGCGACAGCCGATCGAACGAGTCCGCGATCGCGGTTGCGAGCGCCGCCTTGTGGAACCACAGCAGCGAGGCGTGTCCACCACCGATCCACCGCAACTCAGAGCCCGGCCAGTGGGCGTGCAGCAACTCTGTGGTGGCCGGGGGCACATAGCCGTCCGACTTGGCTGATACCAGCACAGCGTGCTTGGCGTGGTCGGGAGCGGGACGGTCGAGGACCGAGGCAGCGAGAAGGGCTTCCCGCAACCGTGGCTCTGCGGTCTCCACACCGCCGAGGGCTTCCCAGGCGATGCCGCCGCGCAGGGCTCCGTCCAGATAGACCGGCGACGGCGAATAGGCAGCAGCCAGCGGCGCGGTCGCGATCGGGAACGGCATCGTGGAACTGACCAGCGCCGACATGTTTCCGCCCATCGAGTAGCCGGCGACACCGGGTGTCTCGCCGCTCTCCCGAACGGTCGCCAGCAACCCCCGTCCCTCCATGACCGCACCGATACCCATGCGGAAGAAATCGCTAACCGTCCGGATCGGCTGTCCGTCGAGGTCGTCCGGACGGCGGATCCCGTAGTACGGGTTCTCCAGAACGAGGCTCCCGATCCCTCTCCGGGCAAGGCGTCGGGCGATCCCAAAACGGGCTCGAGAGTCGTGCTCGTTCCAGGCCGCCATCAGCACGACGGTCCGGTCGGTTCCTGCAGCCGGAAGGACGCGCGTTGCGGCACCATGGCGGGCGTGATCCGGCAGCACGTCTGCAGGACTCTCAAAGATGCCGACCGAGGTCACGAGACCGTCCTCTGCGGTCTCCGACACCCACTCGATCCGAATCGGGTCTGGCTCGTCGGTCGGCATAGCCACGCTGTCGACCACCGAGAGATCGCCCCAGCCGTCGGTGAAGAACCGGAGGCGCTCCGGCCCGTGGGAGACGATTGCACCGCCGAGTTGGTCGACGGGGTGTCTCACGATGTCCCCGCCTTCCGGCAGGTGATCGCCCCTCGGGTGAGATCGATCATTGGATGGGTCATTCCTTCACCGTTCGGAACCATGGGCTGAGCGGTACAGTCTGGTCCATATGGAGATCCAGATCGGCGCGACCGCATCGGTAGCGCTTGCCGTGGGAGAAGAGGACACCGCGATCGCTCTCGGGAGCGGGGACGTACCGGTTCTCGCCACGCCCCGCCTGGTCGCGCTTCTCGAGGAGGCCGCCGTCGCCTCGATTGCAGACGGTCTCAGCGACGGCGAGACCTCCGTCGGCACACGGGTCGCCATAGACCACCTGGCAGCGTCCTTCGTCGGGGCGGCGGTGATCGCGACCGCTGAGGTCGTGGGTACGGCCGGCCGATCCGTTTCGTTCCGAATCACGGCAAACGAAGGCGACCGGATGGTGGCGACCGGCGAGCATACGAGGGTGGTTGTCGATCGGTTGCGGTTCCTGGGGACGGCCTAGCCCCACCAGTCGACACGGCACCATGAGCGCCGCTGGCAATTCGGGCACTGCATCCACCGGCTGAAGTGCTTGCCGGGGATCCACAACGAGATCAGGGCGATCCGAACGCCGATGTCAATGTGGGAGGCCCGGGTCTTGGTGCCGCAGTGCGAGCAGTCGATGACGCCGGTGGCGAACTGGTGCTCGCCTGTGGAGAACAGCGCTGCGTGTCCCTCGCGCCGTGCGGGTTCATGCAGCACATCGTCAGCAAGCGGATCATCGATCTCCGCGGGTGGCGTTTCGAAGAGGGCACGCTTGCCCTGGGGGTCAGAGCGGTCCGTCATGTCCGATCCTCGATGTGTCCGGCGAGCTCCCGATAGGCCTCTGCGCTCTTTGATCGACGAGCATGGGTGAGCACCGAGCGGCCCTTCCCCGGCGCTTCGGCGACTTTGACGGAACGCGGGATCGGTGGCGGGAGCACCTCGATACCGTGGGTCTCGGATACCTCGAGGAGCACCTGCCGTGCCAGATTCGTCCTGCGGTCGAACATGGTTGCGACCGCTCCGAGCACCTCGAGGTCGGCGTTGGTGTAGGCGCGGACGTCTTCGATCGTCTCCAGAAGCTGACCGACGGCCCGGTGGGAGAGCGTCTCGGCCTGGAATGGGATCAGCACATGCGAAGCGGCGGTGAGTCCGTTGAGGGTGAGGATGCCGAGCGACGGGGCGCAATCGATGAACACGTAGTCGTAGTTGTCGGCCACCGCCTTGAGCGCACGGCCGAGGACGAACTCCCGTCCCGTCTTCGTCAGCAGGTGGATCTCTGAACCGGCGAGGTCGATCGAAGAAGGGACGAGGTCAATGCCGTTCACCGTCACGATGACGTCCGCCATGTCGGCGCGACCGAGCATGACATCGTGGACGGTGGCTTCGAGATGGTCGGGATCGAGCCCGTTCTCGTAGGTGAGGCACGCCTGTGGGTCGAGGTCGACCATGAGGACGCGCCGTCCACGTTCGACGAGGGCCGCAGCGAGCGTGTGGACGGTTGTGGTCTTTGCCACTCCGCCCTTCTGATTCGCGACTGCGACGACCGTTCCCATAGAGCGATTGTAGGAGGCAGGCACCGAGTGCGTCGGGGTCGGTAGAGTCGCGCCATGGCGAAGCAATACAAGGTCACTCGCATGCACCGGGCCATCATCCGGACGGCATCGGTGATGGCGCGAATCGGGAAGGGTCCCTCGTGGGAGTTGACGGTCACCGGTCGACAGTCCGGCGAACCGCGAACCGTCCCGGTCACTCCGGTCGAGATGAACGGGGCTCGCTATCTCGTTGCGCCATTCGGGGTCGTGGCGTGGGTGCACAACATCCGGGCCGCAGGCGAAGCCAGCCTCAGACGTGGCGGGTCAAACGACCGCATCACGGTCGTCGAGGTTGACGCCAAAGAGGCAGGACCCGTCCTGGCGGCGTAGTTCAACTCCCTCGAACGCATCGTCGGCGCCTACTTCGACGTCCCGAAGGAACCGATCGTCGACGACTTCATTGCGGTGGCGAGTGACCATCCGGTGTTCCGGGTCGTGTAGCGCAGCACGCGGCTGGCCTGAGAATTCCTCCCCCTCAGGGGGAGGTGTCGCCCTCTGGGCGACGGAGGGGGTCTCTCGGTCTCTACGAATCTGCGGGCGTGTTCGCGGAGCGTCCAGGGGTCACTCCTTCTCCACGATCGCGAGAGACCCCTTCCGTCAGCGCCTGGGGGCGCTGCCACCTTCCCCTGAGGGGAAGGAATCGGATGGCTACTCCGCTACTCACTTCGCGCCGGGGGTGGGGCGCAGGGGGTTCCTGAGCCGGGTTGGAGGACGGGGTGGCCGGTGTCTTCGATCACGACGGGGACGAGACAGGCACCGATACGGCCATCCGGTTCGAAGACAAACTGGGCGATGGCCGTCTTCCGTGCCTCTGCGGGATACGCCTGCCAGACGAAGTTGCCGAGGCCCCAGGCGATCGGCTTCCCCTCGTACCAGCCCAGTGGTTGGAGCATGTGCTGATGGTGGCCGAAGACTCCGTCGGCGCCGGCGTCGA
>Ga0316197_10003737_pt1 | contig 10850 bp, 8 predicted proteins | sample OudBiesiAoxic_MG_FD_204939 | JGI IMG/M metagenome (GOLD analysis project Ga0316197, IMG submission 204939) | Coastal sediment microbial communities from Oude Bieten Haven, Netherlands - site A oxic | ecosystem: Environmental > Aquatic > Marine > Coastal > Sediment | place: Netherlands... | reverse complement strand
TCGAAGGCCTCGGGCGCAGCAGCTTAGACCAGCCCAACCGCTCGGGAGCTTTCCGGGGTATCGGCCAGGCTTGGAGTTACGGCTTAGCACTACATGACACAGTCTAACGGACGCAGGCGCGTCGTGGTCACTGGCCAGGGCGTCGTCACGCCTTTGGGTACGGGCGTCGAAAAGTTCTGGTCGGGATTGAAGACTGGCACTTGCGGTATTCGCGAGGTCCAGAGCTTCGACACCGACGAACTCTACATCACCATTGCAGGTGAAGTTCCCGACTTCGATCCCAGAGAGCGTGAGCTGAGCAAGCAGCTACTAATGGCGGACAAGTACTCGCAATATGCGGGTTGTGCCGCGCGAGAGGCCGTTGCCCAGGCGGGGCTCGAAACACCGATTAGCGACACCGATTCCTATCGGACGGCGTGCGTGATCGGATCGGGCGTTGGCGGTCTAACCACCCTCGAATTCTCTTACAAGATGCTCTTCAAAGAGAACAAGCGTGCGACCCATCCGCTGACGCTTCTAAAGGCGATCGGCTCGTCCGCATCGGCCCATGTCAGCATCGAATACGGCATCAAGGGTCCGACCTTCGGCGTCGTCAGTGCCTGTTCGACCGCCACCCATTCGATCGGTGTCGTCTACCAGATGATTCGGGGCGGGCTGATCGACACCGGTATTGCCGGCGCCGCGGAAGCTTCGCTCAATTGGGGTGCGACGCGCGCTTGGCAGGCCATGCGGGTGCTGAGCCCCGATGGGCTGTTTCCCTTCTCTAAGTCGCGCAACGGAACGGTTCTGGCCGAAGGGTCGGGCGTGCTCGTGCTCGAAGAGTATGAAAAGGCCAAGGCGCGCGGCGCACCTATTCTCGCCGAGCTCATGGGCTTCGGCATGACGGCGGATGCAGCCGATATGGTGAACCCGTCCATCGATGGCGCCTCGACCGCGATGGAGATTGCGTTGGACGATGCGGCTCTGGCGCCGTCCGACATCGACTATGTCAACGCGCATGGTACCGCGACTGCGGTCAACGACGTCAACGAGACGCGGGCGATCAAGCGCGTGTTCGGAAATGCCGCCAACAACCTGTCGATCTCGTCCACCAAGTCCATGCATGGGCACACGCTCGGCGCATGCGGCGGGATTGAAGCGGCTGCCGCGATCAAGGCCATGGAAGAGAACTTCGTGCCGCCGACGATTGGTCTCGGCGAGACGGATCCGGAATGCGATCTGGATTACACGCCGAATGAAGGCAAGAAGCGCGACATCAACTACGTGATGTCGAACTCATTTGCTTTCGGCGGCCTGAATGCCGTCCTCGTGTTCGGCCCGGCACCGGCTTAAGCCGCAAATCCAAACCCAGAAACTAGTTTCCGAGACATGCAAGGGCACACTTCAGGAACGCTTGCCCGTTCTCGTGCGATGGATGTTCTTGGCATAAATGGACCCTTTTTGGCAGAAAACGCACTGACCGTCAGGAAGCTCCAACCTCATAGTTATCCCTCAGAGTTGATGCAGTCGGAGTCTCGACCAATGAGGAAGGCTATGAATCACGAACAATCAGCGGTACAGCAGCAGTCGCCGTCCAAATACGGACGCGTTGCGCGCGAAACCAATGCTATAGAACCTAGTTCAGAATACGTAGACTTCTGGAACGACGTCCTTGTGCCCAAGTTCATCACTTACAAGCACATACTGGTCGACGGGCTAACGCACCATAGCGCGGCGATCTTTCCCAGTCTGCCGGTGAAGCAAGGTGACAAAGTTCTCGACATTGGTTGTGGGTTCGGCGACACGGCCGTTAGGCTCGCAGAGCGTGTGGGGCCAACGGGAGAGGTAACCGGCGTCGATTGCTGTGGGCCGTTCCTAGAATTCGGTCGTATGGAAGCCGCAGAGAGAGGTCTTGAGAACGTTTCGTTCATGGAGGGCGACGCTCTTCACGAGCGTTTTGAGCCCAACTACGACTTCGTTTTTTCTCGGTTTGGGACGATGTTCTTCGAGAACCCGGTGGCGGGTCTGAAGAACATGAGGAGAGCGCTCAAACCCGGCGGCAAGATGATTCAAATTGTTTGGCGTAGGTCTGAAGACAATCCTTGGCTCAGCATGGCTAAAAACGAGGTGCTTCGCTTCTTACCGCCGCCAGGTGAAGGCGCTCGCACCTGCGGTCCCGGACCCTTTTCAATGTCGAACCAGGAGATGGTCACCAAAATGATGGAGGTAGCTGGCTACAGCAAGATCACCTTCGATCGTGTCGATGCCCCAGTCTTGATCGGCAAGACGGTAGCGGACGCCATCAACTTTCAGCTCACCTTGGGGCCAGCGGGAGAGGTGTTTCGTGAAGCAGGCCCGGAAGCTGAGTCAAAGCGCAGCGAAATAGAGGCTGCACTCGCTGTAGCGATTGATGCCCAGAAGAAAGAAGCAGACGGAATCGTTATGAACTCGTCTTCATGGGTGATCTCCGGCACGAACCTGTCCTAGAGAGATTGGCGGTCCAGCCGGGCCGCCAATTCTTGTTGTCCGCGTTGAGTTATTAGCTGAACTCAGAACACGACCCAGCGACAACTGCATTGCATCCGACACCAGAAATCCTCAGCTTGGGCATTGAGGTCTGCTAAGCGCCACAAGCGGACGTTCTATTTCGGTAGCTGAGCCGGAATGACATAGAGCTTGCCCGTGTTTCGTACGTAAAGGATGCAATCCGCTCCCCTGTCACACGCAAGCCGATGCGCCACGTCTCCCTCTGAACCGAAGTAACTACCCGGTTCCAGCTTCTCAACATCGGACCCACTCGATTGCTGGTGACTGATTTGGCCCTGGATCACCACCGAGCGCAACAAAGCCCCATCGCCATGCAACTCGCTTTTAAAGCCGACTGGCAACTTAATGAAGGCCCCACTCAACCGTCCGTCCTGCGGACGACCCCACAGGAAGGTTACCTTTGGCCCTTTGTCAGAGGCTGGGAGTCCAGGCGGATTGATCCAAACGATGTTGGATGCGTCCACGTTTATCGGTCTTTCGCCGCCATCAAATGCCTCCTCCGCGGGAAGCACCAGATACGGAGCCACGTCAATCTCGATGTATGCGAGGTTGATGCGGCCTTTGGCTGCGGTGATATGCACCTCTCCGGCGGGCTGGGTCCAAAACGACCCTGACGGCATCCACATCTTTGCGGCATCAGGGTCGTCATTGTGAACGAGGCCGGTAATGACCACGCCGCGGTAGGTGACATTGTGAATATGTGGTGGAGAGGAGAAGCCATCGACAAACTTGACGAGAAAGCCAGTGGGGCCCGCGCCAGCACGATCGCCCCAGAGAGTAGCTGCCTTGGGGCCCTTATCTCCCCGTAGTGGGTTTAGAGGTGTCCATTTGACGTCGGAAACCGAAGCTACCTCGACGGTCGTCTTGATGCCATTAGCTGCAACTGTCCCACTGAACCAGGCCGACATGCATAAGGAAAGAGCGAGAGATGAAAACGTTTTCATGCAAGTGCTGTTACCGAATTCAATACGCGAAGTGCCGACGTTCGAACCGCTCCGTTGGGCTGGCGGTCTCCTTCCAGGGTGCCATTGTGCCATCCCTAGACTTCAACTATCACCTTGCCAATAGCCTTCCTGCTTTCCAGGCGCGCATATGCTTGTCCAGCCTCGCCTAGCGTGTATCGCCTCTCGTCCAGCACCGGCTTTGGTCTGCCGGATTCCACGACCTCGGCTACTCTTTGCAAGATCTCCGCGTGTGCCGCACGCCCAAAATCGTAAAGCATTGGAATCAGCTTAAATACAATGTGCAGTGATAGCCCCTTGAAGTGCGCTACGGACAAGTCCAGCTCACATAACGCTACGGCAGTTGCGATCATTGCTTCGGCGAAGGACCCGAACCGGGTCAAAATGGCCTTGGCCAAGAGTTTCGTGTCCCGGCGCGGCATGGCTCGGAACAGCACGAGTTTGAGGAGTTCATAGTCGGGGAGGGACTCTCCGCTACCCTCGCGGAAACGCTTTCGCAAGCGTTCGCGGCGGCTGAGATAATGCGGCTTGCGGCTCCCTCGAAGCCATTATCGGCCGAGCCCATTTTTTCTTTAGGGCTCATGGCGTCGAGTCCCGGTTCGTCGACTCCTGGAGCGGTTCACGCTCAGCTACGCGTGAGCGGCCGATCAAGTCCCGTCGGCGACAGAGTGAAGATCTCGCATCCCGTCTCCGTCACACCGACTGTATGCTCGTATTGAGCGGATAGCGAACGGTCGCGCGTCACGGCTGTCCAGCCATCGGAAAGGATCTTCACGTGGGGCTTGCCGAGATTTATCATCGGTTCGATCGTGAAGAGCATGCCAGCTTTCAACGGCAGCCCTTCGCCCGGCTCGCCATAGTGAAGAATGTTCGGCCGGTCGTGAAAAACGCGCCCCAAACCGTGGCCACAGAAATCGCGCACCACGCCGCAGCGCTCCGCCTCCGCATAAGCCTGGATCGCATGGCCGATATCGCCGGTTGTCGCGCCCGGCTTCACCGCTTCGACGCCCAGCATGAGGGCCTTGTGCGTCACGTTGAGCAGGCGCTCGGCGGCGCGGGAAATTTTACCGACCGGATACATGCGGCTGGAGTCGCCATGCCAGCCATCGACGATGAGCGTGACGTCGATATTCAGGACATCGCCTTCACGCAACGCGCGCGGGCCCGGAATTCCGTGGCACACCACGTGGTTCAAGGACGTGCAGATCGATTTCGGGAAGCCCCGATAGTTCAACGGCGCCGGAATCGCGTCATGGGACATGGCGAAATCGAACAGCAGGTCGTCGAGCGCCTCGGTGGTGATGCCGGGCTCCATGTGGGAGACGAGCATGTCGAGGGCTTCGGCTACAAGCCGGCCTGCCTTCGCCATGCCAGCGAATGCGTCCGGACCGTGGAGCTTGAGTCTGCTGTCGCGCGTCTGGGCGCAGGCTACTTCGAGATTGGACATTGCTCAGGATTATAGGAGGGGTTTCCGATACAACTAGTGCGAAATCGCCTTGAGTTCAAGACGACGCAGTCACACCGGCGGGATCAGGGGGATCGGACGGGGTGGGCTGAGCCCCCCCAGAGACAGGCTTGAGACCAGCGCCAGGGCCTCGACCCCGGATGCGGCCGCCGCGCGGAAGGCCGCCGCATAGGCCGGGTCGATATCTTCGGCCAGCGCGAAGGCGTCCGCATCGCCGCGCTGAACGAAATAGACCATGATCGCCCGGGCGCCGGCTGCCGCCATCTGAGACAGCGCAGCTAGGTGTTTTGCGCCCCGCACCGTCACCGAATCCGGGAACTCGGCAAGCCCCGCTTCGCGCATCAAATGGACGTTCTTGATCTCCACATAGCAGGGCGGGCGGGCCTCGTCCTCGAGCAGGATGTCGATCCGGCTATTGCCGCCATAGCGCACCTCACGGCGCAAGGATGCATAGCCTGTGAGTTCGGGAATGAGGTCGTTTTGGATAGCCGAGGCGACCGCACCATTGGGGCTCGACGTGTTGATGCCCACCAGCGTGGCCCCTCGGCCAAGGTCTACCTCGATCAACTCCCAAGAGAAGGCCAGCTTCCGTTTTGGATTGTCCGAACGCGATAGCCAGACGCGCGAGCCCGGGGTCGCGAGCCCCAGCATCGACCCTGGATTGGCGCAATGTGCCGTAACCATCTCACCCGTGTGGAGTTCGACATCGGACAGAAAGCGTTTGTACCGCCGGATCAGCCGGCCCTCGACAAGAGGCGCAGAAAACCGCATGAGCATCAGAGAAACCTAAAGACGCGATCACAACGCCGCAAGGATTTGGCCGATCCGGCTACGAAGTGAGGCGGAAGTGGCCGCACCTTCAGCAGCCGGAGGAACAAATCGATGAGCCATGAGACGCCAACAGAGCAGCCCGTCACCGCCGCGCTTGTCGTGATCGGGGAGGAGATTCTTTCGGGCCGCACCAAGGATGCGAACACGCCCTATATCTCGGCGCATCTTGCTAACGCTGGCATCTCGTTACGCGAGGTGCGGGTCGTGGCCGATATCGAGGCCGAGATCGCGGACGCGGTGAACGCACTGCGGCAGCGTTACGCCTATGTACTCACGACGGGTGGGATCGGTCCCACCCATGACGATGTCACCACCGATGCGATCGGCCGAGCCTTCGATGTGCCTGTCGCTATCAACGAAGAGGCGGTCGCGGCGATGCGCCTGCAATACCGACCGGAGGACCTTACACCCACGCGGCTGAGAATGGCCCGCATTCCGGAAGGCGCGGCGCTGATCCATAATGCCGTTTCGCGCGCGCCCGGCTACATGATCGAGAATGTGATCGTGATGGCCGGCATTCCCGGCGTGATGCAGGTGATGCTGGACGAGGTCATGCCGCGTCTTGCCAAGGGGCGACCCCTTCAAGCTCGCGCCGTACGGGTGAGCGCGCCTGAAAGCGAAGTAGCCACACCGCTTGCCGCGCTGCAGACGGCCTATGCCGATGTACAGATGGGGTCCTATCCGTTCTTCGAACATCGGCGCTACGGGACCTATCTTGTCCTTCGCTCCGTTGACGACGACAGGCTCGACGAAGCCCTCGATGCGCTTTGGCGTCTCATTGCCGAGCACGGCTTTACGGCGAGCCAAGTCGAAGAGTCTTAACGCACTGACCGACGAGGCACGATTCGAGTCACCAAGGGCGCGATTTTGCCCGGTCTTAAAGCTGTGGAAATATTTTCACCGTGAGGCTCTCGCAAGCTGTGTTCGAGCCGATTTCTGACAGACGAGACCATGCGATTCGCACATGTGCTGCCATAGCGGGACGCTCTTGGGTCGGTTTGGCGGCGTGCATCACCGCTCAAGCGCGCGTTTGTTCTCATTCCGAGCGCTCGATAAATCGCAAGCTGCATGAACATATAGTGCGTGCACTGTGGAACATGCATTCAAGACGTGATCCTACTGCGACGATTACGCCAATCACGGTTAGCGGCGTCATGGTGGGTGGAGGGAGGGCGATTCAGGGCTCTTGTTCAGGTAAAAGCCATCGGTGTGCGGATGAATGGGCGCGCTAGCGGGGCAAGGTCACTTGGTCCTGAGGAGCCACCCGATTGGGGCGTCGCGGAGTGGGCGCCAAGTCGCGCGCTAAGTCCCACGTCAAGCCCTGAGTCAGGCCCTGCATCAAGGGCGGAGCGCGCTGGCACTCATTCTACGACTCCGAGTGCGCCGCTAGTAAGTGCCTAATTTGACGCAATAAAAAGGCGCAAGGAGCGGTGTCCTCACGCCTTTTTGCGATGCTGTCGCGAAAAGCTAGGCTCTCTTTTTGGCCCTCTTTTTTGCTGCGGTTTTCTTCTTTGCAACCCGCTTTTTTGCGACAGTCTTTTTCTTGACCACCCGCTTTTTTGCGACGGTTTTCTTCTTCGCGACCCGCTTTTTCGCGGCTACTTTTTTGCGAACGGTCTTTTTCTTGGCGACGGCCTTCTTCTTCGCGGCGGTCTTTCTTACCGCGGTCCGCTTCTTCGCCGCAGCCGTCTTTCTGGTTGTCTTCCGCCGGGCGGCCGATTTCCTCGCAGTTACTCTCTTCTTGGCGACGGTCTTTTTCTTGGCGGCGGTTTTCCTTTTTGCCGTCGCCTTCTTTTTCGTGGTGGTCTTCTTTTTCGTTACTGCCATTTCTAGATCCCTTCCTATCGATTGGCTGGCTAATCGGATGACTCTAAAACTACACCCTAACTACACCCGCTCGTCGATCCGCACGTATCGCATTTGAGGCACGTCCCGTTTCGAACAAGGGTAAAGTTCCCGCATTCTCCACATGCTTCCCCTTCATAACCTTTAACGCGCGCCTCGGCGACGAGCGCCGATGCACCGCGTTGGGCCAAGGCCTCGACGGCAAGGGCAACATGTTCTGCCGTTTCGGAAGACGTTGTTTCGAGCGATGCGGACGTCAGACTTGTTGTTTGAGTCAGAGACGCCTTGTCCATGTTCTCGCTAACGGCTTGCACCTGCGCAGTTGCCGATAGCGCGTCGCCTTTGCCGGAAGCAGGGCGTTCGCCGAGCCGACCCCGGGTGAAGCCGGGAGACACGAGCATTTCGGGGCGCGACTCTGCACGGCTCGCATCGCCCGATCCGACGGTGGTGTTCCCGATTTCGTTGGGATCGACATGAGCGAGTTCAAAACGGCCGAGATAGGACACCGCCAGTTCCCGGAATAGATAGTCGAGAATGGACGTGGCGTTCTTGATGGCCTCGTTCCCACGCACCGGACCTGCTGGTTCGAAGCGCGTGAAGGTGAATGCATCGACGAATTCGTCGAGCGGCACGCCATATTGCAGGCCAACTGATACCGCTATGGCGAAATTGTTCATCAGCGACCGAAAGGCGGCGCCTTCCTTATGCATGTCGATGAAGATTTCGCCCAAACGGCCATCGTCGTATTCGCCGGTCCGCAGATAAACCTTGTGGCCGCCCACCACTGCCTTTTGCGTATAGCCCTTGCGCCGGTCTGGTAGGCGCTCGCGGTCCGCCGATGAGCTCACCCGTTCGATCACCCGTTCGACGATCCGCTCGGTCACGACGGCCGCGCGCTGGACCGCGGGCTGATCGGAAGCGATGGCTGTCAGCACGTCGTCCTGTTCGTCTTCATCATCGGCCAGGAGCTGTGCATTGAGCGGCTGAGACAGTTTGGAGCCGTCGCGATAGAGCGCGTTGGCCTTCAGGGCCAGACGCCAGGACAGGAGATAGGCCGCCTTGCAGTCCTCCACGGAGGCGTCGTTCGGCATATTGATGGTCTTGGAGATCGCGCCGGAGATGAAGGGCTGCGCCGCCGCCATCATTCGGATATGGCTCTCCACGGACAGGAAGCGCGTGCCATTGCGCCCGCAAGGCGAGGCACAGTCGAACACCGGCAGATGCGCGGGGTCGAGGCCCGGCGCCTCTTCGAGAGTCATCGCACCGCAGGCATATTCGTTCGCCGCATCGATATCGGCCTTGGCGAAGCCGATCTCTGCCAGGAGGTCGAAATCGGGCTGATCGAGCCGTTCTGCGGCAAGGCCCAGCTTCTCCGTGCAGAAGTCTTCGCCAAGCGTCCATTTGTTGAAGACGAACTTGATATCGAAGGCCGACTCGACCGCCTTTTCGACGATGTCGAGCTTATCGGGCGTGAAGCCTTTTGCTGCCAGGGCCTCGAGATTCACACCCGGCGCCCCTTCGAGTGAGCCACGACCCACCGCATAGTCGATAATCTGCTCGATCTCGGCTTCCTTATAGCCAAGCGCTTCGAGCGCCTGCGGCACTATGCGGTTGATGATCTTGAAATAGCCGCCGCCGGCCAGCTTCTTGTACTTCACCAGGGCGAAGTCCGGTTCGATGCCGGTCGTGTCGCAGTCCATTACAAGGCCAATCGTGCCTGTTGGCGCGATGACCGTGGCCTGGGCGTTGCGATAGCCGTACTGGCGTCCAAGCTCTAGCGCCTGATCCCAGGCCCGCATTGCATGGGTGAGGAGGCGCGGGTCGGGGCAGGCGGCATGGTGGAGCGGAACCGGCGGGGTCGACAGCTCCTCATAGCCGTACTGCTCTCCCCGTGAGGCGCGCGCATGGTTGCGAACAACCCGCAGCATGTTTTCGCGGTTTGCATCGAAGCCGGGAAAGGCCCCGAGCTCGCGCGCCATTTCCGCGCTCGTGGCGTAGGAGACGCCCGTCATGATCGCGGTCAGCGCACCACCCAGCGCCCGGCCTTCGTCACTGTCGTAAGGAATGCCGGAGGCCATCAGGAGCCCGCCAATATTGGCGTAGCCCAACCCCAGCGTCCGGTACTCATAAGAGAGCTGCGCAATTTGGCGCGAGGGGAACTGCGCCATCGTCACGGCGATCTCGAGGACGACCGTCCACAGCCGGATTGCGTGCTCGTAGCTGTCGACTTCGAAGCTGCCGTCCCCAGCCTGGAACGCCATCAGATTGAGCGAGGCGAGGTTGCAGGCCGTATCGTCGAGGAACATGTACTCCGAGCACGGGTTAGAGGCGTTGATGTTGCCGCCAGCGGGGCAGGTGTGCCAGTCGTTGATCGTCGTATGAAACTGGATGCCTGGATCTGCGCACGACCATGCGGCGTAGCCCACCTGGTCCCATAGGGCGCGCGCTTTGAGCGTCTCTGCCACGCCACCTGTCTTGCGGAAGATCAAGTTCCAATCGCCGTCTTCCTCGACGGCTTGCAAGAATTCGTCCGTGACGCGCACGGAGTTGTTCGAGTTCTGTCCGGCGACCGTGCGATAGGCCTCCGAGTCCCAATCCGTGTCGTAGATCGGAAATTCGATCGAGGTGTAGCCCTGGCGCGCGAATTGGATGATCCGCCGGATCATGCTGTCCGGTACCCTCGCCTTGCGGGCTGCCTTGACCTCGCGCTTCAGAGCCGGATTCTGCTTCGGGTCGAAGCAACCGTCATTGTCGCTGTCGCAGTTGACGCAGGCCCGCAGGACCGCGTTCAGCCGGTCCGAAAGGACTTTGGAGCCCGTGACGAGCGCCGCTACCTTCTGCTCTTCGATGACCTTCCAATTGATGTAGGGCTCGATGTCCGGATGGTCGATGTCCACCACGACCATCTTGGCCGCGCGGCGGGTGGTGCCGCCAGATTTGATCGCGCCGGCCGCCCGGTCGCCGATCTTCAGGAAGCTCATCAGTCCAGAGGACTTTCCGCCGCCCGAAAGGGGTTCGTTTTCGCCGCGCAGCCGCGAGAAATTTGTGCCGGTGCCCGAGCCGTACTTGAACAGGCGCGCCTCGCGCACCCACAGATCCATGATGCCGTTCTCGTTGACCAGATCGTCGTCGATCGACTGGATGAAACAGGCATGGGGCTGGGGATGTTCATAGGCGGACTCGGAGGCCTTCAGAGCGCCGGTCTCGAAGTCCACGTAATA
>Ga0316197_10003736_pt1 | contig 10852 bp, 8 predicted proteins | sample OudBiesiAoxic_MG_FD_204939 | JGI IMG/M metagenome (GOLD analysis project Ga0316197, IMG submission 204939) | Coastal sediment microbial communities from Oude Bieten Haven, Netherlands - site A oxic | ecosystem: Environmental > Aquatic > Marine > Coastal > Sediment | place: Netherlands... | reverse complement strand
TTGCTCCTTCTTCAGCTCATCTTTGGAAAGCCCCTTGAGCATCTTGGTTACGGAGCGGGGTTTCATGATGCTCGGCTCGCCCCCGACGAAGAGATTTCCTCTGCGGTTGAACCAGTATGGTTCGCCGACATGGGCGTAGTTCGTCTTCTTGGTTTTTATCGTGCTTCTCCGCTTGCCGCCGGAACCGGTGCGGCGCGTTCGCCATTCGTTCTTTGGTAACTGGCGGTAACCTGTCTTGGGGATCGTCGGTACGGGATCGGCGATGTTTGCAAACCTATACATGATCGCTGCGAGGTCGCTCAGATCCTTGGCCAATTTGACCTCGCCGAGCAGGGGCTGGCCAAAAGAAAAGATCCCTTTCACTTGGATGCCTGAGCGTAGGCACCGGAAGGCCGCTAGGGTCGCGAGCGCGCCTCCGAGGCTGTGTCCGCAGAACCAGACGGGCTTTTTGGCTGCTGCAGTCCTCACTCGCTCGAGAAGTTTAGCCTTCCCGACCCACACGATATTGAGCGCGTCCCAGAAGCCCTCGTGCACATAATAATCGCGCTCCCGAACTAGCTCACAATCCATGTTTTGCAGCCAGTCGCGCAGCGAGTCGGTGCCGCAGAAGCTGACTACCAGTGCCTCTTTGCACTCCATGACAAAGCCCTCGGTTCCTCTCCAATTGGTGGGGAACGCATCTATCCTCGTGAACTTGGGACTTGTCGCCTTGAAGATCGTCTTCGCCCACAACTGGTTCTTCTTCGCATCGATCTTGTAGGCGGAGGCAGCTGCCGCTGCGAAGAATCGGGCATTCTCGACCGAGTATTTATCGGAGTTCGGCTCGAATTCCAGATCGAGATCGAGAAATTCGGCTAGTGTGAAATTGGTCATCTCTTGCTGATTGGTATGATCCCGATGTAGGGTTGGCTATGGTTCGTTCGGGGCTAGTGATTCCATCGATCGATGAATCTTCTAAAGAGCGGATGGATCCATATCGATCGGGGAGAAATTCAATTCTTCAGGTGCCATTCGGTCAAGTTCCGGAGTCGGAGGGATCGCTGTCCAAGGATATCCTAAGGTTTTGATGGCCGGTTCGTCGAGAACGGCATTTTTGGCAAATGCAGCTAGGGATTCAATGGAGGTGGTCATAAGCGGGCAGGGCGGGGACGTTGCTCCAAGTTTGCAGGAGTTGCCCGCTCAGAGAGTGGCGGCTGTATTCGCCATTCCATTTCTGGAATGCGTGATGCATGGCGGTAAGTTTAGACTTGCAGGAGATGAGGGTCTCCGATCAACTCGGGCTGATGAATGGGACTTGCCCCTCCAACCCCGCGCGACCTGCAGACACTGATGCCGGGGTCAGATTGGCAATTTCCTCACAGTAGACGATGGCGGACGCGCGGCAATACTCCCTGCGGTTCACGATTGCGACGCTCGTCGTCTTCCTGCTACTGGCGACCGTCGCAGGGGTTCTGGTCATCGCGTTCCTGGTTCGAGGGAAGACGATCGATGCCACGGCCGAGGCGCTGCAGGGGGAAGTCTCCGCGCGCATCACAGAGCGCTTCGTCGAGCGCTTCGGGTCAGTGCCGAATCTCCTTCACGGTCTGGCGGAAGGCGTGGGTGGTGGACGCCTACAAACCACCGATGAGGCGTTGCTGGAGACCCTTGCAGATCGCATGCGTTTCGAGGATCGCGTCGAGTGGCTCGCATGGATTCGACCTGACGGAACCGGTTGCGGCATCGTCACGGACAAGCAGGGTCTGTTGGCTCTGCGGATGGGTGCCGATCTGCAAGCGGAGGCCGAGATCTGGCAGGGGGATGGCACGCGCAAGCCGGCGCCCGCCCGAGACATGTCGGGTCTGCTGCAGGTGCCGTGGGTCAAGGATGCGACCGTCGCAGACGGGCACATTTGGTCGAAACGTTATATACGTCCCTTAGACGGGCAACCCGGGCGTGCCTGCGCGTTGGCCGTCCGGAGCCAGGGTGAGCTGAGCGGAGTCCTCGGGGCTGGACTCAGCGCACGCTTTGTCCGCCCTTACCTCGAGTCCATCAGGGTGGGGGAATCGGGTGGGGTCTTCACGCTGGACCAGATTACTGGCGAATTACGCACCTGGCCGAACGAGGAGGCCCGGACACGCATGGGCGCTGCGATCGCGAGCGCGGTCGATGTTCTGCCAGGAGGTGTCGCTGCCCTGAAGCCAGGGCCTCTACACTCGATCGCGGTATCCGAAGGGGGCGTCGACTACCACGTCGGCATCTCGTTGCAGGCCCCGGACGGGATCCTTAGCTGGGCGCATGCCATCGTGATCCCCGATGATGAACTGATCGGGTACTTCGGGGGCTTCCTCGCGCCCGGCCTGATCGCGATTGCCTTGTTACTCATCGGCGCGATCCTTCTTGCGCAGACGCTCAGCCGCCGGATTGCTCGCTCATTGCAAGGCATCGCTACCGACCTGCGGAGTGTCGGCGATTTCGAGCTGACCGAGCGACCGGCTGCCCAGTCGCTGATCCGTGAGATCAACGTCGTCGCTGACGCCACCGAGCGGATGAAGGCCAGTCTGCGCTCCTTCGGGCGCTACGTCCCCACCGATCTCGTGCGGGACCTGCTCTCGCAAGGGCAGGAGGCTCGGCTGGACGGTGAGGAACGCCCTCTCAGCTTGTTCTTCTCCGACGTCGCGGGGTTCACCGCTTCGAGTGAAGGCATGTCGCCGACAGCGCTCGTCGACGCGCTCGGCGCCTACCTCGACGTGCTGACGAAGGCGGTTGAGCGGGAACACGGAACCATCGATAAGTTCATCGGGGATGGGGTGCTGGCTTTCTTCAACGCGCCGCGCGAAGACGTGGAGCACGTGCGGCATGCCTGCCGGGCGGCACTTGGCGTGCAAGCCGCGCTCGCCGAGGCTGCTCCTGCATGGCAGGCGGCGGGGTTGCCGGACTTTACGACGCGAATCGGGCTCCACACCGCGGAAGTTGTGGTTGGGAACATCGGGACACCTGAACGATTCGCCTACACCGTCATCGGCGATGGCGTGAATCTTGCAGCGCGCCTCGAGTCGCTGAACAAGGCCTACGGCACTTCGATCCTGACGAGTGAGGAAGTGCGCGCGGCTGCGGGGGACGGTTTCCTCTGGCGGCCCATTGATCGTACCTCCGTCGTGGGGCGCAGCGCGGCCGGGACCGTGTACGAACTGGTTGGCTACGCGGATCAGGTTGCAGACGATGTGAGGGCTCGCGTCACGGCCTACACAGAGGCGTTCGAGCATTACCTCGGGCGTCGATTCACCGAGGCGGCCGCCGCCTTCGATGCACTTGCGCCGAAGGATCCGCCGTCTGCGATTCTCGGCGCCCGGGCCGCGGCCTACGCGGTCACCCCCCCGCCCGAGGACTGGGCAGGTGTCCACGTCCAGACCAAGAAGTAGCGGTGCGACCTCTCAAGTTCGACCTCGCCAGCCCTGGTGTGCAGCATGCGTCGTTGTTGCCTCGTGCTACGGGGTGCAGACACTCTTGTCTGCACGAACCAAGAGCCATGGACTGCTAGCCACCGAGGAGAAGACCAGGCAAATCAAACCCGTGTCGTTCGTGAACGCCCGATCCCTATCCTGGCACCGTCACTTTCAGTCCTAGTTTCTGATCGCCCGACTGAAAGATGATGACTTCTTTCCCGACAACGCATTTCGCGATCCCTGTCAGCATCACTTCCTCAAATCCGATGCTCATGGCGGTGGGGCCCGCCGATCTCTGCACGGTACTGGTCGGAACCGGTGTCCGGACGCCAACACTGAATTCAACAAAATAGAACCCGGCCTTCTCCGTAACGAGGTATTCCAGACTGCCGATAATCGGGATCTTCTGCCCGGCAATCTCCTGATCCCCCATGATGACCTCTGATCTGAACTGCTTGCCGCATCCGCTCAGGGTCACATCGGTTGGCGCGCCTTCGGTGAATTTTCCTGCGAGAGCGATCGAGATATTCTGCTCCAGCTGGGCAGGTGCCGGGGGCTGTGGCCTGGGCTGCACCCGGGCCGTAGTGGCGGTAGCGTTCTGCGTAGCTCTAGCGCGGTTCTGGTTTTGTGAAAAGCCTACCGCTAGTAGGGGGAGCGACAACAACAGGACACCAATGATCTTTTTCATGAGGGTTTAGACTTGGGCTGGCGCTATTCGTTCAATAGCGGCACCTGCTTCCATCCGGTCCTAGCCGGTATTACTCACGATGCGCGGGCGGACGGTCGCCAAATGGCCCGCGATCGGCCTTCAATAGAGTCTCCAAAAACAGTCGTAGATGATCAGTGGTTCCTCGAACCCTGATCGCATTCTTCCCAGATCATCTCAGCGTTTCTTCCCATCGTCGATTCCGCAAAATCGAGACCAACTCCTGCCAACACGATGCCGGCGAGTGCAGGAGTGTATCGCTTTGGTGGCAGGCTTATGATCACTAGCATTCCCAGGAGCACATCGCCGATTCCGTGAACCAGTTTGTCCAATTTGATACTGCTTCCTAGGCTACCGGTCAGGCTCCCCATGATGATGAAAAGAGTGCCACCGGCAACGGGTGTAAATTTGGACTTTCTGAACGGTGGGCGATCGCCTATCCTCCCGATATGAGTGATACAACGCCACCAAGCAAACAGGAGATCGCCAAGGAAGTGAAATCAGGGGGGGGCTGGATGATTGGCCTCGGGATCCTGACGGTTATTTTTGGAATGATCTCGATCGGAACACCACTCGTCACTGGGCTAGCCGTGTCGCTCATGGTGGGCATTCTGCTCGCGGCCGGAGGGGTGATGCAAATCATTCATGCCTTCAAGGTACCTTCAGGAGGTGGGCGCCGCATCTTCCTCATCCTGGCCGGCTTGTTCGCGCTCGGGTTCGGCATTTTCATGACGACCCGGCCGGTTGAATCACTCCTCGCCATGACGCTCGTTCTGGTCGCGTTCTTCATCGTTGATGGTGTCTGCAAGATTGTCGATGCGTTCGGTATCAAGCCGGAGAAGGGCTGGGGCTGGCTGCTCGCGAGCGGAATCATCACCCTGGTTCTAGCGATCATGATCTGGCGGCGTTGGCCGGTTTCGGGCGGCTGGGCGATCGGCACGCTGTTCGGGATCAATATCCTATTCAGCGGCTGGGCGATGATCTTCACCGGTGGTGCGGTCCGCTCGCTGGGGAAGGAGGCAGGTGATCCTAGCTAGTGTCCTGGCCCAATAGGGGGAGGGTGCAGCTTGTGTGCGTGGGGAGGCCGGTGAGGAATCGCTTGTTTCATCGGGAGAGATGGCTCCATCTCGAGAGGAAGGGATGCAGGATGCGCGATCGAGCACATTGCTAGAGGCGCAGGAGGGCTTTTCTTTCCTCGGATCGGAGGTAGGTTACCGGATGCGACTCCAAACCCGCACATTTCTCGCGCTAGCAATGATGGCAGCCCTTTCTGGCTGTGGTGGATCGTCACTTGATCGGATGGCTTCATCGGCTGCTTCGGTCAGCATCCCGACCTCAGCCCGGCGGCATTCCATTCTCCCGCCGAGCCCGGTGAGGTTGCCGATGACGACGGTTTTCAAGGGGCAGTCGAAGTTCGGTGCCCTAGTCGCGAGGGCCGAGCGTGAGGATTGGCGCTCGCTTCCATTGGGGGAGCGGACGGTGCGTGCTGCCCGGGCGATGACCGGGATCCCGTACAAGAACTACTCCCTGGAGGTCGACAACCACGTCGAGAATCCGGTGGTCGACTTCACCGGAATGGATTGCTGGACCTTCTACGAGAATGCCTTGGCATTTGCCCGGATGTTGAGATACAAGCCTGGCCCTTACACCCCGGAGGACATGCTCCACATGATCGAGATCGAACGCTATCGCGGTGGTCGCTGCACCGGCAATTACCTGAGCAGGATGCACCATCTGGAGGAGGTCTTCTACGACAACCAGCGCAGGGGCTACGCGACCAATGTCACGCCGAGTCTTCCCGGTGCCGTCCGCCTGAGGCGCGAGATCCGCGAGATGAGCGTCAGTTGGAAGAGCTATCGCTATCTGAGGAACAACCCTAGTCTTCGACCGGAGATGGGGAGGATCGAGGGGCGGGTTTCGAAGCTCCCAGTCTATCATGTCCCGAAGTCCAAAGTCCGCGCGATCGAGGGGAAACTGCGTGATGGGGACATCTGTGCGATCACTACCAATTGGAAGTATGGCTACACCTCACACGTCGGCCTGATCGTAAAGATCAAGGGTCGGGCGTATTTCACGCATGCCACTTCGGATCGCAGCAAAGGGCGCAAGACGATCGTCGACCGACCGATCACCGACTACCTCAGGGGCTCGTCGAAACACGCGGGGATCGTCGTCTGCCGCCCGAAGGATCTCCCGCCGTCACCGATGTGGCAGCGCGAGGTCGCTGGCCGCTGAGTAGCTATCCCCCCGGGCGGTACGGAGAGAGACAAAGCTCTCGCAGGTGCTACGTAGTGATACTAGCCCTATCGGAGAGTGGTTTCGGGCGAGCGTGTAGAGTGGGGCGAATGAGTGGGTCAATTCCGGCAGGCTCTTATGTGACGAGTCCCTCTTCGAGCCAGGCGCTAGCTTGCCCAACGGACTCGTGATCGAAATACTTGATCTCGGCCTTGGTGAACGGGCCACAGAATTTCGCCATCCACTCTTCCCATTTCTTGTCCCCTACCATCGCGATGCGCTCGAGGTCCGAGTGATGTTTCGTGTCGAATTTGATATCCTCCCAGAGGGCGCCGATCTCCCAGCCGTGAAAGCCCGTCATATCGAAGAGGACGCGGATCGTGCCATGTTTCTCAATGAGACGTTCCGCCTCGGGGACGAATGTCAGGTAATCCTCCTTGGTAAGTTTGTCGCTGATTTGGACTTCGAGGATTTTTCCTTCTGCCTTCTCGGTGATCGCTAGAGCCATGGTTAAGTCGGGTTTAGATTTGGATTGGAACTGGCACAGGATAGTGTGCCTGTGAGGGGATTGCTAAATTTCTGCCTCCGGTCTATCACTAAATCAAGACCGCGTCCAGAACGACCTTCAGGAATTGCTCAGAGGGAAGGCTGGGTTCAAAGAGTGGGATGCAAATGTGGGCTCGACAGCCGAAAGTTGACCGTCTGGGCTTTAGGGGGTAGGGCTGGGGATGAATCTTCGAAATGTGTTTCTCTCGGCTCTTGCGACCGTTTGTCTGGTTGGGCTGTGCAACTGCGAATCAACTAAGGTGAGCCCTACGGGCTTTGACGAAGAGGGGCGGGAGTCTGCATGGGACAAGCAGACGGATCTAGACAATGCCGAGGCTCAGAAGTTGAATGATCTGGAGCAGTTGGCTGTCCCTTACTAGGCAGCGACCTCTTCTGTGGGGCCCGCATCCCGTGTCGGGGTCTCTTCCGAGTGTCCGCCACTAGCGTCTGCGGTGGTGGCGCAGATTGAACCGGCAGTTGGAGCGTTTCGCTCCCACATGGGGCGGGACGCCCTGACTCCCGCTTGGCATCCCACATGCTTGGACGCTATCCAGCCTGCGGTTGGATTGACAGCGTGTCGCCCGCCGATGTAAAAGAGATGCCTGCTGCAGATCGTAATCACCAACCAACCGACCAAGCAGAGAGAAATCATGAGTTCACAAGAAGAATTTACGACCAGTGGTCGCGGCCGGCTCTACGAGAACGTTGTCGACACGATTGGGAACACGCCCTGTATCCGGATCAACAAGCTCGCGCCGGATCACGTGCGGCTCTATGTGAAGGCAGAGTTCTTCAACCCCGCGGGATCTGTGAAGGATCGATTGGCGCTCAGCATCATCGAGGAGGCGGAGCGGAGCGGAGACCTCAAGCCCGGCCAGACGGTGGTGGAGGCTACCAGTGGCAATACTGGGATCGGTCTCGCCATGGTGTGCGCTGCGAAGGGCTATCCGCTCGTCGTCACGATGGCCGATAGTTTTTCGATCGAGCGGCGCAAGCTGATGCGCTTTCTCGGGGCGAAGGTGGTGCTCACGCCACGTGCGGAGAAAGGCTTCGGTATGTATCACAAGGCCAGGGAATTGGCTGATGCCAATGGCTGGTTTCTGGCGCGGCAGTTCGAGACTGATGCCAATGCGAAAGTGCATGCGAACACGACCGGCCGTGAGATCATTGCGGATTTTGCGGGCGATAAGCTCGACTATTGGGTCACCGGATACGGGACAGGTGGAACCGTCACAGGCGTCGCGCGTGTGCTGCGCAAGGAGAGTCCAGATACAAAAATCATCCTGACCGAGCCGGCTAATGCGCAGTTGATCAATAGCGGCGTCGTGCAGGAGCGAGGGGAGGCGAGCGCCCCAGCGGTCAGCCACCCGGCCTTCGAGCCGCACCCGATCCAGGGCTGGACCCCCGATTTCATCCCGTATGTGCTCCAGGAGGCGATCGATAAGAATTTTTATGACGAGCTGATTCCAGTGCCTGGGTCGGCCGGCATCGAGTGTTCGAAGGAGTTGGCCAGCAAAGAAGGGATTTTTACGGGCATTTCCGGTGGTGCCAGTTTCGCGGTTGCCCTGCAGGTTGCCGAGAAGGCGGCGCCTGGTTCGGTCATTCTCTGTATGCTGCCGGATACCGGTGAGCGATATCTTTCGTCGCCGCTGTTCGAGGGGATCGTGGAAGAGATGACGGACGAGGAGATCAGGTTGTCGCAATCGACTCCTGGATACCAGATGCCGACTGCCTGAGCTGCCTCAACCATCGATGCCGCGGGTTTCCGCAGGTGGCAGTGTGGTGGTGATGATTCCAATCGAGAAATGGAGGCCGGACGCCCAGACAATCACCCGAATCCGGCGATCGACGTCTCGCCCGAGAGTTTCCGTGCCGCTGGACACCAGCTGATCGATCGGATTGCCGATCTGCTCGCGGGGATGCGTGAGCGCAAGATCACGACGGGGCTGTCGGCGGGCGAGATCCGCAACCTGATCGGTGCCTCTTCGGCGCTGCCCGACGATGGACGCGAACTGGAACCCTTGCTGGCAGAGGTGACCGAATTGCTGACCGAGCATTCACTTTACAACGGCCACCCGAAGTTCCTTGGCTACATTACGTCGTCCCCAGCTCCGATCGGAATGCTGTCTGATCTATTGGCTTCGGCGGTGAATCCCAATGTGGGGGCGTGGCAACTGTCGCCGGTCGCCACAGAGATCGAGGCGCAGACGATCCGCTGGATTGCAGAGCTGCTAGGGTTTCCGCCGACGTGCAGTGGCGTGCTCGTAAGCGGTGGCAACATGGCCAATTTTGTCGGGCTGTATACCGCACTGCGATCGGTATTTCCTCGTGGCTCTGCCGAGCGGTCGTCAGAGCGGATGGCGAGGGCGACCGTCTACACCTCGCGCGAGACCCACACGTGGATCGAGAAGGCGGTCGACCTGTTCGGGCTGCCGTCTAACGCGCTGAGAACGATCGGTGTCGACTCCTCGCAGCGGCTGAACTTGGACGAGCTGACAGCTGTTCTCGAGAGCGACCTTGAGGACGGCCGGATTCCGGTGGCTGTCATCGGCAGTGCTGGCACGGTGAGTACCGGGGCGGTCGACCCGCTCCCGGCGATGGCCGAGATCTGCCGTCGGAACGACGTCTGGTTCCATGTCGACGGTGCCTACGGTGGCTTTGCCGCCATGATCGATACTGCCCCGGCCGACCTCCGCGGGCTCGCGGAGGCTGATTCGGTAGCGGTTGATCCGCACAAGTGGTTGTATGCGCCGCTCGAGGTGGGATGTGCTCTGATCAAGGATCCTGAAAAGCACCGCTCCGCCTATAGCTATCACCCGCCGTACTACCACTTCAGGGACGAGGTGACGAACTTCGTCGACTATGGCCCTCAGAACTCGCGCGGGTTTCGCGCGCTCAAGGTATGGATGGGGCTGCGCCAGCTGGGGCGCAAGGAATACGAGCGGATGATTGGCAACAATATCGAGCTGGCGCACGAACTCTACCGGAGGCTCGACGAGGATCCCAGGTTTGAAGTCTTTCATCTCGGCTTGAGCATCGTGACATTCAGGTATGTACCTGAGGGGGATCGCGACAGGGGCGGGGACCCTGTCGTGGAGGAGAAGCTGAATGCACTCAACCGGGCATTGCAAGCGCGCCTGGAAGTTGGGGGTGAACTGTTCGTGTCCAACGCCGTGATCGATGGCCGCTATCTGTTGCGCGCCTGCATCGTCAATTTCCGAACCTTATCCGAGGACATCGAAGAGATCCCGGAGATCGTTGCTCGCTCTGGTAGAGAAGTGGCTCAGGAGTTGGAGGAGGTGTCCTAGTCTCCATCGCCCGGGAGGCTGGCCGCCGCCCCCGCCCAGCCGATCGAGCCTCGCTCTGAGCTGATTCAACTGGAATCCGAAAACCCTGCCTAGGAACCTGGTCGATCCACCCGGTCAGGGCGAGGTGAAGCTAAGGTTCTGCATACTTTTCGCGCAGGCGGGACCAGTAATCTTTCCAGTAGTCGTCGTAGTAAGAGTTGGCCGCCTCCTTGATGTGTTCGGGGTCCTCGACCACTGGGGAGCTCTTTGGATCGAAGCCGGCGAGGTGATCTTTTCCGGCGCGTTCGCGCGGGGAGATGAAGCGCCACTCACCCGTTCCGAGGACGTCCTCGCAGAGTTCCGCCAGGCCGGTGTCGTAAGCTTTGAGTTGATCACGGGTGTGGATGTGGTTGTGGTCGTGATCCATCGTGCGGTTCGTGTCGTACCAGCACTGCACCCCCTCCGCCCAATATTCGGAGCGGTTCTTGTGCGCGTAGCACTCCTTTTCTCCACCGAAAACGATCAGGATCTCGTCATCTTTGGTGACCTGCACGCCGGCGTCCGTCGGCTCGCCATTGACGAGAATGTCACCGCCGTCGAGGTACTTTCGCATTAACGCCGGCGCTTCGTCGGGGAACGATTCGGTGAGTGCCTCG
>Ga0316197_10003735_pt1 | contig 10852 bp, 8 predicted proteins | sample OudBiesiAoxic_MG_FD_204939 | JGI IMG/M metagenome (GOLD analysis project Ga0316197, IMG submission 204939) | Coastal sediment microbial communities from Oude Bieten Haven, Netherlands - site A oxic | ecosystem: Environmental > Aquatic > Marine > Coastal > Sediment | place: Netherlands... | reverse complement strand
GTCTTCTTCGTGCTGTCGGGGTTCCTGATCACCCGCCTCCTCCTGGTGGAGCACATCGACCACGGCCGTCTCGATCTCCCGCAGTTCTACGCCCGTCGTGTTCGGCGACTGCTTCCCGCTTCGTGGATCGCCATCGTGACCACTTCGGTGCTCTATCTGGGGGTCGCCACGCCGTTCGAACGGGAGGGCGTCGTCGACGACGCACGGGCCTCGCTCTTCTACGTCGCCAACTGGAACTTCATCCGCGAGGGCCAGGACTACTTCGCCGAGTCGATCGAATCGAGCCCCTTCCTGCACCTCTGGTCGCTCGCCGTGGAGGAGCAGTTCTACATCGTCTGGCCGCTGGTCATGCTGGGCGTGCTCGCCATCTGGCGGCGCTCGGCTCGCCTCGCCACCGGTCTCGTCATCGGCGCATGTCTGCTCGGCGCAGCGTGGGCGGTGTGGGTGGCCGGCGACAACCTCGTCCGCGCCTACTACGGCACCGACACGCGCGCCTACCAGTTGCTCGCCGGAGCCGGGTTGGCGTTCGTGCTCACGCGGCGATCAGGGTCGCTTCGGGCGGCACGGTGGCCCGCGCTCCCGACTCCCGCGCTGATCGCCGGCCTCGTCGCCATCGTCGTGCTGGCCACATCCTTCGCTTTCGACCCGGTCGACCGCGGAATCCTCACGGCGATCTGCACATTGATCGTGATCTGGGCCGTGGTCGAGGCGGAGCCAACCGGCGACTCGGCACGCCGATCGATCCCGATCGCTGTGTTGAGCGCCCGACCGATGGTGCGGCTCGGCAACATCTCCTATGCCACCTACCTGTGGCACTGGCCGATCGTGATCATGGTGGGCCGCGTGTTCGAGATCGGGCCCGGAACGATGTTCGTGGTCGTCGCCCTCACGAGTACCGGCTTGGCGAAGCTGAGCATGGACCTCGTGGAGCGGCCGATCCGACGCGCCAGCCGCAACTCGACTCGCCGCCGCGATCTGCTCACGATCGCCGCGGCCATCGCCACCACGCTCGCCCTCGGGTTGGCGATCGTGCCGGCGATCTTGCGTTCCGACGTCGCCATGCTGCGTGCGGTCGATCGGCCGGGCTTCTCGTCGACGGCACCGGGAGCCGAACCTCCGGTCGCTCCGGTCGGCAACGCCGACGCGCTCACCGATGGCTCGTCGTCGAACGAGGCAACCTCGGATGACGTTTCCGAGCCGATCGCCACCGATGCGACCGCCCCGACGACCGTCGACTCACCGGTGACCGATCAGCTCCCGCTGCCGTTCGGCCCGGCCCCCACCGGCCCCGTCCCGGTGCCCGAGGACCTCGGCCGGGGCCCGGTCGGCACCGAGTTCGCGGAGAAATCGGGGTGCGTCAACGAAGTGCCCGAGGCCGTCGACGACTGTGTGATCGCGTCGGGCTCGGGCGAGCGCGTGCTGCTGGTCGGCGACAGCCACGCCACCAAACTCAACGCGGCGTTCAGCGACTACGCCGCGGTGAACGACCTCTCGTTGGCGACGATCTCGGGCAACGGCTGCCCCTGGCAGGACGGGCTGCTGTACCGCGACGCGTTGCCGGTGGAGGGGGCCGAGCAGTTCTGTCGTGATCAGCGCGACGCGTTGTACGACTGGTTCACCGACGAGTACGACCCCGACATCGTGGTGGTCGCCAACCATGACCAGACGACGGAGCGGTACGACGTGGTGCCGCGGCCCGAGCGCGGGACCGACGCGCAACTCACCGGGCTGGACCTGATCGAGGACACCGTGAGTCGGTCGCTCGACGGCCTCGCCGGGCAGGGACGTCGCATCGTGTTGCTCGAGCCGCTGCCGAATTCCCCATTCGATCCGCTGAGCTGCCTGTCGGCCGCAGCGTTCGTCGACGATTGCGCATTCGCGGTCGCGCAGTGGCCACACGCGGAGACGCCTCTGTTGAGAGACCTCGCCGCAGCCCGCGACGACGTGTCCACCATCGACATGACGCCGTTCGCGTGTCCGCACTTCCCGACATGTCGTCCGATCGTGGACGGCGTGATCGTGCGCGAAGACGTCGACCACTTCGACATCCGCCACGCCCTGCGCATCACCCCCGCCCTGATGTCGCGCCTCGGCCTCTGAGGCACCAGCACACCCCTCCGTTTGCGTGAGGTTTCGGGCGCACATCCGCTCCCAGAACGCGACACAAACGGTGGTGACGCCGGACCGGATCGTTTGCGTGACGTTTCGGGCGCACATCCGCTCCCAGAACGTCACGCAAACGGGATGTCACGCAAACGGGATGTCACGCAAACGGGGTGTCACGAGGGGAGGCGAGGTGGTCAGCGGCTCGGGTGGGAGGGGCGCAGCGGCCGCACCATGGGCCGGCGCCATCCGATGCCAGACACCTTGCCCGACGGCGGCCAATGATCGTCGCGGCTGTACGCCCACCACTCGAACGGGTTCAGGTAGTACCCACACGTCTCCACCGTCCTGCTGAACGACGAGGAGCGACGACCTCGAACGGCCCAGACCACCGCTCCCGCCACACCGCCCAGCAGCATCCAGCCGCCGTAGAGCAGCGGGTACGCGGGACCGAACCAGCGGGCCTGCCAAGCGTGGACGTTCTCGTGATCGGTCACGAGCCGACGACGACGGGCGAGCGAGGTGTCACCCGCACCGCTCACCACGTTGCCGATCGTGATCGCGAAGCCCGATCGCGGCACGAAGCCCCGACGGTAGACGTGCCGGTTCTGTCGTCGACTCAGCGATGCGTCGAACTGCGGCCGGCCACGCAGGACGCCCAGGCCGTGCGAGCCGAGTGCGGCCAACGTCATCGGTGCCGCCCACGTGGAATCGAGGGTGAACGCCACCAATCCTGTCGAACAACTCCAGTCGTAGATCTGCCGCCAACCGGAGACTGCTCCGTTCGCAGCACCGATGAGGGCCCCGGGCACTGCGAGCCCGAGCGGGCTCCCCACCGCAGCGCCGAACGCTCCCCCGAGCGCGGCGACGGCGGCCGCTTCGATGAAGCTGCCGCCGTCGACCGTTTCGTTCATGAGATGTCGATCCGCCGACTGCTCGACCGGCGGAGGAACTGGATCAGTTCCGCAGGTACGAGAGCAGACGGAGCAGCTCGAGGTACAGCCACACGAGTGTGACGACGAGGCCCAGCGCCGCGACCCACTCGTAGTTCTTCGGCAGCCCGGCGGCGACGCCACGTTCGATGAAGTCGAAGTCGAGCGCCAGGTTGGCGGCGGCGAGACCGCAGACCAGCACCGAGAACCCGATGCTCAGCGCCATGTTGTCGCCGTTGAGGAAGGGCAATGTGGTGCCGAACAGGCTCAAGACGAACGAGAAGACGTAGAGCACCATCACGCCGAGGGTGGCGAAGATGACCGTGCGCCGGAACTTGTCGGTGACCTTGATGATGCGGGTGCGATACAGCACCAACATGACCATGAACACCGAAGCGGTCGCGAGCACCGCCTGTACGACGATCCCGTCGTAGAACGTCTCGTAGCCCTTCGAGATGGCACCGACGGCGAAGCCGTAGGCCAGCGCGTACACCGGGCCCAGGATCTTGGCCAGATTCGGCTTCATGTTGGCAACGATGACGGCGATGAAGCCGACGACGATGCCGATCATCGCCACCGCTGGGAACTGGTAGGTCTCGACCTCGATGCCGTCGCTGTTGGTGACGGTGGGACCGTCGGCAGCGTTCCAGCCGAACGCGCCGGCGACGAGGAGGAGGATCAGGAGTACCGCAGAGGCCGAGATGGTGCCGTTGACCGTCATCGCCTTCTGCCAACCGGTGACCGGACCGTCGGTGACGGGCTGCGGCGCGGTGTGGGTGCCGGCGGTGGGTGCGGCCCACCCTGCCTGCTGAGCACTCTTGATCGTGCTGTCGTTGAACACGGGATTTGACATGGTCCTGCAATTCTAGCGGTGCTCTCGCCGGACCCGCCCTCGCATCGATCGTCGTCGCGCGACCGAGCAAGCGCGGCTCGGCACCTCAGCGCAGGTCGTGCGCGCTGGTGCCTTCCCAGAGGTCGATGTCGGGCGCGTCGGCAAGGATCCCGACACACGACCGGGCCATCTCCACCATGACGTCGGAGTCGAAGTGGCGCTGTTGGTGAGCGGGCGACTCCCACTTCTGGACGATGAGGTGGCGACCGGGCCTGGTGACGCTCGAGCAGAGGTCGACGTTCCGGCACCCGTCTTCCATACGGGTCATCACGATGTACTTCGACAGCACCGCCAGCAGCGCTCGGTCGTCGGACGCATCGAAGCGCATCGTCACCACCGTGAGTTCGACCTCATCGCTTCCACGTATGTCATCATCGCTCATGGCGATAACCCTCCCTCTCGTATCGAAAACGTCGATACCTGTGTTGCCGTTGCGTTCCATTGGTTGACCCGTCGGGCGCCGTCGGTATGGTGACCGTCGTCTCATGACAGTCGAAGTGCAATTCCGTCCCTCACCTCGCTGCCATCCGACACCTTCGCACGCCGAATCCTCCACGTCGGAACCGATCGAAATCGGTCCCGGCGTCGAAATGACACAGTAGGAGCACCAGGTGGCCAAAGATCGCGTCGACCGGGACGACGAAGACCTCGTCCGTCTCTACCTCACCGACATCGGGCAGTACACACTGCTGACGAAAGACGACGAGGTCCGACTCGCCAAAGCGATCGAGGCAGGCAACGAGGCGATTGCCGAGCTCGATGCCGGCGACAGCCTCACGCCGGCGAAGAAGCGCGAGCTGCGCCGCACGGCCCGCAAGGGCGAAGAGGCCGAGCGTCAGTTCGTGCAGTCGAACCTGCGCCTCGTGGTTTCGATCGCCAAGAAGTACCAGGCGTCCGGTCTCCCACTGCTCGACCTCATCCAGGAGGGCAACCTCGGCCTCATGCACGCCGTCGAGAAGTTCGACTGGCGCAAGGGATTCAAGTTCTCCACGTATGCCACCTGGTGGATCCGCCAGGCGATCACCCGTGGCATCGCGAACACCGGCCGCACCATCCGCCTCCCGGTCCACGCCGGCGACACCCTCGCCCGGCTGCAGAAAGCCCGTTCGCGCCTCGAGCTCAAGTACGGCCGCCCCGCCACGCTGTCCGAGCTGGCCAAGGAAGTCGAGATGCCCGAGGACAAGGTGACCGAAGCACTCCGCTTCGCCGCCGAGCCGCTCTCGCTCTCCGAGCCGCTGCGCGAAGACGGCGATGCCGAACTCGGCGACGTGGTCGAGGATCGCTCTGCCGAGTCGCCGTTCGAGGTGGCCGCCACAGCGCTGTTGCCCGAGGAGATCTCGCGGCTGCTGGCACCGCTCGACGAGCGCGAGCGTGAGATCCTCAAGCTCCGCTTCGGTCTCGACCGCGGCGAGCCCCGGACTCTCGAAGAGGTCGGCGAACACTTCAACCTCACCCGCGAGCGGATCCGCCAGATCGAGGCCCGCGCGATGAGCAAGCTGCGTCACCCGAGCAGCGACACCGGCGCACGCGACCTGCTCGCCGTCTGACCCACCGCACCTCCCCTGCCCTCCGTTGTGAGCGGTGAGCGGTTGAGGGCCGCTCACCGCTCACAACACCAGGTGGGCCGGGCGGGATGTGAGCGATCGGCGCTTCACGGCCGCTCACCGCTCACAGCCCGAAACGGGGAGCGCTGGGCGCGGCCCGATGTGACATCGTGCGTCCATGCGTGAGATGGACATCCGGCCGGTCGCGATCGAGGAACGGCGCGCGGTCACCGACACCGTCCGAGCGGCGCTGTTGAGTGGCGCGGTCAACGACGAGCTGTTCCAACAGGGCCAGGGATCGTGGGAAGGTGCCGACTCGATCGCAGCATGGGACCGCGACCAGTGCGTCGGGCACGTGGCTGCCTTCAGGTTCGACTCGACGGTGCCGGGCGGCGGCCGAGTCCCGACCGCTGCGGTCACGAGGGTCGGCGTGCTCCCCACCCACACCCGCCAGGGCCTGCTCACCCGGATGATGGACCGACTGCTGCGCGACGCTCGACGCAACGGCCAGCCGATCGCGACGCTGCACGCCAGCGAGACCTCGATCTACCGCCGCTACGGATTCGGGCTCGCGACCGATGCCGTCGCGGCACTCGTCACCACCCGACACGCGACCCCGTGGCGCGTGCCGAAGGGGCCCGGATCGATGCGTCTGCTGCCCCACACCGAGGTGCTCGCCACCGTGCCGACCGTCTACGAGTCTGCGGCGAGATGGCGCGTCGGCAGCGTCAGCCGCCCCGACTGGTACTGGCCCCGCTACCTGAAGGCCGCGAGCAGCCCGAACGAAACCCCCTACGGCAAGGGCACGTTCGTCGCCGTGCACAGTGGAGCCGACGGCACCGACGACGGCTACGTGCTCTACGAGGTGGACTGGGACGAGGACTTCGCCACGAACCCCACCGGGGCCGGCAAGGTGCACGACCTGTTCGGCTCGTCACCGGCGGTGGAACTCGACCTGTGGCGCTACCTGCTCGGCGTCGACCTCGTCACCACGTGGAAGGCCGACCCGCGGCCCATCGGCGAGCCGGTGCGCCGCGCCATGACCGACACCCGCGCCTACGAGACCCGCGCGCGATACGACGAACAGTGGGTGCGCCTGCTCGACGTCGACGCTGCGCTCGCCGCTCGGTCGTACCTGCCGTCACCGGAAGCGGTCACGATCGGCGTGGACGACCCGATGTTCGCCGACAACTGCGGCACCTGGACGATCACGTCCGAGGCAGGCGCACATCGCACCGACGCAGCTCCGGATCTCACCGTGGGCATCGACGTGATCTCGGCGGCCTACCTCGGCGGCGTCACGTGGCACGATCTCGCCGCGAGTGGCGAGATCCCACCGGACACGCCCGGTTCCACGCTGGCGAGCCTCGACGCACTGTTCGCCACCGGCCACACGCCGTTCTGCGGCACCATGTACTAGCCGCGGTCAGCCGTCGATCGGCGAGGATCAGGGACCGGAGAAGATGCCGTCCTTGACGTCATCGGTGCGCGAGTAGTACTCGGTCTTCGGGTCGTAGGTGTTCCCGCCCTCTTCCTCGCCACGAGCCAACTCCGCGCGTCCCACGACGAACCAGTGGACCTCGTCGGGGCCGTCCGCCAGGCGCAACGTGCGCTGCGAGGTGTACATGTCGGCGAGGGGCGTCCACTGCGACACACCGGTGGCGCCATGGATCTGGATCGCGTTGTCGATGATCTCGCACACGCGGATCGGAACCATCGCCTTGACGGCACTGACCCAGACCCTGGCTTCGGCGTTGCCGAGCTCGTCCATCGCCTTCGCCGCCGTGAGCACCATGCGGCGCATCGACTCGATCTCGATACGTGACTGAGCGATCATCTCGACGTTCTTGCCGAGGTTGCTGACCCGCTTGCCGAACGCCTCGCGGGTGAGGCCGCGCTTGACCATCAACTCCAGCGCGCGTTCGGCCTGGCCCACGGCGCGCATGCAGTGGTGGATACGACCCGGGCCGAGGCGCACCTGCGAGATCTCGAACCCGCGACCCTCGCCGAGCAACACGTTCTCGTAGGGCACGCGCACGTCGTTGAACCGGAGGTGCATGTGGCCGTGCGGCGCGTCGTCCTTGCCGAACACGTGCATGGGGCCGATGATCTCGACACCTGGGGTGTCCATCGGAATGAGGATCTGCGACTGGCGCTGATGCGGCGCAGCATCGGGGTTCGTCTGCACCATCGTGATCATGATCTTGCAGCGCGGGTCGCCGGCGCCGGAGATGTAGAACTTCTCGCCGGTGATCACCCACTCGTCACCGTCACGAACCGCCTGGCACGCGACGTTCTTGGCGTCGGACGACGCGACATCGGGCTCGGTCATCGCGTAGGCGGAGCGGATCTCGCCGTTGAGCAGCGGCGTGAGCCACTTCTCCTTCTGTTCGGGGGTGCCCACCCGTTCGAGCACCTCCATATTGCCGGTGTCAGGCGCTGCGCAGTTCATCGACTCCGACGCCAGCGGGTTCTTGCCGAGCTCCATCGCGATGTACGCGTAGTCGAGGTTCTTGAGGCCCTCACCGGTCTCGGCATCGGGCAGGAAGAAGTTCCACAGGCCCTGCTCCTTGGCCTTGTCCTTCACCGACTCGAGCAGCTCGAGCTGACCCGGCGCATACGACCAGCGGTCGGCACGATCGGCACCGAGCCGGAAGAACTCGGCGGTGATCGGTTCGACCTCGGTGTAGATGAACTTCTTCACCGCGTCGTACAGCGGGCGGACGTCATCGGACATCCGCAGGTCGAACATGTCGGGGGTGGATTCGAGACCGGCCATCATCTGCTCCCAGGGTCGTGAGTCGAGGCAGTCCCGAACCTAGTGACGACGCTCGTGCCCCGTCGTATCGGGCGCACAGGTCGTCGGCGCGAACGTGGTGTCAGACCCCACCGATGTAACGGTGGTGTCTGACACCATCGTTACATCAACCGGCGGGTGTGAACGTTCCTTCGAAGTGCCACTCGCCGACGAACCCGTCGAAGGACCCGCCGACGATCAGGCTGGTCCAGTCGAGCACGTACGCCCCGGTCTCGGGATCGATGGTGCCGACCGGGGGGTCCCCTGCACCGTCCGGCTTCGGCGCGCCCTGGTTGAAGTTCGAACCGCCGTAGTAGGCGGTGAACGCCGAGAGGTCGCCCGAGAGCACTCCGCCCTCGGCGCCGAGTGTCGGCATGGCCTCGGCCGGATCGGTCGCCCCGGCGAACGCGACAGCGAAGAACGTCACCGGTTCCACGATGCCGGCCGCGAGCGCGTTGCCTGCGTCATCGAATGCCGGGTCGGGCGACGGCTGCCAGTCACCGGTGATGAGACCACCGTCGGTGCCCGGCGCCAACCCGCTGAACGTGGGGTCGGCACACACGGAGTCGGCATTCGGGATGTACGTCGTCCCGTCAGGCTGCAGCATGCGGAAGTACGAGCCGGTCACGGCCGCCGGGTCGTCGCACACCGCGGCATCGACGCCGAACGTTCCGACGAGGTCACCCTCGAACATCGCTGGGGCTTCTGTCGTCGGCGCTTCGGTGACCTCCGGCGCCTCGGTCTCTACCGGCGCTGTCGTCTCCTCGACCGCAGCTTCGGTCGTCTCGGTGGCCGGCTCCGTGGCAGCGGGTGCCTCGGTGGCCTCGGTGGCTGCTGCAGTCGTGTCGGCGCTCGAGTCGTCGTCGCTGCCGCACGAAGCGAGGAGCAGGACGGCGCCTGCGAACGCTGCCGCCACGCTGCGGCGACGGGACGATGTGTGGGACTTCATGTTGTGCTCCTTCGGTTCATTCGGACTGTGTCGAACTGGTGGTGACCATCGAGGGGGACGCGTCGGCCGTTGCCTCCTCGTGCGGCAGCTCCGTGGCGTCCGCCGCGAGCGACGGCACCGCGACGTCGGTCGCCGGCATGTCGTCGACGGGAGCCGGCGCGGCGTGGTTCGCCGGGTCGGTCACCTCATCGCGCCCGTTGCCTCGCCCGGCGCGCAGTGCAACTGCGGCAAAGCCGGCGACCAGCACACCCGGGATCACGAAGAACCATGGGAACAGGTCGAACGACGGCAGCGCATCGACGGCTTCGTAGTTGTCGACGTTGTCGCTCATCGTGGCGACCATCGGGTTGAAGTTGGTGAGAATCTCCGGCCAGTCGCTCGACCACTGCGTGATCGCCGGGTAGTCGTCTGCAGAACCGCCGGCCTCGACGATCAGCGGGACCGCGTTGGCCCGCAACTGCCCCTCGGCGGCACCCAGGGTGACGAAGTAGCCCTGCACGTCCTGGACGCGCTCGCGGGTCATCATCGGGCGGAAGTCGTCGATCATCTCGGCGCCCTTCGGGGCCCGGTCGAACATCTGGAACGCGATCGGTGCGGCCACGACCGCGAGCCCCAGGCCGAGCACGACCCACACCGCAGGGCGACCACGTGCCGACGAGTCACGGCCCCGAGCGAGCGCGACCGCCGCCGCGACGGCGATCGCCGCCCCGGGGATCACGAAGAACCAGGGAAACATCGGGAACGGCGGCAGCGCCGCTACGGCGGCGTAGTTGTCGAGGTTGCGCTCCATCCGGTCGATGAGATCGCTCATGTCGGCGTCGATCGCCGGCCACTGCTCGTTGAGCGTGGCGATCGACACGAACGTCGTGTCGGCTTCGGCATCGGTCACGACGCCGGCCGCGACCAAGTCGGGAAGGAGAGCTTCCGTCGATTCGGTGTTGGCCGCATCGATCTCGGCCAGGTAGCCGCGAAAGAGCTCGACCTCCTCGACCGTCATGTACGGCTCGAAGTCGTCGATCATCTCGCCGCCGAGCGGTGCCCGCTCGAACATCTGGAAGGCGAACGGCGCTGCGATCATTCCGAGGCCGATCACGAGTGCGCCGACCATCGGCCAGCGCCTGCTGCGAGTCTTCATAACACTCCCGTCCTGGGCCGAGGAGCAGAACCGTCGGCCCTGTGCCCACTCTGGGACGCAACACGACGCTCGGCCAGGGCACAAGGTCACCGTCCGACTCACACCGATCGGCCGCCGATGTAACGGTGGTGTCAGACACCACCGTTACATCTCGACTGGCGGAGGTGGACGGGAATCGAACCCGCCGGACGGGGATCGCCCGTCCCAGCCGCTTTGAAGGCGGTGGAGCCCACCAGGTGCCCAGACACCTCCGGGGACGACGCTACCGATGTCGCCGGCGGGATGCGTTGTCGATCCGGCCGAGCCCTCGGTACTCTCCACTCACCGACTCCCTCCATGGATCCGTCCACGGACACCGGCCGAGAGCACCTCACGCTCGGTCGACTGGAGGTACGTCATGTTCACACTCTGCTGGGCCGCCAAGGGCGGCAGCGGAACCACCGTGGTCGCCACCGCATTGGCGCTGGGTGCTCCGGGACCCGCGTTGCTGGTCGACCTCG
>Ga0316197_10003734_pt1 | contig 10854 bp, 8 predicted proteins | sample OudBiesiAoxic_MG_FD_204939 | JGI IMG/M metagenome (GOLD analysis project Ga0316197, IMG submission 204939) | Coastal sediment microbial communities from Oude Bieten Haven, Netherlands - site A oxic | ecosystem: Environmental > Aquatic > Marine > Coastal > Sediment | place: Netherlands... | reverse complement strand
AATGGCAGGGCATCGAGGGAGGCATCGCCCGGTCTTATGGCCATTGCATGACCATGGGAACGGCAAGTACGATGACTGCCATTGCAGAAGCCTTCGGCCTTTGTTTGCCGGGCGCATCGTCGATCCCCGCACCAGACGTGAACCATCAGCGGATGAGTGCGGCCTGCGGGCGGCGAATTGTCGACATGGTCTGGGAAGACCTGACACCCGGTCAGATCATCACAAAGGCCAGCACCCGCAATGCCGTCACCGTTGCGATGGCCACGGGGTGTTCGACCAACGCGATTATCCATCTGATCGCCATGGCCCGGCGGGCCGGTGTGCCGCTGGATCTGGACGATCTGGATGCAATCGGTCGAACGACGCCGGTCATTGCTAATATTCGGCCCTCTGGCAAGGATTACCTGATGGAGGATTTTTTCTATGCCGGCGGTCTTCTCGCTCTGATGAAAGAGTTGCGCGAAAAACTGGATCTGACAGCGCTCACGGTCACTGGCGACACCCTTGGTCAGAGCATTGCGGGCGCAAAGAACTACAACAATGATGTTATTCGCCCGCTGTCGAACCCCGTCTATCACGAAGGCTCATTGGCTGTTTTGAAGGGAAACCTTGCGCCGAACGGTGCTGTCATAAAACCGGCGGCCATGAACCCGAAGTTCATGGTGCATCGCGGACCTGCGCTGGTGGCGAATAGCTATGCAGAGTTGAAAGACATCATCGATGATCCAAACGCTGCTGTCACTGCCGATCATGTGCTGATCCTTCGAAACGCCGGGCCACAGGGCGGCCCCGGAATGCCGGAATGGGGTATGATTCCTATGCCACAAAAACTTCTGAATGAGGGCCATCGCGATATGGTGCGGTTGTCGGATGCGAGGATGAGCGGCACCAGCTATGGCGCCTGTATTCTGCACGTAGCCCCCGAAGCCTTTATCGGTGGCCCGTTGGCGCTGGTTGAAACCGGAGACATGATTTCTGTCGATGTTCCCAACCGTCGGCTGGAATTAGAGGTGCCGGAGGCTGAGCTGGAGCGGCGGCGTTCAGCATGGGTGCAGCCTGAACCGCGCTATGAGAGAGGGTATGGCTGGGTATTCTCCAAACATATCGAGCAGGCCGACAAGGGGTGCGACTTTGATTTCTTGCGGACGGAATTTGGTGCGCCCGTTCCTGAACCAGAGATCAACTGACGCCTCCTTCCGCTTCAATTCCGTGCCGCGCAACTTCGGGAGAGGGGTGCTTGATCTGACCTCGTCAGTCAGGAACGGCCAGTTTGCCGTCCCATTTCTCGGCTGGAACTTTCGGCACATCTGGATCGGCCATGTAGGACGGCGTCATGATCTGGACGTTGTTCTCATTAAATACCGCGACGATGTTGCGGTGCAGGTCGGACATGATTTTTGGCAGGCTTGAACCGCGGGTGGTGAACGCATTGATCTGATAGTTGATCGCGTAATCGGCAAGGGCTGTCCAAAGCACGAAAGGGTCTGGCGATTTCTTAAGTCCATTGGTGCGGTTCGCCGCCTCGATCAGCATCGCTTCGACTTTCTCCTGCGGTTCCTCATATCCGATGCCAACCGTGGAGTGTACAAGCAGTCCGCGTCCATCGATCTTTCGCGAATAGTTTACCACCTCTGAGTTTAGCAGCTGCGCGTTGGGAATGCTGATCATCTCATTCTTGATTGATTTGATCATCGTTTCCATCAGCTTGACCTCGATCACATCGCCGATCTGATCGCCGACCTTGATGCGGTCCCCGATATTGGTGCTGCGGCGGTAGATCAGGAACAGCCCCGCCATCATATTGCTGATGACCGTGTTGGACCCAAGCGACACCATCAGGCCAGCGAGGATCGTCAGCCCCTGAAACGCACGCGAATCCGAACCGGGGATGTAGGGATACGCAAAGACAAAGGCGATCGCGATGATCACAACGCGGGCAATGTTAAAGGTCGGCGCAATCCAATGAGGTTCGAAGTTAGGCAACTCAAACGTACCAGCTTCAATATTTTCAACAAGAAGCCTGAGGCCCTTGATGACATAGCGTGTCACCAGGAAGATGATCAGCAGCGTCACCAGATTTGGCAGGTAGGAGATAAACCCCCAAATGACATCGATCATCGGTTCCGAAACATAGGTCAGCAAAATCTGCGCAAAAGGCCGTGTTTCGGCAAAAGACAGAAGGACAAATGACAGATAATAATAAAGCAGGAAAAGCAGGATCGTCCAAAGCAGGACGTTACAAAGAAATCCTACCAGTTGGGCCACGGCCTTGCCCTGCACAACCGACCCGGTTGCTTCTTCGACTTGGGTGAATCTGTTTTCGGTCAGCTTTTCGACCGTATTCACAATGGTATGTCGTTTGCGGAAAAAAAGCACGGACACGATGAGAAATGCAATGGTCCAGCCGACGGCAACCAGTGCACTGTCTACACGTGCTTCATTGCTACGGCTCAGCCGGTATTGTTCAATCGCAGCCTCGATGGCTTCGGCGTGGAGCCCGGCCAGCACATCAATGTCGAGCTGCTCAAATTCGGCGTCTGCCCGTGTGGTGATCGTCAGCATCCTGCCATTTGCAAGGATGGCGCTGCCAAACTCATTTTCGCGTTGCGTTATGACAACAGGCTGCGAGCGGGAGAGCTCCCCCATTTCAATAATGCGTTCTTGGATTTTCGCGGCGCGCTCGGTGGCGGGCAGGGCGCTTGAGCCGCGGACAACAAAAAGCGCTTCGCCATCGACCTCGACGGGGGCCGCAAACACGCCGTTATCGCTCAGATCTTCGGCATCTGCGATTGTTTCTGCAGGTGCTTCTGTCTGTGCCGACACCAAGTTTGGCGTTCCGAGACACAGCAACCCGGCGATCAGTACCAAGCACGACAAAATATGAGGGCTGCGGCGCGGCCCTCCTGCATCGGTATTGTATCCCATCTTCCCCCCCTAGCGGGCATTGGTGCCCGTCTTGGTTTTCGATTTTCCGGGGAGTTTGTCAGTTTTTGCTTACGCTGACTAGATCGTTGTAATCAGAAGAAAACTGGCGGTAATCTTCCCTTATTGCGAATATATCTGATTTCAGGTGCTGTGGATGCTGTCGCATCGCGCAAAAATGCGGGGCGCGGAACCTCAATCGCCTCTTGGCGCACGGCCATTCGGACCGGGAGACGGGGTGCCAGTGACGACAGCTTTGCCTGGTAACTATATAACATTATTGCGACGTTTCGAAGGGTCGAACATCGGCAGGCGTGACATGGAGGACGGGTGGGTATCCCCTGTTGCCAGAATAGGTGGTCACGAAAACAGGGGCCACTGCCGTAAGGCGTCTTTGGGTATCTCGTGAAAAGGCATCTTGCACCGCGCGGTGTGATCCACCGTGGCACTCTGAAACTGCCAATTCAGGACATCCACACCAGAAATGGTTTCCGGATGACGCGGGCCGTATCGCCTCAGAAGTCGAGAGCAATTCGGCGGATGAGTTCGATCTTGATGCGGAACTGATCATCATCGCCAGCAAGGGTAATGGGAGAATCCGCAGCATCGTCGAGCAGGCGGCTCCAGTTTAGCCGGCCCCGAACACCCCAAAGGGGGTTGAACTGGTAGAGGGCTGTCGCCTCCAACCCGGCGCTATACAGACCGCCCCCTGCCGAATACGCATCCAATCCGCTTTCCACGGACTCTTCAGGGGTGACCCCGAAGTACGTATCTGTGAATTTGCTGTCGCCGAGTTCGATCCGGGGGCCAACCGTCAGCGTCAGGCCGCGAACTGGCCGCGAGATGTAATCGGCGCCCAACTCGCCCACAAAAGCTTCATGACCAAAAAAGCCGTAGCGCGCAGCACCATATGCGCGATAGTATTCTTGCTCGTAGGCGACGCCCATTCCAACTTCGAAGGTTCTGTCGATATCGTCGAGGCCGTCGATTTCCGGGTAGTCCATTGAAATGCGCTCATCAATATACCGTACAGATCCCACAACGCTTGCGCCTTGGGAAAAGCCAACTGCATTTGCGGAACCGAAACTGAACCCATTTGGAAAACGTACATAGTCAAACTGGAAGGAGCCGGTTGCCCCATATTCATACTCATCCGACCCGAAATAGGCCGGGCGCCCACCCGCGCCCAAGCCGATCGAAAACACGACATCCGGGTCAGGATTGTCCAGCACGCCGCCTGCTGACAGCAGCCCGGGAAGGATGTTCAGGTCTTGGGCCTTGGCCTCACTTCCGAACAGAAGCGCACCAGCAAATGCAGTAGCCCAAACAGCGGGATTTCTGAACGTGATCATCAGAGACCAGTCTTTCCTATAGAATCACTGCTCTACAGCAAGCATTGGAGTTCATGCTACTCCTGCTTACTCTGCTGACATAGAACTATTATTTCAACAAACCACCCTGCAGGACGAATATTGTTTCCTGCGGGCGGATCAACGCAGTTAAAGTGCTGCTTTACTGGTCTATGGTCGCATACAGGCCCCAAATTCGAATGGCTGCCTGCGCGCTGTTACCTGCAACTGAATTGACGGCTCTGCCAGCGGTCCCTAAGCTTTATATGCAGATACATATATAATTATGGCATATGCCGCTCAGGCACCTGACCGTCTGATCATGGGAGGATCACCAACATGAAATTCAACGCCACGTTTGCTGCAGCCCTTATTGCTGCGACGGCCTTCGGGCCCGCGGCCACGGCCGAAGAAGTCACGCTCCGCGCGGTCTCTGCCTTCAACCTCGGCACCACATTCAGCCGCGAATTCGAGGCCTATACCAACTGGATCAACGAGAATGGCAAAGGCGTGGTCCAGATCGAAATCGTTGGCGGCCCCGAAGCGGTGCCCCCCTTTGAGTTGGGCAATGCGGTGATGGCGGGCGTGGTTGATATGGCCAACAACACCTCGGCTTTCTACCCTAATCTGGTGCCGACGGGGGATGCGATCCATCTGGCGGAGAACACCATTCAGGAACAGCGCGCAAACGGCTGTTACGCGCTGCTTGACCGCATTCATCAGGAACAGATGAACGTCAAATACCTCGCCCATGCCGGCGATGGGATGGGCTTTCATCTTTACCTGACCAAGCCCATTGAAGGGCCGGACCTGTCGGGCCTTACCATCCGGACAACTCCCGTCTATCAGGCGATGTTCTCGGCGCTGGGCGCCAATCTGGTGCGCACGGCCCCCGGCGAAGTCTACAGCGCGCTGGAGCGTGGTGCCATTGACGGATACGGCTGGCCATCGCAGGGCGTGCTTGATCTGGGTTGGGATGAGCAGACAAAATTCCGTGTTGATCCAAGCTTTTACAACGTGGACGTAAACCTATTGGTGAACCTTGATGTGTGGAATGGTCTGACCGACGAGCAGCGCGCCAAGCTTGAGGAAGGCGCGATCTGGGTAGAGGAAACCAACGCGCTGAACGCCGAGCGCAACAAGGAAGAATACGCAAAGCAGGCCGGCGCGGGCATTGAGACCATCACGCTGGAGGGTGCAGATGCCGAAAAGTGGCTGACAACCGCCCGGGACGCGGGATGGGCGCATGTCGAAGAAGTCGACGGCCCCCTTGCGGCGGAGCTGCGTGGTTGTCTTGTGCAATAAAGTCAGATGATCTGGCACCTGTTTGACCGGCTGCTCTGGGCGCTCGCTGCCCTCTCAGCCGGCATTTTGGGCGGCATCGCGGTCTTGATTGCGATCAACGTTCTGCTGCGCAATCTGGGGCTCCCGGTGATCTACGGGGCGCTGGATGCGATCCAATATGCACTGATGATCGCGACATTCATGGGCGCGCCATGGGTGTTGCTGAAAGGCGCGCATGTCAAAGTCGACCTGATCACAGGGGCTGTCAGCACGCGCGCCGCACAACGGATGGCACGGCTGACCAACCTGATCGGGGCACTGACTGCGGGTGTGCTGGGCTGGTACGGGCTGCAGGCGGTGCTCGCCTCAGCCGGGCGCGGATCAATGATCCGGACATCCTTTGTGATCCCCGAGTGGTGGATGCTGTCGTTTGTGCCGCTCTCCATGGCGCTGTGTGTTCTGGTATTCTTGCGCCGTTTTGTACGGCCCGCACCGGACGGTGCCGAAGTAACTGGTCTCTAACGTATGGACTGGATGGTGACCCTTGCCCTGATGCTTGGCGGTCTCGGCGTGCTGCTGCTGCTGGGCCTTCCGGTTGCCTTTGCGTTTCTGGCGGTGACCACCATTGGCGCTTTCGAGGTTTTGGGCGGCGAGCGTGGCATCCTGCAACTGGCGCGCAATGCGTCGCAATCGGTGGCAAATTTTCAGCTGGCCCCGATTCCACTTTTCATTCTGATGGGCGAGATCCTGTTTCAGGCCGGTGTTGCGCACCGGGCGATCGATGCCATCGAGCGGGTGGTGACCCGGATACCGGGGCGCATGTCCGTCGTCACGATATTTGGCGGCACGATTTTTGCAGCGCTGTCCGGGTCAACCATCGCCAACACCGCGATGCTGGGTTCGACCTTGCTGCCCGGCATGTTGCGGCGCGGCTACCATCCCAGCATGGCGATGGGGCCGATTATGGCATCTGGGGCCATTGCCATGCTGATCCCGCCGTCGGCACTGGCGGTGCTGGTCGGTTCGCTGGCGGGTATTTCCATTTCCGGATTGCTTGTGGCCGGGGTGTTGCCAGCACTGCTTTTGGCCGGGCTCTTTGTTGTCTATGTGGTCGGGCGCAGCCTGCTCGACCCCTCCGTCGCGCCGCCGGAAGAACTGGAACGGATAACCCTCTCAGAGCGCTGGACGCCTTTCGTGATCTACGTGCTGCCACTGAGCGTGCTTTTTGCCGTGGTGATCGGTTCGCTGTTGCTGGGCATCGCCACCCCGACGGAAAGCGCGGCGCTGGGCAGCCTCACGGCCGCGGCAATTGGGGTGGGGTACCGCGCGCTGACCTGGGCCAAGCTGGGCAAGGCTTTGATGGAGACGCTGAAGCTGTCGGTGATGATCCTGTTCATCATTGCCGCGAGCCAGACCTTTGCGCAGGTGTTGTCTTTTTCCGGGGCCACCGGCGGGCTGATCCGCGCCATAGAAAGCATTGATCCGACGCCCCTGATGGTGCTGCTGGGGATCATTGCGATCCTCCTGTTTCTGGGCTGTTTCATCGATCAGGTCTCAATGCTGATGGTCACGGTGCCGGTCTTCGTACCGCTGGCGGCGGCGATGGGGATCAACGAACTGGTGCTTGGCGTGGTTTACCTGCTGACGATGGAGATCGGGCTGCTGACTCCGCCGTTTGGATTGCTGCTCTTCGTGATGCGCGGGGTTGCGCCGCCCGAGATCCGGATGCGCCAGATCTATGCGTCTGTTGCGCCGTTTCTGCTGATCAAGCTTTTTGTGCTGGCGTTGATTGTGATGGTGCCGGCACTGGGGACCTGGCTTCCCGGCCTGATGGGGCGTTAAGTATTTGTTAGTAAATGAAAATGTTTCGCGTGCGAAACGTTCTAGGGCAGCAGCGCGAGCCACATCCAAACCGTAATCACGGACGACCCGGTGGCCAGCAACACCGAGCTTGCCGCGACCCGACGGGCACGGCCGTACATGTTGGCAAAGATATAGGCGTTGAACCCCGGTGCCATCGCGGCGGTCAGCACGCCAGAGCGGAACAGATCGGTCGGCAGCGATAGTGTGGCGCCAAGGGCCCAAACAATCGCGGGGTGGATCATCAGCGTGATCATGCAGACCATCGCGATGGTCTTGAGGTCCCCCTCGGGTTTGTATTGCAGCAACACACCGCCCAGAGCGAACAGGGCGGCGGGCAGGGCGGCGCGTACGATCAGCGACAGCGCATCATCGACCACGCCGGGGATGGCCAGACCGGAGAGATTCACCGCGAAGCCCAAAAGGATGCCGATCACCAGCGCGTTACGAAACATTGCCCGCGACACGTTGCGGATCAGGGTCATGCCCGACTGGCCGCGATTGCGGACAAATTCCATCACCGTGATGCCGAGCCCGTAGCAGAAGGGCGCGTGAAACGAGACGATGGCGAAGTTACCGGCCATTGCGTCAGGCCCGTAAGCCCGCTCCATAATCGGCAGGCCGAGCAGGAGTGAATTTGAAAACAGGCAGCAAAAGCCGATCGCCACGCAGTCTTCCCAGTCACGGCGGAAAAATAGCCGCGCACCAAAGATGCCGAGGGCAAAGCAAACGGCAGCCCCGGCGTAGAAACTGACCATCAGACGTGGATCAAAGGACGCCGACAGGTCAAGATTTGCGATGGCTTGGAACAACAGGCAGGGAATGGCGAAGTTCTGGGTGAATTTCATCACCCCATCGATGCCCGAGATCGGAAACAGCCCGCGCCAGACGGCAACATAGCCAAAGCCGATGACCAGAAAGACCGGAAGAATGACGTCGAGCAGGGTTTGCACTTAGCGGCCTTGGGTTTTGTGTTTCGGGCGTCGGTACCCGGGGGTTTCACACCCCCGGACCCCCGTGGAGTTTATCTGGCGAAAAGAAATCAGGATGCCGGGAAGGTCAGTGTCAGGCCGTCATAGGCGGGTTGGATGTGATCAGCGGTTTCTTCGACGAGTGTCTCGTAGTCGAGATCGTTGTGCATGTTGGTCAGCACGGCGGTTTCGGGGGCGACCTCGCCGATCCATTCAAGGGTCTGGGCAAGGTGGCTGTGGGTCGGGTGCGGATCGCGCCGTAGCGCGTCTACGATCCAGCAGGTCAGATCTGTGAGATGAGCGCGGGCATTTTCGGGAAGTGATGCCACATCAGGCAGATAGGCGACGTTGTTCACGCGAAAACCAAGGGCCTGCATGCCACCGTGGGGGACTTCGAATGGGGTGAAGGTGAGCGCGCCGCCGGGGCCGTCAATGGTCACGTCGCCCTCGATCAGATGCATGTCGAGGATCGGCGGATACATCGACCCTTCGGGTCGGATAAAGGCGTAGCCAAACCGTTCGAGCAGGGCATCGCGGGTCGCTGCATCGGCCCAGACGGGCAGGCGCTCGCGCATGTTGATCACGATCATCCGCAGATCATCAAGCCCATGCACGTGATCGGCGTGGGAATGGGTGTAGATCACGCCATCAAGGCGGCCGACATTAGCGTCCAGCAATTGGGTGCGCATGTCGGGGCTGGTGTCGATCAGGACGGTCGTCGTGCCGGTCTCCGTTACGCGTTCCACCAATATGGAACAGCGGCGGCGCGTGTTTTTGGGGTTGGTCGGATCACACGCCCCCCAATGGCCGCCGAGGCGGGGCACGCCGCCGGACGAGCCGCAGCCAAGGATAGTGATCCGCATCTCGGCCATCAGGTGGCCTCCTGATAGGCGGCGGCCTTGGTGAAGAGCCGGCCGAAATTAGCTTCGGTCTGTGCGGCGAAACTTGGATAATCGATCCCGAAGGTCTCGGCGGCGCGTTGTGCGGTAAAAGCCGTGAAGGCCGGCTCATTGCGTTTGCCACGATGTGGCGGCGGGGCAAGATAAGGGCTGTCGGTTTCTACCAGAATACGGTCCAGCGGGGCGGCGGCGAAGATATCGCGCAGCTCGCCCGATTTTGGGAACGCGGTGATGCCGGACATGCTGAGATAGAAGCCCAGATCGAGGGCGGTACGGGCGAGGGCGGCAGAGGATGAGAAGCAATGCATAACGCAGCTGTAGGCCCCCTGGGCATGTTCCTCGGATAGGATCCGGGCCATGTCATCATCCGCGTCGCGGGCGTGAATGATCAGGGGCAGGTGGGTCTCGCGGGCAGCGGCAATGTGATTGCGCAACGAGGCTTTCTGGATCTCGGCGCTCTCGGCAGTGTAGTGGTAGTCGAGCCCGGTTTCACCGATGCCGACCATCTTGGGGTGTTTGGAGAGGGCGATGAGCTCATCCGTGCTGGCGAGCGGTTCGGACGCGGCGGACATCGGATGGGTGCCTGCGGCATAAAAGACCGGCCCATGGGCCTCGGCAATCGCACGGACGGCGGGTTCGTTCTTCAGCTTGGTGCAGATGGTGACCATGCGGGTGACACCCGCCTCGGCAGCGCGCACGAGCACGTCTGGCAGCTCCTCGATGAGCTGCGGGAAATCGAGATGGCAGTGGCTGTCGGTGAGCGATGGTGTGTCGGTCATGCCTGTCCCGTTTTGCTTAGCGGGGCGCGGTCTGGCCCATCTTCAGCAGGGTATCTAGGACCAGCGCGGCAGGGTCAAGGTTGACCGCCATGCCATGTCGCGCGCGTGCGCCGATCTCAGCGGCAGCATCCGCCCACGCGCGGCCTTGCAGTGGATCGGGGGACAGTCGCGTGAGGATGGCAGCCTCGTTTCGGCCCGCTTCAATATCGGGTGGCCCGCCAAGGCTGCCGGTGCGCGCAAGGCGCTGCAAAAGCAAATCCGTGAGCGTGAACAGCAGCTCCAGCTTTTCCTCGGCACCGCGTGCGGCGGCAGCCTCGGCCAGCTTGATGGCGCGCGACCTGTCAAGACGCGGCAGGCTGTCGAGCAGCGCCAGAAGCTCGGCATAGGTCTGCAACCCGCCCATGAGCGAGAGCCGCAGGGCTCCTCCGACAGAGCCGCCGGAGAGTGCCGCAAGTGCTGCCGGATCATCTGCGATCTCGACGCCGGAGGCCGCAAGGGCTTCCGCCATCTGCTCGGGGCCCAGCGTGTTCAGTCGCAAGGTGCGGCACCGCGACCGGATCGTGGGCAGCAGCCCAGAGGGGAGATGGCTGATCAGCAGGATCGTGGCGCGGGCAGGGGGCTCTTCCAGCATCTTCAGCAGGGCGTTGGCGGCGTTTGGGTTCATCTCATCCGCATCGTCGATGATCACCACACGGCGTCCGCCATCGGCTGCGGACATCTGGAAGAAACCGTTGAGCTTTCGAATGTCGTCCACCACGATCATCTTGCGCAGACGTTTGGTCTTTTCGTC
>Ga0316197_10003733_pt1 | contig 10855 bp, 18 predicted proteins | sample OudBiesiAoxic_MG_FD_204939 | JGI IMG/M metagenome (GOLD analysis project Ga0316197, IMG submission 204939) | Coastal sediment microbial communities from Oude Bieten Haven, Netherlands - site A oxic | ecosystem: Environmental > Aquatic > Marine > Coastal > Sediment | place: Netherlands... | reverse complement strand
ACATGGCTGCAGCCTCAGTCCTCCCTCAACAGGCGCAGATTGTGCACACAAATCTAAGCTTTCAACAACTGCACTCCAATCCTTCATCAATCCAAAACAACAGCACTCTCTGTCTTCAATTCAAAACCCCTTCCCCGCCCTTCAACGACCTTCTTACAAATGCAGAGAAGAATAAGCAACACTTCAATTTCAAGACTTGAATCATTAGACACAGTCCTAGTTAGAAAACATAATTGACCTCAGCTCCACCTCACAAACTCCTCAGTTCACTTCACTCAAAGACCTTTGCCTTCTGCCCGATTTTTGATGGTTTATCACGTCATGGTTCCCATGCGTGCTGACATCCATCAAAGATTTTGCGATTAGGCGGGAACTTGAGCGAAAGATCCGGGGACTTGTGACGTGGATCTGGGGTCTTTTCAACTAAGAAAAATTCACAGGCCAAACGCAGTCTCTTCCCTCTTTTGCCTGTTGTTGGATTGATCCCTCACAGACACCACGAAATAGCTTGACCACCTGTGGTCTTAGGCAGTTTCGTGGGGGCAGAGGGCCTGCCCGTCGAAAATGGAGCAGTGGGATTTGGGCTCACCAAGCCTTCTCATCGAGGGTCTTCGACCTTCGTATGACCCTCGAGAGTCTTCGATCCCACTGGCCAAAACCTGCGGCACTCAGCGGCACTCAGAACCGATCTAAGCAAGATTGAAGTAAGTGACACACACGCTTCTTCATTGCAGACAGGAGCAACGCGTGATCGCACTTCAGTCGCGTATGCCGCTTGAAGTTTCTCAACCTAATAGCATCAAGAACCAGTTCGCTTGCCAAAATTGCGACTTCATGCCAACAGATGCTATCAGGACTGATGCACATGTTAATCAATGGTTATAATTGATTAACGTCTGAGTCATCAATCAATTAATTGATTGAATTCAATCAATTAATTGATCGAAGACTCTCAATCCGAGAGTCATCGACCCCTGACAAGATCTAGACAAGATCGAGATTGCTCTCGCATGGCAGCCAACATGGCTGCAGCCTCAGTCCTCCCTCAACAGGCGCAGATTGTGCACACAAATCTAAGCTTTCAACAACTGCACTCCAATCCTTCATCAATCCAAAACAACAGCACTCTCTGTCTTCAATTCAAAACAAGTCCTTCCATCCTTCGCTCATCAGATATCCCAGCCCTACGATCTCCGCTATCTGCTGATCTCCATCCGTTCCATCCTTTCATCACCACCTCCAATAATCTTCGATACCCATCGATAATCTCCGATCTCCTCCGATATTTCCACCGCCGCCGCGCCGTCATCCTCTGATATCTCGCGCCTTCAGCCCGATAGCTCAGAGCAATTTGATTGTCGCGTATTTTGTTGCATCGTTTGTCGAATCTTCCACACCACAAGATTCGTCGCCTCCGCCCGGTCGCCACAAGCACTTCTCGCCGACCTTATACCGTAAGTAAAAGTTTGTTCTCTTGTACCCTAACATTGTTTGTCGTGTCTTTTCCTCCTCCCTTTACATCCAGGAAAAGCAAATATACCTCCCAAAAAATCATAAAAATCCAAAAGATATCCTTCCAAATACCATAAAAATCTACCTGTTCCCATCATGCCTTCGCCCGTAAAATCTACCATCCTCAAGTCCTCCAAGCCATCACCTCCGCCCATCACCTCCAAGGGCACTTCCTCCGCTGTCAAATCAGCAGCCAAACAGAGCCCCGCCCGCTCGATCATTCAAACTAAAGCCTCACGCGATGATACACCCCACCCAAAGTGGAAGCACCTCCATCCCAACTCCTCGGAGCTCGACCCAGACGAGCAAGTTACCAAGCCATTGACTCGCTCGACGACCATCAAGCGGTTGTTCGCGAAAACCAGTCCAAATGAACCCATCGATACCTCCGAGCTCGACCCCGGCGAGAAGCACCGATCGAGCCATACCCGTCCTGATATCTCCGAGCTCGACCCTGGCGAGAGAGCTCACATATCGACCACTCGCCCGCCTACCGATACGGGCCAATCCAAGAAGTCAAAACCAGCCACCTCGTCTCCAAAATCGACGATGGTACTTCGCTCGGCAAAGCCCAGACCCCACTCGAAGAACGACAAGAACCCATTGCCATCAACCGGCCCGCAAATCAACAAAACTACATCATCCTACATCCCCGACGCCTTCACATCCAACCCCACTTCTCAAGCCAAAAGACATAAATTCCGCTACTCCTTCAACCTCGCAAGCCACCACGACGACTCTTCCACTTCCACCGGATCTTCTATAACCATCCTCACCCCTTCCAAGATGAAGAGCACCACCACCAAATCGCCCGCAGACGAACCCACCAACCCATCGAGTAACATCAACAGATCAAACTCACCCAAGTCGAATCGCCCCATCATCCAAGATGTCGATCACACCTCCACGGATGCCGTCGTCGAGAATGCGACGGCTCCGACCAACCAAGCAACCAAACCCAAGGCAGCCACCACGCCCTCGACAAGCCCCATCGTCATCACACAGGAGAATACCACACCTCCCAAGACTGGCTTGACTCAACTCCCAAGAGTCGTCCTCTACCGAGCCCACCAACTCATCAACGACCCAATCACAACAAGCACAGACAGCGTTGACGAAGCCAAGATGATTGCACAAACACCCGAATATCAAGCCATATTCTCCACCGACGCAACCGTAAACAGCAAGCCGCCGGCAATACTACGCCTACCCGTCAAACCCCCGACACATACCACGGAGCACACCCTCAAGCCACCACCTCGACAACAGATTACAGCGGACAATAATACCCAATCCATCAAGCTCGAGGATATTGACATCCACAACCCTGACCTGGACACCAACTATGATACCGAGCCCACAGTTCACGATCATGTCCGACCTCCAACCCCCGTCCCATCACTTCACGCCCAAACGTCGAATAACCCTGCCACCAACAATCGCGATGACCACAAACCGATCACCCAAACTCCTCCCTCTTGGTCCGACGAATCATCCAGCTCAGGTAGCAGCTTATCCATATCCCTACCTTCTCTAGACGACATCCATGTGACCCACAACGACGTCCTCTTCGGCCGCGGAGAGAACAAGAAGAGACACCCAGGCAACATCCAATTTCGAGCAATAGCCGACAACCTCAGACCTGCATATTGTGCGGCAAAGAAGGCCGACAAAAAGAAATTCACAAGACATGTGCTCCTCAAAATCCACTCACTCGATCCCCCAGGCAGATTTCTCAAAGAGAACGAGCGTGGCGACTGGTACGAGGTCGACGACACAGAAGCCCGCAAGAAGACCGGCCAAGTGCTGAGAGAAAAGTTACCCGAGTACAAAGCGCAATTAACCGAATACAAAGCGCAACTACTGCGCAAGAGAACCCACTCACCACGACCATCACTACCGCCCAACAAGGATCACGCCATCAAACATAAAACGAGTTCCGATCGTCGACGCACCCCTACGCCAATCCGTTCGGAAACCAACGAATTCCCTGGTCGACCCGTCGCAGATGCTTTTCCCCAGCTCCCATACAAGACGTACGCCATCTTAACCCCTACGGTGAACGGCGATGATCAGTTCAATACCACAGCAACAACCTTCAACTCAGCTCACAACCTGAACTTTGATAAATTCTCCGACCTCGTCGACCCATCCCTCACATTAGAGAAATCCTCCAACCGGCGCCTCATGAGCCTCATCCCCACCCACCTTGCAAACAGCCACATCGCCGACGCCATCAAGAACGTATTTTCCCATCCTCATAACGCCATCGCCATCTTCGCAAACGGGACGTCCCCTGCAGAAGTCGTCCTCGCACACACACCTCGAGTCTTCAACCCCCTACCCGACATCCCTTCCAACACCTCACGCATCATCACCTTTGTTGTGGGACAATTCGATGACGCGACCATTGTCAAATGCATCCCAACCTTGGCTTTCACCACCGAATCAGCACTAGTCCCTCCACTTGAGTATTACGCCTCCACAACTTTCCAAGACATCCTACAACCAGCCCCACCTGAACTCCTAAAGTCCCGCCTTGTATCATCTGCATTGCTCCTCCCAAATCGACTAACTTCTCTAATATACGCCGGCTCTTCCGATAACATCTCGTCTCCAGCGGCCAACGTAGCCACCGCCATCCTCAAACTTGTCAACGAAGACTACCGGCAGATGCTACAAGATGAAGACCTCATCAGCGGCGAATGGATCAACATAGCCAAGGACGCCGATCGCACCGATGTGGACCCATACGGCCTTAATAATAACCCCAACGCAATCATCAACACCCACAAAGCAAGAGCATTCTCACCTTTCCTTCCACTTCTAAGCACCCTCTACGCTGTAATCCATAATACCCCAACCACAGAACGTCCTCGTCTATTCCGCCAAGGCCTATCCTCGACCACAGATGAAGCATCCACCGCTTGGTTTGCCACCATTACGAACATGATCGGCACCCGACGTTTCGACTACAATGCAGCCCTTCAGACTGCGGGCCTCGAGAATATCGACCTCCGACAACAGCGAACATCAATCCTTCCACCGCCATCATCCTCCAGCGACCCCATCTCTCGCCGGAAGCTCTTCGGTAACCCCCAACCGCCACCCTCACCTACGGCCCATTCAACCAGGTTATCTCATCGCCAACAACAACATCAAGACGACAGCCGAGTTGATCACCCTCCCGCAACTAGTGACAACCTCCTCATGCTAAACTCGGAGGACGAGTATGACGACGACGATGATGACCTACCCGATCTAGAGCCCACGCATTACAAACGCACCAGGTCAAACTCCATCTCGCCCGCCCCCGCAGTCAACAAGAAGACAAGGCGATCCTCAACAATCCGTCAACCGACCAAACCACGCCATCGCACTTACGCCTCTACTGCACGACGATCGAACGACCTCCCAGACGACTCATCGGACCTCGAAATGTCGTCCACTGCCTCCGACGAAAGCATCCACGCCACCCACTATACCCGTCCAACCAAAACATCGACCAACACGGTTCGTATCGTACGAGATGGATTCGGCGTCAGAAACAACGACCACCTATTCAAAGAAGCCGTGATGGGCCTCACAAAGATGGTACAAAGCAACGAAAGATGGCACAAGCTCTCATACAAACAACAAGAAGAACAATTCAGGAAGCGAGAGGAAAAGAACCTCCCAGATGCAGTTGTGCAATTCCATCGAAATGCCTCCACAGTAGATGGCATAAACCCACGACCAGACCTTACCGCCAGTGACCGAACCTACATGCTCACAACCAAAGCCACCGACGTCAAAGACTTGCTCGAAGCCGATCTTAAAGCCCACGGCTGCATGGCCGACCTGCCCTTGCCCCTTGTCAAAGTAATCCACACTGGACGCTGGGCCAATCGCGCCCTCCAACCGGGTGGCCTCTGCATAATGGGCACCCCCTGCTCGCTCGACAATACAGCATTTGGCTCCATCGATATCCACCAAACCGCCGCGGATTACGACGCAGGACGCAATGTCTCCGATCGCGCCCTCCAAGCAATGAACAGGTTCACCGCCATCTTCCCACGCACCATCCATTACCTAATCGAACAAACCAAGAACTTTGGAATAACACTCACCTACGTCTGCGGAGAAGACGCCATTGCTACCGTCCAAATCAAGAAGTGGTACGATTGGATGACGGATAATCGTCAGACCCTCATGGACATCCATCGCAAACTCGATAACGACCTACCCGTCAAGATTGCCTGGCACATCTTCATCATCTACAACAACTACTGGAACTCTGCACTCACCGTCGTACCAAACCCAAGTCTCCTTGAATCCGACTTCATCCGAAATCAACTCCTTACCAACACCTACAACATCACGTTACCACCCGAGCTGAGTGACTCGATGTCGTCCCGACGCAACAGAAATCGTAACCCTCGACGCCAGCCTCAACCCGGCAACCCCCGTCAACAACGGATGCATCCACCAGCTGCCCCCTCCACTGCCGCATCCTCTCGTCAAACCGCGTCTACACAAGTCACCAACCAAAATCAATTACCAGCCTTGCGAGTGTCACCTCAGATATATAACCTTGGCATCGGCCCGCCTATAGCTCGACGCGCCGTCACTGCTCCCATGTGGAATGGTATTGGGGACTGCGCCCGTTGGCACACAAGAGGATTCTGCAATCAAAACTGCCCCCGCGCAAGCAACCATACCCCCATCACCGAACCTACTCGCGAACGAGGATGGGTGAACTTCCGCAACGGTTGCAGAGACTGGTACAATGCCAACAAAAGACAGACTGACCCGGATTTTGGTTAAGGGGGGGGATCCAACATATGATTCTCCCCCCACCACATATCCCATACCGCCCTCCACACCATCCTGAACGATTGGATCCCCGCCTCACATTCGGCTCCCGAGTAAGCCCATCTGATTGGCAGCGCCACAAGCAGCCCCTTACCAACCCTTGCATCAAGATCTCCAACCCCCAATCAAGCAAACCGCGGAACCACAAGAAACGCAAAACTTACAAACACAAATATACCCCCTTTCACCAACGAAAGGGATACCTCGGACGACAAAAACCAAGGCGAATCTACTCAAGACGAGCACCCCACCCCCGTTCCATCGAGCTAACCCGCCCTCGGATCCCTTCACGAAGACAACACGAGGACAAGCCCCACATTCCAACTTATAACCCCACAACAATGCCATCAACCCAACCATCCATGCAACCCAATGCTTCCTCCTCGCATGGACCACTCCTCACTCCCGAGATGCTCAAAGCCCCTCATTTAAACCTAACCATCCCGCCGACCACGGCCCAAACCGACAAAGCTACAACCGAAACAGGTAAGGAAACATACCATACTACTACTCCGCCACCTACGCCCACGCCAGAGCCACCATCCATGACCACGACAGAAGCACCACCCATGCCCAAGAAACCACCACCTGAGCCCAAGTCAGAGTTACCACAAACTTCTACAATTACATCTACGGATGACTCGCCATCCACGCTCACGCCAGATTTGATCTCGATGCAACCACTGCCTGCTACCACCACATCGTCCACAACTCAGAGTCCCAATAGACTCTTCGATGTAGGTACGTACCTGCGATCCTTCGTCTCCGTCATCGCCTCCACATTTCGATGGCGACACCCGAAGAAAATCAAAACCCAACCCTATCGTGAGGACATACCACCTCAATGACAAGGACGTGGGCAGGGACAATACATCCCGACGGGACAAAACCCTATTTCAAGCAGCCCAGACTGCATCGCGGGACAATCCAACCCGTCAGCCGCCCCAGCGCGTACAAACTAAAACTAGTTGCAATGCCAACCAATCTAACTTACCTTATAACCCCGCTCTCTGCGATACAAAGGTGATTGGAACGGCTTCTACAATGCCATTAAATGGGTCGCCCAGTCAACAGTCCCCACACCGGCCAAAAGCGAATTCATATTCGACTTTTCCCAAAGTGCCGCCGCGCATAATTCCGCAATACTCTCCTCATATCACTATGATTATGAGCAAGCAGTAAAAGCTAATCCAGCTTCCACAATATCCCCCGGCTCAGAACTGCGCCCCTTTTCTCAACTTGACTTTCTCCTGGCACATCATCCAAATTTCAGTCGACTACGAGACAATACCATAAACGGAATCGACTACCCAGCCGAAGTCCTGCCAGAGTCGACTCGAATCCAGGAACTCGAGGCCCAACTCGAACGAGGCAACCACAAGTCTGCACTAGAATCGGACGCTCTACCTATCGTTGACAAGCTAATGCGCCAAGAAGTAGCCCTCGGATACGCCATTCCAATATCACGCGATTGCGTCCGGAATCTAAAACATGGCGAACTATATCCACTCGGCCTAGCCCATCAACTCACCATTAACGATCAAGGACTACAAATCCCAAAGAAACGTGTCACTCACGACCTGTCCAACAGGAAGAAACATGGACTATCCATCAACCAACGGGTAATCGACGAGGAACTTCCAGCCTGCCAATACGGTCATGCAATCCTCCGATTCCTCCACCTAGTACACCACATTCGCCTACAACATCCTAACCAACGCATACTCATGTGCAAATCCGACATCGACAAGGCTTACCGGCGTCTCCACACCACACCTCGCATCGCCGCGAAATGTATGACAGCCTGGTCCACAAACATCGACAAGGATGAAACTCAACAAGAAGCCTTCATTGGACTTCTACTCACTCGCTTACCATTCGGGTCCTCCCCAGCCCCAGCCGAGTTCTCGATCTGCTCAGATACTATATTCGACCTGGCCAACGACCTATTGCATTGCACACTATGGGATCCGACAGCCCTACCTTCGCCATACGACGCAGACCTCCCTGCACCGGAACACCTACCGAATGACACCCCATTCGGCGACGCCCTACCTGTCGACGTCCACCTCCCACCCTCTCAAAAAGCGGGAGTCGAAGGCTACATCGATGACGGGATCGTCGCCGTTCTCGACGCACCCATCACAAAACGAATGGTCGAAAGGGCACGACAAGCCCTTGCAATGGCGAATCATCTCGTATTCCGCCCACAAGCGCATGATGAACCCATCACCCGCCCCGACGCCCAATGCATCCGCAAACTCAAAGCAGAAGGTCGTCTCCAAGAAACAATCATCTTTCTCGGTTGGCACATCAACTCACGTTCACTCACCATTTGCCTCCCCGATGACAAGGCCATCGCCTGGACCACATCTATCCAAACGGCGCTTAAGGACGGGTCCATCTCATACGACGATGCATCAACCCTCGTTGGCAGACTGAACCACGTCGCCTTCACAATACCTTCCGCTCGACATTTCCTCAACCGGATTCGCCGACTTGAGTACATTGCAGATAAATATGGAACCGCCAAGATAAACCCTCAGACCCGATGTGACCTCAAACTCTGGTTGGATTTCATACATCAAGCTAATACTGGACTCTCAATCAACTCCATCGTCTTCAGACTCCCCACCATCATTTGCTTCAGCGACGCTAGTGAACATGGCATTGGTGGTTACTGCCTCAATACGGGCCTCGCCTGGCACTATCAATTCTCGCGCATCGAACGAGAATCATTCACATTGAACCTCAAAGAATTTCTGGCAAGCGTGATAAATGGGAAAGTACACTTACCTCTCGATAAATCACCTCATCCCTGCCTCCTCAGCGTAGGGGATTCCAGTTGCGCGGCAGGATGGCTCAACAAGTCGAACTTCGATCCAACCCTCGAACCCATACATGCCGATGTAGCTCGTGAACATGCACGCACCATCATCAAACACAATGCTTGTGAATATTCACAACACATACCTGGCGTGACGAATGTGGTGGCAGACTGCCTCTCTCGTGACTTTCATCTCTCTCACAAACACCTCACTGCCATGCTTAAATCCGCAAACCCCCCTTATCTACCCCAGGTTCTGACATACACACCGCTAAGTCAACAAATCCTCTCGTGGATTGGCTCGCTGGCGCGAAATCAGCCCAAACGAAAGGTGTCACCCAAGCAACCCACACCAAGTACGCTCGCTCATGGAATATCTGGCTGGACTTCCAACGCCACATCAAACTTTCCGACCCCTATTTGGACGACCAAGACAAAGCCACCAAGCTGGACATCATCTGTGCTTTCATGCAAGCAGTACGCCTTGGAACATTTAACCCAAAATCCGTCCGAGTTTCTGGGGCCACTTCGCGTAAGGCCGTCAGCCATGTGGCGGCGACCATTGTTGCAAGTGGTCGGGTTGATCCAACGAAAAACTCTATCGGAAAAACGGACATCCGCATCATCCGACAAGCAAAAACATACCGAGAGGAAGACCCTCCAGTTAAACACCAAAAGGCATTACCTCCCGCAGTATTCCGGCACGTCCTCTCCATCGCTGATACCACCAGAGAAAAAGCCACGGCCGACCTCGTCTCCGGAGCCCTCTTCTATGGTTGCCGAAGCTGCGAATATAGTCTCGTCCCAAAGAAAGAACGCAAAACCAGACCCCTCCGAGTAAAGGACATCGAATTTCGCAACGGAGCAACTGTTATTCCCCACGACGACCCCAACATCTTCCACGCCGAGACTGTAGTTGCAAAATTCGGACCACAAAAAGGAGGCGTATACGAAGACGAAATTCCAATGGATAACACGAACGATCCTACTCTCAACCCCAACATCATCTGGGGCCGCATCATCACCCGCATCCGCTCCTACCCCGGCTTCTCACCGAATTGGCCGGTATATACCTTCTATGACCCATCAACAGCTCGCTTCAACCCGATCAAAAACACTGACATTCAACGAGCGATTAAATCATCTGTCTCGGCCTTAGGCCGAGACACCCTCGGCTTTGGACCCGACGACGTCGGAACCCATTCCGTTCGATCATCGTTAGCAATGCAATTGTACCTCCAGAAAGTGCCAAACACAACAATTATGCTCATCGGCCGCTGGCGGAGCGACGCATTTCTCTCTTACATCGAAAAACAATGCAGAGAATTTACACGGGGCATGAGCGAACTCATGCTATCCCTCAACTCCTTTTATCATCTCCCGACAGAACCCCAAAATACGACATCCAGCCGCAACGACGACGCCACACCTCGTCGTCACACACACCACACCTCGGACCGACGCGCAGCTCATTTCATTCATTTTGGCCGGCTCAATGCCCTACGCTCTCGTTCCTTCGCCTAATCTTAGTCACTTTTTGGCCGATTTTTGATGGTTTATCACGTCATGGTTCCCATGCGTGCTGACATCCATCAAAGATTTTGCGATTAGGCGGGAACTTGAGCGAAAGATCCGGGGACTTGTGACGTGGATCTGGGGTCT
>Ga0316197_10003731_pt1 | contig 10858 bp, 7 predicted proteins | sample OudBiesiAoxic_MG_FD_204939 | JGI IMG/M metagenome (GOLD analysis project Ga0316197, IMG submission 204939) | Coastal sediment microbial communities from Oude Bieten Haven, Netherlands - site A oxic | ecosystem: Environmental > Aquatic > Marine > Coastal > Sediment | place: Netherlands... | reverse complement strand
TAATAATAATTTTATTCTAAAGAATAATGACTAATCTATTTTAGTTATTGTTCTTTTTTTTTAGCATAAACTTATAAGAAACCTAGGAGGCGTTATGAAGGCAAAACTGATATTAGAAAATGGAATGGTATTCGAGGGAAAAGCTTTTGGTTATACAAAGGAAGCTGTAGGAGAGTTGGTGTTTAATACATCTATGACAGGATATCAAGAAGTTCTTACTGATCCATCATACTATGGACAAATAGTTGTAATGACTTATCCAATGATTGGAAACTATGGTCTTAATCTAGATGACTTAGAGAGTGATGGTGCAAAGGTAAGAGGGTTTGTAATAAAAGAACCTGCTAAATTGCCTAATAATTTTAGATGTGAGATGACACTAGACGGTTATCTAAAGCAACATAAAATAATGGGATTCAAAGGAATTGATACAAGACACTTAACTAAGATCATCAGAGATAATGGATCTATGAAGGCTATAATTACTATAGATGAGCTTACACAAAAAGAAATTAAAAATACTATGAAGAATTTTTCAAATATAGATGCAGTAAGTACAGTAAGTACAAAAGAGATCTACGAAGCTCCCTGTGGTGCTGAAAAAGTAAACAAAAAAATAGGAATGATTGATTTTGGTATAAAACAAAATATTATCAGATCGTTTCATAAGAGAAACTGTGATTTAACTATATTCCCATGGAATACAACTGCCGAGGAGATCTTATCTTACAACCTAGATGGTGTGTTTTTATCTAACGGACCTGGAGATCCCGCTGATCTTACAGGTGTAATAGATGAAATAAAAAAAATGATTGGAAAAACTCCTATAATCGGAATATGTTTAGGACATCAATTACTAGCTTGGGCATTGGGAGGAACAACTAACAAATTAAAGTTCGGACATAGAGGAGCTAACCATCCAGTAAAAGATTTAGAAAAAAATAAAATATTTATCACATCTCAAAATCATGGATATGTAGTAGACAAAATGCCAGAAGGTGTAGAGATCACTCAGATAAACTTAAATGACAATTCTGTAGAAGGAATGAAAGACTACAAAAATAAGATAGCATCAGTACAGTACCATCCAGAAGCGTCACCAGGACCAGAAGATTCTCAATATGTATTTGATGATTTTATTAAGATGCTAGGATAGATCCTTTCATCTTTGGGGTTTCCCCAGCTTAATACTCTACGTTGGTTTCTTTTACCAAGAGAAACCATAAAAAGGAAGAGTTATATCTTTGGTAAATTTTTTTTAAGTGAGGTAATTGAATGTTAGATAAAAATATAAAGAAAACCCTTGTAATAGGATCAGGACCAATTGTAATAGGACAAGCTGCTGAATTTGATTATTCTGGAACTCAAGCTTGTGAAGCATTAAAAGAAGAGGGAGTAGAAGTAGTATTAATAAACTCTAACCCTGCTACGATAATGACAGATAAGAGTGTAGCCGACAGAATATATATTGAACCCATCACATTAGAATTTGTGACGAAGGTAATAATAAAGGAAAAACCCGATTCAATCTTAGTAGGAATGGGTGGACAAACTGCTCTTAACATGGCAGTAGAATTGGAAGATAGTGGAATATTAGCTAAACACAATATCAAAGTATTAGGTACAAGTATCGATTCTATAAAAAGGGGAGAAGATAGAGATCTATTTAGAGATGCTATGAACAAAATAGGGGAACCTACTATAGAGAGTATGATAGTTGAAAACCTAGAAGATGGATTAGAATTTGCTGCTCAAATAGGGTATCCACTAATTGTAAGACCTGCTTATACACTGGGTGGTACTGGTGGAGGAATGGCTAACAATCCACAAGAGTTAGAAGATATCTTATTAAAGGGATTAGTTTTATCTCGTGTAGGACAAGTATTAGTTGAAAAATCTATCCTTGGATGGAAAGAAGTAGAATATGAAGTAATGAGAGATATAAATGGTAATAGAATTACAGTGTGTAATATGGAAAATATCGACCCCGTTGGAATCCATACAGGAGACAGTATTGTAGTAGCTCCATCTCAAACATTATCTGATAAAGAATATCAAATGCTGAGAACATCTGCACTTAATATTATAGATGAAATTGGAATTGTAGGAGGATGTAATGTACAGTTTGCTCTTAATCCTGATTCATTCGAATATGCAATTATAGAGATCAATCCTAGAGTATCTAGATCATCTGCACTAGCTTCTAAAGCTACTGGTTATCCAATCGCAAGGGTAGCAGCAAAATTATCATTGGGCTATACTCTAGATGAAGTAAAAAATGAAGTTACTGGAAAAACATATGCTTGTTTTGAACCAGCATTAGATTATATAGTAGTAAAAATTCCAAAGTGGCCATTTGACAAATTTGAAAAAGCGGATAGAAAATTAGGTACAAAAATGATGGCTACTGGAGAGATCATGGCTATTGGAAATAACTTTGAAGCAGCATTTTTAAAAGGTGTTAGATCACTGGAAATAGGACAATATGGTTTAGAACATAAGGCCTCTACACTAAGATCTATGCAAGAATTAAAGAAGAGGGTAGTAAGCCCAGACGACGAAAGAATATTCGATCTAGCTGAGATGCTAAGACGTGGATACACTAAGACTATGTTACAAAAAATTACTGGAATGGATCCATTTTTCATGGAAAAACTCCAATGGATAGTAAATCAGGAAGAAATTTTAAAGAAAACTACACTATCTGACCTTACTCCTAAAAACCTTAGAAACTGGAAGAAAAAAGGTTTCTCAGACAGAGCCATGGCAAAGTTTATGGGATTAAATGAAGATGATATAGTAGCTAAAAGAAAAGAATTAAATGTTATACCTGTATACAAGATGGTAGATACCTGTGCTGGAGAATTTGAAGCTTCTTCATCTTATTACTACTCAACTTATGATCTATATGATGAAGTAGAAATATCAGACAGAAGAAAAGTTATAGTAATTGGATCTGGGCCTATTAGAATAGGACAAGGAATTGAATTTGACTATTGTACAGTACATACAGTAAAAGCACTACAAAAATTAGATATAGAAACTATCATTATAAATAATAACCCTGAAACTGTATCTACAGATTTCTCAACTGCTGATAAATTATACTTTGAACCATTGGTATTAGAAGATGTTATGAACATCATTGAAAAAGAAAATCCAGAAGGAGTTATATTACAGTTTGGTGGGCAAACTGCTATAAAATTAGCAAATGATTTAGCAGACTTAGGAATCAATATCATTGGGACTTCTGCTGATATGATCGATGCTGCTGAAGATAGAGAAAGATTTGAAGCTATCCTAGAAAAATTAGATATCAAAAGACCAAAAGGAAGAGCCGTTTGGAATACAGAAGATGGTGTAGCAGAAGCTGAAAAAGTAAAATATCCAGTATTAGTAAGACCTTCATATGTATTAGGTGGACAAGGTATGGAGATCTGTTACTTAGAAGAAAACTTAAAAGGTTACTTAGAAGCTTCTTTCATTAGAGATCCTAAAAATCCAGTATTAGTAGACAAATATTTAAATGGTGTAGAGATCGAAGTAGATGCAATATGTGACGGAGAAAACGTTCTTATTCCTGGAATCATGGAACATCTTGAAAGAGCAGGGATTCATTCTGGAGACTCGATTACAGTTTATCCTCAGCAGAATTTATACAAGGGAACAGAAGAAGAAATATTAGAGATTACTAGAAAGTTAGCTAAGGAATTAAATATAATCGGAATGATGAATATACAGTTTATCGCATATGAAAATGAATTATATATCATAGAAGTAAATCCAAGATCATCTCGAACAGTACCATATATCTCAAAGGTAGCTGGAGTTCCAATGATAGAGTTAGCAACAAAAGTAATGTTAGGACAGAAATTAGCTGATCTACCATATGGTGTGGGAATATACAAAAAACCAAATATAGTAGCAGTAAAAGTACCTGTATTCTCTACAGAAAAACTTGGTGGAGTAGAAGTATCGTTAGGACCTGAGATGAAATCTACAGGAGAAGTACTAGGAATAGGAAATAATATGGACGAAGCTATCTACAAGGGACTTGTAGGAGGATATAGAATCCATGAAATTAAAAATAAGAGAATTTTAGCGACTATAAAAGGAAGCGATAAAGATGAATTTTTAAGTCTAGCTAAAAGGCTTATAAACCAAGGATGTACAATGATTGGAACTGGTGGAACTGCTGAATACTTAAACAATAATGGTGTACAGTGTGAGACTGTAAACAAAATCAATGAAGCATCTCCTAATATAATTGATAAATTAAAAACACAACAAATAGATCTACTTATCAATACTCCTACAAAAGCAAATGATGCTCAAAGAGATGGATTTAAGATAAGAAGAACAGCTATAGAATATGGTGTAGAAGTATTAACATCACTAGATACATTAAACGCAGTATTAAATATCATGGAAAAAGATGTAGACACTAGAGACTTAGATATCTTCGATATCAGCAAAATATAATAATTATATAACGCTCTCTTCCTTTATACGGTAAATTCCACGAGGATTAAATGTGAACCTCGTAGAAGAAAAACCAAAATTAAAAATACCCTCTCCCTTAGAGGGAGAGGGTATTTTTAATAACCAAAGAAGATTATAGGAGGTAAATAAATGAAAGAAATACTATCATTAAATAATTTAACAGTAAAAGACATATTAACTATCTTAGATAAAGCAAAAGAATTGGAAAATAACCCTAAACCTAGTGAGTTAGAGAATAAAATTTTATCTACTGTATTTTTCGAGCCTTCTACCAGGACTAAACTATCTTTTATAAGTGCTATGTATAAATTAGGAGGAAAAGTAATAGAGTTAGATGGAGGAGGGAATAATTCTCTAAAAAAAGGTGAAACTATCTCTGATACCCTTACTATGATGGGCCTCTATACTGATATTATGGCAATTAGAAGTCCCTATGAGGGAACGGCCAAGAGAGCCAGTGAAATCCTAGATATCCCTGTAATAAATGCTGGTGATGGAGCTAATCAACATCCTACTCAGACTTTACTAGACCTCTATACTATACAAAAGGAAAAAGGAAGACTAGATAATTTAGAGATTGCCTTTGTAGGAGATCTGAAATATGGAAGAACTGTTCATTCACTAGCTAAGGCACTAGATAAATTTAGTGGGAATAAGATTTATTTCGTAGCTCCTCCTGAGATGCAGATACCGTCTTACATCTTAGATTCTCTTTCTTTGGAATATGAAGTCCTAGAAAACTATGAATCTATTATGAAGGATGTAGACATACTATACATGACTAGAATACAAGAAGAAAGATTTGATAACCCCCAAGATTTTAAAAAATGTGCTGGTAAATATCAAATAGATAAAGAAATTTTAGAAATATCCAAACCAGATTTAAAAATTCTACATCCACTACCTAGAGTCGGTGAGATCCATACAAATCTAGATTCCACTCCTAATGCCGTTTATTTTTCTCAAGCTAAAAATGGTGTTTTCGTCAGGCAAGCCATCATAAATTTACTTATGAAAGAACATTCTAAGCCTATATATAATGGTGTAGATAGAAAATGTGAAAATTCTAAATGTATCTCACAAATAGAGGATTTAGGAGGTAAATGGATAGATTCCAAAGAAAAAAAAGTATGTTTTTATTGCGAAAAATAATTTTTTCATAAAAAAAGAGGCATTTTCAGACCTCTTTTTTTTGATTTTATATGTTTTTTTCAGAATTTTTCTTTTTGTGTCTTTTATTTTTATACATATTGATGTCTGCTATATTAACATATTCATCTAAAGTTTTATTCCCACAACATTCTACTATTCCTACACTAATTCTATGTGTATATTCTTTTTTGGACTTATCGTCGTACTTTTTTAAATTTTCTTCAATTTCATTAAATAATAAATTCACCTCTAATAAGTTTAACCTATTAAAACCTAGAATAAATTCATCTCCTCCAAACCTTAAAAAAATATCTTCTAATTTTAATTTATCTTCTATAAATTTTACAATATTCTTAATCAATTTATCCCCCTCTTGATGGGAATATCTATCATTTACATATTTTAAATCATTTATATCTATAAAAACTATTATCAAGATTCCATTATTTTTTTTAGTTCTTTTAAAAATTTTTTCTAATCTTTCTAACCCCGTATGTCTATTTAAAATTCCAGTCATTACGTCATAAGTAGCTAATTTATATAATTTACCCTTCATAATTTCAATATTTTTTAATAGATTATTTATATTGCATCCTAAATTACTAATTTCATCTCTACCATTAACCTTAAGGCGTTTTCCCAAATCTTCGTGTTTTATTATTTCTCTTACTGATTGGTCCATCCTCCTCAATCTTTTCACTATAATATATTCCATAAAAAAATAGATAGTAGATATCAAAATCAGAAAATTAACAAACAGAACAACTATATGTTTCCACACATTTTTATTCCCTAAGATCAATATATCAGCACCTCTTTGATTATCAAAAATAACACTTTTTCTCGTAAGATCTGGAATATATATTTTATTATGTATTTCATGCCGATCTATATTTATTTTATATGGCACTTCTAATTTTTCAGAAATACCTATCATATTAAGGTGAATGCCTAGTTTTTCTTCTATATCTATGATCCTATTTTCACTTAAAAAATATCCCATTATTAAATTACCATTTGATTTTTTTACTTTTTTACTATCAGTTATATTTAAATTAGAAAAGATAATAACTTCTTTATCATCTCCAACCAACATTCCTGTTTCCCCTTTATAATTGGATAATTTCTTTGTTATTAGTTTAATTTCTTTATCAGATAGTTTTTCATCTAATGAATCAGAATAGCCACGTTGATATAAAATTTGTCCATGGTTATCCAAAAAAATAATAAAATTTAAATTTAATATAGATAATACCCCATCCCGCATATTACTTTTTATAAATTTTTCTTTTTCGGTTTCATTTCCATCTATAAATTCATAAGAATTATCCCATCTACTCCAATCAGTATTAATCTTTTTTAAATCTTTATACCTTCCTTGAAATTCATTATCAATTAAATTGTATACAAATTTTGATTTCATTAACTCTAAATTTGTATAATCTGTATTTATAGATTTTTTTAGATAAACAAACATAAATATAAAAACTATTACACTTGAAATACTCACAACAGTTAAACTTTTTATCCTTAGCATATATTTTCCCCTATATTAATTTAATTATACCTACAGTATACTTGTAAATTAATTTAAATTACAAGTATTATAATTATAAAACGATGAAAAAATATCATTTTATTGAATTTTAACTTTTATTTTTGAAATTTTTTCATATATATAGGTAGATAGTTTATCATATCCCTTGCTGTTACACAAAATCTTTCTTCCGATAATTCATCTCCTATATAACCATGAATATAAGCTCCCATATAAGTAGCTTCTAATAGTTCATATCCTTGTGCTATTAAAGAGGCAATTATCCCTGTAAGTGAATCTCCCATACCTCCATTTGCCATTGTAGGATTTCCACTTGTGTTTATATAAGTTTCCTTCCCATCAGTAATAAGAGTTCTATGTCCTTTCAAAAGTAAGACGACATTGTGAACTCGTGCAAAATTTTTAGCTATATTTAGTTTATCTTTTTTTATTTCTTCTATATCTAATCCAGTTAACCTTGAAAACTCTCCTAAATGAGGAGTTAAAACAACTTTTTTTCCTTTCAATAACTTCATATTTTTATTAAGTACATTTATCCCATCTGCATCTATTACCAAAGGGCATGTAGAATTATCTAAAGTATATTTTAAAATATTTAAAGTTTTTTCTATTCCCATTCCTGGCCCTATAGCTACTACAGTGGCAGTATTTAATAATTTTTTTAATCTTATCAGGTTTGATAATCTACAGCTCATAGCTTCTAAAAGGTTAGATACCACAATACTCTCTATCTCATCTTCTACACAAAGAGTTACTAGCCCTGCCCCAGATCTCACTGCTGAATTAGCTGTGATTACGGGTGCTCCTGTAAACCCTCTACTACCTCCTATTACTATTACATGTCCGTAATTACTTTTATAGCCTTGAATATCCCGTTTTTTCAAAACTATATCTTTTTTTTCTATTTCTTTTTCCATAACTCCTCCTTGTATGGTGAATCAGAATTATTAAAGTGCTGTTTTCCATACATATATTATTTTACAAAAAATTTTATGATTTTCTAGACAAAAAAATAAAGAAGCCCAAAGGCTCCCCTATCAAAAATACTACCTTTTATTTTCAATTTCTTATCCTTATTCCAGAAGCACTGAGAACCGTTCCTAACATAGGTATCGAGTATAAATATTTAATCTCTATCTTATCTTTTAATTCAAGCCCATCATAAATATATATATTTAGACCATCTACTTCATATTTAGTAAATCCATTTTTATTTTCCATCTCTTTTATTGCTTCAACCTGAAGCGTCTGTGCACCTGCACATCAACCACTTTTAGCAGTTTTAATAGAAATTTCTATAATATTAAGATTTTTTTTAGCCATGAATTTTTTTAATTTTTCGTGAATTAATATCATTATTTGACCTCCGTTTATTTTAATATTATATCAAATTTATTTTGTTAAAGTAATAAATTTGATAATTTAATATTATCGGACGTTAATCGAACTTATATTTAAAGATCGTATAAATTAAAGAGAGTTCTCTAAAACTTATACGATCTTTATTAGATTAATATTTTAAAATACTACTTTTAATATATCTTCAAAATAATCAGCATAGTGCACTGTTATTCCTTCTTTTATATAATCAGGTAATCTCTCAAAATCAGTTTTATTATCTTTTGGAATTAACAAAGTATCTATTCCTACTCTTCTTGCAGCTATTGTTTTTTCCCTTATTCCTCCAATAGGTAATACTTTTCCAGTCAGAGTAATTTCTCCAGTCATAGCTATATTATTTTTAATCGGTTTATTTTTAGCTAGTGAGTACAGAGCAAGTGCCATAGTAACTCCAGCCGAAGGTCCATCTTTTGGAGTAGCACCTTCAGGTACATGAAGATGTATACTGTGTTTATCAAAGAAGTCTTTTTTATCTTTATCACAGTCTTCCTTACACATCAAAGATTTAACATACGAATAAGCAATTATTGAAGATTCTTTCATTACATCTCCTAATTGACCTGTTTGCTTAAATCCACCTTGATGACCTATAATTCTTGCCTCTATATATAGAGTAACTCCTCCCATAGATGTCCAAGCTAATCCCAGTGTAACTCCAGGTATATTTTTATTATATAGTTCTTCTGTTGTAAAAATCGGTTTACCTAGATATTCTTCCATATTTTTTTTATTTACACTTATTTTTTTATGTTCTCCTTCAGCAATTTTTAGAGTAGCCTTTCTCATAATTTTTTTAATATTTTTTTCTAGCCCTCTTACTCCTGCTTCTCTAGCATATTTATCAATAATTTCTCTCAGTGTCGGAGCTGATATTGATATTTCTTTTTTTGTTAATCCATGTTCTACCATTTGATGTGGAATCAAATATTTCTTTGCTATCTCCTCTTTTTCTTCTAATATATAACCTGGTAGTTGAATTATTTCCATCCTATCCAAGAGTGGTCTAGGGATAGTATCTAACTGATTGGCTGTAGTTATAAATAAAATTTTAGATAGATCAAATCTTACATCTAAGTAATGATCTAAAAATTCAATATTTTGTTCTGGGTCTAGTACTTCTAGGAGAGCTGATGCTGGATCTCCTTGATAACTGGTTCCTATTTTATCTATCTCATCTAACATTATTATTGGATTTGCTGTTCCAACTTTCTTAATAGCCTGTAATATCTTCCCTGGCATAGCACCGATATAAGTTCTTCTATGACCTTTTATCTCTGCCTCATCTTTCATTCCACCTACAGAAAATCTAAAAAATTCACGATTTAAAGCATTTGCAATTGATTTTCCAATGGAAGTTTTCCCCACTCCCGGAGGTCCTACTAAACAAAGGATTGCCCCACTCACAGTTCCGGTTTTCATAATTGTACTAATAAATTCCAATATATTACTTTTAACATCCTGCAATCCATAGTGATCTTCATCAAGTTTTTTTCTCGATTTATTTATATCCAAACTATCTTTCGAATAGATTCCCCATGGTAACTCAGCTATGGCTAAAAGATAAGATCTGACTACATTGTGTTCCGGTGAATGACTATCTAATAATTTTAGTTTTTCTATTTGCTCTTCTACAGTTTTTAATGCTTCCTCACTTAGAGTTTTCCCTTCTAATATTTGTAATATTTTTTCAACTTCACTCTCTTGATCATCTTTTTCCAATCCTAATTCTTTTTTTATTAACTTTAATTGTTCTCTTAAAAAATATTCTTTTTGCTGTTTACTCACTTTTTCTTCAATTTGTTTTTGAAGTTTTTGTTGAAGATGTGATATTTCTAGTTCTTTTTTCAGCATTGTCAAGATCAATCTACTTCTCTTGGCTAGATCCCATTCTTCCAAAACTTCTTGCAAATTTTTATTCTCAGTTTTTAGCATAGATGTGATGAGGTCCATTAACACACCTGGTTTTTCATAATTAACTTGAGTCATGAGTAACTTTAATTCTTCCTGCAAAATTGGATTCACCTTAAAAATTTCCTTTAAGGATGACATAATTGCCAGCATATAAGCACGTATTTCATCGTTTGGAGGTCCCTCCTCCCCTTTATCATATTTAACATTCCAGACTGTATTAGGTTCTTTTTTAATCACTTTTAATAGCTCAAATCTATTTAATCCTTGGACTATTATCTGAATTGTATTGGCTGAAAGAGGTGTTATCTTGTGTATTTTCACCACTGTTCCAAC
>Ga0316197_10003729_pt1 | contig 10860 bp, 8 predicted proteins | sample OudBiesiAoxic_MG_FD_204939 | JGI IMG/M metagenome (GOLD analysis project Ga0316197, IMG submission 204939) | Coastal sediment microbial communities from Oude Bieten Haven, Netherlands - site A oxic | ecosystem: Environmental > Aquatic > Marine > Coastal > Sediment | place: Netherlands... | reverse complement strand
GCTTTTTTAACGCACAAACCGGTCCAATTCTTGAAGCCGGGGGGCATATTGACAAGTTTATCGGGGACGGTCTGATGGCATTTTGGGTTCTGCCGCGCGCAGAAACACAGGCCGGAGAGATTTGTACACGAGCGGTTGAAGCTGCACAGAAAGCCGCGCAAAATGTATCGGCCATCAAAATCGGAGATATGCCTTTGTCGCTTAGGATCGGGCTTCATCTGGGGCTTGTAGTGAGTGGCGATTTTGGATCTGCGACACGCCACCAGTTTACCCTGATCGGACCCGAGGTGAACAAGGCCGCGCGTCTCGAGCAAGCCCATACAAATGACATATCCGAAGGTAGCGGGCGGCTGGGCGAGATCAGGTTAAGCCGCGAGATCTGGAACGAGTTGGGCGCCGCACAGCAAGCCGGTTTCCCGAACCGGTTTCTTGTGCGGGCAAAGAACATTGGCGTCACCGAAACCCTCACCAATTAAGGGAGTTCATATCTCGGCAGAAGGATTGGGCAAGTGAAGACAGGCGGCGAAATTTGTGCGGTTCTAGTCAACGCCGCGCGCGGCTTCCGGATACTCGGACAGAAAACGACGTAGTACCGCGAACAGCTCGCGTGCGTGGTTTATATCATCAGTGTTCAGCGATTTCCGGATATCGTCGCAGATCATTTCATGCACCTTTTGTGGGCCATGGTGGTGATGCATTAAATATTCGCCCATCAATGCCGCATCAAATTCAGAGATGTGATCGTGTTCTGCCAGTGCGGTTATTTCCGCGCGCGTCAGTGCGGACATGTCTTCTATGTCTTCCAGAGTGATCATCGTTTTCGAGGCCTCCCCATAGCATGGACTGCTTATATCAAAGGGCTTGGATGCATCTGTTGATATACCTCAATCCGGGGCCTTGAGCCGCACCGGGACTGATGCTGTGTCTTAAATTGCTTTCAAATGTCTGCTGCCCACGCATCCGTATTGATACATCGCAAGGCGGGGCGTCTGTCTCTGCGTTATGTTTTGTGCGTGTTTTTCCATGTGGAGCGTTACGCCATGAAAAAAACAATTGTGTCGCTTGGTACTGTCGCGGCGGTGCTGCTTGGGGGGGCGGCGGTGTTGCTGTCGATGACAGGCACGCAGGATGAACTGCCCGCAGGCTTTGTTCAAAGTAACGGGCGCATAGAAGCTGAACAAATTGACATCGCGTCGATTACCGCGGGCCGTGTCGAACAGGTAACGGCTGATGAAGGCAGTCTTGTGGCTGCAGGTGATATTCTGGTTGTGATGGACACTGACGAGCTTTCTGCATTGCTGGACCGGGCCAAGGCAGATGTCGCGCTGGCGCGTCAGTCCAAAGCAGAAGCGCAAGCCGTAGTGTTGCAGCGTCAAAGCGAAAAGCTGCGCGCAGATCATCAGCTGGAGCGTGCGACTGCATTGCTTTCAGGCAACACGATATCACAGACGGTTTTTGAAGATCGTGAAACCGCCTTTCGCGTTGCCGAAGCCATTCTGGTTGCAGCCCAAGCGCGGCTGGCGACGGCAGACGCCCGAATAGCGGCGGCAGAAGCCGAGGCGCGTCGGATCAGTACACAGATCAAAGATAGCTCTCTTTTTGCCCCTGCACCGGGCCGGGTGCTGTACCGATTGGCGGAGCCGGGCGAGGTGGTTGGCGCGGGCAGTCCGATCCTGTCGCTGCTCAGTCTGGAGAAAGTCTATATGGAGGTGTTTTTGCCAGCCCGGGAGGCAGGCTTGGTCGCAATAGGTGCAGAGGCGCGCATCGTCCTCGATGCTTTGCCGGACTATGCAATCCCCGCGTTGGTTTCTTTCGTATCGCCCGAAGCGCAGTTCACGCCCAAACAGGTCGAGACACTGAGCGAACGCGAGCAGCTTGTCTTTCGTGTACGCGTCAGGATTCCGGATGATTTGGTTGCCGGGCGTATTGAACATGTAAAAACCGGGCTGCGCGGTCGTGCCGTTGTCCGCCTCGACCGAAATGTAGCATGGCCCGATGCGCTTGAAAGACGTATTCCACCCGAGTTGTTCGAATGACTGCACTTGGTGCACCAAGTGCTTTTCGCGCAGAAGGCGTCACGCATCTTTATGGCCGTACGGTCGCATTGGATGCGATTTCTCTGGAGGTTCCTGCTGGCGAAATGGTTGGCCTGATCGGGCCAGATGGGGTGGGTAAGTCAACCCTTCTTGGATTGATCGCTGGTGCTAAAAAACTGCAAAGCGGTGCTGTGCATGTTCTGGGTGGCCCAATCGATGACCCGACGCACAGGCGGCGCATTGGCCCCGAAATAGCATTTATGCCGCAAGGGCTGGGTCGAAATTTGTACCCAGAGTTAACGGTACGCCAAAACCTCGAGTTCTTCTCGCGTCTGTTCGGTCAAGGTCAGCAAGAGCGTGAGATACGGATTGATGCGCTTTTGACTGCGACAGGTCTTTTGCCCTTTGCCGATCGCTTGATGAACAAACTATCCGGAGGGATGAAGCAAAAGCTGGGGCTGTGCTGTGCGCTGATCCATGATCCGAGATTGCTTATTCTGGATGAGCCCACGACGGGCGTCGACCCGCTGTCTCGCCGTCAGTTCTGGTCCCTGATCGATGCGATCCGGCAGGCTAGTCCTTGCCTGTCTGTACTCGTGTCTACGGCCTATATGGAAGAAGCGCAGCGGTTTGACCGGATCATTGCGATGCGCGGCGGAAAAATTCTGTTCGAAGGCACTCCCGATGATTTGAGAGGGGAGGCTAAAGATCTGGAAACGTCCTACCGCGTGCTGTGTGGTCACCCGTCGGCAGAGGGTAAGTTTGACACCTTTCGCGACCAGCGCATTGCACAAGATCCTGTCATCACTGCGCAAGGGCTCACGCGGCGGTTTGGCGACTTTATTGCGGTTGATGCGGTCGACTTCTCGATAAACTGCGGAGAAATCTTCGGGTTTCTCGGCTCAAATGGCTGCGGCAAGTCAACCACCATGAAGATGTTAACGGGACTATTGCCGATGAGCGACGGCAAGGCGTCCCTTTTCGGGACGCCAGTCAACGCGCACCACCGTGAATTGCGTCATCAGATCGGCTATATGAGCCAGGCGTTTTCGCTTTATGGCGAATTAACCGTCCTGCAAAACCTCAAGCTGCATGGCCGGCTTTTTTTAGTGCCTGAACGGGATGTGCGGATTTCCGAGCTGATGCACCGCTTTGGCTTGGACAGATACGGCGATACACTGGCCAGCGCTTTGCCGTTGGGGATCAAGCAACGCTTGTCACTTGCTGTGGCAGTTATTCACAAGCCGCGGGTTCTCATCCTTGATGAGCCGACCTCGGGTGTGGATCCCGATGCACGGGACGCTTTCTGGGTGCTTTTGTTTGAACTGTCTCGCAATGAGGGTGTCACGATTTTTGTATCCACCCATTTTATGGCAGAGGCAGAAAGATGTGATCGCGTATCGTTTATGCATGCCGGACGGGTTCTTGCGGAGGGTTCACCGACGGCATTGATGAAAGCGGAAGCGGCGGCGACACTCGAAGAAGCCTTTGTGGCTGTGCTTGAACGTTCCGATCCGCCTGAGCCGGTCGTCGCGCCGGACGTGGGGGCTGTCGCAAGATCGACGCCGGGTCAGGCTGTGTTGGGGCGCACACTAGCCTATGCGTTGCGCGAAACCGCCGAAGTCCTACGCGACCGTGTGCGTCTCGCCTTTGCCTTTCTGGGATCGGCAATTTTGATGCTTGTATTCTGTTTTGGGATCACACTCGACATCGACGCGCTCAGTTTTACCGTCCACGATCTGGCGCAGGGCCCCGAGAGCCGTGCATATGTTTCGGAAATTGCCGGATCACGCTATTTCAATGCGGCCCCTGCTGTCAGCAGTGCCGCGGAAGGCCGGCGTGAGATGATTACGGGCAACGTGTCGCTTGTGATTGAAATGCCGCCTGATTTTGGGCGCAAGCTGCGTGCGGGCGAACCGACACAAGTGCTGGTAAGCGTTGATGGGGCCATACCTTTCAAAGGTGAAACGGTTGAGGGCTACGTCGCCGGCTTGCATCAGACTTTTCTAGAGGTGTTTGCACGCCAGAACGGGTTGATACAGCAAGAGATTGTGCATATCGAACCGCGCTTTCGCTACAATCAGAGCTTTGAGAGTATTGCGGCCATGGCACCGGCGATGCCTGCGATCCTTCTTATCATGTTGCCTGCGGTTCTTATGGCAGTCAGCGTTGCCCGCGAGCGCGAGTTGGGTACCATTACTAATTTCTACGTAACACCCACCACTCGGCTGGAATTTCTTATTGGTAAGCAGATCCCGTACATTGTGATCGGTTTTGCAAATTTTCTTCTGTTGGCGTGGATGACGATAGCTGTGTTTGGGGTGCCTCTGAAAGGTGACCCCGTGCCGCTTGCGATTGGCGCATTGCTTTATGTCTGGGCGACCACGTCGTACGGGCTGCTGATTGCAACGCTGACGTCCAGTCAGGTGGCCGCTACTTTTGCAACGGCCATCGCATCTGTCGTGCCGACAATCCAGTTTTCGGGCCTTTTGCAGCCGGTTTCAACGCTTGAACCGGGGGCACGGATCATCGGGTCGCTTTGGCCATCGTCCTATTTTTTGCACCTCAATGTAGGCGCTTTTACCAAGGGGCTGGGATGGGAGGCTCTACTTCCTGACATACTTGCGCTTGCCTGTTTTGGGCCTGCGTTGACGGTTCTAGCGGCGTCGCTATTGCGTGGGCAGGACAAGTAGATGCAGCGGATTTCGTGCATATTCTGGCTTGGCCTTAAGGAAATAATGAGCCTGCGGCGGGATTGGATCATGATGGCGTTGCTGGTCTGGTCGTTTACGCTGGCACCGGTGATGGAAGCCACCGGCGTTGCCACTTCGGTCAACAACGCATCCATTGCCTTTGAAGATGAAGACGGGTCACCTCTTTCGCGCAGGCTTGCTGCGGCCTTTTTTGCTCCGCAATTTCAGCCTGTTGTGCAGATCGAACCGGGCTCGGGGGCTGCCGAAATGGACGCGGGACAGTTCCTTTTTGTCGTCGCGATCCCTCCTGCATTCGAGAAAGACCTTCTTGCCGCCAATACCCCGGAAATTCAGGTCATGATTGATGCGACCGCAATGGAACAGGCGGGCATTGGCGCAAATTACATTTCCAGTATTCTTGGCGATGAAATTCGCAAAAGCGTGTCAGGCACAGATTTAGCTGTGACCCCTCCGGTGGACATCATTTTACGCAGTGCATTTAACCCGAACCGCGATACGGTGCGGTTCGCAGGTATAGTGGCGCTGATCGGTCAGATCATGTGGCTTACGACAATACTGACCGGCGCTGCCATGATCCGAGAGCGCGAACACGGAACGATCGAGCACCTTCTTGCGATGCCGATTGGCCCTTTCGACATTGCAGTGGCCAAAATATGGGCGAATGCGGCGGTTGTGATGGCGGCCACTGTACTGTCCTTGATCTTTGTAATGCAAGGGGTTCTGGACATCCGCATTGCGGGGGCGGTGCCTCTGTTCTTGCTGGGAACGGCACTTTTCTTGTTTACCGCAACGGCGCTGGGCGTTTTTCTGGCTACTATTGCGCGGTCTATGGCGCAGTTTGCTTTGATGGTCATGTTGACAGTTCTTCCGATGCTGATGCTGTCGGGCGGGGAGACACCGATTGAGGGACAGCCCGAGTGGTTGCAAGTTTGCACGGTCCTTCTTCCCTCGCGTCACTATATGGCTGCCAGTCAGGGCATTGTTTTCAAGGGCGCTGGCTTTGCGACCGTGTGGCCTGAATTCTTGTGGATGGCTGCCTTGGGGATCGTACTACTGGTGATGAGCCTTGGCCTGTTTCGCAAATCCGTCGCGCAAACGGGCTAAGCGGTGGGGTCAGTTTGCACTGTGTAGAGCTGTCGCCAACAAGAACATCCCAGCTTAGGAGGGGGCGTCGGTTTTTCGAGGCGCGTACCAGAACCAAAGCGGTTCAGGTGGATTTTTAAGGCTATGTTCAAGGATATGATTATAAATTGTAATTTGAACAATAGACCGCAGGCTGCCTATCGGGGCACCTGCGGATTGCAAAGTAAAGCACAGGCTGTCACAGTCGTACACTTAGAAGAAGGCTGCCGATCAAACGCCCACCCTAAATGGTTGGAAAGATATTTTGACCCGATTGGGGCATGGGCCGTAGCCTGCCGCTGCTAAGATTGAGGAGCGCGACAATGCCAATGGAAACGTATTTGATCTACGTGGCAGCGGTTGCCGTGTTTTTCGCAACACCGCCTGATACGAGCCAGCTGCTTATCATTTCGAATAGCGTCAGGCATGGGCTAAAAAACAGTCTGTTTACCATCGCCGGTGATTTGACGGCCAATAGCCTGCAAATGACAGGCGCGGCATTCGGGCTGGCAGCAGTCATCGCGACGTCGGCAAGTGCGTTTGTCTGGATCAAATGGATTGGCGTCGCCTATCTGATCTGGATTGGGTTGCAGCTTATTCTTGCTAAAGATCGGGATGATACAGTCTGTGCAACTGCGTCTAACCAATCGTTTCGGCTGTTTCGGCAGGGTTTCGTTACCTCTATGGCGAACCCTTTTGCAGTTGTGTTTTTCGGGGCGCTTTTCCCTCAATTTATCGATCCGGCAATGCCTGTCCTGCCTCAACTATTCATCCTTGGAGTGACATACCTTGTGGTCGACGGAGCAATTCTACTGCTTTGGGGGTGGTTGGGTGTTCGGGCGGCAACCGCTTTGAGGCAGTTTTCGTTCCGTTTGGTGAACAAAATCTGCGGTGTACTCATGATTGCTGCGGCAACTTTGCTGGCCAGTAAGGATTTCCAGCCAGACCGGTAGCTTTGGTGTCTTTTTGCCTGCATTTAAGTGCGCTGTGGCGTTGCGCAATTTAAGCGCGCGTAAAACGTTCATTCCCCATATGTCAGCACAATCGCGTTTGCATTTTTCGCGGAATGTGGTCCGGGCCCAAGGAAATTACCTTGGACCGGTCAATAGAAGGGGTAATCGCAAAAGTAGACCCGCGTCTATCAATCCTCTAGCGTGCACCTAAGCTTAATCGCAATGGAGAGCGGCCCAGCTGCCGCCAATCCACTAAGCTTATAAAAAAGATACAATAATTGAAAAAATAGGGACAAAGTCATGAAATTAGTTATTGGCCTCGATGGCCACGGGTCGGGCGATCACGCCCTCACCTTTGCCAAAGAATTGGCGGCTAAAACGACAGACTGCGAGTTGATCGTCGTCTACGTGATCGAATGGTCGCCGTTTTCCTTTCAGACAGCAGAAGAGAACGCAGAGCGACACAAACGTCGTGAAGAAGAGATAAATATTGCTATGGAAAGGGTGGTCAATCCGGCTGTTGCGTCGTTGACCGAAGCGGGGCTGAAAGCGCGCGCGATTGTCCGGCACGGAGATGTAGCGGATACGATCGATGCCATTGCGCACAAAGAAGGTGCAAGCCAAATCATCGTCGCACGCAACAGTTCAGGCGGCCTGACGTCGCGTTTGTTCGGCAGCTCAACAGCGAACCTCGTGATGAACGCGCGCGTTCCCGTCACTGTCGTCGCTTGAAGGATTAATTCAAATGAAAAAGCTATTTTCAACGTTCCTTGCGATGATGACAGTCTTCGCCCTCGCAATACCGGCACAGGCTCAGGATGCGGCGCAGTCTTTGGACGCTCGCGTAAACGAGGCCTTTGCCAGCTTCACCGGCCCTTTCGTCAGCTTTATCTTCGCGCCCATTCCGGGCACGTCCTTTCCGTGGATCGTGATGTGGCTGGTCATTGGCGCGACCGTGTTTACCGTCTACTTCGCGGCGGTTCAGTTCCGGTTCTTCGGGCATGCGATTGGTCTGGTCAAAGGCGATTATTCCGACCCGGATGACGCGGGTGAAGTCAGCCATTTTCAGGCGCTTGCAACCGCACTTTCTGGCACTGTTGGCCTTGGTAACATCGCCGGTGTGGCCGTTGCCGTCGGCATCGGTGGGCCGGGGGCTACCTTCTGGATGATCCTTGCGGGTCTGCTTGGAATGGCGTCGAAATTTACTGAGTGTACGCTCGGCGTGAAGTACCGCAACGAGTATCCCGATGGGACCGTGTCGGGTGGTCCGATGTACTATATATCAAAAGGCTTTGACGAACTGGGCTTGCCGGGCGGCAAGATCCTAGCGGTGCTTTTTTCGGTCTTCTGTATTCTTGGGGCGCTTGGCGGGGGGAACATGTTCCAGGCCAATCAGGCACATGCACAAATCACTCAGATCACGGGTGATTTCCCGGGCTGGATCACGGGTCTTGTCTTTGCGACGGTGGTCTTTGCGGTGATTGTTGGCGGGATCAAGTCCATCGCCAAAGTGACCGAGAAAGTCGTGCCGTTCATGGGCATCATGTATGTGGGCGCCGCTCTGATCGTGTTGATTGTCAACTTTGACATGATCGGTTGGGCGTTTGGCCAGATCTTTGCGGGTGCCTTTACCGGCCTCGGTGTCGCCGGTGGCTTTGTTGGTGCGTTGATCCAGGGATTCAAACGCGCGGCCTTCTCCAATGAGGCGGGCGTGGGCTCTGCGGCGATTGCGCACTCTGCGGTGAAAACCAAAGAACCGATCACCGAAGGCTTTGTGTCACTGCTCGAACCCCTGATCGATACGGTTGTGATTTGTACGATGACCGCGCTGGTCATCATCATTTCTCAACAGCTGATCATAGATCAGGCCAGCGGCAACTACATGCTGAATGAAGCGGGTACGGCGATTGCCACTGTCGATGGTAACACGGGCGTCGCTCTGACTTCGGCGGCTTTTGGCTCTGCTATTAGCTGGTTCCCGTTCGTGCTGGCGATAGCGGTAATCTTGTTTGCCTTCTCCACGATGATCTCATGGTCTTACTACGGCCTGAAGGCCTGGACCTATCTGTTTGGAGAAGGGAAAACGACAGAGTTGATTTTTAAGGTCATCTTTTGCGTTTTCATCGTGATCGGTGCGGCTGCGAGCCTTGGACCGGTTATCGATTTTTCAGACGCCGCTATTTTCGCAATGGCTGTGGTGAATATTTTCTGCCTGTATTTCCTGATGAAAGTCGTGCGCGTGGAGCTGAATTCTTACAGCGCGCGGCTGAAAGCAGGCGAGATCAAAAAGTTTAACCACTAGTCCCTTGAATAAAAGGTTTGAGAGGCCGCTGGGCAAAAAGCGGCCTCTCAACACATTTGACCGGTACTGCCCGACGCAGTGTAACTCGCCGAAAGCGAGAATTGAGTTGATCTGCGATTGTTTTGGAAAATGCTTCCGCAAATGCAGGCCTGCGTGATGTGCCTCAAAATGTAACGCCCGCATTTTCAAACAGGGCGCCTGAATTGTCGGCCTAAAGGGCTCTGCAAAAATGTCACGCACATGCATGGTTTCTTGCGCTTTGCTAAACTGGCAGCGTTCAACTATCCCGAGTTGTCCAACACCCGTGCAGGTCTTCAATCATACGGCACCGAAATGCTCAACATTCCATTGAATTTAAATGGAGGCGAGTACCGGAATCGAACCGGTGTACACGGATTTGCAAGAGCAATACATTTATTAAATATGTTTATTGACAGTGCGATGCGTTAAAAAAAGTTATGCGCGCACAAATTTGTGTACAGAGCTTTTTGCGATCAGCTATCATCGTGTTCGTCTGCTAGCCATAACAGCTAGCTTTATCATGTAACCGTATCTTTCATCCGTGTACGTCTCAAGCTCAATGTCAAAAGTCTAACGTTGTCGTGGCGTTCGTTGCTACTGCATTTAAGCTGTTCTTTTCTTCCATTTTCTTCGTGCAACAAACTGTCTGTTTAATTCATTCAAGTCAGGCTCAACTGCGCTCTCTGAACAGAAAGAAGACAGATTACAGCCATGTCGTTTCAAAGCAGCGCACGCAGCAGATTACGCGCGCAATTAGAAAGAAGAAAAGCAGCGCTGAAAGCGCTGCTATGCAGGATGATGCCTTTATGGCTGAAGCAATGCGTCGCTACAAAGCTGGTGAACTTAGCGACGACGCGTTTTTGGAGATTGCCAAATCACATAAGGCTTAACTACGCATATTTTAGAAGATATCCGTCGTTACCATAAATTATTCCCTCATACTCAGTGCAGTCTATGCTCTCCAAGTTAGCAAACTCGCTGTTGAGACTTTGGGTAAGAGTTTCTTCCCAATATACGTACTTGCCATTAAAGTTTGTTTTGAAGTTGCTGGGCAGCGGTCCATGCTCTTTGCACCAAGTTTTATCCCAATCCGCCGCTGTTGAAATTTTCCAAACATCTTCGACGTTAAATCCATTTGCCTTTAGGCAAAGAAATGCAGCAAGCTCAATTTGCGAAATCATCGCATGCAAGTCATAGTCTTTGGTCTCAAGTTCAATGTCGAAGAAAACTTGTGGGTGGCTATTAAAGCTTACAATGTAATTTACGTTCATTTTTTGGTTCTTTCATGTTGATTAAATTATGTAAGGAAATGTGTTCCGCTTACTCACTAAACATACCATAAAACGCGGTTTTTTGCAAATCCACTCACCACTAACATATTGAAAAAAAACGAATAATGTGGATTATTTAGCTTGATTTCACAGGTGTAAGCACTTGATTTAGAAGTAATCTTTTTTGAAGTTTTTTAGATTTTTTTTAGAGCAACTCAATCGCGTTCCGCAGCTTGCTCTCACCCGCACGTTCACGCCCTTGTCCGCCAGTTCAATCAAAAACTGCCGCCTGCCGCTGTGGCTGCTAGCGCCTTTAATCCCAGCGAGCCCGTAAAAGCGCGCAAACAGGTTCACAATCGTTTGCGCGCTGAACGCAGTGCTCCGCCAGTGATGATAAAAAATCACGCTGACACAAATTCCTTCTCAACAGCGCTCTCTGAA
>Ga0316197_10003728_pt1 | contig 10861 bp, 10 predicted proteins | sample OudBiesiAoxic_MG_FD_204939 | JGI IMG/M metagenome (GOLD analysis project Ga0316197, IMG submission 204939) | Coastal sediment microbial communities from Oude Bieten Haven, Netherlands - site A oxic | ecosystem: Environmental > Aquatic > Marine > Coastal > Sediment | place: Netherlands... | reverse complement strand
CTGTCCGAATCTGAACCTCTGCCGCCGAGATCTTCCTGTCGAGCTCGTTTCTTGCCTCGTTGACACTGGCGAGCTCCTGGTCCAGAGCGCTCCTGCGCTCCGATTCATGGCTGGCGCGGGCAGTCTCTGCAGAGAGACGAGCCTGGAGCTCCGTCTCCGCCCTCGCACGGGTTTCTCGCTCGCGCGCGGTGGCCACAACCCAGGCGATGGCGCCCCCGAGCAACATAGCGACCACGAGCGCAGCGCCGAATATCACCGGTGAAAGAGTCATTGATTCGTCCAATCAAAGATGGTACCAGCGTTAACTAGCTTTCCGAGCGAGAAAGACCTTCCCCATGGTTCTACAATCCTAGATAGATCACCGACAGCCCGGCCGCGGCGATGACGCAGCCGGCCAGGACGTGGGACCACCGCTCGAGCGGACCCAGGTTCAGCATCTTCAGTCCCCGCAACCCAACGAGCGTCGCACCGACCATGGAGACCAGCGTCGCAACGGCAAAGACAGCAGCCGTGGCCATCGCGACGTCCCACCGACCCTGACTGGCCGGCAGGGCAAAGAGCGGAATCAAGGGCTCGCAAGGCCCGAGAACAAAGACGATGAAAAGGGTCCAGAACGTCGTGTTGGCGCCGATCTTGTGGTTTTCATCGCCGTGGGGTTTGAGGCCGTGGCTGTGGATGTGGACCTCGTCTCCGTGGACGTGGGCCTCGATTCCCTTTCGCCTGCGAAGAGCGTTGCGAAGACCCCAGAGCGCATATGCCACCCCGAAGGCGACCAGGGCCCACGCCGCCAATGGCCCACGGCTCGATTCCGCCCACTCCAGCTGGCCAACAGCGACACCGAAGGCGATCCCAAAACCACCGAGGATCACCGAAGACGCGACATGTCCAAGGCCGCAGATCGAAGTTACCGCAATCGTTCGCGGACGGGACCATCCACGGGCTTTGGCAAGCATGATGAACGGCAGGTAGTGATCGGGGCCGAGCAGCGTGTGAACCACACCGACACCGAAAGCTGCCGCGAGCAGGCTCGGCGAGAAAGTACTCAAATCCATCAGCAGATTCTCGGCAGGTCGAGGCCCGAAAGCAGGTCAAGTGGCCTCTCGCCACCAACGCTGGTCTTCATCACAACCGGAGGTGCGCCTGAGACGGCCATTTCCATGCAACCGATGATCTCAGATTCCGCTCCAAGGGGGTGAGAGCGCATCGCCTTGAGGGCCCGCTCAGCGTCGTCGGCGGCGACCCAGGCCAGAACTCGACCCTCGCAGGCCAACGCAAGTGGATCCAAACCGAGCAAATCGCAGACGCCCGCGACCTCACGCCGAACGGGCAGAGCTCTCTCCTCGAGGACCACCTTTGCACCGCTCCTGCCGGCAACCTCGTGACAGACGGTCACCACGCCGCCACGGGTCGGGTCATGCAGGGCCCTCACAGCTGCGCCGCTCTCCAACAACGTCTCGACCAGACCCGCCAGCGGTGCGCAATCGGATTTCAGACCCGAAGCTAGAAGATTGTGGCGGTGGGCAAGCACGGTGGCCCCGTGATCACCGATCGGGCCCGATACCAGGATCACATCTCCGGGCTCGATGAGGGTGTCCGAGAGATCCCGTCCGGGGGGCACGACACCGAGACCGGCAGTGACCGCAAACAGACCGTCACCCTTACCACGCGGTACGACCTTGGTGTCACCGGCCACAACCTGCACACCGGCGACCCTGGCGGCGTTCGCGGCGCCGCGAACGCAGGTTTCCAGAAGATCGCCGTCAGCGCCCTCTTCCAGGATCAAGGCCCAGGTCAACCACTGGGGGCGGGCCCCGGACACTGCAAGGTCGTTGACGGTGCCACAAATGCTGAGGCAGCCGAGGTCGCCGCCGGAGAAGATCGGTGGATCGACCACGAAAGCATCCGTGGAAAGGGCGGGCCGTCCGGGAGGCATCTCAGGCAGCACTGCAGCGTCCGTAAGGGTTGCGAGATGCGGGTTCTGGAAGGCCGGCAGAAAGAGTTCCTCGACCAGCCGGCGGGTCAGATGACCACCGCCGCCGTGCGCCAGCAGTATCCGATCGGGGCCTTTCACGACCTGGTTCCTTCTGCCCACCGCTCATGGCGGTACCACGCGGCACAGGTCCCCTCAGAGGACACCATGCAGGCGCCGATCGCGCTATCAGGATCACAGCCGGCATCGAAGAGCGGGCACTCAGGCGGGTCGATCACTCCACGAAGCACATCGCCGCAGCGGCAACCCACCGGCTCCGCCGGCGGCGGAACTTCGACCTCGATCAGGGCCGCGTTGCGATCGTCAAACTCGGGTCGAAGACCGAGCCCCGAACCGGGCACGGTGCCGAACCCACGCCACACCTCGTCGGATGGTTCGAAGAAACGATTGACGAGCTCTCGAGCACGAGTGTTCCCATCCGCGGTGACTACCCTGCCGTAGACGTTTCCGATTTCGGCCTTACCTTCGACAGCCTGGCGAACGAGGGCCAACACCCCCTGGGCGACATCGGTTGGTAGGAAGCCCGCCACGACGCCGGAAACGTCGAAGTCCTCGGTCAGGAATTCGAAGAGCCTCCAGCCGGTGATCACCGACACGTGACCGGGCAGCAGAAAGCCATCGACGTCGAGCTCCGGATCGTCTACCAGCACCCGCATCACCTGCGGCATGGTCTTATTCCCAGGCAGCAGCAAGAAGTTCGGCACACCGTCGGCTTCAGCCTCTGCCAGGGCGCCAGCGATGGTGGGCACGGTCGTCTCGAAGCCAACCGCGAGGAAGATTATTTGCTGATCGGGGTTAGCGCGAGCCATATCGAGGGCATCCCGCGGCGAGTACACCACCTCGACCCTCGCCCCCTCGGCACGGGCGTGCTCGAGGCTGACGGTGCTCGAAGGCACCCGCATGAGGTCGCCAAAGGTGCACATCACATTTCCCGGGAGCGTTGCAAGAGCCAGTGCTCGGTCGAGATAGTCGACCGGAGTCACACACACCGGACAACCCGGGCCCGAAATCAATCGGACCTTCTCCGGCATGAGACGCCGTAGGCCGGCTCCCGCGACGCTGTGGGTATGGGTGCCGCAGACCTCCATCAGGGTCACACGATGTTCGAGCTTTTCCGCCTCCTCACGAAGTTCGCCGAGAATTCCGGCCATCGCCTCCGGATCCTTGAATGGATCAGGCCTCATAGCTCCACCATCGAGTCGGAGTACTCGCGGAGCAGCTCAAGGGTCTTCGCCGCTTCGTCGGCATCCACCTGACCGATGGCGTAGCCGGCGTGAACCAGAACGTAATCACCGACCTCCGCCTCCGGCACGTACATCACCGAGATCCGCCGCTGCACTCCGTCAATCTCGGCAACGCCTTCGAATTCGTTCCGCTCGACCAACACCATCGGAATGGCGAGACACATCAGAGAGCCTCCAATCGGTCCACGGCACCTGCTGAAGGCCGATGCCGGTTTTGTCGCCCGTATATCCTACCGAAGCCAGGGCCCAAAATCGCTATCGGGATCGCAATCACTATCGCTATCGAAACAGATCCTGAGATGTCGGCTTGTCGATGGCGATACCGATAGCGATAGCGATTCTGCCTCAGTCGTTCGAGTCGACCTGTCTTGGCTCGACGCCCCGTGCAGCAGCAACCGCCGCCAAAACCGCCTGTCCATAAGACAGGCCGCCGTCACCAGGTGGAACATTGCAGGGCAGAAGGACCTCAAATCCGAGTTCTTCGAGGTTCTCGGCCAGACGGGTAGAGAGGATGCGATTGACCATGCAGCCACCACCGAGAGCGACAACACCCCTCTCGTCGCCATTCACTTTCGCCGTCAGATCAGCCGCCAGGCGCCAGAACGTGGCATGAAAACCGGCTGCCACCGAGGCCACAGACTCACCGTTAGCCGCCCGCTTCGCGACCTCGATCAGCAGCTTCGACGACGGCATCAGCAGCTTTCCCTCCCTGGCCTCTATCTCGAGACCTGGCCACGGATCAAGACTATCGCTAGCGCGGGACGCCAGCGCCTCAAGACGCGCCGCAGCCTCGCCCTCCCAGCGGTTCACCTCGCCAACGCCGAGCAGGGCCCCCGCCGCCTCGAAGACGCGTCCGGCTCCTGACGCCACCGGCCAGCTCGTGTCCGCTGCCAATTGAATCATCGTTTCTAGGCGTGGCTTTTCGATCTGTGACGCCATCGGCGTCGATTCGATCAGCTCGACCTCGCCCCGTCGCTCGAGGGCGGCCACTGCAACCCGCCACGGCTCCCTCACAGCCGCCTCGCCACCAATCAGGGGAAGCGGTTCGAGGTGGGCCAGCCGATGCCATTCGAGATCACCGTCGAGAGAGAGCCACTCGCCACCCCAGGCTGTACCGTCGGGTCCCCAGCCGGTGCCGTCGAGAGCGATACCGAGACAACGCCCACCATCGATCGGGAATTGACCATGCTCTGCCAGGACCGCCGCCGTATGCGCCAGATGGTGCTGCACCGCGACGACCTCGGCCCCGAATCGATCCCCGAGGTCACGTGCCAACCAGCTGCTCGGGTAATCGGGATGCGCGTCAGCGACGATCATCGCCGGTTCCACCTGGAGGAAATCGAGGAGACCAGCGATCACCTCGCCGAGAAACTCGCGCGCCGGCACCGAGTCGAGATCTCCCACATGCTGTGACAGGAATGCCTGCTCGTCCTGAGCCACGCAGGCGGTGACCTGTAGGTGGCCGCCGGTGGCAACGATCACCCCCGGCGCGGAAGCCGGCAACGGCAGCGGTTCAGGCACCCATCCGCGGGCCCGCCGAACCAGCGCCGGGCCGCGTGGCGATGCCCGAACCACCGAATCATCCAGCCGTCGGACGACGTCGCGATTGTGGAGGAGGAAATAATCTGCGATACCCGAGAGACCTTCAACAGCCTCGCGATTCCCACGCCGCAGCGGTTCTTCGGAGAGGTTCCCGGACGTCATCACCAGCGGCGGCATCTGCGGGTCCCGAAGGAGCTCAACGTGGAGCGGGGTCGTGGGCAACATCACCCCGAGGTCGTCGAGACCCGGTGCCACTTCCGGGGCGACCGAAGATTCATCCAGCCGCGGGGCGAGGATGATCGGCGCCCTGGGCGAAAGCAGGAGGTCCTCAGCGGCAGAATCCAGATTCACCGTCTCTTTCGCTGTCTCGAGGTCGCACACCATGACTGCGAAGGGCTTGCCGAACCGCTTCTTGCGTCGACGGAGCCGCGTGACCGCTTCCGGGGAGTCGGCGCGGCAGGCGAGTTGAAAGCCGCCGAGCCCCTTCACCGCCACGATGCGCCCCGCCAACAGCGCGTCGCGAGCCCCAGCAACCGGGTCTTCGGTTGAAGCCACCGGCTCACCCATCTCGTTTGTCAGCCAGAGCTTTGGACCGCATTTCGGACACGCCACCGGCTCAGCGTGAAAGCGACGATCCGAGGGGTCCGTGTATTCCCGTTCGCAGTCGGAGCACAATGGGAAGCAACCCATCGAGGTGCGCTCACGGTCGTAGGGCAGGGCGCGCACGAGAGAGAACCTCGGTCCACAGTTGGTGCAGGTTGTGAAGGGGTAATGGAATCGGCGGTCGTCCGGGTCTTCCATCTCTCTTCGGCAGTCATCGCAGAGAACCGCATCCGGAGGCACCAGGGCGCCCTCTCTCCGGCCGAGGGTTGAGCTTCGAACCTCGAAGCCCTCCTCTCCCAGCGGTTCGAGCGCTTCCTGCTCGATCTTCTCGAGGCGAGCCAAAGGCGGGAGTTCCGCCGGCAGGCGATCCAGAAAGTCGTCGACGACCGCGCTCGGGCCTTCGATCTCAATCGTCGCACCTTGAGGGTCGTTTATCACCCAGCCGTCGAGGCCGAGGTTGGTAGCGATCCGGTGAATTGCCGGCCGAAAGCCCACGCCCTGGACGGTGCCGCGACACCTCAGCTGGAGCCGGATCCGGTTGTCGTCGCTCACCCCTGACTCTGCCTCTTGGCCTCGAGGCGGGCCCGAAGCAGACCGATCCATCCATCCACACCTTCATCCTTGAGAGAGGAAGTCACGAGCACGTTACCGTTTGGATTGAGGCTCGCGATCTGCGATTTCACGGACTCGAGGTTGAAGGGAACATACGGCAACAGGTCTGACTTCGTAATCACCGCCACCTCCGCGCGAGCGAAAATGGCCGGGTACTTGACCGGTTTGTCGTCGCCCTCCGCCACAGAGAGCAAAACGACCTTGAAATCTTCGCCGAGATCGTAGGTGGTGGGGCAAATCAGGTTGCCGACATTTTCTATGAAAAAAATGTCGACATCCGGTAGCCCACCGTTTTCGATTCCTACCTCCACCTGCCGAGCATCCAGGTGACAAGCGCCACCGGTGAGAATCTGATGGGCAGGAACGCCAAGGGCCCGGATACGATCGGCGTCGTTCTCGGTCGCCACGTCGCCCTCGATCACCGCCATCGAGAGTTCGCCGTCAAGCGCCCGTACGGTCGCCTCGAGCAGGGTCGTCTTTCCTGAACCTGGCGAGGAGATGAGATTCGCGACCAGCGTGCCTGACGCCGCAAAACGCACCCGAAGCGCCTCGGCGCGCTCTTCATTAGCTGCAAGCGCGCGGCGTTTGACCGTAACCACTTGTGTCATCCCGGTTTCCTCTCGTGATGTCGTGACAATCTCTCAGCCTGTTTCCTCGATCGCCTCGAAACTGAGATCGATGACGTCGAGCTCACTCCCCCCAAAAACCTCGAGCGGCATCCCGCAATCGGGGCAGAGACGCATCCAGGAACCGGTGGCGCGGTCCTTGGCCTCGCCGCAGGCGGCACATCGCTGATCGGCGGGATGCCACTCGATGATCAGCTCTGCGCCAACGTCCGGTCCTTCCTCGACGACCGCCTCCCAGGCAAAGACCAGAAGCTCCGGCTCGACCGCCGACAGCTCACCCACCGCAAGGCGGGCCTGCTTCAAGCGGCCTCCGCCGTGAGCTTCCACCGTCTCGCGACAGGTCCGATAGACCTCGAGGGCGATACCCATCTCGTGCACTGGAGGAGTATAGCGGGATCTCTTCCGAACAACGCCAGAGGAGCCTCTCGGCCAAAAACCAACCACCCACACAATTCACCGCCAAGGCACCAAGGACACCAAAAAGAACCTATGTGTTCGCGCCGCAGCATGTCGCTGAACCAAGCGACTCGGAGAAACTGTCGCGAACTCATTCGAAGAGGTCGGCAACCATCAAAAGAAATTCTTCGTGATTTCTTGGTGATCTTGGTGTCTTGGTGGTTCAATCGAAAATCCACCGACGCGGAGTGAGGTGTACAATGCCGCGCTGGATGGAATTGCCTCGTATCATCATCACCGGCGCCTCCGGATTCATCGGAAGGCATCTCCTTGAGTTCTTCAAGGAGAATTTTCGGATCGTCGGCCTCGCCCGTCGATCTCAGCTCCACTGCGGCGCGCCAGTCCACAAGAACATCACCTGGTATCAGGTGGACATCGGAGACCGAGAGGCCCTGAGCGCCGCGTTTCGCTACATTCGCGAGTCCGGCGGCGCCGACTACGTCATTCATCTCGCAGCGCACTACGATTTCACCGGCGAAAAGGACCCCGAGTACTGGCGGACAAACGTCGAGGGCATGCGCAATGTGCTCGAGGAGTGTCGTGACCTCGATTTGAAGCGCCTGATCTTCAGCTCGTCCGTGGCTGCGTGTCGATTCCCTGAGGCGGGCAAGGCACTGACCGAGGATAGTCCCCCCGATGGCGAGCATGTCTACGCGATCACCAAACGTCTTGGCGAAGAGATGTTGGCCGAATTCGATGAAGAAATACCGTCGTGCATTATCCGCCTCGCCGCCCTTTTCTCCGACTGGTGCGAATACGCACCCCTCTACATTTTTCTCGAAACCTGGCTGTCGAAGGTCTGGAACAGCAACATCATCGGCGGGCGGGGTACGACCGCCATTCCCTACATGCACGTTCGCGAGATGGGCCCGTTTATCCGTAAGATCCTCGAGCTTGAAAACGGCATCGCTCAGCGTGAGGTGTTCATCGGCAGTCCGAACGAGACGCTGTCTCACAAGGAACTCTTCGATCTCGCGAATATCGATTACTTCGGACAGCGCCGGAAACCGTTCTTCATGCCCAAAGCCCTTGCGAGCGTTGGTATCTGGGGCCGCGATCTCATGGGGCGGGTTCTTGGAAACCGACCCTTTGAACGGCCGTGGATGATTCGCTACCTCGACACCGACCTCGCGGTCGATGCCAGCCGAACCTATGAAAAGATCGGATGGCGACCGAGGAAACGACTGTTGCTGCGCCGGCGCATGCCGTTCATGGTGGAGTACCGAAAATCCAACCCCAACGAGTGGCACCGGCTCAATCGTGCGGCCCTCAAGGAGGTCCACCTCCGGCCAAACCTCCGTATCAATCGCCTGCTCGAGGCGCACCTCGAAGAGATCTGTACAAATTTCCTCGACCAGCTCCTGTCTCCTGGCTCCGCATCACGTTTCCCGTCGTACCAGAACGTGGCGCGCGATGTCCTCGAGTGGCGGTTCATGATCCTTCTACGCCACCTCCAGAGCTCGATTCGGACCCTTGATCGTGGTCTCTTCACGACCTACTGTAGGGACCTCGCCGAGAAACGATTGATGCAGGGTTTTGGAGTCCGTGAAGTCGTCGGCGCGCTGTTGACGGTCAGCGCCCTCTGTGTCGATGCGCTCCGCTCAGACCCTGAAGGCGAAGATCTCGAGGGGCCAATCCATGATTTTCTCTTGATGACCGTGCAGTTCGGTTGCGACCAGATCCTCGAAATCTACGAGGAGGTCGGCGGCGAAGAGCTCGAAGAAGAATTCTGAATTCGGAATTCTGAATTAGAAATTAGGATTTCGGAACGCCATTTGATTCTCCGAATTATTGCGCGCGGCAACGGGCACCGCCAGGTGCCATTTTTCGCATTGTCTGATTCTGGCCACCATAGTGATTTTCGCGTTGGGGCAGACAATGCGAAAGGTGGCTCCTGATACTCAGTGGCGCTTCATTCTCTCAGCGCTTCACAGCCTGATGCACCAGATACGCCGTCAGCGCCATGGCGCCGTCGGCGAAGCCCGAAAACCACACCGACCACGGGGTCTCCACCAGGAGCGATCCACCGATCAGAAACACGAACGCGGTAGTTTTCGCGATCAACAGCAGCGAAATGGTCTGCGTGCGGGAGTACTCGGCCAGATAGCCGGTCGCCAGCACAAAGTGAAAGGCGCCGGCCTGCCAGACGAAGAAGATCGGGTCGGCGACGGCCCAGCCCGCAAAGCGCACCGCCCAGTCTGCAGCGAACAACAACATCAGGCCGACGATGAAGCTGTGCAGCGAAATGAGAATGATGAGTATTCTTTCGTACTTTTCAGTCAGGTGCATCGATCACTCCCACCACAGGTCGAGCTCTGCCTCCGGTTTGCGCCGAACCGGCGGGCTGCCCAGCCTCTCCAACTCAACCATCACCGCATCGACAACCTTCGGAACCGCTGACCTGACCGCCTCGGTCAACTTCGTGCCCCCTTCGGTGCTCTCCGGTACAACGCCGATGAGGAGGATCTCTTCAGGATTGCTGTCTGAAAACTCCGTCGCCATCAAAGCTTCACGGAGCCCGGGCTCGTGGGGGCTCATTCGGGATGGCGGTGGTTTGGCGACGATCTCTCGGTCGCGAAGCAGCTTCAAGGTGCCGGCGGCCTCCTCACCCTTGACTGTGTCGAGCACAATGACCATTCGAGCATCGGAGAGATAGGGAGTGAAATCGAGGCCCGGCGTCCCGAGGTCGATCACCTCGACGAGCTCCGGGAACTCGAATTGCGCCTCGAGGACCTTGATCGCGTACGGCCCGAGGCCATCGTCGGTGCAGAGCACGTTGCCGACACCGAGGATTCGGATGGGTTTGGTCTCAGTCATCGGATGATGATGCCAGAGCGGGACGTTGTTGAATAGAGGAACATCTCAAGTTCTCCGGATACTGGATGCTGGATACTGGATAAGCACACTCCACCCCGAGGAGTCAAGAGATCCGCGGTAAATTCGGAAGCGCCATCGAGCATCTTGCATCCAGCATCTAGGATCTGCAAAAACGGCCGGGAGCTTGGCTCCCGGCCAGAGGTTGACGATTCAATTCCGAATTCAGAATTCCTAATTCGTCATTCCTACCGTACTCTGATCTTCGAGACCTCATTCCCATCCGGATCATGGGTGTGGATCGCGCAGGCCAGGCACGGGTCGAACGAGTGGATGGTTCGCAGGACCTCGAGCGGGCGCTCCGGATCGGCGATCGGGTTGCCAATCAGCGAGGCCTCGTACGGCCCCATTTGGTCGGCGCCGTCACGCGGCCCGGCGTTCCAGGTCGAGGGCACCACGCACTGGTAGTTCTTGATCTTGCCGTTGTCGATCACACACCAGTGGGACAGAGTGCCACGAGGCGCTTCGTGGAAACCGAAACCCTGGATCTCGCCCTTCGGGAATTCGAACGGGGTGAAGATGTCGGTATCGCCCGAAGCGATGTTGGCGACCAATGCTTCCCAATGACTGAGGGCCTGATGGGCGATGACCCTGGCGCGGATGCAGCGCGCAGCGTGCCGACCGAGGGTCGAGTGCAGGACCGCCGGAGTGAGTTTGACGCCGGCTACCGAGCCCGCCAACTGGAGGAACTCGGTCGCGATTTCGGTGGTCTTCGGGTCGCCCGCTGCGAGCGCCGCCAGCACCTGAGCGAGCGGACCCACCTGCATTGGATTGCCGTCAAAGCGCGGGGCCTTGACCCACGAGTAGCTGCCCTCGGGATCGTAGTCGGTGTAGGCCGGGACGGTGTCCTCTTCCCAGGGGTGCTTCTGCCAGTCGCCGTCGTACCACGAGTGGGCGATGCTTTCGGCCACGTT
>Ga0316197_10003727_pt1 | contig 10862 bp, 11 predicted proteins | sample OudBiesiAoxic_MG_FD_204939 | JGI IMG/M metagenome (GOLD analysis project Ga0316197, IMG submission 204939) | Coastal sediment microbial communities from Oude Bieten Haven, Netherlands - site A oxic | ecosystem: Environmental > Aquatic > Marine > Coastal > Sediment | place: Netherlands... | reverse complement strand
AGAAATGGGTTTCTCAGCCTTGGGGAACATGACAGAAACTGTCACGAAAAACATATGCGCTCTTGAAACCAAAGGTGATCGATTATTCCAACGAGGTGCTTGGACCTATAGACTACATCCACGAAATCTAAATCGATTCAGATCTGACCTAAACTCTTTACTCGAAAATACAGATCGTAAAGCACGAAAGATCATTGAAAAATACGAAGAGACTTCCGTTTCACCAGAACACATTACTGCTGGTGTAAGCTATTTCTGTTTTGAAGAGAAAGCGAATTAGAGCAAACGATTGCAAAAACATACTGAAATAGCCTGTTAATAGCCCTTTCTAATTAACCTGGCGGCCAAGCCATTTGCCTTCCACCAAGAAGATGAAGGTGTATGTGATAGACAGCCTGCCCTCCTGACTCGTTACAGTTCATGGCCACTCGATAGCCCTCTTCAGCAACACCCTCGTTCTTGGCAATTTCTGCTGCTGCCAGAAACATTTTTCCAATCACTTCCCCATGCTTTGCTTCCAGGTCGTTCATGGTCCTGATGTGTTCTTTGGGAATGATCAGCACATGTAACGGGGCTTGCGGATTGATATCGCGGAACGCGAGAAGGTCATCAGTTTCATAGATGATGTCAGCGGGAATCTCGCGATTGATTATTTTCAGGAACAGGTCGTCGGACATCTTGGTCTCCTTGTTGATTTATTTTCAAAGTATGGAATAGGAATCGACCCAATCGCAAGAATCGGGTGGCGGTTGTACCTTATCCCTCTAAAATGGGTTCATGATGCGAGATCACCAATACCGCCTGATTGCAGAAGCCCTCAAGTGGGTGGCAGAAAACCAATCTGACCAACCCGACCTGAAGCAACTGTCTTCCCGTATGGGGCTCAGCCCGCATCATTTGCAAAGGGTCTTCCAGCAGTGGGCGGGAGTTACACCCAAGCAGTTTCTGAAAATGCTAACGCGCAAAGCCGCACTGGACCGACTGATTGACGGTGATACGGTGCTGGGCACTGCCATTGAGACCGGCCTGTCTGGTCCTGGCCGCTTACACGACCTGGTGATTTCAACTGATGCGTTGACGCCAGGTGAAATCAGAAAACGTGGCGATGGCGTGTCGATAATTTATGGTTACGGTGACACTTTGTTTGGTCAGGCGCTGGTCGCGTGGACTCCGCGCGGGATCAATTTTTTGGGGTTCTGTGACGAAAACGGCTCCGACCGGGTGTTGTTGGCATTGCAAGACCAATGGACGAATGCACATCTGGCGGAAGATTCGATTGAAGCACAACGTTGGCTGGACCGAATTTTCAGCGGCAGCAAAGACCAACCGATACCACTATGGCTGCGCGGCAGTCCATTCCAACTCAAGGTCTGGCAGGCACTGCTGGAAATTCCCGGGGGAACGCATTCATCTTACGGGCGCCTGGCCGCACAAATTGGTCACCCCGGTGCGGCCAGAGCAATCGGAACGGCAGTGGGCTCCAATCCGATTGCCTGGATTATTCCGTGCCACCGGGTGATCCGGCAAGTCGGGGAGCTGGGTGATTACCGCTGGGGCAACATCACCAAACAGGCAATGATTGGTTATGAGGCGGTATCAGTCAGCCATCAGATCAACGACGCAGGCCTCCGGGGCGAGCTGCCCGTTCAGTAACTGGGCAACCCGCTCTGCAGCGAGTTCCGGCGAAGGCTGTGAAGCAGGGTTTTCTGAGTGATAGGCCTGCGAGCGCAAGGCCGAGCGTAACGGGCCAGGATTAATTCCCAACACCTGGATGTTTGAGTTACGGCACTCTGCAGAAAACTGGTTTACCAGCGCCTTCAAGGCATGTTTGCTGACGCCATACGCACCCCAGAACGAACCTTCTACCCGCGTCAAATCTTCAAGCATGAAGTAAAGGCTTCCTGCACCAGAGGCCCGGAGCAAAGGCAGGCTTTGTGCACTTAACAACCAGGCAGCATTAAGGTTGACCTGGATTTGCATCAACCATTCCTGGGGCGGTAACTGCTCCAGCGGGGTCAGGCCCTCGAACCGGGCGGCGCAGTGGACGAGTGCGTCCAGCCCCCCAAATTCGGTTTTCACCGTCTCGAGCAGTTGCTCAAAATCTTCCGGACCGGCGGCAGCCAGGTCTAGCGGATAAAGAGCGGGCTCAGGTAATCCAGCGTCTGTTATCCGGTCATAAGCCGATTCAAGTCCCCGCTTGTTGCAATCGAGCATCACAGTATTGAATCCCTCACGGGCGCACACCTGGGACAACGCCGCCCCTAGCCCGCCGGCGGCCCCTGTTATAATTATTGTTTGTCCGCTCAAAGTTCGACTCCCGCTGCAAGGCTGCTATGATGCCGCGGCAGTTTAACGTTTTTGGCAGGTGAGTTAAAAGTATGCCCATATACGAATACCAGGCAAGCAGCGAAAAACACTGTGATTACTGTGGTAATGGCTTCGAACTATTAAGGAAAATCAGCGAAGTTGAGCTGGAGCGCTGTCCGAAATGCAACGCCCCTGTTGAAAGAAAAATTTCCGCTCCGAATATCGGAGGCAGCGGGCCCTCACTGGAAACCTCCAACATTGAAAAGCACGGATTCACGCAATACAAGCGGGCGGGAAAAGGTGTTTATGAAAAAACCGCCGGCAAGGGACCGAATGTCATCAGCGGCGATTGAGCGCTAGTGCAATGCACGCGCAGATTTCCATGCCCTAAACAGGTCACCTAAACCGGTTTTATTCAAGACTGCGGGGAAACGCTCAGGTATCAGTCCGTCCAGACGCCTCAGTTGGCGTTTGTATAGTGCGTTAATCGCGAAAAAGTGCCTCATATTCTGGCTCTCCTCGCTCTTACCCGTGAAGCTTCCGGCGGACTCGTGGCCCCAGAACTCGCGAGCCGTTACGATATCGGCCATCAGGGCTGTAACTTCACCAGAGTTCGAGCCACCTGAAAGATCGGCACGGCCGACGTTGTGCCGGGCCAATAAATTCAAAGGGACCCACCAGTAAGCACCCTGCTCTTTCCGGCCTTCACTTTCCCGGATCAACTGCAGCAGACCACTGCGTGCCAGGTTAAATGATTCATCTCCAATAAAATCACTCTTTGACCCACAAACAGCCAACTCCAATTCAAACTGGGGCTGCTGAGTCTCAACGCACCTTTGTTTCAGGTCGGTTAAATCTGCCGGCGCCTGCGAATCAAGCCTGGATTCGGCACTGTCCAGCAGTGTCGCGATGCTTCCCACAGGGAGATCGTTCATCGCACCGGTCCGGGTCAGCTGTTTCACTATCGGGTGCAGACTCTCGCCGGGCAGTTTTTGCAGGATTTCCATTCGCCACCAGTTGATTTTGCTTCGGGCCACCTCTTCATCGGAAATGGTCGAGCAAATCTGCTCGATGGCTGAAAACAGCGCGTACAGGGGTAATAGCTTTTCTGCCGTCTGGCGGGTTGCAAAAACCTGTGAGATTCGAAAAACCCGGTGGGTGCGTAATACCTGTTCCCAGCAAAACAGGTCGTCGTTGGTCTTTTCCTTGGACATCAGTCGCCTGGCCGGTTCAGGGACAGCAGTTCAAGCAGATCCGTCGGATGAAAGAGCTGAATGCTCGCGTCAACCAGTTCACCTGTCAACTCACTCGAACCGTAACCATAGTAAACCGCTGCGGTTTGGGTGCCCGCTGCCACCCCGGCTTGTATATCCCGAATGTCATCACCCACGAACACCGTATCTTGCGGAGCAACTTCGATCATTCTGCACGCCAGGCTGACAGGCGCCGGGTGCGGCTTGCTTTCTTTCAGCGTGTCACCGCAAACCACGCAGGAAATCTTTTCCGCCAGGTTGGCCGCTTCGATAATAGGCAATGTGAGCGACTCTGTCTTGTTGGTCACGACACCCCAGGGAATGTACTTAAGTTCAAGATATTCAAGCAGTTCCGGAACACCATCGTAAAGCCGGGAATGCTCAAAGCTGTTCCGGGCATAATGCGCCAGGAACTTCAGCCTCCACTCTTCAAAGGTCACTTCATCGGTTGCAGGCATCCCGGCATTCAACAGTCCGACAGCTCCTTTCGACACGAAAGGAGCCAGCCTGGAAACCTCGACCGGAGGCAGGTTTTCGGTTTCGCGGATCCAGTTCAGCGAACCTACAAGGTCCGGAGCTGAATCGAGAAGGGTTCCGTCGAGGTCAAACAGGACCGCCTTGATTTCACTCATGATCCGGGATTGCTGGCGTGCAGAAGATAATTCACTTTCACGTTTCCACCCAGCATCACACTGCGCGTTATCGGGTTGTAATGCAGACCGGTGATGTCCTGCACTTCAAGGCCGGCCCGGCGTGCCCAACTGCTCAGTTCGGAAGGTTTGATGAAACGGTCGTAACGATGCGTGCCCCGCGGCAATAAACGGGCAATATGCTCAGCCCCCACAATACCCAGCGCGAATGCCAGTGGCGTCCTGTTCAAAGTTGAAAAGAACGCATGCCCACCTGGCTTGAGGAGATTCCTGACCGACTGGATAATGGACGCAGGATCCGGCACGTGTTCCAGCATTTCCATGCAGGTCACCACATCAAACGCTGCGGGCGACTCTTGCGCCATGTCTTCGACGGTTTTTTCCTGGTAACCCACTTCCAGGCCTGACTCATGCAAGTGCAATTTTGCGATTGCAAGGACACGCGGTGCAATGTCTATGCCCGTTACCTGCCCGCCTTTCCTGGCCAGGGATTCTGCCAGTATCCCACCACCGCAACCGACATCCAGAACCTGTGCACCAGACAAATTTGCCCGGTCAGCGATAAACTTCAGGCGGGCCGGATTCAGGTCATGGAGCGGCCGGAATGCACCTGCGGGATCCCACCAACCCGACGCGATAGAATCAAATTTTTCACGTTCTGTATTGTCGATATTCTGATTTACTTGAACACTCACAACCTGGCTTCCTTTACTTTGTTCATCCTGCCCTCTTCCAGTCCGGCGAGACGTTCCTGCCACATCCGGGCTGCGCCGATAACGGCATCAATATCCATGGTGGTCAATTCACCACCGTCGAGTAGTCTCTTACCCGCCACCCACACATCGCTGACCTGTTTTCTGGAAGCTGCATAAATCAGCTGCGAAACCACGTTATACAGGGGCTGCGTTGACGGATCACTGAGGTCCAGCGCACACAGGTCAGCCTGCTTCCCGGCCTCAATCGTTCCGATATGCCCGTCCAGTCCCAGAGCCCGGGCTCCGTTGATGGTCATCATTTCCAGTGCCTGAAATGCATTGACCGCCTTGGCATCACCGGATACGCCCTTTGCCAATAATGCCGCAGTCTGTGCTTCAGCCAACAAATCCAGATCATTGTTACTGGCGGCACCATCGGTTCCCAGGGCCACATTTACACCGGCCTTTAACAAATCGGCCAGGGGACATATCCCACTGGCGAGCTTCAGGTTGGACTGTGGACAATGAACCACCTGGACACCGGCGCCTGCCAGTTTCTCAATATCCTCAGTAGACAACTGCGCCATGTGGACAGCCTGAAGCTTCGAGTTGAACAAGCCTTGCTGCTCCAGCCTGGTGATCGGATGCAGATCGTGCTGCTGCAGTGATTGCTTGATTTCCCACTCTGTCTCCAGCAGGTGCATGTGCACCGGCAGGTCCTGTTCTTCAGACAAAGTGCATATTTTGTTCAGGGTTTCATCAGATACCGTGTACGGGGCGTGGGGAGATAATGTAAAACTGATCAGGGGCTCTCCCGCCCACTTGCGCTTCAGGGCCAGCCCTTTTTCGACATAAGCCTCGACGTCAGTTGCCCACGCTGACTCCATTTCGATAACGGTGATTCCAATGCTGGCCCGCATACCCACGTCAAGGCAGGTTTCGATCGCCGCATCAGGAAAGAAATACATGTCGTTGAAACACGTGGTACCGGACCGCAGCATTTCAGCAATCGCGAGCCGTGTTCCGTCTGCCACAAATTCCGGACCGACAAATTCCTGCTCGGCAGGCCAGATATGGTCCTTCAGCCAGACATGTAGCTCCATGTCGTCTGCGTAACCGCGGAGCAGCGTCATAGGCGCGTGGGTATGTGCGTTGACGAGCCCCGGAATCAGAATATGATCCGGCAGCTCAACCCACTCTGCATCGGGCCAGGTGCTTTTTGCCTCCGCGAGCGGAAGCACATCCAGGATCAGTTCCTCTTTAACAGCAACACAGTAGTCTTCATGAACAATGCGCCGAGGATGAACCGGGACTATATACCTTGCATGAATGAGCTTGGTGGACAATTAGCCCTTTACCCTCGAGACGTATTCACCTGTGCGGGTGTCAACCCGGATGACTTCTTCGTTATTGACGAATAATGGCACGCGGACCACGGCGCCGGTCTCAAGTGTTGCCGGCTTGCCGCCTCCACCCGAGGTATCGCCCCGCAGCCCCGGGTCGGTATCTACAATTTTCAGTTCGGTGAAGTTCGGGGGCATGACGCTCAGCGGTTCACCATCCAGAAGCGTTACCTGGCATTTGTCTTCTTCCTTAAGCCATTTCGCGGCGTCACCCATATAGTCTTTTGAACAAGCATGTTGTTCATAAGTCGTGGGATCCATGAAATGCCAGAACTCACCATCGTTGTAGAGATATTGCATCTCCATCTCAAATACGTCAGCCGCTTCGACTGAGTCACCGGACTTGAACGTACGCTCGATCACGCGACCGGTTTTCAGGTTCCTGACACGGACTCGATTGAAAGCCTGACCCTTGCCGGGTTTGACGAATTCGTTCTCGACAATATTGTAAGGATCGCCGTCCAGAATTATCTTCAGGCCGCCCCTGAATTCATTGGTATTGTAACTAGCCATTGAGGCCTCCGAAGCTATTAGGACTTAAAAGGGGAATAATAACGCGAACAGGGGCTGGACACCATTCAGACCACCTGTAGTTGTCAATTCAGACCGGATTCAGCCATAATCACTGTTATTGATGAAGTGGGCAGACTTAGGAATCAGGTTTCAAAACCTGCGGTAATTAATTGATTTCAAGTGTATAAACGTGTTAAACATAGATTCTTAGTAAGGGGCATGGAGGCCAATTACACATGCACAGCGTCAATCTCTTAGTCATAGACAAATCACCCGAGTCCGCTGAGCACGTCAACTCACTGCTTCGTAATTCCGGAATTAAAATTCATGTAATACACACACAGACAAGCTCTGATGTGAAGCGTGCGCTCGACTATGAATCACCTGTCCTGATTCTGTATTCAGACCCGGATGAGACTGACGCTCCAATTGAAGATATCAGTGAACTGGCCACAGCATTCAATGTTCCCCTGGCCTTATTCACCAGCATGGAAGATCCGGAACGACTAACCCGGCTGTTGACCACCACTCCATGTTTTGTCATCAACTCTGGTGATAAGGCGCTGCTGACCGAAGCGGTCAGCCGTTTGATATCCAGCAGTGAAAAAGATCGGAGCCAGGAAAAGCAACAGCAATTTGTGGAGGAACTTGAGCACCGCTATAACCTGCTGCTGGAAAGTTCTCGCGATGCGATCGCCTACATCCATGAAGGACTGCACGTTTATACAAACCGTACCTACCTGGAGTCCCTGCGGGTCAAGGAGGATGCAGAAGTTGCCGGATTGTCCCTGCTTGAAATGCTTGATGCCGGCGAAACCAATCTCAAGACCCTGTTCAGAGGACTTACCAAAGGACAATTCCCGGCCGCACCGACCGAAGTGACCGTCAAGCGGCCTGATGGCAGTGAATTCCATGCCAACCTCGTGTTTTCCCCTGCCAGGTTTGACGGCGAAGACTGCATCCAGATGATGATGCAGCGCAAAGATGCCGCTAATGAACTGGCCGCAGAAATCGAAAGAATGCGCATGACCGACCCGCTGACAAAATTGCATAACCGCAAGGCGTTTGAGGATGCGCTGGATGAATGCATCAAGGCAGGGTCCGATAACCGCGCTGCAGGTGTGCTCTATGTTGAAACCGACGGCATCAGCCAGTTGCAGAACGAGTTGACCGTTCAGGACATGGATTCATTCGTCTCGGATCTCGCTAACGTCGTTAAGAAGACTCTGGACAAAGACGATGTTGCAGCCCGCGTTAGTGATCATGGCTTCGCGATCCTGGTAAACCGGAACAGCAATGCTGAACTGGAGCAGTTTGGCCAGGAAATCCTGGCCGCATACCGCAGTCATATTATCGAAGTCGGGGAACGCGCCCTGTCAGCGTCCTGCAGTATCGGTATAGCGCCTGTCGGTCGCCTGATGGTGAATTCGCCTGAAGTAATCTCCCGCGCCCGTAAGGCTCAGCTAGAGGCCGCAGAGAAAGGCGACCAACTGATCGTGTATCGCCCGCAACTGACAGCAGTTGAGTCGCTGGATGGGGAACAGGACTGGATGGAACGAATCCGTTTTGCACTCAGCAACCAGGATTTCTACAGTGTTCAGCAGTCCATTGTCGATCTCGACGGCGAGGGCGAACAGATGATGGAGAATGTCACGTTCATGCGAGGTGAGAACGGCGATCACTCATCACAGGAATTCCAGCGTTTTGCGGACCGTAATGACCTGGCCGGCGCCATCGACCGCCACGTCATTCCCGGATTGCTGAAAACCTTTGTTGATAGTGAAGAGCGCCAGATCATCAGCTTGAGCAACAACTCAATCCTCGATTACGGCTTCCCGGCCTGGTTTGCTCAACAGATGCAATCCGCCTGCATCGAGGGAGACCGCATCATTCTCCAGATCGCAGCGAGTGCGGCCCATACCAATCTGCGCCCGGCCCAACGCCTGATGAAAGAACTCAAGCCACTGGGTTGCCACCTTGCGGTGAGCCAGTTTGATTCAGAACGGCGTTCACGCCAACTCCTGGAACACCTTGATATTTCCTACATCAAGCTATCGCCCGAGTTGACGACAGAATTGACCGCAAATACTAAGAACCAGGAAGCCATTCGGAAAATTGTGGAAGCCGCAGAACCCCATGAAGTACTGGTTATTGCGGACGAAGTGGCAGACACCTCCAGCCTGGCTGTGCTCTGGCAATGTGGTGTCAAGCTGATTGCCGGTGCGTTCCTGCGGGAATCATCGCAGGTGCTTGCGCAGTAAATCCTGGTTAAACTCTGCCCATGCGAAGCACTGGCAGATTTGCTCCCTCCCCCACCGGGGACTTACATTTCGGATCGTTGGTTGCGGCGGTAGCGAGCTACCTGGAGGCAAGGTCATCCGGCGGCCGTTGGCTGGTCCGCATCGAGGACATCGATCCGCCCCGTGAAATCGCCGGAAGCGCCGACCGGATCCTGGACGAACTACAAAGATTTGGGATGCGGCCGGATCTGCCCGTCCTTTATCAAAGCAAACGTTCTGACGCTTACGAAGAAGCCATCTCAAACCTGATCAAAGACAACAAGGCCTATTGGTGTGGATGCGCCCGCTCAGATCTGCCCTCCTCCGGCGTTTACCCGGGGACCTGCGCTGATGGCCTTCCCGCAGGGAAATCTCCGCGCGCCGTGCGACTCAGGGTCGGCACAGAGCCGATTTGCTTCAAAGACCGGATACAAGGCGACATTGAAGCTAACCTCAAGTCATCTGTGGGTGATTTCGTGATCAGGCGTGCTGATGGACTGGCAGCCTATCAATTAGCGGTAGTAATCGATGACGCGTTCCAGGGTATAACCGAGGTTGTCAGGGGTGCAGACCTGCTCGACTCAACAGCGCGCCAAATTCAATTGCAAAAATGCCTGGATCTACCGACTCCAATATACGCTCATCACCCGGTGGCCGCCGACGCACAAGGCCGCAAACTCAGCAAGCGGGTCGGATCCGATCCCATTTCCGCGCTGCCCACTGCAATGGCCCTGCACATCGTGCTGAATTTTCTTGGGCAATCCTGCCCGGCGGGACAGAACCTTGACGAATCATGGAACTGGGCAATGGCAAACTGGAACCTGGACGCGATCCCCCGCACGATGACTATTGTTCCGACAATCACGCTATAATGCACGATCATCAGCATGAGCGAATCAATGAATTCCAATCACCTAGATTTCGAACAACCCATTGCGGAACTGCAAGCAAAAATCGATGAATTGCGAAACGTGGGTTCAGACAACGCGATCAATCTTGATGAGGAAATCCATCGTCTGCAAACCAAGATGCGACAGAAAATCAAAGGCATCTTCAAAGATCTGACCCCGTGGCAGATTTCTCAGCTCAGCCGCCATCCGCAAAGGCCCTATACGCTCGATTACGTCGAGAAGATTTTCGATGATTTCCATGAGCTGCACGGGGACCGCGCATTCGCCGATGATCATGCAATCGTTGGCGGCCTGGCCAGTTTCCGGGGCCGTTCGGTCATGTTTATCGGCCAGCAAAAAGGTCGTGATACCAAGGCCAAGGTTTTCCGGAATTTTGGCATGCCCCGGCCCGAGGGTTATCGCAAAGCCCTGCGCCTGATGAACATGGCTGCCCGTTTTCACCTGCCATTGATCACATTCATTGACACACCCGGTGCGTACCCCGGCGTAGGTGCCGAGGAGCGTGGCCAGTCCGAGGCGATTGCCCGGAACCTGCTGGTGATGGCACGCCTGCCGGTACCCATCATCTGCACCATTATCGGTGAAGGCGGATCAGGCGGCGCCCTGGCCATCGGCGTGGGTGACCGCGTCAATATTCTCGAATACAGCACTTATTCAGTCATATCTCCGGAGGGCTGCGCGTCGATCCTCTGGAAAGATGCCGCCAACGCAGAAGAGGCTGCCAGTGCATTGGGTATCACCTCGGACCGCCTGAAAAAGATGGGCCTGGTCGATGAAGTGATCGCCGAGCCTCTGGGCGGCGCACACAAGGAACCGGATGAGGTTGCGACGCGGATTGCCGATTGCATTGA
>Ga0316197_10003726_pt1 | contig 10862 bp, 10 predicted proteins | sample OudBiesiAoxic_MG_FD_204939 | JGI IMG/M metagenome (GOLD analysis project Ga0316197, IMG submission 204939) | Coastal sediment microbial communities from Oude Bieten Haven, Netherlands - site A oxic | ecosystem: Environmental > Aquatic > Marine > Coastal > Sediment | place: Netherlands... | reverse complement strand
TCGTGATGTCGACCTTGCCGCTCGCGCAGTGCGCCCGAGCGGTGCCCGCCACGTCGCGCAGCACGATCCGACCGCTGGTGGTGGTGACATCGGCGGCACCGCAGTGGTCGATCTCGACCTTGCCGCTCCCACTGATGACGCGGGCCTCACCGCGCGAGTTCGCAACGATGACCCGCCCGCTGTTCGTGCGGACGTCGAGCGATGCAGCGTCGTCGATCTCCACCTTGCCCGAGGTGGTGACCACGGCGACCGAACCAACGGATCCGGTGATCTGCACCCGACCCGATGAGGTCCCGATGACCAGGTCCATCCCTTCGGGGACGCGGAGGTCGACGCTCGTGCTCGTCGAGTCGATCGTTGCCGTCGACTGATCGACCACCATCGGAAGACGCTCGGCGACGACCGTATGGAGATCGGCGTCGGCGGTGACGTGCACCGCTGCACTCTCCGTGGTGACTCGCACCGTCGACACCGCAGTCTCTGAAGTCGGCACCATGATCGGACGGTACCCGAACCGCGCCGGCGCGTCATCGGTCACCCGTCACGCCAACCCACCCAGTCCGAAAAATGAACAGATCCGGCCGCTCAGCGACCGGATCTGCTCACATTTCGGGGAGTTCAGTGAACGGGCTGAGCGATCAGTCGAGGCGTTCGATGATCGTGGCGTTGGCCATGCCGCCGCCCTCGCACATCACCTGCAGGCCGTAGCGGCCGCCGGTGCGCTCGAGCTCGTTGAGCAACGTCGCCATCAGCTTGGTGCCCGAGGCGCCCAGCGGGTGACCGAGGGCGATCGCGCCGCCGTTGACGTTGACCTTGCTCATGTCGGCGCCGGTCTCCTTCTGCCATGCGAGCACGACCGAGGCAAAGGCTTCGTTGACTTCGAACAGGTCGATGTCCTCGATGCTCATGCCCGTCTTCTCGAGGATCTTCTTGGTCGCCGGGATCGGGCCCTTGAGCATGGTGACCGGGTCGGTGCCGGTGACGGCGAAGGCGTGGAAGCGCGCGCGGGGCTTCATGCCGAGCTCCTCTGCCTTCTCCTTGCTCATGATCAACACCGCGGACGCGCCGTCGGAGATCTGCGAGGAGTTGCCGGCGGTGATCACGCCGTCCTCCTTGAAGGCCGGCTTCAGCTTGGCGAGCGTCTCAGCGGTGGAGCCGTCGCGGATGCCTTCGTCCGACGTCACGACCTCGATCTGACCATCGATCTCGACCTCGACCGGGATGATCTCGTTCTCGAAACGCCCTTCGTCGCGGGCGACGGCCGCACGCTGCTGGCTGACGGCGCCGAACGCGTCGAGGTCTTCGCGGGTGATGCCGTACTCGACGGCGATCATGTCGGCACCGATGCCCTGCGGCGGCAGGCCGGTCTCGCTGTAGCGGTCGAGCTGCTCTTGCGGGAAGGGGAAGCCCATGCCCTGGACGATCGAGGCGCCCATCGGGGTGCGGGTCATCACTTCGACGCCGGCAGCGACGACAACGTCGTACGCGCCGGCCATGACGCCCTGCGCAGCGAAGTGCATCGACTGCTGGCTCGAGCCGCACTGACGGTCGATGGTGGTCGACGGCACTTCTTCGGGCCAGCCGGCGGCGAGGACGGCGTTGCGGCCGATGTTGAGCGACTGCTCACCGACCTGCATGACGCAGCCCATGATGACGTCTTCGACGAGGGCTGGGTCGAGGTTGTTGCGCGTCTCGAGGGCCTTGAGCACGTGGGCTGCGAGAGCAGCGGGGTGCTGGTCCTTGAGCTTGCCGTTGCGCTTGCCACCCGGCGTGCGGATGGCATCGACGATCACTGCTTCGGTCATTGGGATTCTCCTGTGGTTGGGGACTCGTGCGATGAGCGAACACGCCACATGGGCGGGTTTCACTCATCGCTGGGATGGTGAGATGGGAGGCGTGGGAGCCGGGGTGCTGGCGATGGCGGTCGCCAGATTCTGCTGGAGGCGGGTCATGAACCAGGCGAGCGCCTGGCGTTCTTCGCGGCCCAGGCCCTTGCGGAGCTCGGCGCGCAGCACCTGGTCGACGTCGTTGACCTGCGCTGCGAGTTCGGTGCCGGCGTCGGTGATGGCCACGAGCCAGACCCTGCGATCGTCGGGCTTCGGCTGGCGTTCGACGAGACCCCGCGCTTGGAGTCGGTCGATCACCGAACCGATCGCCGCTCGTCCGATCCCGAGGTGATCGGCGAGATCGGTCTGGGTGGTCGCACCGAACTCGTTGACGTAGCCGAGCAGCGACGCCTGGGTGAGGTTGAGGTCGAGACACGCGAGCCGGGTGTCGAACGCGACGCGCACGAGTCGCGCCGTTGCCATCAACGTGGACTCCACACGGAGCCACGGCGGCGAGTCGAGTTCGTGGGTGGTGAGGTTGCTCATGAGAGGTTCACGTCGACACGTGTGGACACATACTGTACGTTGCCATACAGTATTGCAACTGCAGATTGCCGAGATCGTCTCGCCACCACCCTCTTGGAGGACATCAACATGACCGACACCGCCACCGACACCGGGCTGAGCGCCGCCGAGGCCGCCGAGTTCCGCCAGAAGTGCGTCGACTTCATGGAGCAGTTCGCTCCCGGCCAGAACCCGACGCTCGACGACCAGAAGGCGTTTCTCGCAGCGGCGTCCGAGGCCGGCCTCGCCGGCCTGCCCGTGCCCTCGGAGTACGGCGGCGGCGGCGGCACCCTCGCCCACGAGAAGATCTGGCGTGAGGTCAAGGGCAACTACCCGATGCCCGACAGCGAGTTCATCATCAGCCACGGCATGTGCATGCCGATGCTCGCCGAGTACGGCACCCACGAGCAGAAGGAACGCTTCCTCGCCGACAACATCTCCGGCAAGACCATGTGGTGCCAGATGTTCTCCGAGCCGGGCGCCGGCTCCGACGTCGCCAGCCTGCAGACCAAGGCCGAACTCGACGGGGACGAATGGGTCCTCAACGGCCAGAAGGTGTGGACCACGCTCGCGCACAAGAGCGACTACGGCTTGGTCGTTGCACGCACCGACCCCGACCAGGTGAAGCACGCCGGCATCTCGATGTTCATCCTCGACATGCGCGGCCAGGGCGTCGAGATCCGCCCGATTCACCAGATCGACGGTGGCTCGCACTTCAACGAGGTGTTCATGAGCGACGCCCGCATCCCGAAGGACTGGCTGGTCGGCGACCTCAACAACGGCTGGAATCTCGCCACCGCGATGCTGATGTACGAGCGTGTTGCGATCGGCGGTGCCGGCGCCGGCAAGATCAACCAACCGAACTTCAAGATGCTCCGCAAGGCCGCCGAGGCGACCGGCCAGATCGACAATCCGGTCGTGCGCGACCAGATGATGAAGATCTGGTCGATGGAGACCTGCAAGGCGCTGGTGGCCATGAAGACACGCGACGAACTCAAGGCCGGCAAGACGCCTGGCCCCGGCGGTTCGCTCGGCAAGCTGTTCGGCTCGAACATCGCCTGGAAGATCCGAGAGATGGCCCTCGAATTCGCCGGGCCCGGCTCGGTTGCCTGGGACCCCGACGACGAGGGTGGCGCCGAGTTGCAGCGCATCGTGTTGAACAGCTTCCAGTCGAGCATCGCCGGTGGCACCGACGAGATCCAGCGCAACATCATCGGCGACCGTGTGCTCGGCCTGCCGCGCGAACCGTCGGTCGACCGGGGCGTGGCGTTCCGCGATCTCAAGGTCGGCACGCAGTCGAACTGAGTACCTCGCGGGTCCGACCCGGGCGGCGACGAACGGCGATCAGAAGGCGGTCAGTCGACCGGTGCGATCACCCGAGCGGCCGCACGCGTCTGCTCGATCAGATCGTCGAGGGTGCGACCCGGCCCGCCGAGTACGACGCCACACCCCGCCGTTCGCAGACGATCCGCCGTGTCGGCGGCGAGTGCGGCCGTGTCGGGATTGGTCGACGACAGCACCGCCACGTCGACAGGGTGCTCCGCACAGAACCGGACGAGTTCGTCCGGAGGCATGTTTGCGCCGAGGTGCTCGACCCACCAGTTGTCGGCGCGCAACGCCACGGCCGCCATCGACGACGGAAGCGAGTGCAGGTCACCCGAGACGGCGGCCACCATGACGGTTCCACGCCGTCGGCCCCGCGGATTCGGTGCGATCCCGCCGAGGAGACGCTCGACGATTGCCGACGCCCGATGCTCGACCCAGATCGTCAACCGTCCAGCGTGCCACTCAGCACCGATGCGCACGAGCGGGGGAACCAGCACCTGTTGGATGACGTCGATGATCGACGCCCCCTCATCGAGCAGACCGTGGGCGATGGTCCGCACGGTGGCTTCGTCGCCGTCGGCGAGCGCATCGTGCATGCGCTCGGCCGAACGCGTCAGGCGACTCGCTGACGGTGGTGGTGGCGCCTGCGGTGTGACCCGTTTGGTCGACATCACCCCGATGTCGGCTCGTGACACCCGGTAACGGCCATCGACGAGCTGTGCGGGCAGCTTCCCCGTGCGTACCCAACGGTAGGCCGTTTGGTAGTGAACGCCGAGCTCGTCGGCTGCGCGCTGGAGGTCCAAGGGCTCGTCGTCCACCGCTCCACACTACCGTCCCGATCTATTTGATGCTGCATGATGCTAAATCATGCTAAACGTCGATACATTGTCGTCATGAGCGCCATGGAGTGGCCCGAGATCGAGACCCCGATACCCCGCGGGGTCGAATGGCAGGAGTACGCAGCCTGCAAGGGACGACTGGAGCTGTTCTTCGGCAAGGTCGCCGAGCGGCCCCAGGCTCGAGAGCGACGCGAAGAGAAAGCACGCAAACTGTGCGACACGTGCGTGGTACGCCAGCCCTGCCGCCAATTCGCTCGCGAGAACCTCGAGTACGGATACTGGGGCGGCGAGAGCGAAGAGGACCGGTACCTCGCCGGCTACCAGGTGACCGCAGCGATCGGTGTGCGAGCGCGACTCGCGCGAGACGACGACGCCAGTTGAACCAGCTCGAACACGCCAGGTGGGACCACACGGGTCTGGCCCGTGTCGTCCCACCTGCCACACTCTGGCGATGGGGAGAGATCATCGCTTGGCGACGCGGCAGATGGCCGAGTTCGTCGCCAACGGTTTCATCCGCTTCGAAGCGATCGTGCCGCCCGAGATCAACGAGCGCGGCATCGACGAGATGCGACACCTCGAACTCGAACGCTTCGGGCCCGACGGGCTGAAGCCGCCACACACGGGCACCCCGCTCGACGAGTGCTACCCAGCGCCGTCAGCCATTGGCGAGTACCTCCGACTGCCGCAGATCCGTGGGATCATCCAGTCGTTCGTCGGAGCAGATCCCACGTTCGACCACGACTTCACCCACCACCTGCAGCCGCACTCGACCTACCTCCAACCCCTCCACGTCGACGCGATCACCGACTCACCCGACCCCACCTTCGACGTCCAACTCTTCTGGTATCCGCACGACGTCGCCCCCGGCGAAGGTGGCACCCGCTTCGTTCCGGGCAGCCACCTCCGGCGAGTCCGCAGCTCGGGGCTCGACCGCTACCAGCACATCGTCGGCGAGCAGCAGTACGCGGGCCCGGCCGGAACTGTCGTGGTGTTCCACCACGGGCTGTGGCATGCCGGCCAACCCAACCCGGGCGACGGCGATCGTTGGATGCACAAGGTGCGGCTCAACCCGACGGTGCCGCAGGTGCGCCTCTGGAACACCGACGATCTGGCCGACCTCCAGAACCCGCCGTCAGACCACATCTTCGCCCGGATGCTGCCCGACAGCGTGGCGCAGATCCTGCGCACGATGCACCCCTGGATGAGCATCACCGACTACCGCAACGAACAGGTGCAACGAGCCAAGCTCTGGCGCTACCTCACCGGCGACGACGCCTACGACGTCGATCACTATCTCACCCGGCTCGAAGGCCGCGCCACGCTGGTCGGTTCGTGATGGCCGATCGGCAGCAGGTGCTCTATCTCTGGACGAACGGGTCGGCGCTCGACTCGGGCACGGTCGGTTGGGCGTTCCACGATGCCACCGACGGATCCGGTCCGGCGCTGCCGGATGGCGAACCCCCGTACGCGAACGGGGTCGGCGCGCTGCGCGACGGTTGGATGCTGCTGCAGTCGTCACAGCTCACCGCGCCACTGCCGGGCAACGAGCACCTGAACGACTATCTCGAATACGAGTTCGTGTTCGAGCGCCGGATCTCGAGTACGTGAGGAGCCAATGAGCAAGCAACCCAAGCCGGAGCCGCCGACAACCATCGAGGAGATGGAGCAACGCCCGCCGCATCCGGCCGACATCAAGAACCGGGCCTACGAGTCGCGTCTCGAAGCGCTACAGATCGAACTCCTCAAGGCGCAGCGCCACATCAAGGCCACCGGCGGGCGCATCGTCATCCTGTTCGAGGGACGAGACGCAGCCGGAAAGGGCGGCTCGATCAAGCGGTTCACCGAGCACCTCAACCCACGCGGTGGGCGCGTCGTTGCACTCGCGAAACCCACCGAGTCCGAGCAGACGCAGTGGTACTACCAGCGCTACGTACAGCACCTTCCGTCGGCAGGCGAGATCGTGTTGTTCGATCGTTCGTGGTACAACCGCGCCGGCGTCGAACGGGTGATGGGGTTCTGCACACCGAGGGAGCACGCCGAATTCCTCCGCCAGACCCCCAGCTTCGAGGCCTCGCTGGTCAACAGCGGTATCACCCTGTTCAAGCTCTGGTTCACGCTGTCGCAGCAACACCAGCACGACCGCTTCGCCAGCCGCCGCACGGACCCACTCCGACAGTGGAAGCTGTCACCGATCGACGAAGCAAGCATCGACAAGTTCGACGAGTACACCGGCGCGCGCAACGAGATGCTCCTCGCCACCGACACCGCCGTCGCTCCGTGGACGGTCATCAACTCCAACGAGAAGAAGCGGGCTCGTCTGGCGTGTCTCGCCACGGTGCTCGAGGCGATCGACTACGAGCACAAGGATCGTGGTGTGATCGGCGAGCTCGACCATCGGGTGGTGCGGCCGGCCAGCGCCCTGCACATCGGCAGCTGACAGACTCAGACGATGACCGCGGTGTTCTGGATCATCTTCGGCCTGCCCGCAATGCTGGGCGTCACCGTGTTGGCCGGGCGGTTGCTGGGCGCTCGGCGCGGCTGGGTGGCACTGCTGGCTGCGGGAATCATCGGATGGTCGGGCGCCGTCGTCATCGCGGGAGAGCTCACCGACTGGGGGTGGGCAACGCTCGACATGGTGCTCGTGGCGCTCGTGCTCGGGGTGCTGTTCACGATGGGTGTCTCGCTGCTGATCGACTTCATCGCCCCAGTCGGATCCCTCGCCAGCGGTGATGCTGCGGGTTTGGTCACCGTCCGCAACCCGGTGACCGACACCCAGCGCCGGCTCGCACCGTTTCGTCGGTACCGCGAGGTCGTGCGGATCGCCCGACGTGAGGGCGTGGTCGGGCGAAACGTCAGCCACGAGCAACCCCCGGTCGGGGTGCGGCGCACCCTGGAGTCGGCCGGCGGCATCTTCGTCAAGCTCGGCCAGGTTGCCTCCACACGCAGCGACGTGTTGCCGCCTGCATGGTGCGATGAGCTGTCGAAGCTCCGCAGTGCCGCCGAGCCGCAGGCCCCCGAGGTGGTCAGGACGAGGTTGAGCGAAGAGCTCGGCCGCTCTCCCGACGACGTGTTCGACACGTTCGACTGGACGCCGCTCGCCAGCGCGTCGATCGCCCAGGTCCACCGCGCCACCCTCGCCACGGCACAGGGCTCGGTGGAGGTCGTGGTCAAGGTGCAACGAACTGGTCTCGACGAGACGCTCGCGCTCGACGGTGCTGCAGTCCGCCAGCTCGCCGGCTTGATCCAGCGACGCACACCGCTCGGGTTGTCGGTACAACCCGCCGAACTCGCCGACGAGTTCCTCGACAGCGTCGCCGAGGAGCTCGACTTCGAGGTCGAGGCGAACAACGCCACCGATCTCACCGAACAGCTCGCCGGACTCGACCGCATCCGAGTGCCGACGATCCACCGCGACCTCTCGACGAGCCGTGTCCTCACCGAGGAATTCGTCTCGGCACCGAACATCGGCGACATCGAAGCGTTGGAAGCAGCCGGATTCGACCGAGGCGAGATCGCCAACCGATTGATCGAAGCGTTTCTCCACCAGATCTTCGACGCGGGCGTGTTCCACGCCGACCCTCATCCCGGCAACATCCTGATCGAGTCCGACGGCACGATCGTGCTGATCGACCTCGGCGCCGTCGGTCGGATCGGGCCGGGGCACCGCGCTGCGGTCCTCGACATGCTTGCCGCTGCCGCGATCGGCGATGCCAGCGGACTCCGACATGCACTCGAACGGATCACCGTCTTCGATCAGCGGCTGGACACCCGACGCCTCGACAGCGCTCTGGAGGCGTTTCTCGGTCGCCATCTGCGCACCGGCGGCGGGATCACCGCCACCGCATTCGAGGACCTGGCATCGCTGATCGGCACGTTCGGGATCGTGTTGCCGCGCTGGTTCGGCACGCTGAGCCGAACGATGGTGTCGCTCGAAGGCACGCTGACGACCATCGACCCCGACTTCTCACTGGTCGACGCGGCCCGCCAGCACGCCGAGCACGCAGCGGGGCGGCCAACACCGGAGAGGATCAAGGAGACACTCGAACGCGAGGTGGTCTCGCAACTGCCCCGCCTGCGTCGCGTGCCGCAACGCCTCGACGAGTTCTTCGGTCAGGCGATCGCCGGGCAGTTGTCGGCCAACGTGTCGTTCCTGTCCGACGAACGCGATGCACGGCTGTTGACCAGACTCGTGGACCGACTCGTGTTGGCGATCATCGCTGCCGCCACGGGCATCGGCGCCACGCTGCTGCTGTCCGTCGACGTCGGACCCGAACTCGGCGGCAGCGTGACGATCAACGAAGTGCTCGGCTACTTCGGCCTCGCCACTGCAACCGCGCTCGCGTTTCGCGTGGTCGCCGGCGTCGTCCGCGACGGAGAAACCTGATGACGCAACCTGTTCGGCACCGAGGGCGCCGCCGATGCAGACATCCGCCGGGTAGGTTCGTACCCGGGCTTCGAGTAGCGGCCCACCGCTGATGACCATGACCCACGAGCGTGCTCCCGACCAGATCGACGACGAGCTTCGACACCTCGCGGCGGCCTTGCTCGCGATCCGCCAGTTCGGACTCCTGTGGACCAAGGCGATCTCCCGGCGCGTCGGCGACGACTACATCGACAACGCCACGATCGCCAGTCTGAGCGCGATCCGAGCCGACGGACCGCTTCGACTCCGTGACCTCACCACCCGGGTCGGACGCCCCGGCCCAACACTGTCGAGGGTCGTCGACCGATTGGTTGCGAACGGCGACGTGACGCGTGAACCCGGACCGGCTGACGGCGACGGCCGAGCCGTCCTCATGACGATCACGCCGGTCGGGCTCGAGCGCGAACGCAACATCGATCGAGCGATCTACCACGACGGCCCGGCGGCAAGCATCGTGGTCAAGGAGGCCGTGGCGCACCTCGACGACCTCATGGAAGGCCTCCCTGCGGCAACCGAGCGATCGCGGGCCCAGCACCCCGACGATTCACTCGTCGATGTGCTCGCACGGTTGGGGATCACCGTCGGTGACACCCTGCGCTCGATCTCACCGAGCGGTGACATCACCGAGGCATTGACGCTGCTGACATTCGTCGAGGATGGCGACCTTCGTCCCTCCGTCATCGCAGAACGGGTCGGGCTCAGCTCGGGAGGAACCACCAAGGTGCTCGATCGGCTCGAATCCGCCGGTGGGATCGAGCGCACGTTCGGGACCTCAGGCGACCGACGTGGGGTCGATCTGCACCTCACCACCGAGGGTCGTCGTCAGTTGCAGTCCATGAGCGCAAAGGCCAAGCCGCACCTTGCTGCGCTGCTGGCATCGTTCCACGCAGTGCTCGATCGACTCGAACGCATCGACTGAGACACCGGCCGCTCAGCTGCCGTTTGCCAGCAGGTCGAACAGGATCGGGTAGACCACTTCGGTGTCACCCTCGGGCTGGTCGGGGTCGATGACGTCGTGCGGAAGGCCGAGCGCAGGGAGTTCGACGAGGGCGACGTTGCCGGACTGCTCGTTCCAGTCGGTCGCGAAGCTGCTCACGTGATCGGGATCGACCTGGTTGTCGTCGGGGTTGATCACCACGATCACCTCGCCAGCAGCAGGACCCACCTCCTCGGCGAGGTCCTCGACCGAGCGAGCGAGCAGGAAGGTCGCCACGAGACCTTCAGTCGACTCGCCGACGTAGGCGTGGTCGAGATCCGACTCGCCGGGCAGATCGAAGTCGGGCAGCTTGTCGAACAGGTTGACGAATCCCGTGGTCAGGAAGCCGGGCACGCCCGGGATCGACATGGCGGGAGCCACCGGCACGACCCGGTCGACGTCGTCACGGTGTTGAGCGGTCCACTCGGCGAGCACACCCCCCATCGACAGCCCGAGCACCCGCACCTCGTCGCCGAGCCCCACGGCGATGTCGACCGAGTCGTCGGCATAGTCTCGAAGCTCCGCGGCGTCGAGCCCACCGATGTTCGACAAGCTCCCGATGCCGGACCCGTCGGCGTTGGCGATCCCGTGACGCGGCGCCCGCAGGATCAGCACATTGGCACCGTCGGCATGGAGCGACTCGGCGAACTCCACGAACTGCTTCGGGCAGTTGGTGAGCCCGTGGAACAGCACGACGGCGACCTCGACCTGCTCGCCGTGATCCATCAGCACCGACGCGCACGGCTCGTACACGAGGCCGGGCTCGTCGGCGGTCAACTCAACGAACCGTTCGACCGCGTCGTCATAGCCTGCCGTCGGGTCGGGATCGGATCCGAGCCCGCTCGTGGACGCCGGCCACAACGCCATCACCAACACGATGAGCACCAACGCACCGAGCACCGCAGCGA
>Ga0316197_10003724_pt1 | contig 10864 bp, 8 predicted proteins | sample OudBiesiAoxic_MG_FD_204939 | JGI IMG/M metagenome (GOLD analysis project Ga0316197, IMG submission 204939) | Coastal sediment microbial communities from Oude Bieten Haven, Netherlands - site A oxic | ecosystem: Environmental > Aquatic > Marine > Coastal > Sediment | place: Netherlands... | reverse complement strand
TGCATATGGTAAACGTGTTGACGTCCTCGTCAATGTTGTTGGTGGTCTGGTTGCCAGGAAGACATTGCAGGAAATGGACGGAGACTTTTTTGACTTCCTGCTGAGGCTGAATGTAACCAGTACCTTCATGGTGACCAAGGCCGTTGTACCGCATATGAGCAGTGGTGGTTCGATTGTCAATTTTGCATCACAGGCAGGTCGTGATGGTGGTGGACCGGGCGCATCGGCCTATGCCTGCTCGAAAGGTGCAGTGATGACGTTTACCCGTGCCATGGCCAAGGAACTTGGACCGTCTAATATCCGCGTGAATGCGCTGTGCCCCGGTATGATCAGTACGGTTTTTCATGACACCTTTACCAAGGATGCTGTACGTGCCAATGTTGCCAATGCCACCGCTTTAAAGCGTGAGGGCAGTGCCGATGAAGTGGCTGATGCCGTTGCCTACCTGGCCTCCTCGGAATCAAGCTTTTTGACAGGTGTTAATCTTGATATCAACGGCGGTCTTTTTTACTCATGAAAATGGAAGTATGACATTGTGAATGTGAATGATGATTTGTTAAGCAGGCTGGAAGCGGCACCGGTTGTACCACTGGTGGTACCCGATGATCCGGAAACGGCAATCAGGACCACGCAGGCACTGGTGGCGGGTGGATTGAGTGTCATCGAAGTGGTGTTGCGTACCAGTGCTGCCGTCGAATGTCTCGGTGAGGTCGTGAAGGCTGTTCCCGAGGCTATTGTCGGAGCGGGTACGGTGCTTTCTGAGCGCCAGGCCGCCGAAGTAGTTTTCGCGGGAGCCCAGTTTATCGTGTCACCGGGCCTCTATGCGCCGGTCGTAGAATATGCAAAATCAGCGAGGCTGCCAATATTTCCTGGTGTTTCCACTGCGTCAGAAGCACAAAATGCCTGGAACATGGGGCTGCGTCACCTGAAATTATTCCCAGCCTCAATAGTAGGAGGGCCTGCAATGCTCAAGGCGCTGGGTTCGGTCTTCAAGGACGTGAAGTTCATGCCAACCGGTGGTGTTTCTGCCGGCAACCTTGCCCAATACCTTGCGTTGCCACAAGTGCTCGCCTGTGGTGGTAGCTGGCTAACACCCAAATCGGCGATTGCTGAAGGTAATTATCAAATCATTACAGACCTTGCGGCAGAAGCCGTAGCCATTGCCAAACAGGCCAGGGGGTAGTCATGTCTAAATTCGTTACTTTTGGTGAAATCATGTTGCGGCTCAAGACCCCTGGTCATGAGCGTTTTTTCCAGTCACCGGCTTTTGAAGCGACATTTGGTGGTGGTGAAGCCAATGTGGCTGTTGCGTTGGCCAACTATGGTCTGGATGCCGTTTTTGTCACCGCGCTTCCGGATAACGATATCGGTGAGTCTGCCGTCCGTGAGGTACGCAGTTTTGGTGTTGATACCACCAAGATTCGCCGCTCCGGTGACCGTGTTGGTATTTACTACCTCGAGACGGGCGCCAATCAACGCGCTTCCAAAGTGGTCTACGATCGTGCGGCCTCATCGATTTGCGAATGCGGTCCCGGTGATTTTGACTGGGATGAGGTCTTCAAGGATGCCAAGTGGTTTCATATAACCGGTATTACACCCGCATTGAGCCAGTCTGCCGCCGACCTCAGTCTCGAATCGGTCAAGGCTGCGAAAGAGCGCGGTGTAACGGTGTCTTGCGATTTCAATTTCCGTGGAAAACTTTGGAAGTACGGCAAGACCGCACCTGAGGTCATGAACGAATTGGTGAAGTATGTCGATGTTGGCATCGCCAATGAAGAAGACTGCCAGAAATCGCTTGGTATTTCGGCAGGTGTGCATGTCGAGAGTGGCGAGCTTGAAATCAGTAAATATGAAGCCCTCAGCACCAAGGTGCTGGAAGTGTTTCCGAATATGTCCACTATCGCGATCACCCTGCGCGAATCCAGAAGCGCCGATATCAATGGCTGGTCGGCGTGCATGCGTGACAAATCCGGGTTTTATCATTCCAGGAAGTACGAGATGACAGACATCGTCGATCGCGTGGGTGGAGGTGACAGTTTCGCCTCTGCATTGATCTACGGTCTGAATGCTTACGATGATCGTAACGATTCACTGAATTTTGCCGTGGCAGCCAGCTGTCTGAAACACTCGATTTCCGGTGACTTCAACCGGGTTAGTGTAGCCGAGGCGGAAAAACTGATGGGCGGAGACGCCTCCGGACGAGTCCAGCGTTAAACCATTTGAATGGTGCCTGCTAAATGATCTTTGCAAAAATGACTTTTGATCTGTTGATAACCCAGAGGGATAAAAATAATGAAACTTAAAAACTTACGCTGGTGGGTGATTGCATTAATTGCGCTTGCCACCGTTATCAACTATATAGATCGTCAATCGCTTAGCGTACTGTGGCCAGAAATCGTAGAGGATTTATTCCCCGATGAGTCAGCTTTGGAGCGTAAGCAAATATATGCGAATATCTCCATTATCTTCGTATTTTCTTATGCTTTTGGTCAGGCCATATTCGGCAAGATATTTGACTGGGTAGGCACGCGTTTAGGTTTTGTTCTGGCTATTGGTGTGTGGTCTATTGCAACAGCGCTTCATGCATTTGCTCAGGGCGTTGTCAGCTTAAGTATATTTCGTTCGATTTTGGGTGTGGCAGAAGCTGGTAACTGGCCAGGTGCAGCCAAGAGTAACGCAGAGTGGTTCCCAACCAAAGAGCGAGCCCTTGCTCAAGGTATCTTCAATTCGGGTGCGGCCATCGGCGGTATTATCTCCATTCCCTTAATCGCATTCCTGACAGTGTTTTTCAGTTGGAAACTGATCTTTATTATTGTGGGTGTGATCGGTTTATTATGGCTCATCCCTTGGTGGATACTGGTTAAAGCACCACCAAAGTCTCACCCCTGGCTCACAGCAGAGGAGCGTGAGTATATTTTGACGGGTCAGCAAACCGCTGAAACCGACGAAGGTACCGAAGAAGAAGAGTACGACCCTACAACCGCCCAGGTACTGTCGCATAAGCAAAGCTGGGGTGTAATTATCGCCTCAGCTGCCATCGACCCCATCTGGTGGTTGTTTGTTTTCTGGATACCTATTTACCTGAACGAAGTCTATGGAATGGATGTGAAATCCATTGGATTATACGGTTGGGTACCCTACGTTGGCGCAATGTTCGGTGCATGGTTTGGCGGTATCCTGGCGCAAAATCGCATGAAGGCAGGTTGGAATGTCAATAAAACACGTAAGCTCACAATCACTTTAGGTTGCCTTATTATGTTGCCTGCTCTGCTGGCAATGGCGAACCCGGGTGCACCTGTTATAGCCGTGCTTATCATGGCTGTGATTTTATTTGGTTTTCAAACCGCTATTGGTAATATCCAAACATTACCGAGTGATTTATTCAGTGGTAAAACGGTAGGGACGCTCGCTGGTTTTTCAGGTATGGCTGCCAAGCTCGGTGCCGTAGGTCTAACGTCGCTTGTGCCCTGGTTGACCGCTGATGGCAACTACTCGCCTGCCTTTGTTATTGGGGCCTCTTTGGCCATCATTGCAATGCTGTCTGTTTGGATTCTTATTCCAACAGTAGAGCGATTGAAGCCAAAGCACATTACTTAATTAATTAAATACAAGCAGGGGTTTAATTTTTAACCCCTGTTAAATACAAACAAACCAAATTTAGGAGTTAGACATGACAAAACCAGTCATCGGTTTCATCGGACTTGGCCTTATGGGCGGCAACATGGTCGAAAACTTACAAAACAAAGGCTTTGAGCTGATTGTAATGGATCTCAACAAGGAAGCCGTCGCAACTGTTGTTGCCCGCGGCGCCACCACGGCTAAGTCAGCCAAAGAGCTGGCTGCGGCAAGCGACATCGTGATGCTTGCCCTAACCACATCAAAAGTTGTTGAAATGCTGGTCTATGGCGAAGACGGCATTCTGGCTGGTATTAAAGAAGGTGCGGTTTTGATTGATTTCGGAACCTCAATCCCTGCCTCTACCCGCAAGATTGGAGCAGACCTTGCTAAAAAAGGCGCAGGCATGATCGACGCGCCACTTGGCCGAACACCCGCCCATGCTAAAGACGGATTGCTCAACATCATGGCATCCGGCGATCAGGCGACCTTCGATAAGGTTAAGCCGGTTCTTGATATGCAAGGCGAAAATGTATTCTATCTTGGTGCACTCGGTGCCGGTCACACCACCAAGCTCATCAACAACTTTATGGGTATGACAACTGTTGCAGCCATGTCGCAGGCATTCGCTGTTGCCGACCTCGCTGGTGTTGACCGCCAGCAGCTTTGGGAGATCATGTCGACAGGCCCATCTAACTCGCCATTCATGCAATTCTGTAAAAACTACGCAGTTGACGGTGTAAGCGATTTGGGCTTCTCAATCAACAATGCCAATAAAGATTTGGGTTATTTTCTGGAAATGGTTAAGGATTTGAATACAGAATCTCAAATTGCTGAAGGTACCTCGGCTAACCTTCAGGCAGCTGTCGATGCTGGCATGGGTAACGGTAATGTTCCAGAAATCATGGATTACTTCCTGAAGCTGGAGAAGTAGTTAGTACGGCGAGTGATGCTTCGGGACGTTTTCAGCGGTAAATCACAATAGGGTTCACAACAAAAACTCCGGCTTTCTGCCGGCGTTTTTGTTGGGCTGAAACACCTGCTAAGTTTGGTTTAATAAATTAATCGGTCGCGATAGGGAAGCCGGCCACCTGCCTGCCTGCCCCGTCTCAGTTGCTCTTCATCATTCCCTTGTTTATTCTTGTCAGTGATTTCCTGAAGACGCCTGCGCATCTGAAAAAAAGTGAAGTAAAGATGAAGCTATCCAAATCGATTTTGATCATGTTGATACCCATAATTTTTACGGCAGGATTCGTATGGGCGGCAGAAGTAGAAGAAGGTGACGCCAGCTATTACGCAGATACACTTGATGGCAACAATACCGCGAGTGGAGAACCCTACGACAAAAACGCATTCACGGCTGCACATAGAACCTTGCCATTTGGTACCAGGGTAAAGGTCACTTATTTGAAAACGGGCGAGACGGTTGATGTAGTGATTAATGATCGTGGGCCCCACGCAAAAAGCCGTATCATAGACCTGTCAGGTGCAGCGGCAAGGCAAATCGGGATGGTTGATGACGGCCATGGCAAAGTCAGCATAGAGGCTTATAACAATTAACCACCACCGGTTTTTCTTTTAAAAACGGGAGGACGAGTCAGGACCAGGACGAGTCAGGACACCCATGAAGATCATCAGGAGACAAGGCGAGTCAGGACGAGTCAGGACAGGACGAGTCAGGACACCCATCAGGACGAGTCAGGACACCCATCACTTCCAGAAATAAATTTATGGGTGTCTGCGCCTTTCCCTTAGAAATAAATTTATGGGTGTCTGCGCCTTTCCCGCGCTTTTGTGGTCAAACCCGCCTTTTGCTTCTGTGATTCCAGCTTGTCTTTGCAAATGCCCACTCATACAATTGAAGTTCCTCCGCTGTTAATCAGATAAATCGCATGAGATTGCAAAGAGTATTTCAATATCCTCTGCTTGTTTTACTACTGCTTGCAAATGCCTGTATTCAGAGCAGTACCTACGCCAGCAATACGACGCAAGAACCAATGGACTTGATTGTTAGTACTGAATGGTTGAGCGAGCATTTGGGCGATCCCGATCTTGTAGTATTGGACACGACGGTATTAGTCCATCAAGACGAAAATGGAAAATTTAGCAGTTCCAGTGCTCGCTCTGACTACGAGTCAGGTCATATTCCAACAGCAGCTTATGCTGATTTGCTTGGTGAACTATCGGATAAAAACAGCTCAATGGATTTTGTTATGCCATCACCAGAGCAGTTCCGGCTTGCCATTGGTAAACTCGGAGTTGGCAATGAATCACGGGTTGTTCTCTACAGCGGCAATTACCCTGCCTGGGCGGCTCGTCTCTGGTGGATGTTACGCTGGGCAGGTTTTGACCAGGTGGCCTTGCTGGATGGTGGATTACAAGCCTGGGTCGCCGAGGGTCGTCCTTTGTCAGTGGAACCGGCCACATACCCTGAAAGAGATTTTACACTGTTGTTACGACCCAATGTCATCGCCGATCAGGAAGAGGTGCTGGCCGCCATCCAGAACGATGAGGTTTCTATCATAGATGCAATGAACGATGCCCATTACAACGGTCAGTTTACAATGTATGACCGGCCTGGTCATATCACCAGCGCTACCAGTATGCCCTCTACAAACCTTCTGGATGAGTCGGGTTACTTCAAGTCACTAGATGAACTCGAAATGATGCATGATGGTGATTACAGTCAACGCGCAATCACTTATTGTGGGGGTGGTGTCGCGGCATCATCAGTGGCATTTACCATGTATCGACTCGGCTACACTGATGTTGCTGTTTACATGGGATCGTTGCAGGAATGGACAAAGAATCCTGAAAACCCAATGACCGTTCCCTGAAGTGTCAATGACGGTTTAAATCCCGTCCCTGGATTGGAGTTGTGACCCATAAAAAGATGGGTACAAAGCCCAGGCCAAAGCCCAACAAAACCTAACAAAACCCAAGAACAAAACCCAACAAAACCCAAGACACCCATTTCTAATAAATTATCCTACAAGGGCAAAACCCAAGACACCCATTTCTAATAAATTATCCTACGGCAAAACCCAAGACACCCATTTCTAATAAATTATCCTACAAAGTTCGAAGTGATTTTGCCCTATCGATTACCTGAACCTCCGGTCAGACTGATCCCATGCCGGAACCCAGATACCGCCAAGTCTCAATAGAGGACACACCCTACTACCATTGCATCTCCCGTTGTGTCAGACGTGCATTCCTGTGCGGTAAAGACACTCAGACCGGTTTTGACTTCGGGCACCGCCGCCACTGGATCATCGATCGCATCAAATTACTCTGTTCGGTGTTTGCCGTTGACCTGTGTGCCTACGCCATCATGAGCAACCACTACCATGTCGTGGTTCGGATTGACGCTGAGCAAGCAAAGGGATGGTCAGACCAAGAAGTCGCAAAACGCTGGATGCAGGTCTTTTCCGGTCCGTTGCTGATCCATCAGTATCTTGACAATGCAACTCTAACCGCCACTGAGCTTGAGTGGGTGGCTGAACTGTTTTCAACCTGGCGTGACCGTCTGCGCGATCTTTCCTGGTTTATGCGCTGTCTCAATGAACCGATTGCACGCATGGCCAATGCTGAAGATCATTGCACTGGTAGGTTCTGGGAAGGTCGGTTCAAGTCACAGGCTCTTCTGGATGCACGAGCAGTTCTAGCCTGCATGGCCTATGTCGACCTGAATCCCATCCGTGCGGCTATGGCAAAGACACCTGAACAATCGGATTTTACTTCCATTCAGGAGCGCATTGATAACTCACAGACTACTTGCCTGAGGCCTTTTGCTGAACAGGATGCTGATGGTATTCCATTTGACCTTAAAGACTACATGGAACTGGTCGATTGGGGTGGCAGGGAAGTCAGACAGCACAAGCGTGGTTATATCCCTGCCAACATTCCGCCAATACTGACAAGGCTTAGGATGGATGCTGCACCGGTATTGGATTACCTCGTTAAGAATGACATGCCTTCATTTGGTGCATTGGGACCTGTGAGTATGCTAAAAGTCTTTGCCAAGTCGATTGGGCGAAAATTTGTCAAAGGCCATGCCTTCGGTAACCAACTCTGTCCGGAGCGACTGTAATTAATCGCCAAGACTAAATGCCGATTTGAATTCGAAGAAGTTTTCGGCTAGTTACATACGGTCAATTTCCAAGTCACAACATCTAATTTGCCTTGATACTCATAATTCTCATCAAGTTGTCGTACGTTTGTTCTAACTGCACATTAAGCCAAGCCGAGTATGGATTGGTTTACTTCGGACAAGTCATGGGTGTCTTAATCCGGGCAATGGGTGTCTTAATCCGTCATTTTAATCCGTCATTATGGGTGTCTTAATCCGTCCCGTCATGGGTGTCTTAATCCGCCGTTAATCCGTCCCTTTAATCCGTCCCTTCGGGGCCGTTTCTTCATTGAAGAAGCTGTCCCGGTATTGCTCATCTTGTATCATTAGCATGTCACCGCACAGGATGACACCCTATGACACTGGTTGGTCCGCGCCACCAAACTCATCAAAAAATTGGCTCACATCGAATATGTCCTGAAAGCCGAATATCCAACAGGATTCAGACGTGTCAGAAAAATCCATACCCCCGGCCTTTATGGCATCGTTCAAATACCGGCCATCTTCGCCGTTGTATTGGTTGCCTATGCTTCGGGCAATACTCCAGAATGCGCCCGTTTTAACATTTGTAGTTGCCCGCGCCCATTCGGCGTCAGCGTCTGTTTTTAATCCAGGTGTGCCGTTCCCAGTCGCATTTCCATCGGCTATTTTATGGTAGTCGGTGTTAGTTTTGACATATGCCAGGTTAGCCGGGGCCGCGCTCTCCTCGTTCCAGTCGCTGTGTTGAACAATGTGAATGCGTGTGCTGGTGTCGATACCAGGTAGTTTCAATTTAACCTGGCGTACCATATCTGCAGAAAAGTCAGACTGGCCCGCTTCAGCGATCCAGATATCACCATCGTTGTTGAGTGTTTCAATGACAATCTCGGTCACCGCTTTAAGCGCCGTCTCATAGTCTTTATGGGCGTCTGACCAGCGGCTTCCAAATGCCATGTCGAATAGTTCTGTCGCCGGTACATATTCACCGGTTTGCATTCCGTAGGCCCCGGCAACTGCATGAAACCTGACTTCGGAAAAACGGGGGTCTGACAACATGGTGCCTACTGCCGCGACCGAGTGAATATCATCCACATCGGTTTTGCTATCAAACTGCGGTAGATACAGATCTCCATTGATGTCGAATTGACCGAGCATGCCCGGTGGAGCGTTTACTTCTGGACAGTTCTGCCCATTGCCACAATCCTGCCGGGCGTAGAGCGAAGCGGACAAGAACATGGCCACGATGGTGAGGCAGAGAAATGATATTTTATTCATAAAATTGGTTTGTTTCGTTTACAAGGGTTCAGGTTGGAGCAAGTTTCTTCAGCGTATAACAAAACGAAGAGTCGATCATGCATCCATTATCACCGGAAATCTTACTGGATGACATATCGCCGCAGTCATTGCCCCACTGGCGAAGTTAACGGGTGTTATTCAATGATAACTCTGACAATAGCCGGTTAAGCAACTATGATGGGCAGCTATTTTGGATGCCAAGAAACCTGCCTATGCCATTTTTAAATGTATCAAAGCGCTCTGAATCTACCAAAACATCCGGAATGAAATTGATTGGCCCCTTGGTTTTTGTTTTAGCTACTTCCCTTCTCAGCTGTGATGCATCCCGGGAACCGGCCGGGGAAATATCCAGCACTGGAATTGCATCTGCCGGTACTACACCGGCACGCCTCGTCGAAGATGCCCTGACTTTCGATCAGGCCCGCCTGAGAAAAGCACGTGTCGCTGATGTCCATTACCAATTGTTTTTTGACATTGCTTCCAGCGAGCAGTTTTTTACCGGCCGCTCGATTTTGCAGTTCGAATTGTCTACCGCAGATGCCCCGCTTACGATTGACCTTTCCGGGGCAGAAATCGACCGGATAAGTGTTAACACAGTTGAAATTACCAATAACTACAATGGTTTTTTTATCACCATTCCGGCCAAGGCCCTGATCATTGGAAGTAATGAAATACGGGTCGAATATCGCCACGCATTCGGTAAAGATGGCACCGGACTACACCGCTTTACAGACCCTGAAGACGGTCTGACCTATCTTTATACCTATCTCTGGCCCTACTACGCCAATCGCCTGTTTCCTGCGTTCGATCAACCAAATTTAAAAGCCACCTTTGACCTGCAGGTAAAAGCGCCCGCTGACTGGAAGGTGGTTTCCACTGCCCCCGGCACAATCAGCGAGAGCAGTGACTCCATATCAAGCTGGAGTTTTGCAACAACACCAAAGATGTCGACCTACATTTTCTCGCTGCATGCCGGACCCTACCGGGTTTGGGAAGACATGGCCGGTGATGTGCCCATGCGTCTGTTTGCACGGCAAAGTATCTCAGAGTATGTGGCGGTTGAAGAGTGGTTTGACATCACACGTGGGGGGCTTGATTTCTTTGCCCGCTATTTCGAAATTCCATATCCATTCGGGAAATACGATCAATTGATCGTTCCTGATTTCAATATTGGAGCCATGGAGAATATTGCGGCCGTGACCTTTAGTGAGGCCTTTGTGCAACGCAAGCCGAGTGATCGTTTCGAGCGCGAACGCCGTGCCGGCGTGATTCTGCATGAAATGGCCCATATGTGGTTCGGTGACCTGGTCACCAAGGACTGGTGGAACGGCCTTTGGCTTAATGAGAGTTTTGCCACACTGATGGCCAATATCGCACTGATTGAATCAACCGAGTTCACGGATGCCTGGCACCGGTTTTTTACAGATAATAAGCAGGCTGCTTATTTTAAAGACAGCCGCGTCACCACCCACCCGATAGAAGTACCGATTAATAGTACGGCTGATTTCTTTTCCGTTTTCGATGCCATTACTTACCAAAAGGGCTCTTCCGTATTAAAACAACTGGCCCACTTTGTCGGTTATGAAAATCATCGGGTTGGTGTTTCCAATTACCTGAAGAAACATGCCTATGGCAATACCACGCTTCAGGATTTTGTTGATGCCCAGTCTGAGTCAGCCGGGCGAAACCTCAATGACTGGTCACAACAATGGCTGTACAAGGCCGGTTTCAACGAGCTTTCGGCACAGTTTGAGTGCAGCGAAAATCGGATATCTGAATTGATCATCAAGCAGTCTGCACCGGAAGAGCACCCACAGTTGCGTCAACATCGCGTACAGGTGG
>Ga0316197_10003723_pt1 | contig 10867 bp, 12 predicted proteins | sample OudBiesiAoxic_MG_FD_204939 | JGI IMG/M metagenome (GOLD analysis project Ga0316197, IMG submission 204939) | Coastal sediment microbial communities from Oude Bieten Haven, Netherlands - site A oxic | ecosystem: Environmental > Aquatic > Marine > Coastal > Sediment | place: Netherlands... | reverse complement strand
AGATAGTATTACAAGAACTATAAGATAAAAGGATATTAGTGTTTACTGGACTAATTAGAGAAATGGCTCACGTTGTGAGTTTAGAGAATAACTTTTTAACGCTTAATGCAAAGTACAATCCAAAGATTGGTGATTCTATTGCAGTTAATGGTGCTTGTTTAACTGTTGTGAGATTAACAGGTAATACTTTTTCTGTTGAGCTTTCTCCTGAATCTCAAAATTTATTAGCTATGGAAAACTATAAAGACGAAGTTCATATTGAACCTGCCATGATGATGGGAGATAGATTTGAAGGACATATCGTTCAAGGGCATGTTGATTGTCTTGGAACAATTTCATCTATTAAAAACAATGGGAATTCTACGGATTTTTTTGTTTCATTAGGGAGTGAATATTCAAAGTATATTATTCCAAAGGGATCTATCTCAATTGATGGTGTGTCTTTAACTGTTAATGAAGTTTTAGAAGATTCATTTAGATTAACTATTATTCCTCATACAATAAATAATACTTTATTCAAAAGATATAAAGTAGGAACTAAAGTAAATTTAGAAACAGATATGTTTGCACGATATGTTTATAATATGTTTAAAAAAGAAAAAACAAAAGATTTATCGTGGAGAGAAGTAGATAAAATAATGGCTAGTTACTAGCCTTTTTTTTATCACTTTTTGGATTTTGTTTGTAAGTGTAGAAATGTTTTTTTTCTAATACATTAGCATAAGATTCAATTTCTGCAACTTGCATATCAGGAAATCTATTTATTTTTGTTACTTTCCCAACTTTTAAACCTTCAAAGAAAATATTATCCATTCCTGAAGTAACAATCTCATCTCCAACTTTAATTTCTGACCAAATAGGAATATACTTAATAATTACATTTCTAATATCTTTTGATGAAATAAAGATTCCTGGAACTTTATTATCTCCAATAAATACAGCATAAGAACACTTTTCATTGCCATTTAATAAACCAACTGCTTTTCCATTTTCTTGTACAACAATGCCTGCTGCATAATTTTCTGTAATAAGTCCTAATATTTCATTATCAGTTTTTTCTTGTTCTAACCATACTTTTGTGAAATCATTATAATTAATATATGATAGAACTTTTGTAAGTTTTACTTCTGATAAATCCTTATCTAGGTTTATTGATAAAACAAGATTTTTAACTGTCTCAAGTTTCTTTTGTGTTTCATTATAAAGGATTTTATATTCTAATAAAGCACTATTTTCATTTCTTAGCTTTGAAATATTATTAGCTTGATCAAAATATTTTTCTATTGTAGTTGATACATCTATTACACTATTTATGTATGATAATTTTAGGTTATTAAAAATTGTTAGTTTTTTTACTATTAGTCTATCTACCTCAAAAAGGTAAGATAAACTAACAATAATAAGAAGGATAAAAAATAGAAATTTACGCATTAGTGATTAGTTTAAGTAAAGCGTCCTCATCAAGTACATTGCTTGTACCATAAGCAACAGCTAATAATGGTTCTTCACAAACTCTAACTGGTAATTTTATAATCTCCGCTAAATAAGTATCAAGACCTCTAATTAAAGCCCCTCCACCTGTTAAAACAACACCGTTATCAACAACATCACTTGCTAAATCAGGAGGCATATTTTCTAATACACTTTTAACAGCAGAAACAATTTCTTTTAATGGTTCTTTAATTGCGGCTCTTACACCTTCACTACCTAGTTCAATACTAGAAAGTAAACCTGAATTATCTCTACCTTTTACAGTAATTTTTAATTCAGTGTCTAATTTTACAGCAGTACCAATTTCAAGTTTGATATTTTCAGCTGTTCTTTCACCAATATAAAGGTTAAAGTTTTGTCTAACGTGTTCAATGATAGATTTATCAAATTTATCACCAGCAACTTTAATTGATTTACATAAAACTAAACCACCTAAAGAAGTAACACCGATTTCAGTAGTTCCCCCACCAATATCTACAACAACATAACCAGAAGGATCAGAAACAGGAATTCCTGCACCAATTGCAGCGGCCATTGGTTCTTCAACTAAGAATACTTCTCTCGCACCTGCACTCATTGCCGATTCTTCAACAGCTTTTCTTTCAACTTGTGTAATTCCATAAGGAATACAAATTATTATTCTAGGACGGATAAAAGATTTTCTTGAATGTGCTTTTTCAATAAAATATCTAATCATTCTTTCAGTCATTTCAAAATCAGCAATAACACCATCTTGCATAGGACGAACAGCTTGGATATTTAATGGAGTTTTACCAATCATTTGTTTTGCTTCTTGACCAACAGCTAGAATTTTATCTCTACCATATTTATCATTTTGAACTGCAACTACAGAAGGTTCATTAATAATGATACCTTTACCTCTTACTGAAACAATTGTATTTGCTGTACCTAAGTCAATTGCCATATCATTTGAAAAAAGACCTATTAATTTATCTAAAAACACTTATTTATCCTTTTATCCTATTTTAGGTTCTTGAATTTTAAGAACTACATCTTTCGAGATTGTGATAGTTTTGTTTTTGTAATCTGGAAGATCAAACATAATATCCAACATAATATCTTCTAAAATAGATCTTAGCCCTCTTGCTCCTGTTTTTCTCTCAATTGCTAATTTTGCAAGTTCTTTTAAAGCAGCTTTTTCAAATACAAGTTTAACATCATCCATTTCAAAAAGTTTTATATATTGTTTGATTAATGCATTTTTTGGTTCAGTTAAAATATGAACCATATCATCTTCTGTAATTTCATTTAATGTAGCTAACATATGAAGACGACCAATTAATTCAGGAATTAATCCATATTTAACTAAGTCATCTGCTTCAACTTTTGAAATTACTTGAACATCATCTTTAGTTTTTTTATCTTGATTAAATCCAAGTACATTTGCACCTTCTTTTTTCTTGATAATATCTTCTAAACCATCAAAAGCTCCACCACAAACAAATAAAATATTCGTAGTATCAACTTGAAGTGCATCTTGACCTGGGTGTTTTCTTCCACCTTTTGCAGGTACATTTATAGTTGCACCTTCAACGATTTTTAATAATGCTTGTTGAACGCCTTCACCAGAAACATCTCTAGTAATAGATCTATTTTCACTCATTCTTGCTACTTTATCAATTTCATCAATAAAGATAATACCTCTTTGAGCTTTTTCTATATCTCCACCTGCTGCTTGAACAAGTCTAGTAACAACATTTTCAACATCATCACCAACATATCCAGCTTCAGTTAAAGATGTAGCATCAGCAATAGCTAATGGAACATCAAGATATTTAGAAATAGTTTGAGCTAATAATGTTTTACCTGAACCTGTTGGTCCAATTAGTAATACATTTGACTTGTTTAACTCTGTGTCATCATCGATTTCATGATGTCTGAAGATTCTTTTATAATGATTATATACAGCAACTGATAAAACTTTTTTAGCAGTATCTTGTCCTATTACATATTCATCTAAAATTGCTTTTAATTGTGCAGGTGTTCTAATCACTACATCTTTATCTGGAACTTCATCACTTTTAGTAATATTAGAATTTTCAGCTACATTACCATTCATAATTTCACTTGCAGCACCTACACAAGATTTACAAATACTTGCATTATCACCAGCAATTACTGGATTATCAATTGAATCACTCGTACCACAAAAGTCACATATTATTTTGCTCATTATTTACCTATTTCTTATTTTCTATTATAAGGAATGCCTCTTTTTGTATCAAGTACAAAAGTAGCTAATTCTCTTACATATTTATTTTCACTAGTTTGAAGTAACTCATTTGCAGTATCTCCAAGAGGTTGACCTGATTCAAAAAGAGTTTTATATGCAACTTTAACAGCATTTATATCTTCTCTATTTTCAAATCTTCTTCTTAATCCATTTAGATTAAGACCTCTTAGAACTGCTTTGTTACCTTCTGCTAAACAAAATGGCGGTATATCTTGAGTTACAACTGAACCCCCACCAACCATTACTTGAGTTCCTATTTTACAAAATTGGTGAATTGGTGTTAATCCACCAATTACAACGAAATCATCAATTTCTACATGACCTGCTAATGTTGCACAATTTGCAAATACACAATTATCTCCAATAATAACATCGTGAGCTACATGAACGTATCCCATAAATAAGTTATTACTTCCGATTTTTGTGATTGACCCACCACCTTTAGTTCCTGGATTGAATAAAGTAAATTCTCTAATTTTGTTATTATCGCCAATAATTAGTTCTACATCTTCACCATCGAATTTAAGGTCTTGAGGTTCTGTTCCTATTGCTGCGTGTGAATAAATATGATTGTCTTTACCAATTGTAGTTTTACCTGCAATTACTGTGTGTGAATCAATTCTTGTTCCATCACCAATCTTTACTTTTTCACCAATAATTGTATATGCACCAATAGTAATATTATCACCTAAGATAGCACCGTCTTCAATTATTGCTGTTTTATGAATATTATTCATGTGATTATTTATCTACTACCATAGCTTTTAATTCAGCTTCTGCAACAAGCGCATCATCAACATAAGCTTTACCTTCAAGAACAATTAGAGTACCTCTTAGTTTTTTAACTTCGATTTTGTATTCTAATTTATCTCCAGGTTTAACAGGAGTTCTGAATTTTGCTTTGTCAATACTCATAAAATAAATTACTTTATTCTTTAATTCTTCATTTGTTAAGTCATTGCTTTTTAGTGCTAAAATTCCACCAGCTTGAGCCATTCCTTCAAGAATTAAAACTCCAGGATATATTGGATGTCCAGGGAAGTGTCCCATAAAAGCTGGTTCACTAATAGATATATTTTTAAAACCTACAATAGATTTACCTTTGTCCATATCAGTGATTCTATCAACTAATAAGAATGGGTATCTATGAGGAAGTATTTCTTGAATTTCTGTAACATTTAACATATATTGTCCTAAATTGTTTATTAATAACGGATATTGTATCTAAAAAAAAATTAGTTTTGAATTATCTTTGCAACATTTTTTGAACTTCCATTTTGCAAGTATTCTCTTAGCGTTTTTGAGTTATTAAAAAATAACTTTCTATCCATTGATTTATAGTCATTTAAGAGATTTTGTACTGATACTTCTTCTTGTAAAAACTCTTTATGAATTGGATTTTTACCCATTTTTTCAAAAAAGATATTGGCTAATCCTACAAAATTTAATTTAACAAACATTTTTCCAATAAAATAATCAAACTTTTTTGCAATATATGACAAAGTAAAAGGTGTTCCAATTAGTGCAGCTTCTAATGTTGCTGTTCCTGAACAAATAAATGCGTATTCTACTTCTTGTAATGTTTCATGAGATTGTGTTGAAATAGTAAACTCTGAAATATCTCCATAAACCTTATCTATATATTCTTTATCAAATTTTGAAGGAATAATTAAAATATGTTCTTTATTAGGTATTTCTTTTGCTAATTGTTTAAAAATTGGCATATGATTTTGTATTTCTGTTTTTCTACTTCCTGGCATAAATGCAATTTTACCACTAGAACTTAGTTCTTTTTTAAAAGTATGAATCTCATCAAGTAAAGGATGACCTACGTAAGTGATTTTATTTTTATCATTATAAATTTCACTTTCAAATGGAATAATTGAACATAATTTTGTACAAAACTTTTCAAGTTTTTTTACCCTTCCTTGTTTCCAAGCCCAAGCTTGTGGAAGGATATAATAAATGATTTCTTTTTGGGGATATCTTTCATGAAGTTTTTTAGCAAGTGGTAAGTTAAAACCAGAAGAATCCATAAGTAAAATCTTGTCACAATCAGCGGCAAGTTCAACTAATTCATCTCTTAATTTGAAAAAAAATCTTAGTTTTTTTAATGCATCCACAAAACCCATAATTGCTAATGCTGTTAAATCATACAATGGCTTTCCAAGTTCTTTATCAAAAACTCCACAAAGTTCTACATCATCATTTAAATATTGTTTTAATTCTTTTAAATGGATATTTGATGATGTTTCCATTGCACAAACTAATATTTTCATATTATTGCTTCTTTTATATCTTCATAAGTTTCTGCATTGATTTCAATTTCGTATTTTGCATCAATAACTTCATCTAAAACAATAATTGTCGATAAATCATAAGGATTATTTACAATTTGCTGTCTTACTTCAACTTCTATATCAAAATCCAAAGGATTGTACATAAGTTCTTTTATATTTTTATATTCAGTACTTGCAAGTGTATTAAATGTTTCAAGAGAAATTACTTTTACTTCTTCTCTATTTAGATAATGAATACCATCTTTTTCATATTCAATTCTTCCATTCATTTTAGCTCTGTTTATTGTCGAATAACACATAATATGAGAAGGAACAATTTGTTTTGCAATTATTACTTTTGCACTTAGAAGTCTATAGTTTAAGAATCTTTGTTTAATTATTTTGTATTTATCACCATTTTCTTCTAAGGCATTTCTTCTTATGTATAATTCTAATCTTTGCTCAATTGATTCAGGCAAGATTTGTTTTGATATTGGATTGAACATTTCATCCATTATCTTTTTTTGAGCTTCTCTTTGTGCTGTTAAACCAAATAAACAACCACAATAGTTTTGTCTATATAAAGAGTTTTCTTTTACTTTTTTACCTTGAATTTCTGCACCATTTCCAGCTTTGTAATCTCTATAAATAAATTCTAAACCTGTTAAAGATGATAAGTTATTCCCAATTTTTTCAAGTTTTTCTTGAGATTTTTTAGGAGAAATTAAAAGAGTAGTAGTAAATTTATCATGTCCTAATTCTTGGGCTTTTTTTACAGTAGTATCAAGTCTATCATCATAACATACTGTACATCTATCACCTTTTTCAGGTAAATGCTCCATTCCTTTAACTTTTTTCAACCATTCTTCTAGGTTGTAAGCACCTTCTATTAACTTAATTCCAAGACGTTTACAAGAATATTCAACATCTAAGTATCTTAATCTATATTCACTATAAGGGTGAATATTAGGGTCGTAAAAATACCCAACAAGTTCTTCTTCTGGAAACTCTTCTTGGACTCTTTCTAAAAAATAATGACTATCAACTGCACAACAAATATGAACTAACAAAAATAACCTTCAATTATATAATTTATAGATATTATAGTAAAATAAATTAAAACAAAGGATTAGAGATAAAAAATATACTATTAATTTTGATGACAATATTTCTTTTTACAGCTTGTTTTAGCAAAACACCACAATTAACATCAAGTGCTACAATACTTATAAAAACACCTGCTATGAAGTTTTATGATAAAGGTTTTATCTTTAAATATGCTAATTATACACAGGTACAAATCTTCTCAGCAGGAACTGTAGTTTTAGATATGAAAATATATGAAGATAGAGTTTGTAAGAGTACTTTTGAATGTCAAGATTTAAAAACGTTTAATAAACAAAATTTAGACGCATCATATAAAGATTCATTTATAAAAGATTTATTTGATAAGAATGAAAAAGAAGTTGTTTTTAGAGATAAAGAAAAAAGAATTTTGATTAAAATTAGAAGAGATTAGAATAAAACTATAAGAAGAAAATCTTCTTATAATTTTTTTAACTTTTTATATCCTGCTTTGATTAGTTTTAATAATGGTTTTCTATATGAAGAAAATACATATTTTTTAATTTCATAAGCAATTCTTCCTTGAACATGAACTAGTCCATATAAGTTCCCAGCTGCAAACTTCCCACCAAGTGCAATTAGAATACCTTCTAGTTTTGGATCACATTCAACTAGTTTTTTCTTTTTGATTAGATTTAAAATATTTTTACCAGCGTTAATACCACTAATTCGTGCTACTGTAACATTTGGAGGCATTATTTCACCTTTTTTATTTCTAATTTCAGCCATATCTCCAATAGCAAAGATATTGTCATATTTTGTACTTTGCATATATTTATTTACAATTATTTGTCCTCTTCCATTTTTCTCAATATCTAATTGAGTTGTAATAGTTGAAGCTTCAATACCACCTGTAAAGATAATAAATGAATGATAAATTTTAGTACCATTTGATAATTCTAAATTGTCTTCATTACATTTTTGTAATTTTGTATTTGTAATTACATTAATACCTAATGATTTTAATCTTTTATGAGACATACTAATTAGTTCAGGTGTAAGTCCAGGTAAAATACTATCAGAAGAACTTACTAGTGATATTTTAAGATTATCACACGAGAAGTTTCCTCTTTTAAAGAACATTTTTGCATTGTATGCCATTTCTGCAGCAATCTCTACACCTGATAAACCAGCTCCAACTACAACAATATGTGTATCATCACACTGTTTTGCTTCAAATTGAATTTTCTTGAAAAGTTGATTTTCAAAACTTTGTTTAAAAAACATTGCCCAATGAAGTTTTTTAATATCATGTGCATCATTTAGTCCTTCAATAGCTGGAGGGAAAAATGTTCTAGTTCCTGCTGCCATTACTAAATAATCATATTCTACAATTTCTTGTTCTTCTGTAAAAATCTTTTTTGTTTCTTTATCTACATTTCTAACTTTTAAATTTTTATATTCTAAATAAGGGTGATTTAATCCCATACATAATGTAGTTAAATCAATAGTAACATCAGCAATATTTGATTTATTCGCAATTAAATCATAAACTTCTGGTTGTAAATTATGAAACGTATGTTTATCTATTAAAGTTATTTTGATATTCTTATTCTTCGCTAGTTCTCTAAGTGCATATATTCCAGCATATCCACCTCCAACAATTACCACTTTCTCCATGAGGTTGTATCCTTTCTTAAATACTTTTTTAGCTTATATTTGTTCTTTGTTGAACTTCCTATGTTTTATCTTTTCTTCCTACTAAATAAAACTATTAATATTGCATAATACATGAAATTTATAGCCTAGATGTAGCGTATTTTAAAATTAATGCTTATTCTATACTTAGGCTTTTTAGGGTAAGATAAAAACTTGTAAATGTTAATAACTTTATTTGCCTGATGTATACAAATGACACGATATTAAGGCTTTTAGAAGAATAACATAATATAGCAAAATACACTTATTAAATTAAGCTTATATTATTACTTTAATAAGATTTTATAATTAAATATTTATAGGAATTAAAATGAAATATGTTGGAGCACATGTTAGTGCAAGTGGTGGTGTTTATAATGCCCCAATTAATGCATCTGCAATTGGAGCAAAAGCCTTTGCTTTATTTGTTAAAAACCAAAGACAATGGAAAGCAAAAGATTTAGAAACTAAAGTTATTGATAAGTGGTTTTTAGAGTTAGAGAAATCAGGAATACAAACTAAACATATTTTACCTCATGACTCTTATTTAATCAACTTAGGGCACCCAGTAATTGAAAATAGAGAAAAATCACTTGATGGTTTTATTCATGAATTAAAAAGATGTGAAATACTTAAACTTGATAGATTAAACTTTCACCCAGGTTCACACCTTAGAAAAATTACAGAAGATGAGTGTTTGACTAATATCTCTGAATCTTTAAATAGAGCACTTGATGCAACAGCAGACAGTGATATAAAATTAGTAATAGAAAACACAGCAGGACAAGGAAGTAACCTTGGGTATAAGTTTGAACACCTAGCTCAAATTATTGATAAAGTTGAAGATAAAAGCAGAATGGGTGTATGTATAGATACATGTCATATGTTTACAGCAGGTTATGATATTAGAACAAGAGAAGCTTATGATAAAACATGGAATGACTTTGATAATATTGTAGGAAGAGAATACCTAATGGGAATGCATATAAATGACTCAAAACCAGAACTTGGTTCAAAAGTTGATAGACATGATTCTTTAGGTGTTGGAAAAATTGGTTGGGATGCATTTAAATTCATTATGAATGATGATAGAATGGATGATATTCCACTTGTATTAGAAACAATAAACGAAGATATCTGGGCTGAAGAAATTCAAGCCTTATATGATTTAATTGAAAAGTAAAAAATAAATAAACTCTTTTGAGTTTATTTATTAGATCCCATAAATTTTATTTATGAAACTATTGTTCTCTTTATTAAATTCTTCTTTCCAAAAATTACTTAACTTTTCATCAGCAGGTATAAATTTATCTAGTTTATAAATATCTGAAAGTTCTAGTTGTGCTTTTTTTACATTATTTTTAGCAGCAAAATCTAAAAGTTTTAGTGCTTTTTTAAACTCTTTTTTATTCTTATATTGAAAAGAAAGTTTATATGCAGCAATTGGATCAACATTTTCAACATCTTCTAAAAGTTCAAGTGCAAGTTTTTGGTTTTTCTTTACAAATATACCTTGGTTATACATATCTGCAAGTAATGCATTTGCATAAAAGTTACCACGTTCCTTTGCTAATGAATACTTTGCAAAGGCTTCTTGGTGGTTACCTATTATATAAGCTTGAATACCTGATCTTAAAAGTGCAATTGAGTTCTTATACGAAAGTAAATCATAACAATCTACCTCAAACTCTTTATTTGATGTTTTACATTCATCGGCTTGAGTTATTTCATTTGGAATAATTTTTAATGCTTCTTCATAGTTTGCACATCCTATAAATAGTAGTGGTAACAAACATGAAATTATAAAAAAATTCGCAGCAGTTTTAATCATTAGGTTTCCTTTTTTATTATACTTAGTGTTATTATATTTCATTTTACCTTTTATTTTCGAAACATTATTATATTTAATTTTTTGTTCATAAATAGTTAAGATAAATTTTTGTATTATTAATTCAATTTAGGAGTTCATAATGATATTTATAGTGTTGTTTTTGTTTGTAGGTTTTGTAATAGTTTCATTAAACATGTTTAATGCTTCAAATATTGATGAGGTAAAAAATTATTTAATTGAACAAAACTG
>Ga0316197_10003722_pt1 | contig 10868 bp, 11 predicted proteins | sample OudBiesiAoxic_MG_FD_204939 | JGI IMG/M metagenome (GOLD analysis project Ga0316197, IMG submission 204939) | Coastal sediment microbial communities from Oude Bieten Haven, Netherlands - site A oxic | ecosystem: Environmental > Aquatic > Marine > Coastal > Sediment | place: Netherlands... | reverse complement strand
TTGTCATGAACGTATCTAATTTTCTTTCAGCTTCTGCCTTAGATTCAAAATTTCCTCTCTCTGCAAATAATGCTACGAATTCTTTTTTAGTCATTTTAATACCTCCCATTTTTTATCCCTTATAAAACAAGGGCTTCAATGCCTCTATCAATTTATACCATATTTAATAGAGGATTTCAACTTTTTTATATAATTATTATTCTGTTTGTTAGCAATAAATAAATAAATTTTACTCTAATTTTATGTATTTATTTTAAAAAAAAGTATGAAAATATCAAAATGAGTGGTATATATTATAGTGTAAAACACAATATTTAGTAAAAACTGGGAAATAAAAACTATATAATGGGGTGAAGTTATTTTGAATGAGGTAAAGTGGTTAGGAGAAGAAAACATTTTAGGTCAAGATATTTGGAGAAAAAAATATAAATATACTGATGAAACTTTTAACGAATGGTTAGAAAGAATTTCCAATGGGAATCTTTTATTGAAGGACTCTATAGTTAATAAGGAGTTTATTTTTGCAGGGAGGATATTAGCTAATAGAGGCCTCCACAAGTTAGGAAGGAAAATAACTTATTCAAATTGTTATGTATTAACTCCTCCTGAAGATAACTTAGAATCAATTTTTGAAACGGCTAAAAAATTGGCTCGGACATTTTCCTATGGTGGAGGATGTGGAATTGATATATCAAAATTAAGACCCAGAGGAACTGTGGTTAATAATTCAGCTATGGAAACTACAGGTTCTGTATCTTTTATGGATCTATATAACCTTACTACAGAGATCATAGGACAAAATGGAAGGAGAGGAGCATTAATGCTATCTATTTCAATAGATCACCCAGATATTCAAGATTTCATAGGAATAAAAGGAGATCTTTCAAAAGTCCAAAAAGCTAATATTTCCGTTCGGATGACCGATGAATTTATGGAAAAAGTAAAAAAAGATGAATTATTTAAATTAAAATTTGAAGTTATAGATACAGATCAAATTATGGAAAAAGAAGTTAGGGCAAAAGAACTCTTTAAAGAGTTGGCACGTCAAAATTGGAATTATGCTGAGCCAGGAATGTTATTTTGGGATAGAATATCAAACTGGAACCTCCTTAGTGAAGACGAAAATTTTGAATTTGCAGGAACCAATCCTTGTGCTGAAGAACCTCTTCCTGCTGGAGGGAGTTGTTTATTAGGATCCTTGATCCTTCCTAGTTTTTTTAATAAAACAAAGGATGAGTTTGAATTTGATAGGTTAAAAAAAGCTGTAAGGATAGGAGTGAGAGCTCTCAATGAAGTTTTAGATGAGGGGTTACCTCTACACCCATTAAAGGAACAGAGGGAATCCGTAGCCGATTGGAGACAGATAGGATTAGGGATCTTAGGAGTAGGAGACCTCCTTATTCAGATGGACCTCAGATATGGATCTCCTGAATCTATAGAGTTTTGTGACAGGTTAGGTAAGGTCATTATTATGGAAGCTCTTAAAGAGAGTGCCTATCTTGCAAAAGAAGATGGTGCTTATCCTAATTTTGATTTAGAAACAATTTTAAAATCACCATTTTTAATTGAAAATTCCGATGATGAAGTTATAGAATTAATTAAAAAGTATGGTCTAAGAAACTCTCAATTACTTACAATAGCTCCTACAGGATCTATCGGAACTATGTTACAGATGAGTACTGGAATCGAACCTAACTTTGCTTTTTCTTATACGAGAAAAACAGAGAGTTTGCATGGAGAAGATGTATTTTATGAAGTTTTTGCTCCTATTGCAAAAGAATATATGGAAAGATATGATATAGAAAGTACAGAAGATCTACCAGAATCCTTTGTAACAGCTCAAAATTTGGATCCTATTGAAAGGTTACAAATGCAGGCTACTTGGCAAAACAGAATAGATGCTAGTATCTCTTCTACTGTAAATCTAATCAATAAAACTACCATAGAAGAGGTTGAAAATATCTATCTAAAAGCTTGGGAGTTAGGATTAAAAGGAGTAACAGTATACCGATCTGGATGTGCTCGAGAGGGGATCTTGACATTAGAAAATCAGGAAGGAGAAAAAACTTTAGAACTGCCTAGAGGAAAGTTAAAAAGTATAGCTGAAGATACAATATATTACCCTAAAAATTTGAGAATTGGATGTGGAAAATTAAAGGTAATGATTGGATATTCTCCAAGTGAAAATAAGATTCAAGACCTTTATGTAATAAGGAGTGGATCTGGAGGTTGTGAAAAAAACATTCAAGCTGTAGCTATATTTATGTCTGGGATGCTTAGGTTAGGAGGTAACTTATTTATGCTAGAAAAGTCTATTGAAGGTATCAGTGGTTGTCCTGCTTTTGCAAGAGGAAATGCTGTAGGAAAAAAATTATCTAAAGGTGATACCTGTCCACTTTCAATATTAAATATATTAAAGGAATTTGAAACTGAGATGGGATTGAAAGATTATGAAGTTGCACAGGCTTTTATAAAGCAAAAAGAAGAGAAATTTAATGAAGAAACCGATGAAATATGCACTCATAGTACACCTTGTCCTGAGTGTGGAGAAAAATTAGAAGTATCCGGTGGATGTTATTCTTGTAGAGCTTGTGGATATTCAAAGTGTGATTAAATTTTGATTAAGTTGAAAACCTCCTACTTTTATAGTATCATATAAAAAAGAGTAGGAGGTTTATATGAAAATTTTAGTTATAAATGGGCCCAATATAAATATGTTGGGAATTAGGGAAAAAAATATATATGGGAGTCTGTCATATCCTAAATTAATAGAGATGATAGAAGAAAAATCTGAAAAATTAAAGATAGAAATTGAGTGTTTTCAAAATAATATTGAGGGTGAAATAATCAATAAAATTCAAAGTGCATATGGTCTATATGATGGGATTATAATAAATCCAGCAGCATACACTCACTACAGTATTGCTATCTTAGATGCAATCAAATCAGTATCAATCCCAACCATAGAAGTTCACCTAAGTAATATACATTCTAGAGAAGAGTTTAGACATCGTTCTGTGACCGCTTCTGCTTGTATAGGTCAAATATCTGGACTGGGTCCTTATGGTTACCTTATGGCATTGGAATATTTTAAAGAGACAGGAGATGTTCATGAATAAGTTTGTAATTAAGGTAGATATTATCTTTATAGTTTTATTTATTGCATTTCTTTCTTTTTTCACATTTTTCAAGATAAAAAATAGTTATAGTCTATCACCTTTACCTAAAATAAATAAAGAACTCACTTTAGTTAGAAGATCCATAGATGATTTCTGTAGCACTTATGAGAGGTATCCTAGTGAGGAAGAGATAAAGGGTTATGACGAAGAAAAAAAATTCTTTACTATTTTAGCTGAAAACAGTAACAGCGGATTTAATCTCTTAAAGAATTTTGAATTTCCAGGGACTCCTTTATATACAAAAAATGTAGATGGTATACCTGTAGAAATAGAAATAAACAACAATATTAAAATTTGCAATAAATTAGAAAATTTAGGATTAGCTAATGAATTTTATTCTTCAAATGGTGGATGGATCTATTCACCTAAAAACGGTGAATTTAGGGCAAACTTACAAGATCGTCAGGCTAAAGATAAAAAAATAGACCCTAGCAGGCCTAAATGGGGTAACAATATAGATTGGTATTATAAATAGGAGGGGGAGCCCTCCTACTTATATATCTTTAAAATTTTCTGTTTTAATTTTTCTGGAACTATATAGTTATTATTAGAAATATTTTTTATAGCAGTAAAAGGTTTATGCTTATAATTTTTCTTAACTCTATCCATCCCCTCAAGTTCCTCTTCTATATCATTTGTAAATTCTACTATCTCTCCTATCTCATTATTGATTAAACTCCTAATCCCTTTATTATGTCTTTTACTAACAAGACGTGTTTCTTCGTCTCTCCAAATATGCTCATCTTTATCATATACAGCTACATAAGGTATCCTATATTGATTTAATAATCTTATAAATTGAGGTATAGTACTCTTACTACCACATTCCACAAGGGAATATTCATATTTGTATACTCCTAATTTCTTTGCTAAAAATGGAATAATTATCTTATCTGTCTGTCCCTCTACTAAGATGACTTTCTTTGCAAAAAAAAGTTCTCCTCTATCAGGATTCATCCAATAATTCATATTGAAATTTTGTATTTCATCCCCTCTAAATAATTCCCCTTTATGCTGAATCACATGGGTTCCATCATCATTTTTTCTAACCAAACATATAGATTTATAATTATTTAACTCTATAAATGAACTAGAATGGGTAGTCACATAGATCTGTCCACCATACCTAGCAATATTTGTCATAACTGAGTGTAATTCTCTTTCAGCCTGTGGATGAAGGTATAGTTCTGGTTCTTCATACATAATTATTGTATTTCCCAATAAATTATATCGGGTACTTTTCGTTACACTAGCTATTCTCCTCATTATTCTAAACATTACTTCTCTCTGGAGACCTCTACTAGCATATCTTTCTTCTAGATACTGCATCTCTAAATCAAGTTTTTCTATTAATTTTTCTACATACGCAAGTTTATTGTTGTTACTTATAACCAATATAATTTTTTCATATATATCTAAGATAGTCTTATTAGATGAAGCTGAAAACGATGGAACAAATATAATCTCTATATTTTCCCTTATATAATATTCTAAATGTTTTGATAGAGGATGAAATTCACCCTTTTTTTTATAAAAATATTCTTTTTTATCTGCTGTAAGAACTTTTTTTATGATGATTTCATCCTCTGAATTTTTTATTGATTTAAAGGCATTTAGTTCCTTTAACTTCAAACTATCAAAGGTAAGAATAAGCTCTGTAGGAATATTCATATGATAACTATGTTTGTTTTTAAATGTAATCTTATCAAAAAATAGAAGTATGGCAGATAAAATATTTGATTTACCATGATTACTCTGTCCTATAAATAATAAGAAGTTTTCAAATTCTATATGAGTTTCATTTATAGATTTCCAATTTTTGATTGTTAAGTTCTTAATATGCATCTTTCTCCTCCTATTATTTAAACTCATTACTAGTATACCTAATGTTTCATATAAATGCTACAAATACTAAATTTTAAAGGTTTTAAAAGATTTATTTAGTATATAAAAAAGAGAATAATAACAAATAGGGAGGTAAAATATGAAGATAGGCATCATAGGTTTAGGAAAGATGGGAGGAAAGATTGCACTAAGACTATTAAAACATAATCATGAAGTTTTTGTATATGAACACCATCAGGATAAGATTGATCTTATGATAGAAAATGGTGGTGTAGGATACAATGATATGGATGAATTCATAGAAGAGATAAATACTCACGAAATCCCTTTAGTTTGGGTTATGATCCCATCTGGTGAAATCACAAACAATGTCTTAATAGAACTTGGTGAAAAGTTAAAAAAAGGTGCCATAATAATAGATGGTGGTAACTCCAACTATAAAGACACTATTAATACAGCAACTTCATTAAAAGAAAAATCAATAAATTTATTGGATATCGGTACCAGCGGGGGACTTTGGGGATTCGAAAATGGGTATTGTTTAATGGTTGGAGGAGAAAGAAAAGTATTTGATATAGTAGTTCCTATTTTAAAAGATCTCAGTGCACCAGAGGGGTATGAATATATGGGTAAAAGTGGTAACGGCCATTTTGTAAAGATGATACACAATGGTATTGAGTATGGGATGATGCAGGCCTATGCAGAAGGATTTGAGATCTTAAAATCTAAGGAAGAATTTAATATAGATCTTGATAAGGTTGCAAATGTTTGGCAACATGGTAGTATTATAGAATCTTTTTTACTGAACTTAACAAAAGATATGTTTAAAAGTGACCCAGATCTAAATAATATTAAAGGATGGGTAGAAGATTCAGGAGAGGGCCGATGGACAGTATTAGAAGCACTAGAAAACAATGTTTCAGCACCTGTAATTACCCTGTCACTTTTACAAAGATTTCGATCTAGAAAAGAGGAAACCTTTAGTGATAAAGTTTTAGCAAGTTTAAGAAAGGAGTTTGGAGGACATAGTATAAAGGAAAAGTAGGAGGAATAGAATGGATTTAGACATGAAAACATTATGTGACCCAATTGATATTGAGGTAAATACTCAGCCCTTTATTTTAATTATTTTTGGAGGAGGAGGAGATTTAAGTAAAAAAAAATTATTGCCAGCTCTTTATAACCTCTTTAAATTGGACAAATTAAATAATGACTCCTATATTCTTTCCTATGGTAGAAAGAATAGAACCCAAGCTGAATATAGAACCTTAGTTAAAACTTCTATTGAGAGTAGTTTTAAAGGGAAAGAAATAGATATTGAGGATAGTTTTTTAGAAAAATTTAGCTATGTCAATGGGAATTCTGAGAAGTTAGAGGGAATAGAAAGTATAAATAAATATGTTTGTAAATTTAAAGATATAAATAAATATCAAATAATATTTTATTTGGCAACTCCTCCAACTTTAGCCAAAAATATCTTAAAACTAATTCAAAATTTAGATCTGTGTGATAAACCTTTTAAAAAGAAGATCATCATGGAGAAACCCTTTGGAATTGATACCGTATCTGCAATAAATTTAAATGATAATCTACATGAAATATTTAAAGAGGATGAAATTTATAGGATTGATCATTATCTAGGAAAAGAAACTGTCCAAAACATCTTGTTTTTTAGATTTGGAAATAGTATCTTTGAGCCTCTATGGAATAGAAGTTTTATAGATCATGTTCAAATTACAGTAGCAGAGGATATTGGGATTGGATCCCGTGGAAATTTTTATGAAAAAGCTGGGGTTTTAAAAGATATCATACAAAATCATATGATGCAGCTTATAGCTCTTGTATCTATGGAGCCTCCTACTAATTTTGAAGCGGACTGTATAAGAGATGAAAAAGTGAAAATCTTCAAAAACATTTCTAGTATGAGTGATGAATATATGAGTGAAAATTTAGTCTTAGGACAGTATGGACCTGGGGAAGTAAAACAAAATAATGTTATGGGATATAGAGATGAAAAAAATGTAGACAGTAATTCAAATGTGGGAACTTTTTTTTCTGGAAAATTTCATATTGATAATTGGCGTTGGGCAGGAGTTCCATTTTATGTCAGAGCGGGGAAAAGATTAAATAAAAAATTAACTGAAATAGTTATAACTTTTAAAACCCCACCACTCAAGTTATTTGGAAATACTTGTAGGGATATTCTGGCTAATGAGCTTATTTTTTCTATTCAGCCTGAAGAAAAAATATCACTGTCGATAAATATGAAGTACCCTGGAGTAGATAATTATCCCCATCCAGTAGAGATGAACTTCAATTACTCTAAATTAGACACTATTTCCCTCACAGCTTATGAAAGGTTGATAGTTGACTGTATAAAAGGGGATTTAACATTGTTTGCGAGACAGGATGGTATAGAGGAAATGTGGAAAGTCATGGATCCTATAGTGGAATATTTCGATAAAATAAACTTTAAATTCCCAAATTATTCTGCCGGTGATTGGGGGCCTAGAGAAAGTAAACTTCTTATGAAAAAAGATGATAGGAAGTGGAGAATATGATTTCTATAAAAATATTTGAGTCTGAAAAATTAATGGCTATAGACGCTATTAATATAATAAAGTTTGAATTAGAAAGAACAAAAAAGTTGGATATTGCTTTTTCTGGAGGGAAAACCCCCATTAGATTTTTTCAATTACTAGCTATAGAAGATATAAATTGGGAAAATATAAATATTTTTTTAGTTGATGAACGGTGGGTACCATTAGATAATATAGATAGCAATTATAATATGATAAATAGAGTTTTATTAAAAAATATTAAAATTCCTAATAAGAATATCCATTATATACATTACTCCCCGTCTATAGAACAGTCTAAAAAAAAATATGAAAAGGATATTTTAAAACATTTTAAGGGCAATATTATATTTGATTTAATATTTTTAGGGGTAGGAAGTGACGGACATACTGCATCTATCTTTGAAAAAAATGAAGTTGATTTACCAGAAAATGTTATTATGACATCTAGTAGGAGACATCCACACAAGAGAGTGTCTTTTGGAATGGGTATAATAAATAAAGCTAAAAGAAAAATATTTTTATCAGGGCCTGAAAAGATACTCGTCATCGGGTCCTCTATGTCTAAAGAGTTCCCTATATCAAAAGTTAGAAATCCAGAATTTTTATCCTATACAAAATAAAATTTTAGGGAGCAATTATTTAATTGCTCCCTAAGTCATAGATTATAAACTGAATACTGTATTTGTAATAATATAAACAACAATACCTATTATTACAGCTCTTTTATCGGTTCCTCCAATAGACTTCATCTTATTTTCCATCTCTTCCTTAGAAACGGCCTTATTTTCTATAATAGTTTTTGATTTTAAAAATCTTCTATATATGAGATTATGAAGTAAACCTCCTGAAAGCAATCCAATAAATAGCGATGCTCCTCCTACCATTTCGCCTAAGTTTGGCATATATTTATTAGCTACACCTCCTAAGATGTGTACCAATAAAAAATAAGATATTCCCTCAAGGTAGCATTTTCTATAGAGTAAATATAACCAATTTCCAAAAAATGCCCACCAAGACCATTTCCATGAGAATCCTCCTGAAAGATCTCCTTTTTCAAATGAGTCTTTATACCAGTTTAAAGTTTTTTTAGTTTTTTCTAGACTTTCTTTCTCGCCAATATAGGCACTGATTAATCTATCATTATCCACTATTTTTCCTCCCTATGTCGTTGGTATACGACTGTTTTTATTTTTTATCTATCCTTTTTTTCACATCTATCGATAGTATTTATATTATCGATAGTATTTATATTATCGATAGTATTTATATTATCGATAAATTTTTTACATCATAGGAAATAATTATCAAAGATGTAAAAATTGGTGAACTAATATGTTCTATTATACCATAAGATACTTGAAGATTCATAAATACCCTATGAATAACTCCATAATCACTAGACATAAATTCTTTTTTCTACTTTATTTATAAAAAAAAACTGTAAAAATCTACAGTCTTTTAATCATCTTATTTTTTAAATAATTCTTCTCTGTTCCTTTCTAAAAATTCTTCTAATTTTAAAATTCTTTTTTTAGATACTTTACATTTATGGAATTTATAAAGAAAGTAATTTACTATATCTTCCCTTGTATCCAAAGAAAAATCTGAAAAGATTTCCCTTAAAACATCTGTTCTTTTTAAAAAGCTGGTATTTTTTTGTTTTTTTACATTTGCTAGATGTTTTTCAAAGCTAAAAGGTAACTCTTTTTTAAAACGTCTAAAATAATGATAGACAATATTGTCATTAAAATCCTCAAAATTATTTTTATTGATTTCAGACACTAATTCCAATACTTTTTCCCATTTTTCTGTCATAATATCCCCCTCCATTGATAAACAACTAAAACCTTATACTATTTATATACCTCAGTTTTAATGATTTATCAAGGTGTTTATTAAATTTTATTAATTTAAAAGATAACCACCTATTAAAAATTACTAAATAGGTGATTATCTATTGGCTTTATTTTTTGATATCTTCTAAAGTTATAGAAGATATATTTGTTGCTCTGCCTTTATTATGAAGATTTATTTTCCCTTCATTTAATAGTTTTTTAGCTAATCTACTATCTTTAGTCTCAGGTAAGCCAATAATTTTCCAGTTATTACTAGCTTCTATATCTATTATTCCACCTTTGATATTTTTAATATACTTCATTGTCATATATCTAATTGTACCATCCATCTCACCATATACTTCTTTAGAATCCCATATTTTTTTAATATTAGTTCTACCTTCTAGAGCGCCACCCTTACCTAACATTCTTTCCATTCTATATGAATTCATTCATAATTTGATTTTTGTATTATCTTTGATAGGAGTTCTATTTAGAAGGGTTAAATTTTTAATTCTATCTCCAGACACTTCTCTAACATCAATATCATATGTAATTCCTTTAGCAAAATCATACGTAGCATATTTTTCACTTCTTCTATCTAAATCAAAACTAACTAGTAAATCTCCAGCTTTTATAGTATTGTAATAAGCTGCTGACCATTCTAAATAATCTTTTAGATCTCGACCGGTAACTTCATATACAGTTATCTCTCCACCTGTATATCTGTAGTTATAGTTGATATCCTTTTTCTTAATTAATCCTTTATCTAACTTTGCATGCTCTTGATCTACAGAAAGTGCGATTACCTCTACTCCACTTTCCTTAGCAAAATAGAATCCAACTTCTCCAAATAGAGTAGCCAGCCCTGTATCTTTAGTATAAATTGATGGTATTCCTTTCAATTCATTTTTAGGCACTAGATCTTTTTTTGTTTCACCTACGACAATGTTAGCATCTGCTCTTAGTTTATTATGAAATCTTTTATAGATTGCTTCAATTTTTTTATCAGATTTAACACCTTTAACTGAAACACTCTCACTGCCTTTAGACATTAACTTTACCTTTTTATCTGTCACATCAAACTTTAAATCTATTACTGAAATGTTTTTACCATATTTATATGGTTCGGTAATCAGTACGCCGTTAATTACTTTTTCAGATATATTTTTATGGTAATGACCGGCTAAGATAACATCTATTTCTGGAATTTCATTTGCTATATCTATAACTCCTGTTCCTGATATATTATTTTCATTAGGTAACCCCATATGAGCTAATAATACAATGCTGTCAACACCTTTACTCTTTAATTTTACTATTTCTTTTTTAATCTCTACGATAGGATCTCTAAACACTAAATCTCTTAGATTATTAGTTCCCTCTTCAAATTGCTCTATAAGGGGAGTAGTTACACCAATTATTCC
>Ga0316197_10003721_pt1 | contig 10869 bp, 14 predicted proteins | sample OudBiesiAoxic_MG_FD_204939 | JGI IMG/M metagenome (GOLD analysis project Ga0316197, IMG submission 204939) | Coastal sediment microbial communities from Oude Bieten Haven, Netherlands - site A oxic | ecosystem: Environmental > Aquatic > Marine > Coastal > Sediment | place: Netherlands... | reverse complement strand
AGGTGAAATTGAAGCAAGATTTGGAGATCAAGTTATTAAGGTATCTAGAGAAAGCTGTTTTGATAATTCAATATGGTGTTTAGATGTTGATGAAAATACTGATTATGAATTAATTGGAATTTCAGAAAAATCAGAACTTGCATTAGTTAGTACACAAAATAAATTAGCATTTAAACCACATATCTTTGATCCTTCAAATACAACACAAGAAGTTCGTGGAGAAGGTACAATGGAAGATGCTGGAAGGCGTATTGTAAGAACAAGTATGGATAAAAAAATTACTCCTCATAGTAATATCATGTTTGGAGAAGATGTTCAATTCCCTGGACGTTGGGCAGGATTCCCTTCTCATAGTCATAATCAACCAGAAATTTATTTTTACAAATTCTTACCTGAAAATGGATTTGGATTAGTAAAAATCGGAGACGAAGGGGAATTATTAGAACAAAATGATACACTTACAATTGATCCTGATTTAGTGCATCCACAAGTTGCTGCACCAGGATATGCAATGTATTTCTTATGGATTATTCGTCATTTAGATGGGAATCCGTATTTAGGACCTGACTTTGAAGAAGAACATTTGTGGGCAGAGAAGCCTGGCGCTAAATACTGGCCGAACTTAGACAAATAATAAAAAAAAGGTATGCTTAAGATACTGTTAAAAGATGATTTCTGTATTGCACAGGAGTCATCTTTTTTAAGTTCCATTGATACCTATGGTTATTGTAATAATTCATTTTCTATTTTTAAATACTCAATCTGTGGTTCTAAGCGTTTAATTTTTTCTAAATCTGTTAACTCTCTTTTTAGAGGTCTTCCAGAAGAGGTTTTTCTAGTATCTTTTAAACCTAATTCTCCTTGTTCTTTAAACGCTTTTTTCCAAGAACCTCAACATCTAAACCAGCTTCCTCAAAAATTATGCGCGATAGCTTTTCTGTTTTGTATTCATCAATAAATTTCTTTTTAAATTCAAAAGTATATGTAATAGCTTTATTTGAAACTTTAGAAATATTTTTATTTTTAGATAATTTAGTAACTTCTATATCTGAAAATACTTTTTTAGACATTTAATTCACTCCTTTAAACTCTTATTAAAAAATTGTATTAAAAAAACCATGAAAATAACACTTTTTTTCAAGTGTCCAGTTTCATGGTTACAATTTAATGGTAGAGGTTCCCCCAATCCTGTACTTATTGACTCAGGGTCGTGCTACCTCATATGGATCGCACTCTACAAGGGAAGGGGGAATATCCGGGGAGACTCCAAGTAGTAGGTCGCAAGTTAAAAAAAATTAATTGGTTTTTATTTCTTTTTCAAGATATTCTTTATAAGTAAGTTAAAATTTTACTAAAAGTAGAGGTGAAAAAACAGGATCTCACCCTCCCAGGTATGAAATACCAGAGAAAAAATGTGTTTTGATCTCTAGCTGTGGTTTTCCGGCAAAAGAAAAAAATTATGAAGGATTAAAAAAACAATTTGAGTTTACCTACTCTAATGGATATACAGAAATATTATGCACTGAAGGGGGAATAATAAGTGTCCATCAGTTAGAAAATGAAGTAAATGAATATTTGCAACAAGTAAAAATAGCAGGAATGGAGATCTCTAAAACTGGAGCTCTATCTGAAAAAACAAATAAAAATTTGGATAAATTAATAATACCTAAAAAGCAATATATAAAATTGGCTAATTTAAATTGGGATATAAACGAATCTCAAGATCAGGTTTATGAAGCAAAGAGCAAGGCAGAATCTAAAAGTTTAAAACTTATGAAACAGATGTCGGCAATATATAAATCCGAAAATAAAAAAATAGAAGAAGATATAATAATCGAATTTAAATTTACAGATTTAAAGCTCAGATATCAGCTGGTTTTAAAAAACGATGAATGCCAGGTTAAGACAAAAGATTTTCTGCCTTATTCCACAAAGATAATAACCTCTTTCTCACTATGGGAAGATATAACAAATGGAAAAGTTAGTGGATCTCAAGCTTTATTGGATGGGAACTATAAAATAAATGGAGCTTTAGATCATATACTTAATATGGATAATTATTTTTCTACGGGAGTGGGGAAAAAGGAGATAAAACAATCTGAAAATAAGAAAACTAATATGAAATTCTTGCTATATCCTTGGATTTTAATTTGGATCATGATAGGAATAAACTCTACATATGCCGGAATAATGGGGATATTATGCAGCATAGGGATACTTGGTGTTTTTCAAGAGAAGTTTAAATTAACAATATATGATCGGTTAACCGGAGTCTTAGTCTCTATTTTGGGTGTATTCCTGCTGTTAAAAATAGATTTTTCTTTAATTATGCTGCTATCCTATTTTTTATTTGGAATGATGTGGAGTTTATCATGTCTGACAAAAAAACCTTTGACAGCTTATTATTCTGATGATAGCGGCAAATTAGGAAATAACCCTATATTTTTAAAAACAAACAGAATTTTGACCTTAGCTTGGGGAATCTTATATTTAATAACACCGTTATGGACTTATTATTTGATAACTTTTCCTATTATAGCCAAGTATACTGGACTTATAAATTCAATCTTACCATTTTTTATGATGCAATTTACTAATTGGTTTAAAGTTTGGTATCCTAAAAAAATAATGTTAGGGAATTAAGTTATTCGAAAAAAGAGTAGATGAAGGAAATAGTTCTACTCTTTTTTTTATGGTTTAAAAGTTATTTTTGGACAACATTTTTTAAAACGCCTATTTTTTCAATTTGACATTCTATAATATCGCCATCTTTTAAAAATTTAGGAGGGTCATATGACATCCCAACACCTGATGGAGTACCCGTAGAGATAATATCTCCTGGCATAAGAGTTATCCCTTTAGATATGTTTGAAACTAAGCTGCCAATATCAAATATAAAATTTTTAGTGTTTGAATTTTGTCTGATTTCACCATTTATTTTTGAAAAGATATTTAAATTTACTGGATATTGTATATAATCTTTATATATAATACAAGGTCCCATAACTGCTGTACCATCTAATCCTTTTCCAACAGTCCATTGCTGGTGTTTAGTCATTAGATCTCTAGCTGATATGTCATTCATTATAGTATATCCAAAAATATAATCTTCAACATATGATTTTTTTACTTTGGAAGCAGTTTTTTTTATTATAACTCCTAATTCCACTTCATAATCTAATTTTTGAGTTATATCATCATGTAAAGGGATTACATCGTCTAACCCATTTATATATGTAGCTCTTTTAGTAAAAATTACAGGAGACATTTGAGTTGAATTCTTTATATTTAATTCTTTAGCAACTTCCTCTAAATGCTCTCTATAATTTACCCCAATAGAGATAATATCATGTAGTGGTTTGGGAATTGGAGCTAGAATTCTTATATTATCTAAATTATAGTATTTATCAACTTTTTTTTCTTCATTCCATATTTTTTTTAATTCGTTAATATCTTTTTCTTTATGAAATTCAATAAAATCATTCATGTCAGAAAAAGTTTGACTTAAATTTATTTTGTTTATAGGAATCATCTGATCTTCTGCTTTTGTCAATATTCCTATCTCTTCTCTTTCTTGATATTTAAAAGTAAAAAATTTCATTATATTCTCCTATTATTCGATCTGCTAAAATATGAAAAATTATTTAGATCTTTATAGTTATTAAATTTGAAGTTCTATCTATCTTTTTCCTCTAACAGTATCTAAATAACTATATATTGTAACTTTAGAAACCCCCATATAATTAGCTACTTTATCCATAGATCCTTTTACTAAAAAGATCCCCTTTTCGTCCATAAAACGAATAATTTCAAGACTATCCTTTCTAGTTAACTGACTAACATCTGTATCTTTTATAATTTTATCAATAAGATTATCAATTATGCTTATAACATCTTGATTAAGGTCATGTTCTTCAGATTCTTTGATTTCATCTGTTTCTGACAGACCTCCTAAAAACCCACTTAGTTCTTCCTGTAAAAGATTAGACAGGGTCAAATCATAATTAATGCATAACATCCCTATTACTTCTCCCTCTTCGTTTCGGATCAAAGCTGAAGATGATTTAATTTTTTTCCCATCACTTGTTTCAAAAAAATAATTTACAACATAATCATCTTTAAAGTCTTTGTTCAGTAAAACCATTTTTACTAAATGATCAAAACTTTGTCCTATTCGACGTCCTGTAACATCTACATTTACTGCATAGACAACAGATTTTTTAGGCTGTGTTAAATCATGTAATACCACTTCACAGTTTTTACCAAATGTTTTTACAATAATGTTTGCAACGGGGATATATGCTTTTAAAATTGAGTTCATTATTTTATCTCCTTCTTGGCTAATTTTATATTTTTCATAGATTCATATTATAATATTTTACTAGACAATGCAAATTTGAAGAAGAAAACTCAACTTTCGATAGGTTATTTATCTGACTTGAGACCTGCTCCACACATAGAGATCAAACAATCTGGAGTTTTTCCATTTAGTTTACAATATTTTAAATAAGCTGCATATGAGGCAGCCGTTGTATGTTCACAATAGATCCCTTTGGCCGCAAGTATCTTTCTTGCTTTAAGAATTGTTTCTTCTGGAGCAGTTATGACTTTTACATTATATTTATATATATACTCTAAGAGTTCTTCTCCTCTCATTGGAACACCTACTGCTATTCCCTTTGCCATTGTTTCTTTAGGAGTAATTTCTGCAGGGATAGATTTACCTTCTAATGCTGCTTTTACAATAGGATCACAAAACTCACTTTGAACAGCAATGATATTTGGCATTTTTTTAACTAACCCACTTGAAATGAGTTCCTCTACTCCTTTAATTACTCCTATAAGGGAAGAACCATTTCCTAAAGGAACAACTATATTTTCAGGTATACGGTCTAGTTGTTCATAAACTTCATATATATAGGTCTTTGTTCCCTCATAAAAAAAAGGATTATATACATGGCTTGCATAATATTTTTTTTCAGATATAACTTTTTCTCTACAGACATCTGCACAATGATCTCTTGAACCAGGAACTATATTAACTTTTGCATTATGTGCTTTAATCAGTTGTATTTTTTTAGGGGCGGTTCCTTCAGGAACAAAGATTTCACATTCAATTCCTGCTTTAGCGCAATATGCGGCAACGCTATGCCCAGCATTTCCGCTGCTATCCTGAACTACTGAATTAACTCCTATTGCTTTACAATGGGCTATTACAAGTGCAGTACCTCTATCTTTAAATGAAAGAGTCGGCATAAAATAATCCATCTTTAATATTACATCTTCGTCAAACTGGATTATAGGAGTCATCCCTTCACCAAGAGTTATTTCTTTCCAAGTATCCCCTTCTAAGGGTAAAAAATTTCTGTAACGAAATAATCCCCAAGTATCTGTATCTATCAATTTTTTATCAAATTTAGGAGGGGTAAATTGTAATTTCCACAATCCTCCACAATCACATTTTGATTTGTATGTTGTAACCTCTTCTATTTTTTTACATTTACTACAAATATATTTCATTTTATAAGACCTCCAAATATTATTATTAAAAGATAAGTTTAATATTTAATCAACAGGCAGCTATGACATCTATTTCTACTTTAAAACCATAGTGAAGTTCTGGTAATGCAATAACAGAACGTGCTGGAGTATGATCACCAAAAAAGTCACTATATACCTGGTCAACAGTACTCCATTGATTTAAATCATTTATATACACCGTTACTTTTAAAACTTTATTTTTATCAGAACCAGCTTCTTTTAAAATTAAATCAATATTTTTTAAAACTTGTTCTAGCTCTTCTTCCATACTTCCCAGCTTCTTTTCACCTGTTTCAGGGTCAATTGAAAACTGCCCGGAGATGTATATACGGTTATCATCAATTAATCCTAGTGCATAGTGTCCATTAGATTTTAAATTCTTAACTTTGTTTATTATTTTCATCTATAAAATCCTCCCTATTTCTAAATAATTTTTTTATTAAATTTTCTTGATAACTTAATATATTTATTAAGTTTTTAATTCCTTTTAAACCTAATTTAAAAAGGAAATTTTAGCTCCTTTAAAAAAAGTATATAATTAATTATACAAAAAGTCAATTTTCATATAATTAATTATATGATTAAATTTGTATAAAAAGAGTATATCCGGGGAGAATCCAAGTAAGAAGTAAAAAGTAAGAAGTGAAAAGAGAAAAAAATTAAAACTTGGTACCTGGTGGGGATAAAGTTTATTGCTTCCAATATTTATAGAGTTCCTTAACTCCTGTTTTGAAATAAGGTAACGCTAGATTTATTTCTTTTGGAGACCAATTCCACCAATTCATCTCTAATAGCATTTCGATTTCTTCATATGAAAACCTTTTCCTTATAACTTTAGCTGGATTTCCACCAACTATAGTGTATGGTGGTATATCCTTTGTTACTACACTTCTCGCTGCAACTACAGAACCATGACCAATCTTAACTCCAGGCATTATCATAGCTTCCATTCCTAACCAAACATCATTTCCAATAATAGTATCTCCACGACTTTCATAAGCATCTTCAATAATTTCAGGGAATGGATAAACTGATACAAACTTTAAGTTATGAGTTGAATTACCACCCATCATAAAAACTACCCCACTAGCTATAGAATTATATTTACCTATTTTTAATTTATCAGGTGTCCACCTAATCTTTGATAGTTCTTTATCTTTAGGAGTTCCATAGAGATACCTTACGTTATGATCCTCAAATTTACCATCCTGGTAATATCCTGAATAATAACTGCCTACTCCTGCTTCAATATTTTCATTTGTTATTTCATCCTTTATAAGTTTTGTATAAAACCAATGATTTTTTTTCATGATTGTCTCCTTTAGTATTTTATATTTATATGATAAGCTTTTACCTAAGGGTAATGTTCAAGGAGGAAATATGGAAATTTTTTTTACTATAGGTGAATTGGCTAAAATATTAAACACTACAAGTAAAACACTAAGATATTATGAAGAACAAGGTTTATTAATACCAGCCTTTAAAAATCCAATTACAGGATATAGGTATTATTTAAAAGACCATATAAAGGAAGCATATATTATCTTTTCATTAAAAAAAATGGGGATTTCTTTAAAAAAAATAAAAGAAATTAAAAACGGAGGAAACCTTTTAGATGAATTAATTATTACTTCAAAAAAGATAGAAGATGAAATTAAAAATTTAAAAAAGCTAAAGAACGGGGTTGATAAACACATTCTAAAGTTAAAAACCACTCCAAAAATCAATGAAGTTTTTGAAATAAAGATAATTAAGTTGTTTGAAAAAAATTTTGAAAAAATTGAATTTGAACCTATAGATATAGTAGAAAATCCTAAACTATATCATATGGGAATGAAACTTCGAAAAAAAACTAATGAAATAGGTGGCGAAGTATATGCGTTATTAGATACAAATGAATTATTAAAAGGAAAATATAGCTGTAGTGGTTTAATTCGTGAACTTTCTAAGAGTAAAAAAGTAGAAAACGAATATTTAATGCCTGGTGGATTATATATATCTTTGATATACAAGGGTAGTCCTAAAACTCATAATGAACTCGCTATGAAAAAAATAAAAGAATATGTAGAAAAAAACAAATTAAAATCAGACGATAAAGCTTACGGGAGAGCTATTTTAGGTGCTCATACATCAAGCTCGGTCAATGATTATTTGAGCGAAATATTATTAAAAATTAAGATGTAAATTATGATTTTAAAAAATAAAAGAGTGGGGATGAACAGGAGATTCCATCCAGGAGGGGTGGGGAAGGGTTTGAAGTCTTTCAAAGAATCGCTATGGGGAGCTTATGAGGTGCCTGTACTTTCGGCCCTAGTGACGCAAGTAGCTCATTCCTACCTAGTGTTCTATGAAAAGGTGGAATAAGCTATAAAATATAATAGTCACAGGGCTATCCCTACTACCTACACCGAGCGAGGGCGAACGAGCTGAATCCCACATATGAGTATCCCCTCACGAACGCTACCGCTTAGAGGGGGTAGCCAAGGGGAGTGTGAGGGGAACGGCGAGGGGGGATGAAGTAAGCTCCCCAAGGCTGGAGATCCTCCGAGTCCGTCTCCAATAAGGACGAAAGAGGAAAGCGGATATCTGGTCGTGCAGAAGCTGGTCTCCAGCCGAACATTCGTAGAATCGCCCGGAATGGAAAAAATAATACTTATCTCTGTCTAAATTTTAGGAGTGGATAGTTTTAAAAGTAGGAGTGGATTAGCTGATATCTATCTTGAAAGGGTGGGGAAGGATAAAAAAAGACCTAGATTTTAAAGTCTAGGTCTTAGAGTTTCTATTAACTATTTTTATCAGTTAAAATTCTCATGATTTTTTTATATTCTCCATGATGTAAAAAGTATAAATTAAAAACTATCCTACTTGGGAAAAATAAACTAATTACTGGAGTATTTTCAGGTATTTTTACTCTCCATCCACCATGATATTCATTGTCATAATCAAAAAAATCACTATCTTCTGGGAAACCGTCAACATAAGTAGGCTTACTATCATTATTTTCTATGGTTTCTCTACAAAAAGGAATATTCCTTTCCTTTGATTTATATGTTTGAAAGTAAAGTATATTATCTAGGTTTAGGTAGGTATTTACTTTCCCCAATGGAAAATCATTGTTATCTATTCTTATTACTACCGCTAATTTTCCGTCAATTACTTCTTTTATTTCTATATTTTTCATATTATTTCTCCTTGTATTTTAGTATTAAATAAGTTTAAAGGTCGCTTTAAAGTTTTCACTAATCTCTACAGATTATTTTATTTAAATTAGAATCTTTATTGAGTCTTTAGACACCTGTCTAAAATTAAAAAAAGGGTTCTTTTTGGCTCGTAAAAGGAGTTCAATTTTATAAATTCGATTAAGTATAACATTTTAGGGATATAATATCTATAAAAAAAAATACCATAGGAATAATAATTGATGGTGGAAGGTTAGAAGATAGATAAAATTACGTAGAAATAGCCCCCATAGGGGCTATCTTTATGACATAAGATATATAAAACTATCACTCTCTAAGATCTCATAGGAGCCACCGATGATGATATCTCTCCCATAGGCCTCATAATCAAAGTAGTCTCTAAAAATACTAGGTATCCTCTTAAAATCAATGATCTCTGCAAAGTAGTAACCAACTAACTCACTGTCAGAAAAAAGTGACTCCCCCCGGTCTATAACATCTATAGAGGAGCTGTTATAAGCTGATAGAACATCTTCTATCTGGTATGACTGTAAGAAGTAATCTCTCACAACTCTGGACTCTATGGTCTCATAGATCTCCTCTAATGTCTCAAAGTGATAAGAAAGAAAATTAAGCATGAAATGACCGCCAATATCTTCAAATCTAAAGTCCCCCTCAAAATCACAAACCTCTATCTCCTCTACCTCAAAACTGTTACATACCGATACAGCTTCTTTTAAATTTTCCAAAGAACTAATCTCAAACCACCTACCAGCCCAATCATGACAAGTATCAAATGAAGCTAGATATAAATTAATAGTCATATTAAACACCTCCTAAAATATAGTGTGAATCACGAATCATCCTAAACATAAAAGAAAAACTTTTCAGAAGTGTGGAAAAAATGAAGATAACCGAGCTATCAAAGGGACACATTTTTGGAACGGTGCTCTGGCTAGAAGCTATTAATCTCAATGCTTCTTCTGATAATTTTTCTTTAAAATTTGGAAAATCGCAAAGGGAAAGTAGTTTTAACGAAGTGAACGACAATTTCCAAATAAGCCACCTAAAAGTAAGGGATGAAGGTAGGAGTGGTGTAACCTCTGTCCTTAGAACTTTTAACTTTTAGGCAAGGTTTTAATTGGGTTAAATTGCATGGAATGGAAAAGGAACTTTGAGAAAGGAGGGGAGTGCTGATATCTATCCAGGAAGGGTGGGGAAGGATAAAAAAAAAGAACCCTTAGGAATAAAACCAAGGGAACCTTCTATTTTATTTTTTTATTAAATTTGATTTGTTTTCAGGTAAAAAATCTATGTTTTTTCCTACCCAAATTTTCTGGATATCAAAGTTTTTTTCCTTTAATTTCACCGATAGATTATTAGTTTTTATAAATCTCTTTTTATGTTCGTTAATAGATTTTAAGTTGAAAAACTCTTCAATCTTTCTTATAGAACATGATTTTACCAATTCATCTTCTAAAGTTTCATTTTGGCAAATTACAATTACTTCCTCTGAATATTTTTCTAATAATCTTAAATTCTCTTGTAGAAGTTTTATATTGGCTTTTCCTGCTCTATATTCATCTGTATCAAAGATCAAAATACAAACAGTTTTTCCTCTTATATTTCTAGTTAAATTCCCTGCTTTTTTTGTCCAAGGGTTAAAAACAAGGACTCTACCAGAATAAATATCTTTATTTTTAATAGCCTTTATAAGAGCTGCTTCCGATTCTCCTTCAACCAAATAAAGTAGTTTATATTCATTATTGCTCAGATTCATTACAAACCTCCTCTAATTCATAGAGTAGATCTGTTTTAGGAATTGTATTGAAAACATCATTTTTTACAGCATTTATAATGGAACGATCATTTCTCTTATAGATGTTTTCTGGATATACAGCCTCTATTTTTTCATCCTTTTTAAAAAAAGTAAAACTATGAATAGGTAAATTCATCTCAAGTATATCTGTATTATGTGTTGTGAAAAAAAGCTGAGATTTTGAATCCATCAAATTTATCATCTGATTTAAAATTTCTATTTCTAATTCACTATGAACATAGGAAATCTTTTCATCGATAAAATACAAACCTCTATTTTTTCTAATATTATCAATGATATTTGCTATTTCAATTCCTTCTTCAGTTCCTT
>Ga0316197_10003719_pt1 | contig 10872 bp, 7 predicted proteins | sample OudBiesiAoxic_MG_FD_204939 | JGI IMG/M metagenome (GOLD analysis project Ga0316197, IMG submission 204939) | Coastal sediment microbial communities from Oude Bieten Haven, Netherlands - site A oxic | ecosystem: Environmental > Aquatic > Marine > Coastal > Sediment | place: Netherlands... | reverse complement strand
TTCCCTCAACACGACCGCCCAGGTGGGAGGTGGGCCTGCACCCATCGAGGTCGAGGTGTTTGCACGCCCGAGCCGAGGCGTTCTGATCGAGTCGACCATCGTCGTCGGTCTCGATCGCATCAGTGCGGCCTTCGATGCCGCAGGCCCTGGAATGGTTGCCGTCGTCGACCTCCAAGATGCGTCGGTCCAGGGTATCGAGCTCGAGGATCTCGCAAGCTGTGGCCGCGTCGTGCCCATTCCCGGCGAGACCAACAAGGTTGCCGCTGCTTGTGCGGGCTTTTCGAATCCGTTCAACGACGACGCGCAGCTTCGTGCTTCATCGGGAATCGCGGTCCTCGACGTGACCGACGGCGTCGCCACGGTCGAGCGAGTTTGGCGTGTGTCGCGCGATGAAGAATCGCAAAGGGCCGTCAACGCGCTCGTTGCGCTCGATGCCCAACGCGTGCTCGCGGTGGCCAACGGGAATTTCGTCGATACGAGCGACACGCTCTACGAGGTCGATTTGGCGACTGGCGCACAGACTCCGGTCTACGTCTCGGCCGGATCGTTCACCATCGGTGTCTCCGCATGGGATCCGGATAGCGAGATGCTCTACGTGCCCGACGCCGCCGCAAACGCGGTGATCGAGCTCGCTTGGGACGGAAACGGCTTCAGCGAAGTCGGCTCGACCGAGATCGCCCCCGGCCTCGCTCTGCCGCCCACGCAGGTCTACCTCCTCAATTAGCAGCGTCAGCGTCAGCGTCAGTGTCGCCGTTCCGCTTGTTCGCCTTGTGCTCTTTGTACCTCTCCTGAACCTGTTTCGCGCCCTTGCTGGCTACGGAGACTGCGCCGGCGATGTAGAGGATGACCGACGCGACGTTGGCCTTCGTGCGACGGTAGCCGAGCACCTGTGCGTCGCGATCGACGGTGAATGCCAGGGCGTCACCCCTTCCGAAATAGCCGGTCGCGCCCAGCGTGAGGCGGTACCCATTCGTGTCCAAGCCAACCGAGAGGGACGCTGCATAGGTCGAAATCTGCGGTGGCGTATACACCTGGGTCGTCTCGGGCACGTTCGGGGCGGCCGAGATGTTGGTGAACAATCCCCCCGCGACAACCACCTTTCCAAAGAGGTGCTCCACGCCGATCGCGGCGTTCGGCGTCACTCTGCGTTCGGTCGAGTTCGAGAAATACGCTCCGAGGGCCGGGACGTCGGCATCCACTTCGATGACTTGCTGATTCCGCACCGGGCCGGTGACGGCCACGTCGACGGAAAGGGTCGTGAGCGCGTCGATCTTGTATTCGACGCCTGCTCGAAGCTCGAATGGAACTGGCAGATTGGCTTCGAAGTCACCTTGATCGAACAAGAAGTACGTCGAATCGGCGTCTTGTGCGTCGGTGGTCAGACGCCGATAGACGCTTCCAGTCTCTTTCATGGGGGCGCCGGGGGGCTGAAACATGACGCCGAGCTGCCACTGCGGATTGATGCGGTAGAGCGCGCCGAGCCGAAACAAAAGGCCCCAGGCCTCGGCGCCTAGCCCAGTGCTCGACGTCGTCGATTGTCCGCCCGTGCGGACCCCGTCCTCGCCAAGCGTACCGCCCTCGGCGAGCCCGATGTCTTCGCCATAGCCGTCCGACTGGTTCGTGAGAAACGCGCCGATGCCCAGAGACAGCTTCTTCTTGAGTTGCATCGCAAACGAAACCCCCCACCACCGCATTCGGTAGTCCTCAGTCAAACGGAGGTCAGCGCTGCCCTCCTGTTCGATCTGAGAAAAGCCCGTGCTGAACCGTTCACGTTCGACCTCGAACGAGCTGTATGCGATCGCGTATCGGTGGTCCCCAAATTTCTTTTTCCCGAACTTGACCACAGTGCCCACGAAGTGCGGAATGGTCGTCGTCCGCGACGACTCCAGGTCTCGGTTGACACCCTCCGCCGTGAATGCGTCTTCGATTTTCTGCTTCTCCCAGACGATCGAGCTCAGGCTTCCGAGCAGCTCGAAGCGCCCTCCACTCAGGAGCCCTGCCGGGTTGTAGTAGGTCGCCGACGGGTCGTTCGCGATACCCGTGTAGGCGCCGCCGAGCCCCATCGCCCGCTCTCCGATGGGAATGGATCGGTAGTAGAGAGCTTGCGCGTCCACGCGGCGCGGTAGCAGCCCGAAGACGATCGAGGTAGCGATGACGGTCAGGCACAGCCGGGCGAGCACGCGGGGATACTAGCCAGCGTCGGCTGTTCCGTCACCCGGACGATCCGATTGATCCGAGCTAGGTCAGCCGCCCAGGTGGAATGTAAGCGCGAAGTTGCCGGCGATCGCCGTGCCTGCAGTGCCAGCGGTGATCGCCTGCCCCCTGCCTGACACCGTCTCCGTTCCACGAAAGACCAAACCAATGATCGAGTAGTCGAAGCCGGCTTCAATCGAGACCCAACGGACGACCGGAATCCGAAGACCTGCGCCAATCGTCGCGCCGCCGCCGTTGCTACGGACTCCCGTGATGTAGCTCTCGATCTCGGGGATCACCAAACCGCCGCTGGTCGTGTAGTAGCTGAAGCCCATTCGGATCGACGGGTGCACGTAGGGGATCGCCCGGATCAGGAAGCCCAGGTCCAAGCCGATCGAGGTCATGTCGAACGGCTCGTAGTCTGCCCGTTTGAAGCGTGCCCCAATGGTCGTCGAACCAGTGCGGAAGCGAAGCGCCGCCCCGAACTCCGGGCCGGTGACGACCACGCTGGGGATCAGCGATGCGAACTGCTCGGGAACGATGTCGAGTGTGCGAAACCGGGTCGCATCGAAGCGCGACGGACCGGCAGTTGCTTCGAGCCAGACGATGCCTCCAACGCGCTTGTCGTAGACCTTCTTCTTTTCGACCTCATCCACAACGTCGTCCTCGACCTTGGTGCTGGCTTCCCCGCCCACCCTTTTGGGTCCCTCGAGTTGGAAGCCGTTTTGATCGGCCGAAATCGTGGTCGGCATGCTCTGTGCGCCCGCAGCGCTGGCGAGCATCGAAAGCATACCTAGAACAAAAGCAAAGCGTTTCATCGGTTCCCCCTAACCGCTGATGCGATGCGCTCCGAGCGAAGCGCGTCCCCCTCGCTCAGTGTCGAGGTGCGGTCTTCGGGCGTCAATGGCGACGCGCCCGCATTGTGGCTTGCCTCACAGAGGCGTGATGGCGACGCGCCGCTACACCAGGATTTCGCTGATCGGCTGTGTAGCTTCCATCGAGCGGGTGCCCCAGCTTTCGGTCGTCAGCCCCATCACTTGCTGGATCGTCAAACCGACCCGCGTGCTCGGTGCGGTTGCGCCCGCGACGTGGACGCCCGGCTTGAGCGCGCCGCCGGCGCGACCCGCGATCATCATCGGAACACCCGTGATGCCGTGGATCTTGGCGAGGGATACGTCGGAGTGGCCAAACACCAGGCAGTTGTCGAGCAGCGTGCCATCCCCTTCGGGGATTGCGGCGAGCCGTTCGATGAAGTCGGCCCAGGCTTCCATCGAGGCGTACACGAACTCGGTCGCTTCGGGCTGGTAGCCGATGCCCGCGTCCAACGGCTCGTCGTGCGTGAGCTGGTGATGCTGCGCGCTCGAGCCGGGTTGCCGGAGCCCCGAGATTCGATCGGAGAACATCATGCTGAAGACACGAGTCTGATCGCAAGCGAGCGCGAACGACAAAAGCTGTGCCATCACACGGTTGGTGGCCATCGATTGGTTCACCTCGGTGCCGAAGTCATCGGCGCCCGGCGCTGGGGCTTTCTCACAACTTTCGAGATCGGGCGGGCCCGCAAGCAGGACGTCGATCTGTTGCTCGAGCTGGCGGACGGATGTGAAGTACTGGTCGAGTCGCTGCTTGTCGTGGGCGCCTACGCGCTGCAACAAGCGCTCGCGGTCCTCCTTGACGACCGACAGCACGCTCTGGCGGAGCATCAGCCGTGGGTCGGGGGTGAAGGGCCCAGCGTTCGGGTCCGCGAACTCCGGACCGAACACGCGCGTATACAGCGCCCCAGGCGAGATCTCCGGAGCGTTGGCCACGCCTTGGCTCTCGAAGCTGTAGCTCTGATTGGGATTGCCGGTGCACGACATTTCCAGCGATCGAAATCGAGTGAAGCCGCCGATCTCGGCCGCGATGATGGTGTCGAGGGTGGGCGCCGGGACGGTGTAGTCCTGGAGTGGAAGGCTTCCGGTCAGCGTGCCCATCAAGCCCGCGGTGTGCGGGAAGTTCGGTCGCCCGTCGAGCTTCACGTCGAAGCCGCTCAAAACGCTGACCTGGTCGCGGAGCTTTCCGCCCGTGCCGAGCTCGCGGTCTAGGGCCGCAAGCTCGATCGGAAGCTCGAAGCCAGTGCCCTCCGTGGCCGGCGTCCAACGCTCGGGGTTCATGCCACAGCCCCACATCCACGCACCGAAACGCATGGGCAGCGGCGCGCCTTGGGCGAGCGCCGTGCCGTGCGCGTTCAAGAAGCAGTCGAGCAGAGGGACGCCCATGGTCACGGCGGTTCCGGCGAGGGTTCCGCGAAGCAGGGTCCTGCGATCGAAGCGCTTCATGGCGCGTCTCCCGTGTCCGTGACCCCGCGCGGACCGGAGGTCGTTCGGAAGCCCTCACTCAAGAGGACCTCCCGCAGCAGGTCGGAGACGAGGTACCCCGAGCTTGCGAATCGCTCGCCCAACGCTGCGAGCAGTGCTTCCTCGCCGGGTTCCGCGTCGCGACCAACCGCGTAGCGGTAGAGGCTTCGTACCAAACAGGGGCCGAGGTTCGGATGCTCGCTCAGAGCGACGCCGAGCCCGACCGCATCCTCGTAGGGGATTCCGTCGAGCTCGCCGGACGTGTCGATGGGGACGCCGTTCTCCGCTTCTCGGTACATCCCGATCGCGTCGTACTTCTCGAGCGCGAGGCCGATCGGATCCATCAAGGTGTGACACCCCGCGCACGCGTCGTTGTCGACGTGGGCCTCCAAGCGTTCCCGGGCAGTGCGAAGCTCACCCGCCGTGTTCTCGACGATCGAGAAATCGATGTTTGCAGGGGGCGTGGGCACGTCCTGGCAGAGGAGAACCTCCCTCACGAACTTCCCGCGCAAGGTCGCCGAGCTCCGACCCGCATGAGAGTGTAGGGCGTTCAGGCTGATGTGGCCGAGGAGCCCCGCGCGTTCGGTATCCTCGGGGAACCGATAGGGCTCCCAGCCGCTCGCGGTGGCCACGGGCACTTGATAGACCACCCCTAGCCTCCGAGTCAGGAACGAGTCCGGCGTGGTGAACAGCGCTCGGTAGTCGCCGCCTTCGGCCAGGTGCGCCACGATCGTGCGGAGCGTCTGCTCTTTGGCCTCTTCGATCATTGGCTGGGTGTATGCCGGGAAGAGTGCGGCGTCCTTTCGGACGAGGCCGTCATCGAACTGCTTGAAGTCGTAGAGGTCGGAGAACAAGGAGCGGAGTCCGGTCTCGAGCTTCGGCGAGGCCAGCAGTCGTTCGAGTGCTGCCGCGAGACCGGCCTCGTCGACTAGCGCACCGGCTTCGCCCGCCGCTAGGAGATCATCATCAGGGGTGGTGTTCCAAAGAAGGAAGCTGAGGCGGGACGCCATCGACACACTGGTGAGGCGGGCCCTCGCCCGATTGGACGGGTCGGGCTCGGCCTCCTCGACGCGGAACAGGAACTCGGGCGACACGAGGAGACTCGCCAGTGCGAGCTCGAGTCCGCCGTAGAAATCGCCGAGGGCGCTCGCCGCTGCTCTCGCGACGACAACACGGTCTTCGACTTCTTCTTCCGTGAGCGATCGTCGAAACAGCCGGCGCCCGACGCGTCGTACAAACGGCTCCGCGCACGCGTCATCCGCTGATGTGAGCGACGCGGGCGCGCATTGGACCAGGTCGTCGCGGTACCCGCTGCCGAGCGCTTGCTCGGCGATAGTCCCGGCGGCGGCTTCGTACTTCTCGAACCCCGATGGCGTCACCCCCGCAAAGGATGCACCCACAGCGAGCAAACCATCGCGTCGGTCATCAGGGTCGATGCGGCTAGGTACCGTGATGTGACGGCCGAGAACATCGTGAATGCTTCGCTCGTACTGTTCGGCCGTCAGACGGCGGAGCGAAACGGGGCCAGCCTCGACGACCGGAGCTGTCTCAGAGCTGCCGCAGCTCGCGATCAGGACGGCGAACGAGCTCGCACACAGCACTGCGAATGTGGATGAAGACAAAGGGATAGGCACGGAAGAGCTCACGACGTCGGGGCCCGACAACGGCCGAGAGTACGCGGATGCGCCTGTTCGAGCAACGGCGGCCCGAATTCTCTCCCGGTGCGAGCGTGGTTTGGGTATCGTGCGCCCGTGTTCAGAAAATTCGTACTCATCACGGGAGCCCTCGACATCCCGATCGGGCTTGCCACGATCGCGGCCGCGATTTTCGAGCCGCACGACGCCCACTTCGGCGCTCTGGCGACGGTTGGCGCGTTTCTCATCTTTGCCGGGGCGGCACTCATGTGGTCGACAGCCGACATGACGACACGCGCGCCCATCGTGTTCTGGCAGGGCTTCGTCCGGCTCACCGCGGTCGCCAGCATTCTGTACATGGTACCCGCCGGTCTTGCCGAGTCCTGGCAATACGGCGTGGTCGCCTTCGATGGCATCATTGCTGCGGTCTACATCGTCGGCACGATGCAACTCCCAGGCACGAGCTTCTTTGGACTGATGTTGGGCAAGGGCCGAGGCTAGTTACATCCAACCAAAGTGCTAGCCTTCGCGGCATGGTTCGCTTGGCGGCGTTTGGGGTGTTCTTGGTCGTGCTCCATTTGGGGCAGCCGATCGTCATCCCGGTGTTGCTCGCGACGCTGATCGCGATCAGCCTCTCCAAGATTCTAGACCTCAGCCAACGGGGGCTTCCGCATTGGGTTGCGATCTCGTTGGCGGTGCTCGCCGCGGCCGCCGTCGTCACCGGACTTGGCTTCCTCACCACCCGCGCGGCGACCGATTTCGCGCTGGCGTTTAGCCAGTACCGCGGTGACTTCGAACGCCTGCAGTTTGAAAGCGCCTCTTGGCTGTGGAGTCAGGGGCTCGGTATTCCGGCGACGGCCGTCGAGCAGTTCGATCCGAGCGAGCTCGTCCGCGGTCTGACGGTGCCCGGGTTGACCCTCGCGTTGAGTGTTGTCTCCGCCGGGGCGCTGGTTCTGCTCATCAGTGTGTTTCTGGTCGTCGAAAGTGCCTCGATCGCGCAGAAGCTCAGGGGAACCAACCGTTTCGGCAAGATGGACGTTCAGGTTCTCAAAGGCGCGGCGCGCGACGTCCAGCGCTACCTGTTGATCAAGACGGTCACCAGTACGTCGACCGGCCTCCTCGTTGCTGGGCTCACGGCCGCCATCGGACTTGGGCACTCGCTCTTGTTCGGCCTCCTCGCGTTCATCCTCAACTACATCCCCAGCATTGGCAGCATCCTCGCATCGATTCCGGCGGTGGCGCTTTGTCTGATCACCCTCGGTTGGGTTCCCGCCTTTGGCCTCGCCGCGGGTTACCTCGTCATCAACCTCGTCCTCGGGGTGATGATCGAACCGAGGTGGGCCGGGCAAGCGACCGACCTCTCGCCGTCCGTGGTCGTTCTGTCGATGGTCTTCTGGGGGTTCGTGCTTGGCCCGGTCGGGGCCCTTCTTTCGGTGCCGCTGACCATCATCGTACGAATCATCGCTGCGCAGTCGAACGAATGGACCTGGCTAGCGATGTTGCTCAGCTCGCCGCGGAGTGTTGCGCGCGCGGCCGACGCCGCCTAGCGCTGTGGTCCCGAGGGGATCACTAGCGAAGTCATCCGGGGGTGCTATTTTCAGCCGCGCGTTTTCCGCCGGGCCAAGCTAGTCAACGCACATGTATGGTGAGCCTTTCGTGATGCGAAACCGAACACTTACACAGCCGGCCTCGTGGCTAGCTTGCGCGACCCTGCTGCTCGTCGCGTGCTCCAGCTCCGGGACGACTGGCTCCCCGGACGCCGGCATCCCGGACGGCGGAGAACCCGATGGAGGCCAGCCGTTCGAGCTCGAGTGGCCTCCCGCCCAGGCATCGCTCACGCGTCCTCGAGCACTCGGGGCCGGCGCCGACCTCGTTTCGGTTCGCTCCAAGCTCGCGGAGGAGCCGTACCGTAGCTGGATGCAACGCATGGCGCAGCGGATCGCCGACGGGCGTGTCCAGGATCCCGACGACCACCTGCGCGGCCCCGAGCGAGTGAAGGGCAACGCGGCGCGCTCGCTCGCAGCGTTCTACATGCTCGACCGGACCGTCGTCGATGGCGAGCCTGTGCCGTTTCCTACACCGGCCGATCGAGAGGCCGTCGGCGCCGAGGCAGCGGAGCTCCTCAAAGGGATGTACACGGAGAGCCGCATTGCCGTCCCGCCACCCCTCGGCGGATGGGACCGCGACATCACGACCAGCGAGGAGATCATCCTCTGGGCATCTGCCTATGACTCGCTCGTCGGCGGCGGGTATGAGCTCGATGAGGGCGACGAAGCGCTCATTCTCGAGAATCTCATCGCGCTGACCTCCGCGCTCTACGAGAACTATCGCGAACCGACCACGGCCAACGGCTTTCCGATCCTCCACCAGAACAACCATCGCTCGAAGGTGGGTTGCGCGTTCATACTTGCGGCCATCGTCCTTGCCGAGCACCTCCCTGATCCAAGCGACACGCGGGCCGTGCAGTACGAAAACCCCGCCAATTGGGCAGTCTACGGCTTCGAACAACTCGAGCGGATTCTCGAGTACTCTCACCTCACCGAGGACGGGGTCTACTCGGAAGGACCGTTCTACTTCCGCTACACCTCGCAGAATCTAGTGCCGACCGCCCGCGCTTGGGACGCTTGGGTCGACGGCCAGCCTTGGCCTGTCGCCGCAGACGAGAGCCGGACGAGCCCGCTCCGGGATCCGCGGATCGTTCGCGCCAGCCGCTGGATGCTCGACCTGATGCTTCCGGACGGTTCGCTTGCCCCACACGACGACGGCAACATCGGACGACGGCACTACTACGGGCTGACTCCGCTCGGCGATCAAGACCCAGCCGAGATGTACTGGGCTTGGGGATTGGCCCGGAGCTCGCAATATCTCGCCGCCCCGTATCCCTACCCAAGCGACGGCAACATCGAGCTTGCGCCTGACGCCATCTTCGCCTTCGACGACACGGTCACGCCTCACGCCCCGGAGGGTTCCCCGACGCGTATCTACGAAGAGGGTGGGGTCGCCGCGTTTCGAAGTGGATGGGAGCAAGACGACGTGGTGGCGGTCGTCCTCGGCGAGCATGACGTCGCGTCTTCGTTCGGCCGCGGTCCCGACGGCGATCCCGTATTTCCCGACTCGCACGAACACGCGGAGCCGGCGTCATTCATGCTCTACGCGTACGGCGAGCGGCTCCTTCTCGACCCGGGCTACCTCGAATTCTGGCGTCGACTCGACGTCAACAAGCCCCAAGACCACAACATGATCCTCGTCGACGGCCGCGGTCCGGTCGACTACCTCGAGGCTTCTACCAACTGGGGAACGTTCGGCCCCGACCTACCGCCGCCCTCCGACGGCATGGCGTACTTGAGCGAGTCGTTCGACTCCGCGCAGGCGGACGGCGTCACCGTCACGACGGAATACGGGGCCGGTGAGTATGGCGCAGCGGGCGGCGCCAGCATCGAACGCCGCTTCCTGTTTGCGTCAAACCGCTACTTGGTGATCGCGGACCGCGCGACTTCGACCGAGCCGGGCGTGAACCATGCGTTCTCCTGGCGCTTTCATGGGAACGGCGGCGGCGAGGACACGCCCGGGGATGTTCCGAACGAAGGCACCTTCGAGCGCAGCGGTGCCGAGAGTCGCTGGCACCGGCCGAACGCGAGCGTGCTGGTGGCCACGGTGTCGCCCAACGGCGCGATGACCTACGTTGAGGACACGAGCTTTCACGAGCCAGGCGGGCGCGACGACAACGGTGACGTCGCGCGAAGCTCGCACACGGCGTGGGAGGCGAGCCGCGAGGGGGCCGATGTCCGGGCACTGTCAGTCGCGCTTCCTTATCGGGAGGGCGTGACTTCTCCGACTGTGGTGACCACGGACGAAAGTATCACGTTGACCGAGGGCGATTGGGTGAGCGTCGCCCGGCTCGAAGCTGATGGCGCGTTGCTCGTCGTCGAGACGGTCGGGGGCAAAGAGCGGCTTCGCTACGCCGAGCGCGGGGGCGACCTGCTCCTCGTCGACGTCATCGGTGAAGGGCGTTTCGTCGAGGCCCGAAGCGACGATGAAGTCGAGTGGATGTTGAGTCCGACGCCGGCCGAGGTTTCCGTCGACGGGCTTGCTTTCGACGCCGTCACTCTCGACGGAGCGTGCGGGATGCGTCAGGAGGACGGCGCCCTCATCATCACTACTGCTGGCCCCCGTTTCGGCGTTCACGCCGGAAATGGCAACGGCCGACCTGCCGCACGCATCGCGAAGTCGGCTGCTCGAGGGATCGGCGAAGCGATCGCGCTCGATGGCTCGGCGAGTTGCGACCCTGAAGGAAGCGCGCTGATTCATGCGTGGTCATTGGTCGCAGCACCGGCGGGGAGCCACTGGCCTCTTACCGGGGCGGCCTCCGAAGAAGCGATGCTGACTCCTGATGTGGCGGGCACCTACCGCGTCGCTCTGCGAGTGACCGATTTACAGGGTACGCTGAGTGACCCTACCTTTCTTGAAATCGAAGTGGAGGAACCGTGAAACGAATTCGCATCTCGATCGCGCAGACAGTGTGCTGTGCTCTACTGGTTGTTGCTGCAGTCTCTGGTTGCGCGAGCACAACGTCCGTCAGCTGCCCCGACTATTGCCCTCCGGATCCCGAATCGGACCAGGTGGCGATGGCCACGGACATCGCTCTTCGGTACATCGACACCCACCCCTACGAGAACGAGCAATGGGACTGGAGATCCGGTGTGTTGATGCAT
>Ga0316197_10003718_pt1 | contig 10873 bp, 12 predicted proteins | sample OudBiesiAoxic_MG_FD_204939 | JGI IMG/M metagenome (GOLD analysis project Ga0316197, IMG submission 204939) | Coastal sediment microbial communities from Oude Bieten Haven, Netherlands - site A oxic | ecosystem: Environmental > Aquatic > Marine > Coastal > Sediment | place: Netherlands... | reverse complement strand
CATCGCCTTTTGGCGTGCGCGCTCTTGCTTGCGCTTCATCGCCGCCATCGATTTCTGGCGTCCACCTTCGCCACCAGACAGTGCCTGGTTCAGCGTCAGCTTGCCGGAACGGCGCCCATCATCACGCGCTTTGGCACGGCCACGGGTTTGTTCGCGGTCTTTCGTCTCTTGCTTGCGCGGGGTCTGCTGAGCGAACTTGTTGGCCGGCGCTGCACGTGCCTGTACCGGTTCATCCGCAGGGGCGGCGGCGGCGGCAGCGGCTTGCTTGGCCGCATCTTCTGTCTCGCGGCGCTGGCGCTCTTCTTCTTCAGCCTTGGCACGGGCTTTTTCGGCGCGCGCCTGTTCCTCGACCTCTTTGGCTTCGATCTCGGCACGGCGGCGGTCACGATCTGCCTCGCGCTCTTTTTCTTCGGCTTCGCGCTTGATCGCATCATCTGCTTCGCGGGCGGCCGCAGCCTGAACCGCTTTCAAACGGCGCTCGTGCTCGACATCTGAAATGCCTGCAGGGCGTTTGGCCGGATTACTGGTCGCCTGGGGCTTGCCCGCAGCGCCGGGTGCCGCGCCCGGTTTGGGCACAACAACGCGCTTGCGCTTGGTTTCCACCACGACGTTTTTGGTGCGCCCATGGCTGAAGCTCTGCTTCACGTTCCCCGCGCGGGGACCAGTGCGCACACCCAAAGTTTTCTTTCCGTCGTTGTCGCTCATCTGGTTCAACTTCCTTTCCGGCGGGTCTTTTCGCCGTCCGAGACGCGCAGGCCTTTCAGCCTTGCCGCCTCCTCTACAACACGTTTGGGCAAAGCTCCAGCACCCAGTGCGGCGTGGATCGTGGTTTGTCGCCCAAAGGCCCGGCCCAGCTCGTCTGCTGTCAGCCAGCCTATGAATGAGCCGCCATATGGCGTGCTCAGTTTTGATTTTCCGCGCTCTGATCCATCACTTGCCTGGATCAGAACGGTGGCCTCTTCTTTCATCAGCCAGTCTTTGACCTTCTCATAGCCTGCGATGGCATATCCACCCTTGCGCGACAGGCTGATCAGATCGACCACGCGGCGTACCAGCATGCTCTCGATCAGATCAGGCAGGTCGTCCGGCAGCTGCACGGGCTGCTTGGCGGCGCGGGTGAACAGATTCTTCGCCACGGCCTTTTCAATCACCGCACGGTCCGAGGCAATCCAGACACCCCGACCCGGCAATTTACCAGCCAGATCAGGAACCATCTGCGCCTCAGGGCCCACCACAAATCGGATCAACCCAAATTTTGGCTGCACCTCGCCCGTGGCAATGCATTTGCGTTCAGGACCGTCTTCCCGGTCTTTGGATTGCCCACCGCGACCCATCAGGTGCCTCCGAGGCCTGAAGAATCAGGCCTCAGCCTCCGTTTCTTCTTCGCCAAGGTCTTCACCGTCCTCGGCTGTTTCAAGATCGGCCGGATCGACCCAACCCAGCATGATGCGCGCTGTCATTACAAAATTCTGTGCCTCTTCCAAAGACACCTCAAAGGGTTCAAGAAGCCCGTCATCCTTGACGCGCTCACCGTCCACGGTGGTCCAGCCTCCAGCCAGCTCCCAGTCGGCGCAGGTGGCGAAATCTTCCAGTGTTTTCACGCCATCTTCTGCCAGCGCCTGCACCATTTGCGGGGTCAGGCCTTCGAATTCGATCAGACTGTCCTCGGCTCCCAACTCACGCGCTTTCTCCAGCGCCGCTTTTGCCTGAGCTTCCAACATGTCACGCGCACGGGCCTGAAGCTCTTTGGCGGTGTCGTCGTCCACACCGTCAATCACCAGCAGTTCGTCCACTTCGACATAGGCCACTTCTTCAAGGCTGGTGAAGCCTTCAGAGACCAGAAGCTGGGCAAAGAACTCGTCCAGATCCAGGTTTTCCATAAACAGGTTGGTGCGTTCTTCGAATTCCTTCTGACGACGCTCCGAATCCTCGGCCTCGGTCATGATGTCGATGTCCAAACCGGTCAACTGGCTGGCCAGACGCACGTTCTGACCCCGGCGACCAATGGCAAGACTCAACTGCTCCTCAGGCACGACAACTTCGATCCGCTCTGCCTCTTCGTCCAGAACCACTTTGCTCACCTCGGCGGGTTGCAGTGCGTTCACCAGGAAGGTCGGCTGATCTTCATTCCAAGGGATAATGTCGATCTTCTCGCCCTGCAATTCGTTCACAACGGCTTGCACACGGCTGCCTCGCATACCTACGCAAGCACCAACCGGATCAATCGAGTTGTCATAGCTGATCACGGCAATCTTGGCGCGGCTGCCGGGGTCACGGGCTACGGCTTTGATCTCGATGATGCCGTCATAGATTTCCGGCACTTCCATCTTGAACAGCTCGGCCATGAATTCGGGCGCGGTGCGGCTCAGGAAGATCTGCGGACCACGGGCTTCGCGGCGCACATCCTTGATATAGCAACGGATCCGATCATTTGGGCGATAGCTTTCGCGACCAATCTTTTCGTTCCGGCGCAGCATTGCTTCGCCACGGCCCACATCGACGATGACGTTGCCATATTCTTCGCGCTTGACCACACCGTTGATGATGGTGCCTGCGCGGTCTTTGAATTCTTCAAACTGACGGTCGCGCTCGGCTTCACGCACCTTTTGCAGGATTACCTGCTTGGCGCTTTGAGCAGCGATCCGGCCCATATCGACGGGCGGCACTTCTTCCACAAACGTGTCTCCGACAACCGGGTTTTCCATGTATTGCTTGGCCTGCTCCACGGTAAACTCAGCCTGATAGTTCTCTAGCTCTTCATCCTCGACCACGGTGCGCACGCGGGTGAATGTGGCCTTGCCGGTTTTGCGGTCAATGCTGACACGAATGTCCATTTCGCTGCCGTAGCGGCTTTTCGCTGCACGTGCGAGGCTCTCTTCCATCGCTTCGACCACCAGCACGGGATCGATCATCTTTTCGCGGGCCACGGCCTCGGCGGTTTGCAGCAGTTCCAGCTGGTTGGCGGATGTAATTGCCATGGGTTAGTCCTCCTCGGAACCGGTTTCGGTTTCTATATCGTCAAAATTGTCTTCGTTCAGCGAACCCGCATCCTTGCGCGCCTTCAGCATGTCTTTGATCAGCTCGTCCGTCAGAACCAGCTTGGCCTCGGTCAGCCAGTCAAACTTCAGCCCGATCGTGCCTTCGTCGATGTTGATCATCACTTCGTCGCCTTCAACACCGGCCAGCATGCCCTTGAACCGTTTGCGGCCATCGATCAGCTCGGCGGTTTCCAGCTTGGCCTCGTAGCCTTCAAACGCCTCGAAATCCTTCAGGCGCGTCAGCGGACGATCAATCCCGGGGCTCGACACTTCCAGATTATAGGCCTCAACAATCGGGTCTTCCACATCCAGCGTCGCGCTGATGGCGGTACTGATCTGCGCACAATCGTCCACTTCGATCCCACCTTCGGGCTTGTCAGCCATGACCTGAAGTGTCGCCACCTCGCCGCCCATCAACCGCAGACGCACCAGTTCATAGCCCATGTCCTCAATGACGGGGGTTATGATCTCGGCCATCCGGCGGTCAATCGCAGCTTTGGCAATAAGGTCGTTACTCATCTTATCCAGACACAAAAAAACGGGCGCGCGGCCCGTTGAGAATTCCGGTGGAGCCTTGGGGCAGAACCCGTCAGCGCCGCTGTTGAGATGCATATACGCATCGAAACCTGAGTCTGCAAGTCCCGTTTCGCCTATGTGTCAGATTGCGCCGATCCCTGCATCGTGCGCAACAAAGACATGCGACGGTTAATCGCCATCCGTCTGGCAAAGGCCAGAATGAAAAGTGCCGTCAGGATCAGGATAATCGTGGGCGCCGGGGCGCTATCCAGGAAGAAGCTGGCATAGGTGCCCAGCAGCATCGACGACATACAAACCAACACTGATACCCACAGCATCGCGCTGAACTTACGCACAATCAGAAAGGCGATGGCCCCCGGCGCGATCAGCAACCCAATGGCCAGGATCAGACCAACCGCCGCAAGTGTCGCCACAATCGTCAGCGACAGGGCAGCCAGCAGGCCATAGTGCAACCACCCCACGGCCAACCCAGCCGCCCGCGCCTGTGCAGGGTCAAAGCTGTGCAGCAGCAGGTCTTTCCACTTCAACACAATCCCCAGCGAAACGATCAGGGAAATCAGACCTGCCGTCCAAAGCTCATTGCCATCAACGCCCAGCATGTTGCCAAACAGGATGTGATCCAGATGCATATTCGTCTCGACCGAGACATAAAGAACGATGCCGATCCCGAACATGCCGGAAAACACCACGCCCATCACTGTATCCTGTTTCACACGGCTGTTGCCCGCCAGATACCCGGTGGCCAGCGCACAGGTCATCCCGGCAGCAAACGCCCCGATGATCAATGGAATTCCAATGATATAGGCCAGAACAATCCCCGGCAGCACCGCATGGCTGACCGCATCGCCCATCAAAGCCCAACCTTTCATCACCAGAAAGCAAGACAGCAACGCCGTGGGCACCGACACAAGGATTGAGATAGCAAACGCCTTTTGCATAAAGCCAAAGCTGAAGGGCAACAGAAGGGTTTCAAGATCCATCACGCCACCCACTGCAAGGCCTGGCGTGACCGTCGTTTTGCGGCCAACAGCCCATGGGTTGGGGCAAACACGAAAGCCAACAAGAAGATCAGCGTTTGCAGGGTCACGATGATGCCGCCCGTCGCCCCGTCCAGAAAGAAGCTGATATAGGCCCCGAAGAAACTGGTCAGCGATCCGATCAGGACCGAAGTCGCGATCAACCGAGGGAACCTGTCACACAACAGATAGGCGGTGGCACCGGGCGTGACCACCATGGCGATCACCAGAAATGCGCCCACGGTTTGCATCGCCGCCACGACCGAGGCCGAGAGTAATATGAAAAATACCGCCTTCAGCCGCTCCGGCCTCAAGCCAATGGCGCGCGCGTGGCTCTCGTCAAAAAACGTGACCATCAGATCGCGCCATTTCAGCAGTAGGATGGTCAGGGTCACAAACCCGATAATAGCCAATTGCAGCGTGTCCCCGGGCGTGATGGCCAGAATATTGCCCATAGTGATGGTCTGAACCGAAATCGCCACTGGATTGATCGAGACCATGAACAGGCCCAGACCAAAGAACGATGTAAAGATCAGCCCGATGATCACATCTACCTTAAGCCCCGAGCGTTCGGACAGAAACAACATCGCCCCCGCCGCCAGCGCCCCAGCGATAAACGCGCCCAGCGCAAAGGGCAGACCCAGCATATAGGCCCCCGCCACACCCGGCACCACGGAATGGGACAGCGCATCACCGATCAAGGACCAGCCTTTAAGAACCAGATAAGAGGACAGAAACGCACAGACCCCACCCACCAGCGCCGAGACCCACATCGCGTTGGTCATGTAGCTATAGGCAAATGGCTCCAACCAATAGGCCATCAACTGTCGCCCTCGGTGGTCTGGGTTTTCTCGCCATATTGAACAAAGGGGCGTTCATCATCGGTCAGAATGGTGATCTGACGGGTGTCACCATCTTCGTGCAGAGCATCGCCGCCCAGCGTAAAGTGCCGCAGCACCCCGCCAAAGGCACGCTCCAGATTGTCGCGGGTAAAGACTTGTTCGGTCAGGCCGTAACCCAGAACCGTGCCTTTGACCAAAATCGTCCGGTCACAGAATTCCGGAACGGACCCAAGGTTGTGGGTCGAAACCAGCATTACCCGGCCTTCCTCTTTCATCTCGCGTAGAAGCGTGATGATCTGCTCCTCGGTCTTAACGTCCACGCCGGTAAAAGGCTCGTCCAGCAGGATCACCTGACCATCTTGGGCCAGCGCACGGGCCAGAAAAACGCGTTTACGTTGACCGCCTGACAACTCACCAATCTGGCGGGTGCGAAATTCTTGCATGCCCACACGGTCCAGCGCTGTATCAACTGCCGCGTGATCGGCGGCGCGCGGACGGCGTAAAAAGCCCATGTGACCATAGCGGCCCATCATCACCACGTCTTCGACCAGCACCGGAAAGGCCCAATCCACCTCTTCGGCTTGCGGCACATAGGCCACCAGATTGCTGCGCAGGGCATCCTTGACCTCGCGCCCCAGAATTCGGATCGTCCCTGCGGCACTTGGAACAAACCCCATAATCGCTTTAAATAGGGTCGATTTACCGGCACCATTCACACCAACCAATGCAGTGACTGTGCCGCGTGGAATCTCGAAACTGGCATCCCAAAGGGCGGTGTGTCCGTTGCGATAGGTCACCGTAACATGCTCGGCCTTGATCCCGGCGCTCAGACCAGTGTCATAGGTGGGGGAAGGGCCGATATCGGGCATCTAATTCATCGCCTCAGTCAGACCGTTGACCACAGTCTGAGAGGTCACAGTCAGAAGATCAAGATAGGTCGGCACCAGGCCATCCGCCTCTGACAGTGAATCAACATACAGCTCACCGCCATAAACAGCCCCAGTTTCCCGCGCCACCTGTTTGGCGGGCGATGTGTTCACCGTGCTTTCGCAAAACACCACCGGGATATCGTGATCACGCACCCCGTCAATCACAGCACGCACTTGCTGCGGCGTGCCGTTCTGATCGGCATTCATGGGCCATAGATACAACTCTTTCATCCCAAAATCGCGCGCCAGATAGCTAAACGCTCCTTCGCAGGTTACCAGCCAGCGGCGATCCTCGGGGATTTGCGCCACACGGTCGCGCAGCGGTTCAATGATCTCCCGGACCCGCGTTTTATAAGCATCTGCATTGGACAGATACGTGGCGGCATTGTCCGGATCATGCAGCGCCAGGGCACTAGCGATGTTATCTATATAGATTTCCGCATTTTCCAAACCCATCCAGGCATGTGGATTGGGCTGGCCCTCATAGGATCCCGCGCCGATGGAGATCGGATCAATCCCGTCCGACAGCGTGGCCGAAGGTACATCGCCAAGGTTGGACAGAAATTGTTCAAACCACAGTTCCAGATTCAACCCATTCCACAGAACCAGATCAGCACCCGAGGCACGCACGATGTCTTGTGGCGTCGGCTGATAGCCGTGAATTTCAGCACCCGGTTTGGTGATCGACACAACGTCTGCTGAATCGCCCGCAACATTTTGCGCCATATCTGCCAATACAGTGAAGGTGGTCACAACCTTCAAACGCTCTGCCGACAAGGCAGCAGATGCAGACAATGCGATCATGCAAACTGTGGTAAACGGCTTCAGGAACGAACCGGGCATCGAAAACTCCGTCTAAGGCCTGTTGAGTCTGTAATTGCGAGCCATTCGCAACTTTGTCAAGTACAATGAGAATGATTTGCAATTTCAATAGCTGGCAGACCAGCAAAATTACGACAATCTACCTAGCTGAGGGCCAGCCGATCCATTGTGCGCACCAGTTCAGCGCTGATGCCAGGCTCGGACAGGGCATGGCCCGCCACGGGGATCATCCGCAGATCGACATTTCCCCAGGCCTGTGCCAGATCATGCGCCCCTTGTGGCGGACAGATCATGTCATAGCGACCCTGCACAATCGTTCCGGGAACATCCTTAAGAAGGCTGATGCGCTTCAGGATGTGGCCGTCTTCGTCCAGAAATCCGCCATTGGTAAAATAGTGATTCTCCAGCCGGGCAAAGGCACGGGCATAGTCCGGCGGGCTGTCGCCGCCACGCCCGCTTGAAGTGACCGTCGCCAGGGCGTTTTCCCAAGATGACCACGCCTTGGCATGTATCGTCTCCTCGGCCTTGTCACCGGAAAACAGCCGCTTGTGATAGGCACCGATCATATCGTGGCGCTCACTTGGGGGTATAAGCTCCTGAAACCTTTGCCATGTCTCGGGCCAGAACCGCGCCGCCCCGCCGCCATAAAACCAGTCAAGCTCGGCCTTGGTCATCAGGAACACACCGCGCAACACCAGATGGCGTGCCCGGCTGGGGTGGGTCTGCCCATAAATCAACGCAAGCGTCGCCCCCCAGCTACCTCCAAAGACAATCCACCAGTCGATCCCACAGTTTTCGCGGATTCGTTCGATATCTGCCACCAGATGCCAGGTGGTATTGTCGTCCACCGACGCATGCGGCCGCGACCGTCCACAGCCGCGCTGATCAAACAGGATGATTCGGTAAATCTTGGGGTCGAAATAGCGCCGCATGGCCGGGCTGCACCCGCCTCCCGGCCCTCCGTGCAACACAATCACCGGCAGACCATCAGGCTTGCCAGACTGCTCTACATATACCGTGTGACCATTGCCCACATCCATCATTTGCCGGTCGAAAGGTTCGATCGGAGGGTATAAGTACTGAATTGCAGTTTTCTGGTCCGCGATTTTATCCATGACCGACCTATATAGAGTGTTAGCCCCAAAAGAGCATATGGAGAGCAAAATGCAAACCGCTCAAACAACGATTGATCCCAGCGAAGTCGCCAAGTTCGAGGCGATGGCCGCCGAATGGTGGGATCCGAACGGAAAATTCAAACCCCTGCACATGCTCAACCCATGTCGGTTGGACTATATCACCCGCCAGATTGCTGCAGAATATGATCGTGATCTGACGGGGTCTGCGCCGTTTGCTGGCCTGCGCATTCTGGATATCGGCTGTGGTGGTGGCTTGCTGGCCGAGCCTATGGCACGGCTGGGTGCCACCGTCGTTGGCGCCGATGCGGCACCGCGCAACATCCCCGTCGCTCAGGTTCATGCCGAGCAATCCGGGCTGACCATTGATTACCGTCACACCACGGCCGAGGACCTTGCCGCAGCGGGTGAGCAATTCGACGTGGTTTTGAATATGGAAGTGGTCGAGCATGTCGCCGACCCACTGACCTATCTGACTGCCTGCCGCCAGTTGCTGAAACCCGGCGGGCTACACGTCTGCTCGACCATCAACCGCAATGCCAAGAGCTTTGGCATGGCCATCGTCGGTGCCGAGTATGTGATGCGCTGGTTGCCCAAGGGCACCCATGAATGGAACAAGTTCATCACCCCGGACGAATTGTTTGATCTGATGCGTCAGGCCGGGCTGGACCCGGTGGATCGCAAGGGATTCGTATTCAATCCGGTCAGCTGGCGCTGGTCACTGTCAGACAAGGACCTGTCGGTAAACTACGTCACTGCCAGTCTTCGGCGCGCTTAGCCGTCTTCGTCCAGCTTGGCACGCAATTTGCGCATCACCGGCAAGGTGGCGCGCACTTTTTCTTCGCCCAGCTCGGCCAGAATGTCAGAAACCAGCGGCGCAATCGCCGCCAGTGCCACATCCCGCGCCTGACGGCCTGCCGGGCTGACAGCCACCATCTTGCGGCGCGCATCATCCCAATCGGGACGGATATGCACATACCCCGCCCATTGCAGCTTGCTAAGGGTGTTGGTCATGGCGCCGCGAGTCAGGTGGAAGGCCTTGGCCAATTGCGCCGGCGATCTTTCTTCGCCAGACCGCGCCAGATGATTCAGAACCGAAAAATGCGAGATTTCCATCCCCTTCGGCAGGACCCGGCCCAAGCGATTGCGGATCAGCTGTTCATTCGTGAGAATCTCACTGATCAGGGCAACAGCCAGGGTATTATCGCTAGGTTCGGTCATTAAGGGCCACTGGCCTTTGCCATTTGGGTCATTGCAGGGATGCTGTGACGTGCTTTTGCCACCTTGGACAGGTCCAGATCAACGATAATGATCCCCGGCCGGGTTCCACCATCGGCCAGAACGCGACCCCAGGGATCAATCGCCATCGTGTGCCCATAGGTCTCTCGCGCGCGCCCGCGGCTGGCCGCATGACGACCGGTCTGGGCCGAGGCCAGCACATAAGCCCCTGTTTCTATCGCCCGCGCCCGCAGCAAGGTTTCCCAATGTGCCGCCCCGGTGACCGGCGAGAACGCTGACGGCACCGTGAGAATCTGTGCCCCGGCCATCGCCAATTGCCGAAACAGGCCGGGAAACCGCACGTCATAACAGATCGTCATACCTAAGCGGCCAAACGGCGTGTCCGTCGCCACCGCTTGCGATCCAGCGCGATATCCAGCCGATTCGCGGTAGGTTTCCGTGTCCGACACGGCGACATCGAACATATGAATCTTGTCATAGCGCGCCATCACCTGACCGACCGGTGCAATCAGGAAGGATCGGTTGGCAAACCGCCCGTCAGGATCATCGGTTTTCAGCGCCAGCGATCCGATCAACAGCCAGATGCCATGGGCCTTGGCGCGCGCGCGGAGGGCATTCAGCGTCTGATCCTCGGCTTCCGGCTGCAACACCTCTTGCTGGCGCGTGCGGCTGGCCGAGACACAGTTGGTCACTTCGGGCGTCAGGATAAACTTGGCCCCGTCACCTGCCGCCTTGTCCAGCAACGCACAGGTGACAGGCAGGTTCGCCGCCGGATCATCACTGCTGTTAAGCTGAAGCAAGGCTGTTTTCATGGCTATGACACCGTCAGCAGCGCATCCAGTTTGCCCGCGCGATCCAGTGCATACAGATCATCGCACCCACCAACATGCATATCACCGATGAAAATCTGTGGGACAGTCCGCCCGCCATCGGCACGCTGAATCATCTCGGGTTTGCGCGATGGATCGGACCACACGTCAATTTCAGAGAACTCGATTCCCTTCTGTGTCAGCAACCGCTTGGCTGCATGGCAAAATCCGCACAGGGGCGAGGTGTAGATATCAACTGATGGCATTGTCTGGTCTCACATAAGGGTTGCGACTTACTTAAGCATCCTTAGCCACGCGCGCCAGTGTCAGCACGCACACCCGCCCCGCCCCTGCGGCATGGCAGGCCTGGGTGGCCGCCGATAATGTGGCCCCCGATGTCATCACATCATCCACCAACAGCACATCACGGCCCTGAATAAGGTGTTTGCGTTTGGGATGCACAATGATGGCACGCTCCAGCATGGCAAAGCGATCATCCCGGCCCAGC
>Ga0316197_10003717_pt1 | contig 10873 bp, 9 predicted proteins | sample OudBiesiAoxic_MG_FD_204939 | JGI IMG/M metagenome (GOLD analysis project Ga0316197, IMG submission 204939) | Coastal sediment microbial communities from Oude Bieten Haven, Netherlands - site A oxic | ecosystem: Environmental > Aquatic > Marine > Coastal > Sediment | place: Netherlands... | reverse complement strand
CGGCGTCTCCAAGGGGGTCGCGGTCCCGTTCCCGGCCTCCGACACCAACCCAGACGCTGGCGCCGGCGCCGGCGCCGTCACTGGCGCTGTCGCGGCCGCTGGCACTGCCGCTGACGCTGACGCTGCCGCTGACGCTGCCGCTGACGCCGACTCCGGCACCGACTCCGGCACCGGCACCGACTCCGGCACCGGCGCCGGCACCGGCACCGACTCCGGCGCCGGCGCCGGCGCCGGCGCAGACTCCCCCTCCTCGTCACGGGACCACTTCCGAATCGTCGCCGTGATCGGCTCGGGCCCCGGCTGACGCGGTTGCTCCGGAAGCTCTGCAACCGCAGCACGCGAGTCCAAAGCCGCTGGCGCCCTTCCATCGGGGACAGAGGCCGAGCTCCTGGCGGCGGAGGGCCTCGAGGGCGGAACCGGAAGCGTCTCCGGTTGCGCATCGACGTCGCCCTCGCGGCTCAGTGCGCTCGGGACCCGGATTCGCTCCGTGATCGGCTCTTCCGGATTCCATTGCTTCGCCTGCGACTCGGCCCGTGCGTGCTCCAAGGTTCTCGTGGCAGGATCCCGCAGCAATTCCTCGAGCTCCGTGTCGAGCTCGCGCGGATCGACTCGAACGGGCTCAGGCGCCGGGGGCCGGTCGCTCTCACGAACCAGACGAGCGAGTACGCGTCGCGATGCGCCGCGGTTGATGGGGATGAGCGACGCCTCGATGGCGTCGTGCAGACGGCGAAGGTCGTGCGGGTTCTGCTCGGTCGTACCGTCTCGGACGAGCTGCAAAAGGTGCGGTGGGACGCCGGGACCCGCCGCGACAAGGAGGCGGGCGAGAACAAAGACCAGCGAACGCGCTGCCTCGTCGGGGTCGGCCCGCTCCGCCTCGTCCGACACGACGACCGAGCCTTCCAAGGTCACCCGGACATCATCCGGGTCGATCTTCACAGACTGCAGCAGGAGACCCTCGCAGGCCTCGAGAGCGACGAAAGCACCGATCTCGAACGGTAGCCGATCGCCGCGCCGCTCCAGCTCCTGCACCAGTTGGCCCACGCCGACGTCTCTGCTCATCGCTACCCCTCAATCCCGCTCAGGCGGGCGCACACAAACCCCATGGTCGAGCAGGTAATCCTTGACCTCGGCCACAGTGTAATGACCGTCGTGAAAGATAGAAGCGGCAAGCGCCGCATCCGCTCCTCCGGCCGCAAGGCCTTCATGCACGTGCCCGAGGGTCCCCACGCCCCCCGAAGCTACAACCGGAATCGAGATTGCGTCCACAACTGCCCGAGTTAACAGCAAATCGTAGCCGTCCTGAGTCCCGTCTCGGTCCATGCTGGTGAGGAGGATTTCGCCAGCGCCGTAGTCGGCCATCTGCCGGGCCCAGGCGATCGCATCGAGCCCGGTATCCCGCCTTCCTCCGTGCGTATAGACGGTCCACTTCTCGGCGGCGCCCGGAACGCGCTTTGCATCGATTGCGACCACGATCGCCTGCGCGCCGTACGCCTCGGCCATTTCTCTGATGAACTCCGGGTTCGAAACAGCGGCGCTGTTGATCGAGACCTTGTCGGCGCCGGCATGGAGGAGCTCACTCACGTCACGTCGCTCTCGTACGCCCCCGCCAACGGTGAGCGGGACCGCAACGGTCGACGCCGTCCGGTCGACCAGGTCGAAGAGGGTTCGGCGGTTCTCGTGCGATGCCGTGATGTCGAGGAATGTGATCTCATCGGCCCCGCCGGCGCTATACCGCTGCGCCGACTCGACGGGATCCCCCGCATCCCGAAGTCCGACGAAGTTGATTCCCTTGACGACGCGCCCGTCTTTGACGTCGAGACAGGGGATGATTCGCTTCGCCAGCATCAGGCCTCCGCCAGCGCCGCGAAGGCTTCGGAAAGGGTGAAGGCGCCCGAGTAGAGCGCGCGCCCGCAAACCGAAGAGCGAACGCCTGCCGCACTGAGCGCGCGCAGATCGTCGAGCGAGCCAATTCCGCCCGAGGCGATCACGGTCGTCTCGACCTGGGACTGCAAGCCGGCGGTGCCTTCGACGTCGGGCCCCTCGCGCGTGCCGTCTTTATGAATGTTGGTGAATAAGATGGCGCCGATATTCCATCGATCGACTTCTTGGGCGAGCTCGGTGACATCTCGCGCACTTTGCTCCTGCCAGCCTTCGACTGCGAGCTTCCCGTTGCGTGCATCGAGCGCCATCACGATACCTCTCGGATAGCGGTCGCAGATCGCCCGCGCGACGTCGGGCTCCTTCACGACGACAGTGCCGAGCACCACGCGAGCTGCGCCAGCGTCCATCCATTGCGCCGCAACATCTTCGTTGCGAACACCCCCGCCGATTTGAACCTGGAGCTTGGTCTCACGAAGGATGCCCTGGATGATTGCGACGTGCGCGGGCTGACCTCGGCGCGCGCCTTCGAGGTCGACGACGTGAAGCCGCTGTGCGCCCTGATCCTCGAATCGCTTCGCTATGGCGACCGGGTCGTCGTCGTAGACGGTAACCTGGTCGTACTTGCCCTGGTGCAGCCGTACGACCTTGCCGTCGAGCAGATCGATCGCTGGAATCAACTCCACGCTACATCTCCGAGGAAGTGTCCGATCAGACGGGCACCGGCATGCTGGCTCTTTTCCGGGTGGAACTGGCATGCCAGGACGTTGTCCCGAGCGATGGCCGAACAGAACGGCCCACCGTAGTCGGTCGTCGCGACCACGAGGCTTTCGTCGGCCGGAATGCAGTAGTAGCTGTGAACGAAATAGTACCATTCGTCGTTCTCGAAGACCGGGTGTCGGCTTTCGATCTGGTTCCATCCAATGTGCGGCACCTTGAGCTTGCGACCCTCCGCATCGCGCAAGTCGGTCCCGAAGCGCTTCACGGCTCCCCGGAAGATACCGAGCCCTTTTTCGTCCGGCGCCTCTTCGCTTTCGTCGAACAAGGCCTGCATCCCGAGGCAAATACCGAGGTAAGGGCGACCGCTGGCGATCCAAGCGCGCACCGCCTCGCCGACCTCTCCTGCCAGCGCATGCGCGCACTCCCGGAAAGCGCCCTGCCCCGGCATCACGAGGCGATCGGCTCGCAGGAGGACATCTGGATCCGCGCTCAGCTCGGCGGCCGCGCCGGCACGCTCGAACGCCTTGGCGACGCTGTGCAAGTTACCGAGTCCAAGATCGACAATCGCTACCCGGCCTGTAGTCATTCGGTCAACGTGCCCTTGGTCGAAGGGACTCCGACGACCCGAGGGTCGATTTCGGTGGCCTCCCGAAGCGCGCGAGCGAAGGCCTTGAAGCTGATTTCGATGACGTGGTGAAGATTCTCGCCGGCGTGTTGGCGCATGTGCAGGTTGCATTGGCTGCCGCGCGCAAAGCCCTCGAAAAACACCTCGGCGAGCTCGGCATCGAAGTCGCCGATCTTCGCTTTTGGAAGCGCGACGGCCCAGACGAAGTACGGGCGACCGGACAAATCCAGAGCGCAGGTGACGCAGGCTTCATCCATAGGCAGCGTCGCAGAGCCAAAACGCCGGATGCCCGACTTCTCGCCGAGGGCAATCGCAAAGGCCTGCCCGAGCGCGATGGCCAGGTCCTCGGTCGTGTGGTGCCCGTCGATGTGCGTATCGCCGAGGGCGCGCACCTCCAGGTCGAACAGCCCGTGCTTGGCGAGCTGTTCCACCATGTGCGTGAGAAACCCGATCGGAGTCTCCACCTGGTACTGGCCGCTGCCGTCGAGATCGAGCACCACGCGGATGTCGGTCTCTTTGGTTCGACGTTCTATCGTCGCTGTTCGTCCCATGACGCCGTTACCATAGCCTGGAAATCATTCCAGGCTACCAAACTAGCCCGACTTCATCCGTTGGAGAACTTCTTCGAGCTTGGCCTTCAGGTCGTCGTTGTCGGGCTCGTTTTGAATCGCCATCTTGAGGTTGAGCTTCGCTTGGGCCCAGTCCTCGGACTTGATCGCTCGATGAGCGCGCGCGAAGAAAGTCCGGGCCTTGCTGGAGCGCAACGCGACTCCGCCCGGCGCTCTGATTGTTCGGCGTTTCTCCTCGGCGCGATCCTCGGAATAACGAAGCAAGCCCTTCTCGAGACCTTCGTTGTAGAGCTTGCGCTTCATGGGATCGAGGAGGATTCGGTATGCCTCGCTCCCCAGCCGGTAGAGCTCCGTGTGTCGGGCCGCCTCTTCGGGCGAGCCGACGAAGTTGTCCGGATGATGCTCGCGCGCAAATCGGTGGAAGGCGCTGCGAATCTCATCCGAGCTCGCCACAGGCGTGACTTCCAAGACCTGGTAGTAGTCGTAACGATCTGCCGCGTCCGACATCGGTCAGCCTCCGAGCTTCGCCTCGTGGCGTTCGCGAAGCTGCTGGATTTGCTCTTCGGGCAGCTCACCGATGAGCTTGATGGCGATCTGTTGTTGCTGGCCGGTTCCAACGTCTTGCGCCCTGACCTGGAGCGTGCCGTCGGCGTCGATCATGAAGCGAACCGCGATTTGAACCTTGCCGCGAGCCGCCGGACGCAGGCCATCGAGCACGACCTCGCCGAGCAGTTGGTTCGCAGAGATTCTGCGGTCCTCGCCCTGGCAGATGCGCACAACGACGCTTTCCTGCCGATCGCGCGCCGTGGTGAACATTTTGGTTTGCCCGGCGGGGATCGCCGAGTTGCGACGGATGATTCGCTCGCAGTAGCCGTCGACGGTTTCGACGCCAAGCGAGAGCGGCGTGACATCGAGCAGCAAGGGCGCCTGTGGAGCCGCGTCCGGCGGTGCGACCGCGGCAATTGCGCCCGTGACGGTGTCGACCTCCTCGTCGAGCGCCGCACGAAGCATCGCTGGAGCCTGGCTTCCGAGGTCGACGTCGAGATCGGCGTGCGAGACGTCGTCTATCGGCACCGAGTCGCGACCGAACGCGTCTTCCCCGAGCTCCATCATGAGAGACGAGCGCTCTTCATCGGGCTTTTCGAATCCGTCGTCGGGCTCGAGCCCGATCTGCATCAGGAGACCGGAGGCGTCCTCTGTGGTCGAGGGGTTGAAATCGAGCGTGCCAACGCGCGTCGGCTGCTCCACGTAGCTCGGCTCACGCGCACGGGTCGGTGCGTCGAGCAGATCGTCGTCGGCGAGCGCCACGGGAGGCGGAGGAGGAGGCGCCTGACCGGGCAGGGTCGCCTTGCGCGCTGCCCGCGCGACGGGCGGCGGCGGAAGCGGCGGGCGATCTCCGACGTTGGTAATCTCTTCGTCGAGGTCCGCACCGCCCGGCATGCCGGGCGATTGGGCAACCTTCTTCAGGGAGACCTTGGCGAACGGCGCTTTGCGAGCTGGGACGGAGAGCGACTGCGCGTGAAGCGCCGCGCCCTGCGCGACAACCAAGTCCGGATCGATGTCCACCCGAGGCTCGCGCCCGAAGTACTCGGCGACCATCCGTTGAAGCAGCGGAATGCGCGTCGAGCCGCCAACCAAAATGACATTGTCCAGCTGAGTGGGACGCAAGCCCGCTGCCTTCATCGCATCTTCACAAACGTCGAAGGTCCGGGCAATGAGGGGCTGAGACATGTGCTCGAGTTGCTGGCGGGTCAGCGCGTAGTCCAAATTGAGCGCGGCGCCGCCGTCGCCGTAGGCCAGCTCCTCGACACAGAGCTGAATATCGGGCTTGTTCGAAAGTTGGATCTTCGCCCACTCTGCAGCCGCCCTGAGCCGTTCGTAGGCTTGGACGTCCTGCCGCACATCGTAGCGATGAGCCTCGAGGAAGCCCTCGATCATGTGGTCTGCGATCGTCGTGTCGAGGTCATCGCCGCCGAGGAACGTGTCACCGGCCGTTGCGAGCACTTCGAACACGTCTCCAGCCAGCTGAAGGATGGTGATGTCGAACGTGCCGCCGCCGAAGTCATACACGGCGACCCGCTCGGTCGAGGTCTTGTTGTAGCCGTATGCAAGCGCCGCTGCGGTTGGCTCGTTGACGATGCGAAGCACGTCGAGACCAGCCACGCGTCCAGCCGCTTTGGTCGCGCTTCGTTGCAGCTCGTTGAAGTTGGCGGGCACGGTGACGACCGCCCTGTCGCACTCTTTGCCCAGCGCTTGTTCGGCTACCTTTCGAACATGTCGGAGCACGAATGCACTGATCTCACTGAGCGTGTAAGTCTCGCCGCGCGCTGCGACCAGCACGCCTCCGCTTGGGCCTTCCGACAGCTCGAACGCAAACCGCTCTTGCGCGTGTTTGACCTCATAGCTGCTGAACGGTCGACCAATCAGCCTCTTGACGGAGTAGACGGTGTTCTTTGCATCGAGCAGGCGGCGCTCCCTCGCAGGCGAGCCAACCAAAACATCGCCACTTGGATGAAATGAAACGACCGACGGGGTCAATGTGACCCCATCGCCATCCGCCAGAACCCGCGCTCCCCGCTTGTCTGCAACGGCAACCACAGAGTTGGTCGTACCTAGGTCGATCCCGATGACGGGTCCGCTACTCACACTCCACTACCCCTCGCAAAACACTCCCCAAAAATGCTCCTCAAAGGATAGCGTGTTGTTCTTGGGATTACACATTTCCAGTCAGGCTTGGGCTAATTCCCTTGGGGTTCTTGGAGATCTTCCGCGTCCACCAACTCGTCGACCTCCTCGTCGACCTCTTCGCCTTCAGCCACAGGCTCGACGTCGACGACTTGCTCTCCATCCCTGAGTCGGATCACGCGAACGCCCTGAGTGTTGCGGCCGGTTTCGCGAATCTCGCTCACTCGGGTGCGAATGACCTGTCCGCCGTTTGTGATCACCATCAGCTGGTCCTCCGGGGACACGAGGCGGAGCTTCACCAGCGCACCGTTTCGCGCTGAGGTGTCCATTGCAATGATGCCCTTGCCGCCTCGATTCTGAGTGCGCCATTCCGCGACCCGAGTACGTTTGCCGTAGCCGTTCGCACTCACGGTGAGAACCTGCTGATCGCTTTCGTCCTCGATGATGTCCATGCCAATGACGCGATCTCCGTCGCGCAGGTCGACCCCCTTGACGCCCATCGAGTCGCGGCCCATCGGCCTCACGTCCTCGATGGCAAAGCGAATGCTCATGCCCCGGGACGTGCCAATCAGGACGTGCTGCGCCGGGGTCACGATTCGCGCGGCAAGCAACGCGTCGCCCTCGCCGATAGCAACGCCGATAATCCCCGTCTGACGGATGTTTGCGTACGCACTCAGGCTGGTTCGCTTCACACGGCCCAGTCGCGTGCACGTCAAGAGATACCCGTCATCGACGAACTCGCGAATTGGCAGAATGGCCGCGACCCGCTCATCCGGCTCCATGCCGACGAGATTCACTACGGCTCGCCCTCTTGCTGCGCGGCCGGTTTCGGGAATCTGATACACCTTTTTCAAGTACGCCTTGCCCTTGTCGCTCAAGAACAAGACGTTTGCATGGGCGTTGACGACGAAGACCCAGCTCACGAAGTCCTGATCGCGGGTATCCATCGCCCGAAGGCCCTTGCCGCCGCGGCCCTGGGCCCGGTATTCGCTCAGCGGGACGCGCTTGACGTAGCCGGCGTGCGAGACCGTGACGACCACTTCCTCGTCCGGCACGAGGTCCTCAATCGAGATGTCTCCTTCGGCTTCGACGATTTCGGTCCGCCGCGCGTCGCCGAAGCGCTCGCGGATTTCACCAAGCTCCTTGACGATGACCTCGTCGAGCAGCTTCTTGCTCGCAAGGATTGCCTCGAGCTCGCCGATCAAGTTGCAGAGGCTCCCGTACTCCGTGGCCAACTTCTCTCGCTCGAGGCCGGTCAAACGCGAGAGCCGCATCTCGAGGATGGCCTTCGCCTGCCGCTCGGACAGCAAGTATTCACCTCGCTCCTTGGCCGCTTGGATCTCGGCGTCGGGACGGCCCGCGCGCTTGACGAACTCTTCGAGGCCTGTGAGCGGCAACGTCATCAGTCGCGCGCGCGCCTCGTCGGGATCGTTCGAGGAGCGAATCGTACTGACCACCAGATCGATGTCGGTGACCGCCATCCCGAGCCCTTCGACGAGCTCCCGCTGCGCCTTGGCCTGGCGGAGGTCGTGCCGCGTCCGGCGTACGACGACCTCGCGCCGGTGGTCGATGAAACGAAGAAGCGCCGTGCGCAGATCGAGGACCTCGGGACGCTGTCCCACGATGGCCAGGCAGTTGTAACCAAAGGTGCTCTGAAGCGCCGTCATCTGGTAGAGCTTGTTGAGGACGATTTCGCCGTGAGCGTCGCGCTTGAGCTCGATGACCACTCGCATGCCGTCACGGTCCGACTCGTCGCGGATGTCGCTGATGCCCTCAAGCCTCTTGTCACGAACCAGGTCGGCCACCTTCTTCAAAAGCTCGGCCTTATTCACCTGGTATGGGATTTCGGTGATGACGATCATCTCGCGGTCACTCTTGCCGGGAAGCTGCTCGATGTTCGCTCGGGCCCGCATTACGATGCGCCCGCGCCCTGTCCGGTAGCCGAGATGGATGCCCGAGCGCCCGTAAATGTAACCCGCGGTCGGGAAATCGGGGCCCTTGACCCCAAGCCGTCCGGTCTCGTCGTCGTCCTGCATTAGGTCATCGACGGTGAGCTCGGGATCCTTCATGAGTCGCACGGTGGCGTCGACGACTTCCCGAAGATTGTGGGGCGGAATGTTGGTGGCCATCCCAACGGCAATGCCGCCGGAGCCGTTGATCAGGAGATTGGGAATCCGGCTCGGCAGAACGAGCGGCTCACTTTCGGAGTCGTCGAAGTTTGGACCGAAGTCTACGGTTTCCTTTTCGATATCGGCGAGCAGCTCCGAGGCGAGCCGGTGCATCCTAACCTCGGTGTAGCGCATCGCCGCCGCGGGATCGCCGTCGATGGACCCGAAGTTCCCCTGCCCGTCGACAAGCGGGTAACGCATGGAGAAATCCTGCGCCATGCGAACCAGCGCGTCGTAGACGGCGCTATCGCCATGGGGGTGATACTTGCCGAGCACGTCGCCGACGATGCGGGCGCTTTTCCGGTATGCGCCGTTCCAATGCACCTTTTGCTCGTGCATGGAGTAAAGAATGCGCCTGTGGACCGGTTTCAGGCCGTCCCGGACGTCCGGAATCGCTCGCCCGATGATCACGCTCATCGCGTAATCGAGGTACGAGCGCCTCATCTCGTCTTCGAGGGTGACCGGATGCTTTTGTGGAGATTCCGCCATGAACTAGTGCTCCCACGCGCCGTTCCCCAGAGCTGCGACGCCGGCGCGAAGCTACCACGTGTGCAACCCCGCTGCACGCCCTCTGAGGGCGTCTGAACTGCTGTTTTTTGGCTGCTTCGAGGGAAGTTTCGTAAACCCCAGAGCAGGCCCGGAGCGGAACGAAAAATGGACACTGCAATGCGCGATCTGGATCGGATCGAAGAACGATCGTCAAGCGAGGGGCGAGGCATCTTGGCGCTGTCGGGCGTCGGCCTGGTCGCGGCGATTGCCGTCGTGGTGGCTGCGGTCGCCGCCCTTCCGGACGACGGCGAGTCGAAGCCACAAGACCCCCTTCAGATGTTGGCCGTTGCCGAGGAAGCCGCGGCCGAAGCAGAGGAGCCTGCGAAAAAGCCCGTCGACGAACCTGCGATCGACCCCGAGACCCTGAGCTTCCCAACGACCCTGGTCAGCGAGACACGGCCAGAAGTCGCCGCCGCCATGGCCGCCGCAGCCGCAGAGCTCGCACACCTCGACCCGCTGACCAAGCCGCCACCGCGTTCCGACATTGCAGCCGGTTTGCCCGCATCGGTGACGGCGGGGCCCGATCGAACCGTCGTCGAGATGGCGGCCGTCCGCGACCCGCTGGTCGCTGCGACGGTTCCAGCGAACACGATCTCCGCGCCGGCCGGGCACGAGGGCCGCTACACTTTGCAAGTCATCAGCTACCGGGACGCCAGCGAAGCTCAGGTGTTCACCAGCGCACTACGCAAGCGCGGACACGCAGCCTACGTCACGACCGGCACCGTCGAAGGCCGCGGCACCCACTGGCGAGTCCGCATCGGTCCGTTTGAATCACGACAACAGGCGCAGGACTATCGGACGACGTTCGAACGAGAAGAAGGAATGAACACCTTCATCGTTCGGAAAAAAGACTGAGCGCGTCAAACGGGGCGCGGAAAAAAGCGCGACACGGGGCTGCGTCGAACGGGGCGCGCTGCCGCGGGTGTTGGGGGGGCGGGTCTTCGGTGGGTCGCCTGGTACGGCTTGTTGACACCGCCCCGCCCACCCCCACCCGTAATCCTCCCTGGCGCGGCATTCGCTTCGCTTTGCCTTGCCGGCGCGTTCGCGCCGGGCTTCGCCCTTCGGGCTCGCGCTGCCGCCTGCCGGTTGGGAAGGTTGTGGGTCCTGTCTCCGTATGTAGGGGCGCGAAAAAAAGCGCGATATGGGGCGGAGTCGACGTGTGAGTGACAATCGGCAAGACAGCAACCAACGCCGATTGACGCGAGCTCCGAGGCGAGGCTTGCGTGGCCTAGGCCCCCAGTCCATCCGGCCACCTTTGCAAGCCGAACCGTTCGACGCAGCCCCGTGTCGCGCTTTTTTTCGCGCCCCGGTACGCCCGCGAGTTGTTCTCCCATCGTGCTTTTTGGAAGTGCAGCCGTGTTCCAGGTTTGGGCATTTGTGACATAGTGCGTTGATGGCGAAGCGTGGAGTGAAGTACTGGCTCATGAAGAGTGAACCCGGGAGCTACTCGATCGACGACCTGGAACGCGGCCGCCGCGAGCCCTGGGACGGCATACGAAACTACCAGGCTCGGAACTTCATGCGCGAAATGGCAGCAGGTGACCTCGTCATTTTTTACCACTCGAGCGCAAAGCCCCCTGGCGCGGCGGGGATCGCCCGCATCTGCTGCGAGGCCTATCCAGACCCGACGCAGTTCGACAAAAAGAGCAAGCACTACGACCCGAAGTCGAACAAGGACG
>Ga0316197_10003716_pt1 | contig 10876 bp, 11 predicted proteins | sample OudBiesiAoxic_MG_FD_204939 | JGI IMG/M metagenome (GOLD analysis project Ga0316197, IMG submission 204939) | Coastal sediment microbial communities from Oude Bieten Haven, Netherlands - site A oxic | ecosystem: Environmental > Aquatic > Marine > Coastal > Sediment | place: Netherlands... | reverse complement strand
CGCGCGGCGAGATCCACGTGAACGGCAGGTCGTAGGGTTCCGCGAAGGCGCCCGGCACGCCCGCCCCCGAAACGATCAGGCCGCCCGCCGTCACCTGAAGCAGGCGTCTCCGGGTCAGCCCCGGCTCAGTGTTGAAACGCATCTTTCAGTCCCCCTCGTTGTTTCCGATCACGCATGCAGTTCCGTCACGTTTCCCAACTCGCCCATTTCCGGCCGATCAGGAAGAAAATCACGTAGATCAGGATGCCGAGAGTCGACAGGATCAGCACGACCCCGAAGAACTGTGGCATCTGGATCATCGAGGAATAGGTCGTCAGGCGGTTGCCCAGACCGAACCCGCCGCCGACCATCTCGGCGCCGACCGCCGTCAGAAGCCCGAAGATCGCGCCGATCATCAGACCAACCAGAATCATTGGAAGGGCCATCGGGGCCCGCACTTTCCAGAAAATCTGCAGCGTGCTGGCGCCGTAGGACCGCGCGAGCGCGATCTTCTGGGCGTCGACGCGGCGGAATCCGGTCGCCGAGTTGATCATCACCATCGGACCCGCGGCGAGCGCCACCGCGATGATCCGGGGCTCATAGCCAAAGCCGAAGCGCAGGATCAGGAGCGGCACCAGCGCCAGCATCGGAGTCGTGACGAGGATAAGGACATAGGGCGCGATGATCTTTTCCGCGAAGGGGAACTGCGTGATGATGGCGGCCAGAAGCATGCCGATTCCCGCGCCGATCGCGAATCCCGAGAGCAGCACGACGAGCGTGTGGCCCAGATGCGGGAGGATCAGCGGCAAGTCCGTCATCAGCGCCAAGACGATCGCGGAAGGCGGCGGCATGATGTAGAGTGGCACCTCGAAATACCGGAGCCAGAGTTCGATGCCGCCCACGACCACGACCGCCGTGGCGAGGATGGCGAGGATCTCGAGCCGCGTACGCGCGCCAGCGGCGAAGGACGTCAGGGACTTCGCGCCTTTGCCGACCGCCGATCCGGTTCCCGCCGCGCGTTCGTCCATCGGCTATTCCGCCGCCTGCGGGACGTTTTCGTCCCGTGCGTAGATGTCCGCTTTGATCCGGTAGGTCAGATCGTAGGCCTCCTTGCCGGCCATGATCTCAATGGTTCGAGGCCTTGCGAAGGGGATGGCGTATTCGTTGCGAACGCGTCCTGGACGAGGCGTGAGCACGACCACGCGATCAGACAGGAACAGCGCCTCCTCGATGGAATGGGTGATGAACACGATGGTGGTGCGCGTCTCCATCCAGATCTCCTCGACGAGCCGGTTCATCTCCTCACGCGTGAAGGCGTCGAGCGCGCCGAAGGGCTCGTCCATCAGCAGGACCGACGGCCGGAGCGAGAGCGCGCGCACGATGGAGACCCGCTGCTGCATGCCGCCCGAAAGCTCGTTGGGAAAGCTCTTTTCGAAGCCCTTGAGCTGGACCCTGTCCAGCAGGTGGTCGATCCACTCCCGATCGGGTTTGCGACGTTTGATCTCGAACGGGAAGAGGATGTTGTCGATCAGGTTGCGCCACGGCAGCAGGTTGGCGTCCTGGAAGACCAGCCCGATCTCCGGTCGCGGCGCGGTGATCCTCGTGCCGTCCAAGAGCACCTCTCCGTCAGTCAGATGATGCAGGCCGGACATGGACCAGAGCAACGTCGTCTTGCCGCATCCAGACGGGCCGACGATCGAGACGACCGTCGCAGCAGGAATGTCAAACGAACAGCCGCGGAGCGCGACCGTGTCCCCGTACCGCTTACCCGCATCGCGGACGACGAGTTTCGGCCGCGTCCTTTCGTCCCCCATCGGTGAGCCACCCCCTCTCCCCGGCAAATCGCGCGCGCGGGTTCCTGCCGCGAGCCTGTGAGCCGCCCGCATCATTGTCAAGAATTGCTTGACCGGACTGGGCACCCAGCGAATATTGGTCCACTCTTTCATCGGAATTTGGCGGATGCTCTTGAAGGTCGCACATCATGCGAGGAACGGCTGCCGACGCGCGGCCTATCGCCAGCGCGCGATCAGCGCGACCGCGGTGCGAAATCCGTGATCCCCACCGTGACCGCCGGCACGGATATGGACGTCGCGATCGACGATTGGCTCGCGCGCTTCGACGCCGCGCTTCGTGACGGAGACGCGGCGGCGATCGTGGCGCTATTCGAGGTGGACGGGTATTGGCGCGATCTTCTGAGCTTCACCTGGAACATCCGGACGATGGAGGGGCGCGATGCGGTAGCCGACATGCTCGCTGCCTGCGTCGCCCGGACCGGGCCATGCGACTGGAGGCGGGAGGGGCCGGCCGAGGCGACCGAGGACGGGACGGCAGCGTGGATCGACTTCGAGACCGAGGCCGCGTGGTGCAAAGGTCGCTTAACGATCCGGGACGGGCTCTGCCACATGCTCTTGACGGCGATGGACGACATCAAGGGCCACGAAGAACCGAAAGGCCGCCGGCGGCCAATGGGGCTTGAGCACAAGGCCGCGCGCGACCGCGAAACCTGGTCCGAACGCCGCGCGCGAACGTCGGCGGGGCTCGGGGTCGCGGAACAGCCCGAGGTTCTGATCATTGGCGCGGGCCAAGGCGGCGTGGCGCTCGCCGCCCGTCTCAAGCAGCTCGGCGTCCCAACTCTGGTCGTCGAGCGCAACCCGCGCGTCGGCGACAGCTGGCGAAACCGCTACCGCAGCCTCGTCTTGCACGACCCCGTCTGGTACGACCATCTTCCTTACCTGCCCTTCCCCGAGACGTGGCCGGTCTTCTGCCCGAAGGACAAGATCGGCGACTGGCTCGAGGCCTACGCGCTGATCTTCGAACTCGACGTCTGGACCTCCGCCAGTTGCGAGACGGCGCGGCGGGATCCCGAAACCGGCCTGTGGACGGCGCGCATCCGTCGCGATGGCGCGGAGGTCACGGTCGCCCCAAAGCAACTCGTCTTTTGCACCGGAGCCTACGGACCGCCGCATGAGCCGGACTTCCCCGGTCAGGACACGTTTGAGGGCACCATCCTGCACTCCGCGCATTACCGCTCCGGGATGGATTTCAGAGGAAAGCGCGCGCTGGTGATCGGTGCGGGCAGCTCTGGCCATGACATCGCGGCCGATCTGTGGGAGTCTGGTGCCGAAGTCACGATACTCCAGCGCAGGCCGTCGATTGTCGTACGCTCGGAAACCCTGATGCGGCACGGGTTCAACACCTATTCGGAGGCGGCGGCCGAGGCCGGGCTCACGACGGAAAAGGCTGACATGCTGGCGGCGGCGACGCCCTTCAGGATGTTCTGCGAGAAGCAGAAGGGCGTCTACGCGGCGATCCGCGAGGAGGATTCCGAGTTCTACCGCCGGCTCGGCGCGGCGGGTTTCGACTTCGATTTCGGGGAGGACGGGTCCGGGCTGATGTCACGCGCTCTGAGGACCGCGTCGGGCTATTACATCGACGTCGGGGCCTCCACGCTGATCGCCGACGGCGAAATCGCGGTCATCGCCGGTGCCGGGATCGAGCGCCTGACGCCGGAGGGCGCGCGTCTGACCTCGGGGCGCGCGGTCGAAGCGGACGTTATCATTGCCTGCACCGGGTATCAGTCAATGAATGAGGCGGTGGCCGGCATCGTCGACCGCGAGACCGCCGACCGTGTCGGTCCTTGCTGGGGGCTCGGCTCCGGCGTCCAAGGCGATCCCGGCCCGTGGCTGGGCGAACTGCGCAACATGTGGAAGCCGACGGCACAGGACGGGCTCTGGTTCCACGGCGGCAATCTCGCGCTCTCGCGGTTCTATTCGAAGTTCGTGGCCCTCCAGATCAAGGCACGCCATGAGGGCATCCCGACGCCAGTCTATTGACGTCCCATGCCCTGCACCACGTAGCACCGCGCTTGGTGAGCCCGGCGTCTTACAGGAGCTTGGCAGCCTGCTTCTCGACGATGTCGCAATGGTGGATGCATTGGCCAATCCTACCCACGGAACGTCTGCGCCGGGCCCCGGACGCCGACGCCACCTCTTCGGTCATCGCGTCAGGATCATCACGGAGATGCGGTCCGGATGATCCGTGAGATCGGCGCTGGTGGCGGTGACCGGACATCGGCCTGCTTCGCCGTGGAGCGCATCACAAACACATCGAGGCGCGACCACACGGCCTCGACGATGGTGCCGCAGCCTTGGTTGTAAACACTGGCGTGAAGATCACCATCCTCTTGGCGTTCCGTCCGGGAATACGCGTGCGCGCCGATGAAGGCCGTGACGAGCGCGAAGAGCCGGTCGAGCATGAAGTTCTGCCCCGCGTCCGAGGAGGCCTCCTCATACCGGTCCAGGAACGCCTGCACGGCCTCTCCCCACACTCTTGCGGTCCGGCCTTCCTGGGGCAGAGCACCACAAGAATCCACCCCGGCAGGTGTGCCGACCCCACGCGACACGAACCGCGCGCGGCATGGCACCGAGGTTACAGGTTCATCTCGCCACCGGCGAAGACGAAGTCACACTCCATCATTCGCGCGCCCGGCCAGTGGACCTCCATCTCCTCCACCGGCAGGGCGCCCGCCTCCATCAGCCGCGTGGCGCGGGCGGCCTCCCACCGCGGGTCGCGGATGAGGGTGACCAACTCGCCGTCATGGACCATCGGCGGATCGCGGCCCCCCTCCGCGACGTCCTTTCCGTCATAGACGAAGCGCAGGATGAGCGTGGACAGCTGCACGGCCGAGCTGAAATAGCGCGGCCGGTCATGGGCGGTCTCGCGGCCAAGGGTCAGCCGGGCTCTGCGCTGCTTCGCAGCTCGGCTGGTCTGGCGGATGCCGCGCGGCCGCGGCAGATCCAGCCCGGCGAGCGAGTCGGGCAAGGCCGAGCCGAGCGCGTCGACCTCGTCCGCAGCGACCTCGGGACTGGCCTCCACAAGCTGCAGCGCGTCGGGGTCCACAGCCTCCGCAAGCGCTCCGATCTGCCCCCGTGCGCTATCGACCCAGAGCGTCGCGCCATCGAGGCTGCGCAGATGCAGGGGCTGCGCGGCGCCATCCGCGAAGCCCAGCCGCTGGCGGCCGTTTGCCGCCATTCGCCAAGCGAGGAGTGGCGCGGGCCGCTCCTCGGACCAGGTCAGCTGCGCGCCCGGGGCGGCGTCTTGCGGGAAGCGGCCCGTCCCGCACAACCTGAAGATCAGGGCGATCGCATCCTGCGCCCTCGGGCGCAGCAGATCGGGCAGCCCGTAGCCGCAGCCCGCATCCCAGAGCCGCGCCTGCGCCAGCGCCGACAGCAGTGCCAGATCCACCGGACGGATGAACTTCGCCGGACCGGTGCTGCGCAGGGCGTGCGCCGCGCGTAACGCCGGATGGACTTGCTGAGCCCGGCACCCGCCGCGTTGATCCGCCCCTTGCAGATGTCGATCCGCACCCGCGCGCCATGCGGCGCCAGCACGTAAAGCAGGCGATCGTTCACGTTTTCCGGGTAGCTCTCGGGCCAGGCTTCGGGGTGGTGCGTGGGGGTTGCGCTGTCCTTGATCCGGCGCAGCCAGCCCTGCACCGGCGCGGCGAAGCCCGGTCGCGCGTGCCGCTTCGCAGCCCACGTCATCATCACCGCCGCTACGTGCCTGAAGTCATGGCCGAGTACGATCCGCTGACGCTACGTGGTTCCGCGACCGTTCGAGACCTGCGCCGCGAGCGCATCGTCCCCCAATGCATCGACCGACACGACGTGACCGCGCCGCGCATAGTCGCGCCCGCGCTGCAGCGCCGCCAAGTCGAAATGATCGCTCAGCCGAATATCCGCGGGCCGTTTCCAACGCGCATTGCGGTCCCCGGAAACGACCGTCTCCGGCGCCTGGCGATCGGGCCTGCCGGAACGCGCAGTCCCGAGGTTGCCTCAGCCCGCTTGACGCAGATCGGGACCCATCAACCTTTTCGCGCCACCGCGCTGCGCCGCTGGCAGACGGATCAGCGTGGCCATCGCGTCGGCGAGGTTCTTCGACACTAGCTCACCCCCGACCTGCTGCGTGAGGAACCAGTCCGTCAGGCAGTCCTTCTTGCCCCGGTTCCCGGCCGATATCCCGAGATGGGCAATCGCCGCCTGCATCAACTCGATATAAGGCGTGGTATGAGGTGCGTGCGGGTCGTTCTGTACGGGGCCTGCAGCCTCCGGCACGAAATCCGGCCAGATCCTCCTGACCATGAAACGCGGCATGAAGATGTCGATGAATTCCCAGGTCATGCCGCCGGCCGGAATGAACCTGCCGGCCCGGAAGCCCTACCTGTCCATCAGCGTCGCGGGCAGCCCCGTCACGCCCGGCACCTCCAGCGCGAAGAGCCCGCCCGAGAGCGGCTGCTCCGGATCGTCCTCCATCCGGATCGACGTCACATACATCGTGCGCAGATCCGGCCCCCCGAAGGCGATCTTCGACGGCTTCTCGACCGGCATCGGGATCTCCATGTCCACCTTCCCGTCCGGCGTGATCCGCACCAGCTGCCAGCCACTCACCCCCGCCATCCAGTAGCATCCATCCGCATCCACCGTCGCGCCGTCCGGCCTCCCCGCCACCGCTCGCGTGTCGAAGAACACCCGCCGGTTCGACCAGACCGCGCCGTCCGCGTCGTAATCCCAGGCCCAGATCGTCCGCAGCGACGGAAAACTGTCCGAGATGTATCCGATCCGCCCGTCCGGCGAGAACGCCATGCCGTTGATGACATGAAACCCGCCCATCACCTCCGCGACCGTACCGTCTCCGTCCAGCGAATAGAGCGTGCCGCTCGTGTCTTCCGCCAGGCCGCCGGCCAGCGGCATCGTTCCGGCCAGGAACCGCCCCGCCGGATCGACCGCCCCGTCGTTGAAACGATGTCCCCGCGTGCCCGGCGCCGGACCTCCCAACGCGGTCAATTCGCCCGACCCGGCATCAAGTTCGAAAAACCCGTCCGTCAGCGCCACCACGACCCGCCCGCTCCGCGTCTCCGCCGCACAGCCGATCGGCCGCCCGAACTCCCAGACAGCGTTCTCCCCGGTCGAGGGCGTGTGCAGATGCAGCCGCCCGGCCGGAATGTCGACCCACCAGAGCCCCGCCCGCGCCTGCGACCAGATCGCCCCCTCGCCAGTCGCCGCCCGCGCGTCGAACACGCAGTCCACATTGATCGCCATCCCGCTCCCCTTCTTTCAGCCGTTCAGCGCGGCCATCAATCTCGCCTTCTCGCCCCTGTCCTCCGGCCGCGTCAACGCCTCCGCCAGATCCTCCAATGACGCCAGGCTGTGACAGCTCCGAAAGCTGTCCACATGCGGCAGCATCGCCCGCACCCCGCGCGCCCTCGGCGCGAAGCCGTCCCAGCGCAGAAGCGGGTTGAGCCAGATCACCTTGCCCGCCGACAGCCGCAGAAGCTCCATCTCGCGCCCCAGCCGGTCGGGATCGTCCCGGTCCAGCCCGTCAGTGATGATCAGCACGACCGCGCCCTGACCCAGAACCCGCCGCGACCAGTCGCGATTGAACGCGTGCAGCGTCTCGCCGATCCGCGTCCCGCCCTCCCAATCCCGCGCCTCGCGCCCCGCCGCCGCCAGCGCCGCGTCGACGTCCCGCTCGCGCAGATGCCGCGTCACGTTGGTCAGACGCGTCCCGAAGGTGAAAGCATGGACCTGCGCCCACCCCGCCCCCTTGGCGTTCGCGGCCGCGTGCACGAATTGGAGCAGCATCCGGCTGTAGGACGACATGGACCCCGAGATGTCACACAGCACGACCAGGTTCGGCCAGCGCACCCGCCGCGCCCGCATCGCCAGCCCCCGCACGTCGCCGCCCGATCGCATCGCCGCGCGCATCGTCCCGCGCCAATCCGCGACCCGCCCGCGCGGATCGACCCGCGTACGCCGGCTCGCGATCGGCCGCACCGGCAGCTCAAGCCGCGCGATCGCCCGCTTCGCCGCCGCCGCCTCGTCCGCCGACATCTGTTCAAAATCAAGCTGCCGGAAAGTCTCGTCGCTCGAGAAAGTCAGGCGCGCATCGATCTCGAACTCCTCGCTCTCCTCCTCCCGCTGCTCCTGACGCGGCGGGGCATCGACCCCGTCAAGAAGCGCCTCCGCCGCGCGCCGTTCCGCCTCCTTCGCCGCAGGCGGAGTTTCCGCCCCGCCCATCGTCGGCAGAAGCAGGCTCATCATCCGCTCGTGGAACCTCGGATCGCGCCAGTAGAGCCGGAACACCTGGCCGAACACCGATCTGTGCTCCGGCCGGCTGACAAAACAGGCCTGCAAGGTGTGATAGAAGTCGATCTTGTTCGTGAAACCCACCGCCTCGACCGCGCGGATCGCATCGATCACCCGCCCCGTTCCGACCGGCAGTCCCGCTCGCCGCAGCGCGCGAGCGAAATGCGTCACGTTCAGCGCCAGCTTGCCGTCTTGGGGCACAGTCAATTCAGGCATGGTCTTCTCGCCACGGGCTTCCGCCGACGTGCCCCAGGAACTTCTTCGACGCGAGCCCAGGCTGGCTCGGTCTCACTCCGCCGGCGTTGGATTCCAGATGGCCCAGAGTATTTTCCAGTCCCCGTCATCCCCGCGGCGATAGACGACGATGTGCTTGCCCGCGTCCGCGATCGGATCGCCGCCGGCCTTCGGGGTCAATACATCCGTGTAATCGGCCCGCTCAATGGCGATGTCACCCTCGACGACGATCTCATGGATTTCCGTCGCGTGGTCTGTCGCGAACTCGGAGAAGAACGCCTCGGCATCCGCCCGGACGGCGTCGCCGCCGACGACGGCCGCGAAGCCGGGTGGCATCACGACGGCATCTTCGGCATGCATCGCCACGACGCCATCCACGTCGCCGTTGTTGTAAGCCTCTTCCCAGGCCAGGCCCGCCGCTTTGATCTCGTCTTCGACCGTCTGCGCCACGCCGCCCGTCGCTCCACAAAAAGAAAGCGACAAAACTACTAACGCAGAACTGCAAGCGTTCATTCGCATGTCTCGCCTCCGCAATCCGTTGACCTTTGACAATGGTCAAAGACTACCACAATGGCGCTCACGTGTCATGCCGCGTTCGGCTTCAGACCGGTTCCAGCGCCGCCCGCGACTCGTCGAGGATGCGTTTCGCCTCCGACCCCTGAAGCTTCGCGATGTCGTCCTGGTACTTCAGCAGCGCGCCCAGCGTGTCGGCGATGGCCTGCGGGCTGAGCTGGACCGCGTCGAGCGCGACGAGACATTTCGCCCAGTCGATGGTCTCGGCGACGCCCGGCTTCTTGAACAGATCCTCGCCGCGCAGGCGCTGGACGAAGGCGACCACCTCGCGGCTCAGCGTCTCGGTCGCCTCGGGGGCGCGCGCGGTCAGGATCTCGAATTCCCGGTCGAAATCCGGGTAATCGACCCAATGATAGAGACAGCGGCGTTTCAGCGCGTCATGTACCTCGCGTGTCCTGTTCGACGTCAGAATAACGATGGGCGGCTCGGGCGCCTTGATGGTGCCAAGCTCGGGGATGGTGACCTGGAAATCGGACAGGGCTTCGAGCAGGAAGGCCTCGAATGGCTCGTCGGTCCGGTCGAGCTCGTCGATCAGCAGGACCGGCGCGCCGCCGTCCTGCGGCGTCATCGCCTCGAGCAGCGGGCGGCGTATGAGGAAGCGTTCGGAGAACAGCTCGTCGGTCAGGGCGTGACGGTCGGCGGAGCCTTCGGCCTCGGCGGTCCGGATCGCGACCATCTGCGCGGGGAAGTTCCATTCGTAGACGGCGGAGGCGGAATCGAGCCCCTCGTAACATTGCAACCGGATCAGCCGGCGGCCGAGCGCCTGGGCGATCGCCTTGGCGATCTCGGTCTTGCCGACCCCGGCCTCGCCTTCGAGAAAAAGCGGCCGGCCGAGTTTGAGCGAGAGGAACACGACGGTCGCGAGATCGCGGCCAGCGACATATCCAGCCGAGGCCAGAAAGTCGCCGGTCTCGTCGATCGTGGCGGGAAGTGGGGTCATCGCGGGCGTCCTCCGGTCGCGCGGAATATAAGCCGGAGGATCCCGGCGAGATCAACCCCGGCGCCGGAAGCGGAGGCTCCGGGACACGTGTGACGGATGAAATGAGTCACGCGTGACGGAATCCGTAAAGCACTGTTTCCATTTCGAAATTCGAATCGCGTTAACCCTGCGGAAAGGTGCGTCACGGTGCCGTTTCGGAAGGCACTTTCGGCATCGACCGATCCGTCCGGGGCTCTGCCCGCCCGTCCGGATGACATTGCACCTCGGGCGGCGGGTGATTTCGCGGATTTGACATTGTGCGCCGCAACACAATACTTCGCGCCGCAGCATTCGAAACGTCCCGGAGAGTCCCATGAGCTTCACGATCCCCCCCGCTCCGCCCGCGCGGCCGAACCGGTGCCAGCTCTTCGGACCCGCCTCGCGCCCGGAGATCTTCGAGAAGATGGCGACGGCGGCGGCGGACGTCATCAACATCGATCTGGAGGACAGCGTCTCGCCGGCCGACAAGCCGGAGGCGCGGGCCAACGCGATCATGGCGATCAACGAGATCGACTGGGGCGCCAAGACCCTGTCCGTGCGGATCAACGGGCTCGACAGCCCGTTCTGGTACCGCGACGTCGTGGACCTGATGGAGCAGGCGGGCGATCGGCTGAATCTCATCATGGTCCCCAAGGTCGGCAACGCCAAGGACTTCTACGCGGTGGACGCGCTGGTCAGTTCGATCGAGGCGGCGCGGTCACGCGCCCGGCGGATCGGCTTCGAGGGGATCATCGAGACGGCGGCGGGCTTCGCCAATGTGCGCGAGATCGCGGCCGGGAGCCCGCGCCTGCAGTCGCTGCATCTTGGCGCCGCCGACTTCGCGGCGTCGATGGGGATGCAGACCACCGGGATCGGCGGCACCCAGGAGGGCTATTACGTCCTGCCGCCGAAGGAATCGGACGCGGCCCCTGCTCCGGCCTGGGGGGATCCCTGGCATTCGGTGACCGCCGACATCGTCGCGGCCTGC
>Ga0316197_10003715_pt1 | contig 10877 bp, 9 predicted proteins | sample OudBiesiAoxic_MG_FD_204939 | JGI IMG/M metagenome (GOLD analysis project Ga0316197, IMG submission 204939) | Coastal sediment microbial communities from Oude Bieten Haven, Netherlands - site A oxic | ecosystem: Environmental > Aquatic > Marine > Coastal > Sediment | place: Netherlands... | reverse complement strand
GCTCCTAGTACGAGAGGACCGGAGTGGACTGACCGCTGGTGTACCTGTTGTCCCGCCAGGGGCATCGCAGGGTAGCTACGTCGGGAAGGGATAACCGCTGAAAGCATCTAAGTGGGAAGCCCCCCCCGAGATGAGATCTCCCGTACCATTGGTACCTAAAGGCCCGCAGGAGACGACTGCGTGGATAGGCGGCAGGTGTAAGCGTGGCAACACGTTCAGCCGAGCCGTACTAATCGGCCGTGCGGCTTGATCCTCTTCATTGCATTCAAAATCGGCTCACCATACCCGATCAGCACCACCACGCGACCTCTTACCCCATTTTGGCACATACGCGCGCTGCTTGTGAGCCCGTGGGCTCTCTCCGGAGAACTCCGTGCTTTCGCAAGGAGAATCGCTGCAGGTCAAGGAAGGCGAGGAAGGACGAGGGAGGCGTAGTGAGATCTACGCCGCACCGAGACCGACCGAAGCCTGACGCCGAGATGCAGCGATTATGCGCCGCGAAAAGTGCCGGTGGTTCTCGCGAGGGGGATACACCTGGTCCCATCCCGAACCCAGCAGTTAAGCCCCTCAGCGCCGATGGTACTGCAGCCTCAGGCCGTGGGAGAGTAGGTCACCGCCGGCTCTTATACAGAACGCCCCACCCGCTTCACAGCGGCGTGGGGCGTTCGCTCTTCCGCTCGCCCCGCGGGAATGACCCTCGCCCCCCCGGGGATGCCCCGCTCCACGAGCATGAACCCTCATTGCTCGACTGCACGGTCCGGGGTACTCTGGGCCTGTTGAGTCGATGAAGTTCGTCCTTTCACGTACGGAGAAGAAAACGATGAAGAGCTATCTCGGCCGCTGGGCCGTTCTTGCCGCCGGCCTTAGCCTGGCCGTGATCGCCATGCCGCACCGGGCCGCGGCGCAGGAGACCGACTACGATCTGGAGAAGAAGAAGCTGGAGGTGGCCCAGGCCATCGAGAGCCTGCTGACGGATGACGCCGGACTGCAACGCTTTTTCGACGAATCCTACGGCTACGCGGTGTTTCCCAGCGTGGGCAAGGGTGGATTCGTGGTAGGCGGTGCGCACGGCACCGGTCTGGTCTACCAGGGAGGCGACCTCATCGGACAGTCCACGTTGAAGCAGCTGGACGTGGGCTTGCAGATGGGCGGTCAGTCTTTCATCCAGGTCATGTTCTTCCAGGCCGAGGAAGACCTGGACCGTTTCAAGGCCGACAAGCTCGAGTTCAGCGGGCAGGCCTCGGCTGTCGCGATCACCGCGGGCGCGTCAGCGGACATCGATTACGCCAAGGGAGTGGCGGTCGTCAGCAAGACCAAGGGCGGCCTGATGTACGAGGCTACGCTCGGCGGCCAGAAGTTCGAGTACAAGCCGATCGGGTACTGATCAGGTGCCAGGTGCTTCCCGGGCCGCCGGTTCGCCTGCGGTCCGGGATACTTCCTGCAGCAAATCCCTGACGACGTCTCCCGGTCGCTCGGCCTGCATCACGGCTCCAAGGACTGCAACACCAGCGCCTGCAGCGGCTACCGCGGCAGCGTTCTCCAGTGTGATCCCGCCGATTCCCACGCACGGCACCCCGGCCGCGCGAACCACCTCGCTTACCCGTTTCGGCCCGATGGCCTCGTCCTCCAGGCCGGCCTTCGAGATCGTTCCGAACACCGCTCCGACGCCCAGGTAGTCCGCGCCCGCCGCGGCGGCCGCCCGACCCACCGCCGGATCGTCGGTCGAATAGCCGATCCGAAACGTGTCGGGAACGCGTGCCCTGACCGCCTCGACCGGGATGTCGTCCGGGCCCAGGTGGACACCATCCGCGCCCGCCGCCAGCGCTACGTCGAGGCGGTCGTTCACGAAGAGAAGGGCGTCGTGAGCGCGGACCAGCGGTAGCAGGTCCAGGGCCTGCCGATACAGGTCGGCGGCGGGCGCCTGCTTGTCCCTCAGCTGTATGGTTCGGCAACCGGCCTCGAGGCACTCGGCCACGACGTCCACCAGGTTGCCGCCCGCGGGTCGCGGGTGGGTGAGGACGATCAGGCGAAGTTGTCGCCGTAGGTCACTGTCCCTGTTCACGTCGGATCCGGTTCCTGGCGTTGACGTGCTCGCGGTTGGTCCGGGTGAACTCGTGTGATCCGTCCGGTCGCGCGACGAAGAACAGGTAGGGCACATCCGCCGGGTACAGGGCGGCATCGAGCGACGCGGCCCCGGGTGACGCGATGGGGCCCGGGGGGAGCCCCGTATGCGTGTAGGTGTTGTACGGATCGTCCGCCACCCGGTCGATGTCGGCGAACAGCAGTCGCGCCTTGGGCTCGCCCAGCGCGTACTGTACGGTGGGATCGGCCTGCAGGAGCATGCCGATCTCGAGTCGATTCGTGTAGACGCCCGCGATGATCGGCCTCTCCTCGCCGACGCGCGCCTCCTCCTCGACGATGCTGGCCAGCGTCACCAGGCCTCTTTCGTCCAGCGACAGGCTGTCGAGACGGGCACGCCGCTCGGGAGTCCAGTAGGCCTGGTAGCGCGCGACCATCTCACGCAGGAGGTCAGCCGGAGCCAGTCCCTCGGCGAACCGGTAGGTCTCCGGAAACAGGTAGCCCTCGAGGGTCGGGCCCGGCACCCCCAGCACCGCCACGAACGCCGAGTCCATGGCCAGCCGGGCGACCGAATCCGTCTCCACGCCCGTCGCCTCCGCCACGCGTGGCGCCAGCTCGCGTATGGTGAATCCCTCGGGCACCGTGAGCGGGAAGGTCACGACCTCCCCGGCCGCGATCACGTCCAGGATCTCGCCCCAGCCCATGCCTCCTGTCACCCGATAGCGTCCGGCCTTCAGCGAGCCTTCGACCCCTCGCGCCCGAGCCGCGAGGGCGAAGAGCCGCGGGTACCTGATCAGGCCCTCGGTCCTCAGCTGTTTGCCGATGGCGAGGGCGCCGGCCCCGGGAGGGACGACGATTTCCACCGTATCGCCGACATCCGGACCTCCGCCCGGCGGGGTCGTGGCGAACCACGTTCCCGCACCCAGTACCGCGAGCAGGAGCACGACGAAAGCGATGAGCCAGCGCTTCTTCATCCGACTTCCTCGAGGTACTCCTTGAGCAGGACCGTCGCCGCCAGCATGTCCTTGATACCCTTCTCCTGCCTCCGACGCCGCGGGAGGTTCATGTCGCGGAGCATCTCCTCGGCTTCGTAGCTGGTGAGGCGCTCGTCCCGCTCCACTACCTGGAGCCCGGACAGCGCCGAGAGGCGTGCGGCGAACGTTCTCGCCTCCGCAGCCATCTCTCCGAAGGTACCATCCATGTGCACGGGGATACCCACGATCACCGAGACGGGCGCCAGGTCCCTGAGCAGGTTCAGCAATCCCCGGGGTGGTTCGGTGGGTGGGTCCGCGTTCTTCATGACGACGTGAGGCGATGCGATCGTGCGCAGTGGATCCGAAGCGGCCACACCGATTCGTCGCCGTCCGTAGTCCAGGGCCACCACCCGCCCGGGTTCCGGGGTCAGATGCCCTCCAGGGCCTGCTCGAGGGTGGCGCCGCCGCGGAGACGCACCTGGACGTGCCGCAGGGCGACGGGAGAACCGATCACGAACCGGATTCCCTCTCCGTCATCGAGTGGCGCGCGCACGACTCCGACAGGCTCCTCGGCCGCCGCGGTGAGAAGTCCCTCGATCAGGCCCTCGGTGAACGGGGTGCCGCCATTGCTCGATGCCCGGGCGTCTTGTGCTTGATCGGGCGCTCCGCGGACCAGCAGTTCGGCGTGACCGCCGATTCCCCGCTTCCATTCAAAGGTCCCCAGGCCCCTCGCGTCCGTCTCCGCGTTCAGGGCCGACCAGAAATCGTCCGTGTCGAGCTCCGAGAGCGAGACGGCTCCGGCGATGCGCCGGGCGATCTCCTCACCCGCCGCCCGACCGGCGTCTCTCACCGCGGCCGCTACGACCTCTCCACCCCGATCCGCCGCAGCCGACAGGGCCTGCAGGGCCGGAGAAGGCATGCGAACCTCATCCTCGAGGCGATAGTCAGTCATGCATCCACCTGTTTTGCTGATAAGTCGAAGAGTCCTGAAAGTAGAGAATGCCGCCCGACCGGCAAGCGAAGGCACTTTCCGCGCCCTGGAGGTTATTGGCACAGGGGATGATTCCCGCCAACTTGCCTGTGCGTACCGATCGAATCTCTGGAGGAGCAAATGGACAACACGGAATACAGGGAAGCTCTCGGCTTCCTGTTGGGTTTGACCGTCGGCGCCGTCATCGGAACGGCTACCGCGCTGCTCCTCGCGCCGCAGAGCGGTGCCCGGACGCGCAGGCAGATCGCCCGCAAGGCGGAGGAGTGGACGGACTCGGCGGGTGATTCGCTGGAGGATGCCGCTGACGAAGCCCGCGAACTGGCTGACCGGGCTGCCAGGGAGACGCGTCGGCTGGCGCGACGCGCGCGGAAGAGCGCCGACCGCACCGGCGACCGAATCTCGGAAGTCGTCGACAAGGGTCGCGACCGTCTGCGTACCTGACCGCACCTCCAGGTGACCACCCCCCACCAGGGAGGCTCATGCTCGCCCAGGAGCTGATCGCGCGAAAGCGTGACGGCGCCGAGCTTGGTAGTGAGGACCTGCGACAGTTCCTCATCGACTACGGCTCCGGCCAGGTGCTGGACTACCAGATGTCGGCCTTCCTCATGGCGGTGCTCTTCAACGGCATGAGCGCTGCCGAGCTCAGTACGCTGACCCGGTCGATCGTCGAGTCGGGTGAACGGCTCGATTTCAAATCGGATGGCGGTCCGCCCGCCGTGGACAAGCACTCTACGGGTGGGGTGGGCGACAAGGTCAGCCTTATCCTGGCCCCTCTGCTTGCCGAGTACGGTCTTCGGGTTCCGATGATGTCCGGTCGGGGGCTCGGGCACACCGGGGGCACGGTCGACAAGCTCGAGTCCATTCCCGGTTTCCGAACGGACCTGGAACTGGACGAGTTCCGGGACGTGTTGGCCGACGTGGGCTGCGCCATGATCCGTCAGACTCCGGCCATCGCCCCGCTCGACGGTCGTCTCTATGCCTTGCGCGACGTCACGGCCACCGTGCCATCGATTCCCCTCATCTCGGCGAGCATCATCTCGAAAAAGGTGGCCGAGGGCATAGAGGCGCTCGTGCTGGACGTGAAGTACGGTTCGGGAGCCTTCAAGCGGAACGCCGAGCAGGCCGTTCTCCTGGCCGAGACCATGGTCGATCTGGCTGAGGCCGAGGGGGTGAGAGCCTCGGCACTGCTTACAGCGATGGAGCAGCCACTCGGGCGGACGGTCGGCAACGCCCTCGAGGTCAGGGAATCGGTGGAGTGCCTCCGCGGAGAAGGTCCTGCCGATCTGCGGGAGGTCACCCTGGCTCTCGCGGTGGAGTGTGTGGTGGCGGTGGAGCCCGACGCCACACCGTCCGATGTCCGCGCGTCGCTGGAGGCCATGCTCGACGACGGACGAGCCCTGGACCGGTTCAGCCGGTTGGTGGCACGCCAGGGCGGCGACCCCGATTTCATCGAGCGAACCGGGCTTCTGCCGTCCGCGCCCTTTCGCTTGATGTGGGAGTCACCGGTGGACGGGGTCATCACCCGAGCTGACGCCTACGAGATCGGAGTAGCGACCGTCGAGCTCGGGGCGGGCAGGCGCCGGATGGAGGACACGGTGGATCCGGCAGTCGGGGTCGAGTTGTTCGCCCGCCGGGGGACGTCGGTGCGGCGTGGGGAGCCCATTGCCGAGGTTCATGCCCGTACGGAAGACGCGGCGCAGGCCATGATTCTGAGGCTCCAGGTTGCCTACGAGTTCGGCGAGGATCCACCCGAGGAGCTTCCGCTGGTGCTGCGCCGGGTACCCTGACCGGGCCGCCGGCCCGACTCCCGAGACGGAACCCCTAGAACTCGAAGTCGTCGGATACCGGCGGGGCGAGGGAATCCGGGACGGCGCCGAGGCTGTCCGCCCACTCGCGCGTCCCCCAGGGTCCGTGTATGTCGCACGGTTCCCGGGGCTCGGTCTCTGGAATGTAGACCTCGGTGTACACGGCTTCCGGCGGACACCAGGCCGTCGACAGCATCCCGGTCGTACGGTCCACTCGCCGCTCGATGAGGCCCGTCGGCCGGGCCCACGGTGGCGGCACGGGCCGATTCCCGTAGAAGTACTTGAGGACCTCAGCGTTCACCGGGGCGGCGTCGCGTCCCCCCTGGGCATCGTCCCGGATGTAGGCCGGCAGGTCGAAACCTACCCAAGAAATCGTAACGATCTCCGGCGTGAAGCCGACGAACCACGTATCGGTGAGTTCGTTCGTGGTACCGGTCTTGCCTCCCACCGGGATCTCCCACGGCACGCCCAGCGAACGCACGCGAATGCCCGAGCCGCGGTCCACCACGTCCCGGAGCATGGACACCATGATCCACGAGGTCCGTTCGTCCAGGACCTCCTCGCGCTCCACCGGCGCCTCCCACAGCAATTCACCGTCCACGTTCTCGATACGCAGGATAGCCCGCGGTGTGACCCGGATGCCCAGGTTGGCGAACGTGGTGTAGGCCTCCGCCATTTCGATCGGCTTGACGGATGGTGACCCGATGGCGGTGGAGGGTACGCGGTCCACCCGCGAAGTGATGCCCATGCGGTGCGCGTACTGCGCGACGGTCTCCAGCCCGACACGCAGGCCGACCTTGACGGCGACGACGTTGATGGACGCGGCCAGGGCATCTCGAATCGTGACCGGACCCCGGAAGTCGTTGGTGAAGTTGCTTGGGGACCAGATCGAGCTGTCCGGTTGTGGGAACTCGATCGGCGTATCGAAGATCACCTCGGACGCCGGCATACCACTCTCGACAGCCGCGGTGTAGACGAACGGCTTGAACAGCGAACCCGGCTGTCGCTCCGCCTGCGTGGCCCGGTTGAACTCGGAGTCCTGGAAGTCACGGCCACCCACCATGGCCAGGACATCTCCGGTGAGCGGATCGACTGCCACGAACATGCCCTGGAGATATGGCATATTGGGACCCGCGAGGCTGTCCGCCGGCCAGGCCCTCGTTTCGCGGTACGTCGGCGCATCGAATCCAGGCTGTTTCTCGATCCACTCGAGCTGCGCGAGAACCGCGGAGTCGGCGACGGCCTGCAGGTTCGGATCCAGCGTCGTGTAGATCCGCAGTCCGGCCTCGTAGATCTGCATTCCGTAGCGGTCGATGAGTATGCGGCGCACCCATTCCACGAAGTAGGCCGCCGGTACCCGGTCCCGGGCGTCGGGCCGCACCATCAGCGGATAGGCGAGCGCCGCCTCTTCTTCCTCGGCTGTGATCATGCCCTGCCCGGCCATCAGCGACAGCACCATGTTGCGCCTCGCCAGCGCGCGCTCCGGATTCAGAATCGGGTTGTAGCGCCGCGGCGCCACCGGCATGGCCGCCAGGGTGGCCGCCTCCGGGAGGTTCAGGTCACGGACGTTCTTGCCGAAGTAGCGCTGCGCCGCGTTCTGCACTCCGTATACGCCGTCGAAATTGATCTGGTTGAGATACGCCTCCAGGATCTCGGTCTTCGTATAGGCCTGCTCCAGGGAGCGCGCCACCCGCATCTCCCGAAGCTTGCGCTTTACCGATATGTCCTGACGGTCCACGATGGAGGCAAACATGTTCCCGGCGAGCTGCTGGGTGATCGTGCTGCCCCCGGCGGCCTCGTAGCCGGCAAACGCGAACTCGACCACCGCCTTGGCGGTCCGCCGGTAGTCGATGCCGTTGTGCGACCAGAAGCGCTTGTCCTCGACGGCCACGAACGCTTCGACCACGTGCTGCGGGACCTGCTCGTATTCGATGGCCGTGCGCCGCTCTTCCGCGAACTCGTGCAGCAGGGAGCCGTCGGCCGCGTACACCCGTGTGGCCTCCTTGGGCTCGAACGCGTAGATCTGCGCGATCGACGGACATTGATCGCAGATGTGCGACCAGGCCCCCCACGCCACGCCGCCCGCCAGCGCGAGCCCGCCGAGGACGATGGTCAGCCCGATCCAGCGCCCCCGCGGACCGGGCCACCTGAGCCGAAATCTCTTCTTGCCTGTGCTCTCCGCCATATCTATGCTGTGCGCTTCCAGGTGATCCGATGGTTCACGGTGCCCCTTCTACGAACGTGGACGGCGAATGTTTCTTCCGGTGGACGAGCAGTTGAACCGAATCCGCGACGGGGTCGCGGAGATCGTTCCCGAGGCCGACCTCGTCGAGAAACTGCAGCGCTCTCTCGCCGAGCGTGAACCCCTGGTCGTGAAGCAGGGGTTCGACCCGACTCGCCCGGATCTCCATATCGGCCACGCCGTGTCGATACACAAACTGCGGACTTTCCAGGAGCTGGGCCACCAGGTCGTGTTCGTGATCGGCGATTTCACAGCTCTCGTGGGCGACCCATCGGGTCAGAGCGACATCCGGCCGATGCTCAGTCGGGAGGAGATCGAGGCGAACCTGGAGACCTACAGGGAGCAGGTATTCCAGATACTGGACCCGGAGCGGACGGAGATCCGCCGGAACAGCGACTGGCTGTCGACCCTGGGTCTCGAGGATATTCTTCGCCTCACGTCGCAGTATACGGTAGCACGAATGCTCGAGCGGGACGATTTCGCCGCCCGGTACTCGGAGGAGAGGCCGATCTCTCTGGTGGAGTTCCTGTACCCGATGATGCAGGCCTACGATTCGGTCGCGCTCGCGGCAGACGTGGAGCTCGGGGGCACGGACCAGAAGTTCAATCTTCTTCTCGGTCGTACGCTTCAGGAGAAGGCCGGGCAGGAACCGCAGGTGTGCGTCACCCTTCCGCTGCTCCGCGGCACGGACGGCGAGCGGAAAATGTCGAAGTCGTACGACAACTACGTCGGTCTCACCATGGACCCGGCCGACATGTTCGGCCGCACCATGTCGATTCCGGATACGCTGCTCGAGGAGTGGATTCGTCTGGCCTCGGGAGTGGCGGAGTCCGAGCGAGCCCACTGGACCGATGTGGCGCGCGACGACCCTCTTGCCGCCAAGCGCTGGCTCGCCGAGATCATCACGGCCAGGTATCACGGTACGGAAGCGGGCACCGGGGCCAGGGACGCGTTCGATCGCGTACACCGCGAGCGAGCTGTGCCCGAAGAGATTGAGACGTGTGTCCTGGAGGCGGACGCGGACGGTACGCTGTGGATCGGGCACGCCCTGACGCGTTCCGGCCTGGCCGGGTCCACGTCCGAGGCCCGGCGGCTGCTCAAGCAACGGGGTGTGAGAATAGACGGAACGGTCGTTGAGGATCCCGAGTGTCACGTTTCGCAGGGGTCGTACGTTATGCAAAGAGGAAAGCGGAGGTTCCTGCGACTGCTCGTGGATGCTGCCGGGGAACCCGACAATTGCCCCTCGACAACCGACGGGGATACCGGCTCAGGTTGACACGGGTGGCGTAGGGCCTCAGCTTTTCCAACCAAGTTGAAGCAGCGCTACTTACGACGGTTCGCGATGCCGTCGCGCAGGGCGCTGCGGAGAGATTGCGGCTATTGACACCTGTTCGGTGCGTCCGTAAGCTTTCCACCGGTCGAGAACTGGACTGCGGTTCCCGGCCATACATAGCGAGAGTCCGCCTGCCACACCTTCTGGACTCTCGAAATGAGATGGCCCCTCAAGGGGGTCGTGTAGCTGAGGCATGTGCGCACGGGCGGTGCGCTGCATATAGAACGAAGCTTACAGGCACGTACAGGCTGTCCCTCGGATTGTTCAGCGTCCCGGAAGGAAGGGGCGAACCATGCAGGATGAACAGTCATGAGGCTCGACAGGAGGTCGGTCGGCACGAGGCCTACCGGCAATCCGATTCCTCCAGCAAGGGGAGGGAATTATCGGCTCCACCTTCGTTCGTACCCAGGAGACCTCAGCGGTTCTCCAAAACAGTCGTCTCTCATTCACTGGTCGACCCGGACGTAACTACGACGCGAAGGGCCGCGAGGGGGCTTTCGTCTCGTGGTCGCGTGTTGCGGTCGACTCATCTCCTTAATGCCCTGAGGAGGGTGATCCATGATTCGTGATTGGTTGAGAGGGGCTTTTCGGGCGAGTCTGGCGACAGCAGGACTGACGCTTGTTGCGATCAGCCCGCTGTTCGGTCAGGCGAGCACTGGAAAGATCCAGGGTCGAGTGACGGACGCGGGGACGGGTGCTCCTATCGCGGGAGCGCAGGTCCTCGTCGACGAATCGACGCTGGGTAATCTGACCAATGATCAAGGATTCTACTTCATCAACGAAGTGCCGGCGGGTCTGCAGAACGTGCGGGCTCAGTTCATCGGTTACCGGCCGTTCGTGATTGAAGGCCAGCGAATCCTCGCCGGTCAGACTACGACACTGAATTTCGAGCTGGAGCAGACGGCGGTTGAGCTCGAGGCGATCACGGTCGAAGGTGAACGGAACCCGTTGGTTCCGCGAGACCAGACGTCGACCAAATCGATCGTCCAGGGTGAGGCCATCGATCAGTTTCCGCTGGACAATGCCTCAAGCATCGTCGTGCTGCAGCCGGGCGTAGTCCAGACCAACTCGGGAGTGACGATCCGGGGTGGTCGGGCCAACGAGGAAGCCGTGTTCATCGACGGCGTGCTCATTCGCTCGTTCGGACAGGCGCAGGCGAACAACGTCAACCTGCCCACGAACTCGCTGGAGCAGGTCGACGTGAACGTGGGCGCTTTCGCGGCCGAGTTCGGCGAAGCACAGTCAGGCGTGGTGAGCTACGTGACCCGTTCCGGCGGCGCGCAGTTCACGGGTTCGCTGGAGGTGTTCACTGACCAGCTGGCCCCGAGCACCCAGCGAACGAACTTCAACCGCGCGGAGTTGACGCTCGGGGGTCCGATCGCGGGTCCGCTGACGTTCTTCTTCGCCGGTACGGCGTCGGGACAGCAGTCGTTCCGCACCGAGAAAGCGCCGA
>Ga0316197_10003714_pt1 | contig 10878 bp, 8 predicted proteins | sample OudBiesiAoxic_MG_FD_204939 | JGI IMG/M metagenome (GOLD analysis project Ga0316197, IMG submission 204939) | Coastal sediment microbial communities from Oude Bieten Haven, Netherlands - site A oxic | ecosystem: Environmental > Aquatic > Marine > Coastal > Sediment | place: Netherlands... | reverse complement strand
ACAGCTGAGCAATCGGCCGCACAGGCGGCCCTGCTGGTGGCCAATGGCTGGCGGCTCGACCTGGAGAACAATGGTGAAAAGGTGCTCGCTCGGTCCATAACCATTGCCGGCAGGATATACATCACGACATTCACGCCACGCTCCATCAGTGCCAATACCTGTGAGCCGATCTCCGGGGTGGGTCGCCTCTATGTGCTTAACCTGTTTGATGCCGGGGCAGAGGTAGATTTTAATTCCAATGGGAATACCGACCGAAGCTGGATTATCGGGGAGATACTGCCGGACACACCGTCACCGCACTTTGGCGAGGATGGGCAGATTCGCCTGCTGTTGCCGCCGGGTAGCGGCGGGGGCGGTATCATAAACAGTCCGTTCCTGACCGGGGCAGCGTTGCCAGGCCCCTATGGCTCCTATTGGTACAGGGAGGAGTATTGATGGATGGGCCGGGCACCGCGCCTGTGAGGCACGATGCCGGCTTCACCCTGATAGAGCTGATTATTGTGATTGTGATCGTATCGATTCTGGCGTCAGTTGCGCTACCGGCCTACCAGGACAGTTTGCGCAAGGGGCGGCGTACGGACGCAAAGGTAGGGCTGATGGATGCGGCCAATAGGCAGGAGCGTTTCATGCTTGATCGCTCCACCTACACCGCTGACATGACGAATCTGGGATTTGCCGCGGATCCCATGATTACGGAAGAGGGTTATTACAGTATTGATGTCGACGTGCCCGATCCGAATTGCCCGATAACAAGATGCTATACCTTGACTGCCACACCCGTCGTGGGCGGAATACAGGTGGAAGACGCGCAGTGCACCGGGTTCAGCCTCGCCTCCAGCGGCGCCAAAACTGCTACGGGTCCTGGCGCAGACGAGTGCTGGTAAGATTATCTGAACAGGTGGTTGCAATGAGAATTCGTGAATGGAAAACGCTGTTGGCAGCCGGAATGATTCTGGCGTCGACTGCCTATGGCTCCACCTCTTTCGCGGCGATGCCGCAGGGAGACTTTGCCTGCAAGGTCCGGGCGCAAGGCGGCAAGATTGGCCTGGTACTTGTGCAGGCTGAGGCAGCAGCAGAGGCCCGGGAAGCAGCGCTGGGTGCTGAGGCGCTCACCACGGACAACTCGCGTGCCCGTGCGACAAGGGTGGTTCAGTGTATTCGCCTGGGCGAAGAGCGTTTCACTGACTACCAGTTCCAGCAGTTTCTGGAAAGCCTGCCAATGTAGCCGCGGGGTTTTACCCCTGGACTAGTCTTCCAGTCCCAGCTTCTTGAGCCGGTAACGCAAGCTGCGAAAGCTTATCCCCAGTAGTTTTGCCGTGGCTGTCCGGTTCCAGCGACTCTGTTCCAGCGCATTGCTGATAACCTGTTTCTCGATAGACTCGAGGTAGCCTTCAAGATCGCCATAGGCAGACTCCAGGTCCAGGCCCTGCTCGTTCACAGGCGTGATGGTCTTGGCCGGGCGGGCCCCGGATGGTTGTGCGGCAACAGCAGCGGGCGGCGGCGCCGTGTTGGAAAACTGTAGGTCATCCGCGGTAATGACAGAGCCATCGGATAGTGCCAGGGCACGCTCCAGCATGTTTTCCAGTTCCCTCACGTTACCTGGAAATTCGTAGTCACACAGTGCCGCGATGGCGGACTTCTCCAGGGTGGGGAGCTCATTGCCTTCCTCCCGAGCTATCCGCTTGAGCAAGACACCGGCCAGTTCGGGCACGTCCTCGATACGTTCGCGCAGACTGGGCACATAGACATCTATCACATTAATACGGTAGTAAAGATCATTGCGAAAGTGCCCCGCCTCGACCTCGTTGGCCAGGTTTTTGTGCGTGGCGCTCAATAGCCTTACATCTGTAGCCTGTTCCTCGCTCGCGCCCACCGGCCGAATGACCTTTTCCTGGATGGCTCGCAGCAGTTTGACCTGCATGGCCAGGGGAAGATCCGCCACTTCATCCAGAAACAGCGTACCCCCGGCTGCCGCCTGGAACAGGCCGATCTTGTCCTGGTTGGCGCCGGTGAAACTCCCCTTTGTGTGGCCGAACAGTTCGCTCTCCATCAATTCGGGGGGAATGGCGCCACAGTTAACCGCAACGAATGCGCCGGAGGCTCGCGCGCCATTATTGTGGATAAGCCTGGCCACGACTTCCTTGCCGCTGCCGGATTCACCATGAATGTGGACGGGCGCCTGGCTGCGGGCCAGCTTGGTGATTTGCTTGCGCAAGTGCTGGATGCTGGGCGCGGAACCGATCAGGTCGTGGTCCACCGCGTCGTCCGTCTTGCGTGTGTCGCCTTCCAGTTGCAGTGCGCTGGTAACGAGTTTGCGCAAGGTTTCCAGCTCTATGGGTTTACTGATAAAGTCAAAAGCGCCGGCTTTGAGGGCCGAAATGGCGGCCTCCACACTGCCGTGGGCGGTGATCATCGCCACCGGTATCTGCGGGTAATCCTGTTGAATGTATTCCACCAGGCTGATGCCATTGCCATCGGGCAGGCGCATGTCGGTCAGGCACAGGTTGGGTTGTTCACTGGCGACCATGGTCTGGGCCTCTCCCAATGTGGCAGCAGTAAACGTCTCCAGGCCCATCCGGCTGAGAGTGATATCCAGCAGTTCGCGGATATCCGGTTCATCATCCACTATCAATACACTTTGCCGGCTCATATCTGTCCTTTCTTGATGTTAGCGGCTTAGACAGCGCGCTGGTTAAGGGAGATGCTGAAGCAACTTTCACCGTTGCCGGTAAGGCGATAATTCAGGTCGGCATTGTTGATCTCGCACAATTCCTTACACAAATACAGACCCATACCGCTGCCGGCCTCCACGGTTGTGAAAAACGGCTCAAACAGTTTGGCCTGGTCGGCAAGCGGCACACCATTGCCGGTATCGATAACGTCGATCAGACACTGGTGGGCTGTAAAGTCGAGGGAAACGACAATCCTGGCCGTTTCCCTGCCTGTTGCCATGGCGCTGTGACGCAGTGCATTGTCGAGCAGGTTGGCCAGCACACGTTGCAGGTTTTCGGGGTCGAACTCCACCAGTAATTCACGGTAATCACATTCAATGGAGACGTCAGCGGGCCTGTTAAGCGCCTTCAGGTAACTGCCCACAAATTCGTTTAGCCAGGTGGAGAGCATGATGTATTCGGGTTTGGGTGGTTCCCGCCTTGAGATCTGCATGACACTCTCCACGATCTGGTTCACGCGTATGCAGTGGTGCTGGATGATATTGGCCATGCGCTGGTCGGTCGCGGACAGGTCTGGAGATTCCTGTAGCAGCTGTGCGGCATGGCTTATCGCGCCAAGCGGGTTGCGGATTTCATGTGCGATACTGGCTGTCAGGCGGCCCAGCGATGTGAGCTTAAGTGACTGTGCATACTGGGTCACCGGGGTGTAATCTTCCACGAAAACCAGAGCTTCCCTGCGCGCATTGGGCTGTAGCTCCCTGAAATGCGCGATTACGGGCGGCGCGCCATCCATGACGCTGAAGGGTTTTGCGCGGTGCTGTCCAGAGTTCTTCCAATGTTCGAACTGGTAGGCAAGCTCGGAGCTGTAATCCGCCAGTTGGCGCCCCTGCTCCACGGCGACCGGGCGCTCAGGCGCAAGCAGGCCGGTAGCTGCCTTATTCATTACCCTCACCAGTCCATCGTGATTGACAAGTAATATCCCCGTATCCATGTGCTGCACAATCTGCTCATTGAGGCGTTGCAGGTTGTAAAGGTCACTGGCCCGGTTGCGGGCGAGTTCCTCCGCCCTGCCCAGTCTGCCCGCTATGGCCTGTACCATGATCGATACGCCGAAGATAAGCGCCCCTAGCAGGCCGGCCGGGAAGAGGGCGTTCGAATCGAGCACCCCGACGAAAATCAGCCTTATCGTGTCTATCAGCAGTGCGATGACACTGACGGCTGCGACCAGGGTGGCAACGGTGCGGTTGGTGAGCAGCACCGCGCTGGCAGCCGCGGTGATTACAAGAAGTATAGGCAGGCCACTGGTCATGCCGCCACTGCTATCGGCGAGCAGGATGATTGCGGCGATATCCACCAGGAAGATGACAAACAGGACTTTCTGGTTCTGGTTCAGTCGCGTGGAAAGGGAGCCTACCAGCGGTACGCTGGTCGCCAGGTAGCCCAGGGCGACGCCCAGGTAAAGTGCCGGGTTGAGGGCACCAACGAGCTGGCGGGTGTTGGGGCTTACCAGCATGATGAGCAATACGACAGACAGCAAAGAGCGATAGGCGACATAAATCCGAAACAGCGCGAGATTCTGCTGGCCGGGCGAGTGGGGCATGGGTCGGGTGAGAATGGCCGGGCGATTCACTGTAGGTATTGCCTGTTCCTGCGGTATCCGGGTTTGCGCTAGTGTAACAGGCCTTGCGCCGAAATCAGCGTATCGGCCCATGCAGATTGAGCTGGTCATGCCGGGCGCTTTTTCGGACAATAGCGCCCTGCTTTTAACCCGGGATACGCTATGACAACCCTGAACATCCTGATGGCACAGATGAATACGCTGGTAGGGGATTTTGACGGCAACGGTAGCCGTGTTATCGAGATCATTAATCAGGCGGCCCAGGGCGGCGATGCCACTTTGATTGTTTTTCCCGAGCTCACGCTGAGCGGCTATCCTCCCGAAGACCTGCTGCTGCGACCCAGCCTGGAACGCCGTGTCTCCCAATCGCTGGAGCGAATCCTGACTGCCATGAACGACTCGGTGTATGTCGTGCTCGGCTATCCCCGCCGGCACGAAGGGGTTTTGTACAATGTGGCAGGCGTGTTGCATGGCGGAAAAATAATCGCCGAATACCGCAAGCAGGAGCTTCCCAACTACCAGGTCTTCGATGAAAAGCGCTACTTCAAAGCAGGGGATAGCTCCTGCGTGGTCGATATTGCCGGAGTAAAGGTGGGGCTCAGTATTTGCGAGGATATCTGGGAGGACGCACCTACCAGGCAGGTTGCTGAAGCCGGGGCCCAGTTACTGATCAATATCAACTCATCGCCCTATCATCGCGGCAAACGCGCCGAGCGCTGGGAACTGGTGTCTGGCCGAGCCAGACTTCACCAGTTACCTATTGTCTATGTCAACCAGGTGGGAGGGCAGGACGAGCTGGTGTTTGATGGTGGCTCCTTTGCCGCAGCGGCCGATGGCGTGGTGGCTGCGGCTGCCCCGAATTTTGTGGAGGGCGTATACCAGCTGGATGTCGTGTTTGGTAACAGCCATGCGGTGATTTCCGGGCTACCGGTAGAGCCGCCACTGACGGAACTGGCTGCGACCTGGCAGGCGCTGGTGCTGGGTGTGCGTGATTACGTGAACAAGAACCTGTTCAAGGGCGTTGTGCTGGGTCTGTCAGGCGGCATAGATTCTGCACTTACCCTGGCGGTGGCGGTAGAGGCGCTGGGGGCCGAGCGGGTGGAGGCGGTGATGATGCCGTTCAGGTATACGTCGCACATGAGTGTTGAGGATGCAGCCGAGCAGTCCAGGCTGCTGGGCGTGCAGCACAAGGTCATCTCGATCGAACCTATCTATGACGCGTTCATGGCCAGCCTTGAACAGGAATTTGCCGGTACCCGGCCGGATACCACCGAGGAAAACCTGCAGGCGCGTTGCCGGGGCGTGTTGCTGATGTCGATCTCCAATAAAAAGGGCGTGTTGGTCCTGACCACCGGTAACAAGAGCGAAATGGCGGTAGGCTACTCCACGCTGTACGGCGATATGGCCGGTGGTTTCGACGTACTGAAGGATGTCCCGAAAATGCTGGTTTTCGAATTGTGCCGGTATCGCAACACCCTGGGTCCCTGCATTCCCCAGCGGGTCATCGACCGGCCACCCTCGGCGGAGCTTGCGCCCGACCAGAAAGACGAGGACAGCCTGCCGCCCTACGAAATACTGGACCGCATCCTGGAACTCTATGTTGAGCAGGACATGAGCGCGGATGACATTGCCGCAACCGGAATGGACCGGGATCAGGTGCGGCGCGTGCTGCGGCTGGTAGACGTCAATGAGTACAAGCGGCGTCAGGCGCCGATCGGTGTGCGTATTACCCGCCGGGGGTTCGGTCGAGACCGACGTTACCCCATTACCTCGGGTTGGGCGATTGGCGACTAGGCGTCTGTGCGGTTGTCGAACTGGGGCGGTTCTGGTGGGTCAAACAGACCGAAGCTGACTTTGTTTATCCACGAGCGTTGCAGGCCGTCCAGGGTATAGACGCTCTGGAACTCGCCATTGTCATCCAGTGAGTAGTGCTCCGGGTAGTTGAGCGCGAGTACGGCGATAGTGTCCTTGGCCAGGTCGTTGTAACCCAGCAGGATGTAGCCCTGGGCCATGACCGCCAGACCGTCCGCTACGGCCGGCGTGTTCTGAAAGTTCTCGACGACATAGGCACCGCGATTGGTGGCCGCCAGGTATGCGCCGCGGCGGAAGTAGTAGTTGGCGACAGTAATTTCGTGACGGGCCAGCAGGTTGCGCAGGTAAACCATTCGGGCTCGGGCATCGGCAGCGTAGGGGCTGGCGGGATAACGCGCCACCAGCTGGGCGAATTCACCGAACGCCTCGCGGGCCTGGCTGGTGTCACGCTCAGACAGGTCTGTGGGGATAAACCGGTCAAAAACGTCCTGGTTGCTGGTATAGGCGGCCAGGCCCTTCATGTAATAGGCGTAATCCACGTTCGGGTTCTGGGGGTGCAGCCGGATAAAGCGGTCGGCAGCCTCGACGGCGGCTTCGTGTTCGTAGGCCTGGTAATGGGCGTAGATCAGCTCCAGTTGCGCCTGTTCCGCGTACTTGCCGAATGGGTAACGTGATTCGAGTAGTTGCAGCGCGCGCACAGCGTCGCTGTAGCTGCCGCCCTGCAGGTACCCCTGTATCTGCTCGTACATTTGCTGCTCACCGGTATCGGCCATTTCTGGCAACTCATCGTTGCTGGAGCAGGCTCCAAGCGCCAGGCTGAGGACAAGTAGCAGGATGTATTTCAATGGTCTCACCAATTCGGACTGGGGACGGCGTGCTAAGATGCAGGCCGTAACACGGGTTGTAGCGGCGGTATTTAACCACAGGCAGCCGGGTGCATAAACAGGAAATGTAATGAAGGAAAGTATAAAGCTGGCCGCCGAGGTGCCACCGGAACTCGATGGCGAACGCCTGGACCAGGCGGCGGCCCGCCTGTTTCCGGACTACTCCCGGTCCCGCCTCCAGACCTGGATCAAGACCGGGGAGTTGCTGGTGGAGGGCGGGCAGCGCCGGCCAAGGGACAAGGTCAACGAGGGAGACGCGCTGGTTGTTGAGGCCCAGTTGGTCGTGGAAGTGGGTTGGCAGGCCCAGGAAATCCCGCTGGATGTAATCTATGAAGACGAGAGCATACTGGTACTGAACAAACCGGCTGGACTGGTTGTCCACCCGGCCGCGGGACACGCCGATGGTACCTTGGTCAACGCGCTGTTGGCCCGCGTGCCCGAGTTGGCGCAGTTACCCCGAGCGGGAATCGTCCATCGCCTGGACATGGATACGTCTGGCATCATGGTGGTTGCCCGCACCCTGAGCGCGCACCATCACCTGGTGGCGCAGTTGCAAGCGCGCACAGTAAAGCGTGAGTATTGTGCCGTCTGCATAGGGGCCATGACAGGCGGTGGAACCGTGGATGCGCCAATGGGTAGACACCCGAAGCAGCGCAAGAAAATGGCTGTTTTGTCAGCCGGTGGCAAGCCGGCGATAACCCATTATCGGGTTACCCGGCGTTTTGCCAACCATACGCGTATCGCGGTCAATCTGGAAACCGGCCGTACCCACCAGATCCGGGTTCATATGGCGTACAGGCACTATCCGCTGGTGGGTGACGCTACCTACGGCGGCAGGCCGCGTATCCCCAAGGGCGCATCCGGCGAATTGATTGATATGTTGCGTGGCTTTCCACGGCAGGCGTTACATGCCCAGGTGTTGGGCCTCGTTCACCCGGAATCCGGTGAAGAGCTGCGTTTTGAGTGCCCACTGCCCGAGGATATCATCGCCTTGCTGGATGTCCTGGATCGTGAAGATTCCGCGTGAGTGACATTATTCTTGTCAGGCCTGACTGGCCTGCGCCGGACAACGTCGTGGCTTTCACCACGACCCGTACCGGCGGGCACAGTCGAGCACCCTATGCCGGATTCAACCTTGCTGACCATGTCGGCGATGACCGCGATGCGGTAGTCGCAAACCGGGCCGCACTGTCCCGATTACTCCCGGTCAATAGCGCGGTACATTGGCTGACACAGGTGCACGGTGTCGAGGTACTTGGTGTGCCTCAAACGGTTACACAGAGCGCCTGCGCTGACGCCAGCTTCAGCCGAACCCCCGGCGACGCCTGCGCGGTGTTGACAGCCGATTGCCTGCCGGTCCTGTTCTGTTCCCGAGCAGGGGATGTGGTCGCAGCAGCTCACGCCGGTTGGCGCGGTTTGCTGGGCGGGGTCCTGGAGAATACCGTCGCTGCGATGGGGGTTGACCCCGGTCAGTTACTCGCCTGGCTGGGGCCGGCGATAGGACCGGCGTTATTCGAAGTGGGCCCAGAGGTGAGGGCCGCATTTCTCGCAGCCGCCGGGCCCGCTCACCTGGCGCAAACCGACGCCTGCTTCGTGCCGAGCAGCAGCACAGCCGGCCACTATATGGCCAATTTGTACGCCCTGGCCAGACTGCGCCTGGCGGCTCTTGATTCGGGTTCTATTTATGGTGGCGAGTTTTGTACAGTTACCGAGAAGGACCGGTTTTTCTCCTATAGGCGCGATGGCCGCACCGGTCGCATGGCCAGCCTCATCCTCATCAAATCTCCCTAAGTCCTCACTTGAAATATGGCTATTTTGACCCCATTTAGATGAGCATGGAAACCTGCGTCCGCGCCAGTGAGTGGCGGATCGCACAAGGAGATCAAAGCGAATGAGAATGGACAAATTAACGAACCAGTTACAATTGGCACTGGCAGATGCACAGTCTCTGGCCCTTGGCAGGGATCACAATTTCATCGAGCCCGTCCACCTGTTGAGCGCCCTGCTGGACCAGGCTGGGGGCTCTACCAAGCCGTTGCTGCAAAAGGCCGGGGCGAACGTGGCTGGCCTGATAACCGGGGTTAAATCTGCGGTTGAGGCGCTGCCCACGGTCAGCGGGACGGGAGGCGATGTTCACCTGTCAAATGAGCTGGGCAAGATCCTCAATGTTGCGGATAAGCTCGCCCAACAGGGTGGGGACACCTATATTTCGAGCGAGCTGGTACTGCTGGCCATGCTGGACAGCAAAACCTCGGCGGGCGAACTGCTGGTTTCCAGCCGGCTTACCGCCCAGGCGCTCAAGGCCGCCATTGACGAGGTGCGCGGCGGCGAGACCGTGAGTAACCCCGAGGCGGAGGAGTCCCGCCAGGCGCTGGACAAGTACACCATTGACCTTACTGAGCGCGCGGAACAGGGCAAGCTTGATCCGGTGATAGGCCGGGACGACGAGATCCGTCGCACCATCCAGGTACTGCAGCGTCGCACCAAGAATAACCCCGTCCTGATCGGCGAGCCCGGTGTGGGTAAGACCGCCATCATAGAGGGCCTGGCCCAGCGGGTGATTAATGGCGAAGTGCCCGAAGGACTGAAGGACAAGCGAATACTGTCACTCGATCTGGGCGCCCTGCTGGCCGGCGCGAAGTTTCGTGGCGACTTTGAAGAGCGCCTCAAGGCGGTACTGAACGAGCTTTCCAAGCAGGAAGGCAGGATTATCCTGTTTATCGACGAGCTGCATACCATGGTTGGCGCCGGCAAGGCCGAGGGCTCCATGGATGCGGGTAACATGCTCAAACCGGCTCTGGCGCGCGGTGAACTGCACTGCGTGGGTGCCACCACTCTCAACGAATACCGACAGTATGTGGAAAAGGATGCCGCCCTGGAGCGTCGCTTCCAGAAGGTGCTGGTTGATGAGCCCAACGAGGAAGATACCATTGCCATTTTGCGGGGCCTGAAAGAGCGCTACGAAGTGCACCACGGGGTGGATATCACCGATAGCGCTATCATCGCTGCGGCCAAGCTGTCGCAGCGCTACATCACTGACCGGCAACTGCCGGACAAAGCCATAGACCTGGTGGATGAGGCGGCCAGTCGTATCCGTATGGAAATCGATTCCAAGCCGGAGGTGATGGATAAATTGGAGCGGCGCCTGATCCAGCTCAAGATCGAGCGTGAGGCAGTCAAGAAGGACACCGACGCGGCGGCGCTGAAGCAGGTGGAGCTGCTCGATGCTGAAATCGAGAAGGTAGAGCGCGAGTTCTCTGACCTGGAGGAAGTCTGGAAGGCGGAGAAGGCCTCTGTGCAGGGTGCTGCACAAATAAAGAGTGAACTTGAACAGGCCAAGCTGGACCTGGAGGCAGCCCGGCGGGCCGGTGATCTCACACGTATGTCTGAGCTGCAGTACGGCCGCATGCCCGAACTGGAAAAGCAACTGGCCATGGCCAGTGAGTCTGAAACCCGGGATACGGTGCTGTTGCGTAATAAGGTGACCGAGGAAGAGATCGCCGAGGTTGTGTCGCGCTGGACAGGAATACCCGTATCCAAAATGATGGAGGGAGATCGGGAGAAGCTGCTGCGAATGGAGTCCGCACTGCACAATCGTGTCGTGGGCCAGGATGAGGCCGTGGTTGCTGTATCCAATGCGGTGCGCCGTTCACGGGCGGGTCTGTCCGATCCCAAGCGACCCAATGGCTCATTCTTGTTCCTGGGCCCAACCGGCGTTGGAAAAACCGAGTTGTGTAAGGCGTTGGCAGATTTCCTCTTTGACAGCGAAGACTCGATGGTTCGCATTGATATGTCGGAGTTTATGGAGAAACACTCCGTGGCCCGGATGATAGGAGCGCCCCCGGGGTATGTCGGTTACGAGGAGGGTGGCTACCTGACCGAAGCGGTGCGT